>Ga0163162_10000149_pt1 | contig 64540 bp, 35 predicted proteins | sample S55metaG_FD_115310 | JGI IMG/M metagenome (GOLD analysis project Ga0163162, IMG submission 115310) | Switchgrass rhizosphere microbial communities from Kellogg Biological Station, Michigan, USA - S5-5 metaG | ecosystem: Host-associated > Plants > Roots > Rhizosphere > Soil | place: USA...
GAATCTCTCCTCTTCGGTGTGTCCGTGCTGCTGGAGCAGCTGATTCTGCGAGCCAAGGCACGGATAGTCGCTCTCGCTTGTGTCACGATCACCCTGTATCTCGATGGCGGCGGCGTTCACAGCCGCATGGTACGTGCTGCACAGCCAACGAATGACAAACATCTCTGGCTGAAACTGCTGCACCTCGACCTCGAAGCGCATCCGCCTGACGCTGCGATCCTGGCCGTCCTGCTTAATGCAGAGCCCGGGAATCCCAGCAAGGTGCAGATCGGGCTCTTCTCCCCACAGCTTCCGGAGCCTGCACAGTTGGACGTCGCCCTGGCACGGATCGCTGCCCTAGTCGGTGAGGGTAATGTAGGGTATGCGGTACTGGATGACACGAACTCTCCCGAGAGCTTCCACGTCGAACCGTTCCGCATCGGCGTCGCAGGTTCCGCATCGGTTTTGGCCCGATCTCACGTCTGCCTCCGTCAGCTTCGGCCACCTCACCCGTTGGCGGTTCTGCTGGAAGCAGGCCGGCCCAGGTCATTCTTCTTCAGAAACCAACGATGCTCCGTTGAGAGAGCATACGGGCCATGGCTGAAAGGGGGCGAATGGTGGAACGAAAGAATATGGGGACAGGAGCAATGGGATCTGGTCGCAAGTGCACAGAATGGCGAGCGGCTGTTCTGCTGCGTGATCCGTGACCTCATGCAGAACGCCTGGCAGATGGTGGCGCTCTATGACTAGCGGCTACGTCGAGCTTCATGCTGCCAGCGCCTTCTCCTTCCTCGAAGGTGGTTCATCTCCTGAGAGCATGGCGAGACGATCCTGTGAACTGGAGATGCCGGCCATGGCCTTGCTCGACCGCAATGGCTTTTACGGTTCGGCCCGGTACCACAAGATCGCCAGCGAGAATGGCATTCATCCTCATGTAGGCGCGGAGGTAGCGATACAGGGGTTCGGCAACCGCATGAAGCCTCCCGCATGGCTGCCACAGCAGCACCTCACAGAGCCGACGCGCCTACCCATGCTTTGCGAAACTCGCGAAGGCTACCAGAACCTTTGCCAGATGATCACTCGCTTCAAGATGCGAGAGACGAGCAAACAGGAGGGTGCGGCGAAGGTCGCCGATCTCGAGCAATACGCTTCCGGCTTGGTGTGTCTTACCGGCGGAGATGAAGGGCCGCTAGCGGCCGCGCTGAGTCGTGGAGGAGAAGAAGTTGGACGGGAGACAGTCGAGCGCCTGGTCAGCATTTTCGGGCAGAAAAATGTCTATGTAGAGATCCAGCGTCATCGCGAACGCGAGGAGGAAGCGCGGACCCAAGCTGCAATCCGCATCGCTCGATCATTGAAGCTGCCTATTTTGGCCACGAACGGAGTAAGGTATGCGACGCGGTACGATCGAGAGATTCTTGACCTCTTCACAGCGATCCGCAATCACACGGAGCTTGATCGGGCCGGAAGGCTACTCGCCGTCAACAGCCAGCGTCATCTGAGAGCGGCCAAGAAAATGGTCGCTCTATTTCGGGATGTAGCTGGTGCAACGGAAAACACAGTGGAACTGTCGTCAAGGCTCGGCTTCGAGTTGTCTGATCTGGGCTATGAGTTCCCAAGATACCCAGTGCCTGAAGGTGAGACGATGGATAGCTTCCTGCGCAAGTATGTCGAGGAAGGCGTCATCCGCCGCTATGGACCAAAGCGCGATCCTGACCTGATGAAGCGAGCGAAGAAGCAAGTTGCTCACGAACTTGCGCTGATAGCCAAGCTCGGTTTTGCAGGCTATTTCCTGATCGTTTGGGACATCGTGCAGTTCTGCAAGAAGAACGGCATCCTGATTCAAGGCCGCGGAAGCGCTGCCAACTCCGCAGTCTGTTACGCGCTAGAGATAACTGCCATTGATCCCGTAGGCATGGATCTGCTGTTCGAACGATTCCTGTCGGAGAGCCGCGGTGAATGGCCCGATATCGACCTTGATCTGCCGTCCGAAGAGAAGCGCGAGCAGGCAATTCAATACGTCTACCAGCGCTACGGCGAACTCGGTGCGGCAATGACTGCCAATGTAATCACCTATCGCGGCAAGTCAGCGGCACGCGAAGTTGGTAAGGCCTTGGGGTTTGACGCGGAGTCTCTCCAACGTCTTTCGGCGCTGGTAGCCAACTTCGAGTGGAAGGGGCCGAAAGATACGATGGCTCATTCCTTTCAGAACGCAGGCTTTGACCTGAAACACCCGCGCATTGCGAAGTACCTGGAGCTCTGCATGCGGATTCAGGATCTGCCGCGGCATCTCGGTCAGCATTCTGGAGGGATGGTGATCTGCCAGGGCCAACTCAATCAGGTGGTCCCGCTGGAGCGGGCATCAATGCCGGGACGAGCCGTCATTCAGTGGGACAAGGAAGACTGTGCCGATCTCGGTATCATCAAGGTCGACTTGCTGGGTCTGGGGATGATGGCCGTCCTAAGAGACTGTCTGGAACTCATCCCCATGCACTACGGGCACACCGTCGACCTCGCTCAGCTTCCCGAAGATGACGATGTGTATCGCACCCTCCAGCGAGCCGACACCGTGGGAATGTTCCAGGTCGAGAGCCGTGCGCAGATGGCATCTTTGCCACTCAACAATCCCAAGAGGTTCTATGACGTGGTGGTGCAAGTGGCGATCATTCGGCCCGGACCAATTGTCGGTAAGATGGCTCACCCGTATATGCGCCGTCGCCAGAAGAAAGAGCCGATCTCCTATCCTCATCCAATGTTGGAAGACACTCTGAGGCGAACCCTCGGAGTGCCGCTCTTCCAGGAACAACTTCTGCGCATGGCAATGGTGGTCGCGAACTTCAGCGGCGCCGAGGCTGAAGAGCTACGGCGTGCTGTTGGCATGCGACGGTCGTGGGAGCGGATGAAGAATCTGGAAGGCCGTCTGCGTGAGGGAATGACGTCCAACGGTATCGACACCAAAACACAGGACACCATCATCGAGAACATCAGTTCTTTTGCTCTTTACGGATTCCCAGAATCTCACGCGGCCAGCTTTGCTCTGATTGCATACGCCTCGGCCTACTTCAAGGTGAAGTATCTTGCGGCGTTTACCTGCGCCATCTTAAACAACCAGCCAATGGGGTTCTATATGCCTGCCGTACTGGTGAAGGACGCACAACGCCATGGGCTGCGTGTCAGGCCGATCGATATCCAGATGTCGAACTGGGAGTGCACGATTGAGCATGAGGACGAGGCGCTTTCGCTGAGGCTGGGGCTTGGTTACGCGAAGGGTTTGCGTCAGCAATCCGGAGAAGCGATCGTCAGCGCCAGGAGAGCATGCCTATTTACCTCGATGGAGGATTTGATTAGACGTATTCCTGGACTCAACCGAAAGGAATTGACACTCCTTGCGAGCGTCGGCGCCCTAAACCGTATCGACGGTGTCGCCCACAGACGGGATGCACTCTGGCAGGCTGAACGAGCAGGGAAGCTTGAGGGACCACTTTTCAGTCGTTCGGATGACTGTCTGCGCGAAGAGTCAACGACCACCTCATTGCTGCAAATGAACACCGAGGAGAGGCTGGTCGCGGACTACGCAGGCACAGGCCTCACCATTGGCAAGCATCCGATGGCCTACCGCAGGAAAGAGATGAGGCTGGAGGGAATACTGTGCGCAAGCGAATTAGCTGAGAAGATCGACGGAGCCTTCGTCAAGGCTGCGGGCTGTGTGATCGCTCGGCAACGCCCTGGTACGGCCAAGGGATTCATCTTCATCTCGATGGAAGACGAGACCGGCATCGCCAATGTGATCGTTACTCCTGATCTATACGAGCGGGAAAAGCTTGTTGTTACTCGCAGCAAGTTCCTGCTCGTGGAGGGGCGATTACAGAATCAGGATGGAGTAGTTCATGTGAAGGCGACTCATCTGCTTGCGCTTTCGAACATGATATTGGAGGTGCGTTCGCATGACTTTCATTAAGGTGACCTTCGCGCTACAAACGTGATAATTCCACTCATTTGATTAGGCGGTCGCCTTGCGAACTGCTGGACGAGCAGGTTCGGGGTGACATAGGTGGACGGTGCTAAACGATGTATTTAGGTCGATTTCCACGCATAAGAACTGACCGGAACCGGCCGCCAAGTCGCTGAAATTACAGGAACTGGTTACGCATTAGAACTCGCAAGGATCTCAATTTAGCGATATTCAATTCCGTGAACCGCAGTTCCTGTAAGGCTCGCTGAGACCACAGGTCTGACCAATATATATGTAGCGCGATGTATAGCGCTTGAAGTTTGATCCCCAATCTAACGAACCTGCGAACGAAGAGGGTCCTCAAATGAGATGATGAGCCTCGGCTCTACCAGCTCTACCAGTAGTTGCGAGATGTCGCGTCACCTCCTGGCACAAGGGACACGTACGACGATGCTCTCCCATCACGCAATGAAGAGTTGTGACTTCACTGGGACGGTCGGTGTCCATATCGAGGCAGAACACATCACGGTCTTCAGCGCGGGCGATAGGCTTCGATAAACTCTCGACCGAGCCGATCAAGTTCCGGACAACGAAGGTAGTTCATGGACTTGCTCCCGGCGAACGATTTGGAAAACAGGGATGCAATAGGACCCAATCAGATCCAGATCCCAAATTAAGATGCCTGCAAACCCAGCCATTGGTTGCCCGCGGAATGCCCGAAAAACATCCGATTCGGACACTGCCCCGGCAGCCTGTAGACGGCGTACGGCCCAGGGCAGAATCACGTGTCAGAGCCTAGCTTGCCTATCGAAACGTGCCTGTTAGCTAGACGGCGGTTGCGATGCTTCCAGTTCAAATGTAGGGCTGGCGATACCGGAATCGCTTGGTTACCCCGGCATCAAACTCCGCGCCACGGATGTGGCTGTACTGCACCAGTTAATGGCGGAGCATCGAAACTTCTGTCCCATTTGTCAATAGGTCAGTAAATTCTCAGCGGTCCACGAGTTTGACCGCGACAAAGGTCCTTTATGTAGCCTAGTCCAAATATATTTTGTAACTCGCCATGCGTCCGGACTTACGACTAGCTCGTTCATTCTGAACTGCAGTCAACCTCCGTCATGCATTTCCAATTCGGAATAAAGTTGCCTGTAATCCAATTTTGTTATTGAGCAACCTCGTTCATGACTTGGAACATCCCAACAACGATTTGGAGTAATGGCATGAAGTTATTAGGTGTCAAACAATATGAAGTCATTGATTATTTTCTCCCTAATCACCGTTACGTGTTGCGGGTTCATTGAAGGGCAAACCAAAGAAGAGAAACAATCCAAATCATTTTTAGGATTGCCAAACGCCCCAAGTGCTGTAGCTAGTCCCGCTTCTCCCACGATCGCAAGCGATTCCGTCGCGGGAGTTGAATCTATTCGGACTAAGCCGAACAGGCTGGAACTAACGCATCGAGTCATTCGGTCCGGTATCATCGTGCCGCCGCTGACGCCACCTGAAAAACTCAAGCTATCCATCCGCAGTGCAACCAGTTTTACAGCATTAGGCTCGGCGTTGTTTGGAGCCGGAACCCGCCATTTGACCGATAGTCGCCCTCACTATGGAACGGACAAGGCCGGCTTTGGAGAACGTCTGGGAGCGGCATCGTTGAAGCAGGCCTCAGAGGAAGTCTTGAGCTACGGTGTATACGCAAGTCTTTTTCGGGAAGACCCGCACTACTATGTGCTCGGTAAAACCTGTAATTGTGGCATAAAAGATCGCGCGATCTATTCTGCAACGCGCGTGTTCGTCACGCGGACGGACGCCGGCGGTACAAGTGTCAATTGGGCAAAGATGGCTGGTGTTGCAAGTTCAAGTGCGCTGACGCTCACCTATTATCCCGAGCGGGATCGTGATATAGCAGACACGTTTAGCGGCATTGGCATCAGCCTTGGGATGTCAATGGTGAGCAATGAAATGCATGAGTTCATAGGTGATGTTATGGCGAAGATCCGCCACAAGCGTACGGACAAGTAACGCTTTCCGAGAAAGACCCGGCTTCAACGAAAGAGACCATGCGGACTACCGATCGACCCGCTGATAGAACCGTAAGCATTATTAAACTACTTCATCCTTATCGGCGCCACCTCGCCTTTGGATTGCTCGCGATCACAGGCGAGAGCATCGCCAGCCTCTTAGAACCGTGGCCGCTTAAGATTGTTCTGGATAACGTTATTCAAAATAAGACTAGCCATGGGTGGCTCTACAAAGTTATTGAGCACACCTCGGGTGCTGGTCATCGCAATGCACTTCTTTTTGCATGCGCGGCAGTTCTGATTATTGCCCTAATTGATGCCGTCTGTTCATACGCGGAAAAGTATCTTACGACGAGCGTTGGACAGTGGGTGACACATGACCTTAGAACACGCGTGTACACGCAAGTTCAGCGGCTGTCCCTTTCCTATCACGATCATCAACCAACTGGTGATCTGATCAGCCGCGTTACGAGTGATATTGACTCTATTCAGGCTTTCATCGTGTCCGGCCTTCTCGGGATTATCGTCAATGTTGTCACCCTGGTTGGAATGATCGGGGTGATGTTTTACCTCAATTGGCAATTCACTCTTATCGCCCTCGCAATCGTCCCCCTTTTGTTTTTTATTGTGTACTCGTATACGCGTAAGGTGAAAAAGGCGTCTCGGGAGGTCAGAAGAAAAGAGGGACACCTCATCTCGGTGGTCGAAGAAGTGGTCTCTTCGATCCATGTGGTCAAAGCCTTCGCTCGCGAAGACTATGAAGTACGTCGCTTCCAGGGAGAAAGCCTCGAGGCAGTCGATGCTGCGCTAAAGGCAAGGGCGCTCAAGGCGAAACTCATACCGCTGGTTAACGTAATTACGGCAATAGGAACGTGCCTTGTGTTGTGGTTTGGGGCACAAATTGCACTTACTGGCCATCTGTCAGCAGGTTCTATGGTTGTCTTTGTTTTCTACCTTGGGAAGATGTACAAGCCCATGCAGGAGATCTCAAAGACAATGGACGCTTATTCGAAGGCCGAAGTCGGTTTCGATCGCATTCAAGAGGTTCTCCGGAGTGACGAAGAAATTGCCGACCACATAAACGCCCGACACACACCACATCTCAAAGGCAAGATCGACTTTGACCATGTGAGTTTTGCCTATGAGGGAAAGGACGCCACTCTCAACGATGTCGATATACATATTGAGCCAGGAAGTATGGTGGCTCTGGTAGGCCCTACAGGATCCGGCAAGACGACCATAGCAAACCTTATTGCGCGCTTCTACGATCCAGATTCGGGAGCCGTAAAGATTGATGACATAGACATAAGGCAGTTCCGGCAGAAATCGCTCCGAGCGCAGATCAGTTTCGTTTTACAAGACAGTGTCCTATTCTCGGGGACAATATGGGACAACATCGCCTACGGGCGACCAGACGCATCCCACGCAGAAATCGTTAAGGCAGCAAATGCAGCCAATGCGATGGAATTCATCGAGAAATTGCCTGAGGGATTTGGCTCCACGGTCGGGGAGCGTGGAGTTGCGCTGTCGGGCGGTCAACGGCAAAGAATCGCGATCGCTCGTGCGATCATTCGCAACACGCCCATTCTGATCCTCGATGAGCCGACATCCGGACTGGATGCCGCATCTGAAGAATTGGTTTTTGAAGCGCTCGATCGTCTGATGCAAGGAAAGACCGCGATCGTTATCGCACATCGGCTCTCTACGGTCCGGCGAGCCAATTGCATATTTGTTATTGAAAGCGGCGGAGTCGTGGAATCTGGGACTCACGACGAACTCATGCAATTGGACGGCACGTACCAAAAGCTTCACGAGATTCAATTCTCACGCGAGGAGATGGCGAGCACCTGAATCACTAGCCAGTTAGTTTGCTCTCCTTAGAGGGCTTTCAGGTCTTGGATTCGGCGCTCAACGACTTTTACGTAGATCTCTATCTCGCTGGCTGGAAAATCACCCGCGCGGAACGCATCCACGAGTTGCTGATGGCTCAATTGTCCGAGTAATACGCCGACCCAGTGGGCGTCCTTACGTGGAATGTTGTTGCCGATCCAGTCCATTCCGCTACGCATAGCGTATTGCTTGGCGCCAGTTCCCGCAGTCTCCGCCAATAGGGTATTCGGCCGTTTAGGAGTTGCGAAATCAACATCGGTTGCAGTGACTCGTTGAAGAAAGTTAGAGCCTTCATAACTGCTAACATTGCCCTTGGAACGCGCGACAGTCCAACTCAAACTATTTGTTCCGAATGTGGCCCCGATGTCGCTCGCAAGAAGGATCTGGCGGCTATTTTGCTTGTCGTCGTATACGGCGTTGTTCACATCTTTGAGATCCCAATTGTTCAGAACGGCCATCATAACCCGAAGGCCATTAAATTCTTTCGTGTCCTTAAGAGGATTGTCGGCCCATTTCCAGTAACCGATCTTCTTTTGTCCCTCCGGCTTCATTGCAAAACGGGCGTCGACAATATGTCCGTCTTTTGATGCCCCGGCGCCTCGTTTAAGGCTGAGTCCCTGAATATCCGCCGTCGGCAAGACATAGTCGTCGTTCACAAAATATCCAATTGCCCAAAGAAGCCGCGAAGCAACAACTTCAGGACGAGCTTCGACGCCCAATTTAACCCGCCATTTGTTTCCGTTCGAATCGTGCACGTCGAACTTGGGATTTGTTCCCGTGGGATCCTCCGACTCAAAGATGAAGGGGCCAACGGGTACTGACTCTTTTCCGCCATGTCCATAGTAGAGATCTTTTGCAGCAATGCTGCCTGGATCCTGCCATACGATCGGATTTCGCAGAAGATCAGAAGCGACATGCGTGTCCTTATCGGCTGTAATCGGTGACGCAACGTCACTTAGAATAAAGTCGACTCTGGATCCGAAAAGGGGCATGGTTATTGCTGGGAGAATGCAGATTAAACTCTGCAAAACGAGGTATCGATAAGAGCGCATATTCTCTCCGTTCAGCGGGAGTAACTATTTTCGTTTTGATTAGAAGCTTTATTCGAGTAAATGGTAGGCCGTCTTTATCAAACATCCCTCAAGGACCAATATGCATCTTCAAGTATGTGAAGTCGATTGAATGAAACGTTCGAAAGGAATGACGTGAAACTGCTCATTCAACCAGACGGTGGCATTAAGCCGATTCTTCAAGGTCTAAAAAGAGCAAAGAAAAGCATCCGAATTCTCATCTTTCGGTTTGATCGCGTGGAGATTGAGAAGGAATTGGTCGCCGCGGTTCAGCGCGGCGTGTTCGTACAAGCCTTGATCGCTTATACGAATCGCGGAGAAGAAAAAAATCTTCGGCGTTTGGAGATGCGATTACTGGCCGAAGGTGTAACGGTATGTAGAACTGCGGACGATCTTGTTCGCTATCACGGAAAGATGATTGTCGTTGACGACAGAGAGTTGTATGTCTTTGGCTTCAACTTCACACACATGGACGTCGATCTGAGCAGATCGTTTGGGCTGCAGACGACAAAGAGCAGTGTTGTAACGGAAGCAGTTCGACTGTTCGACTCTGATTGCAAGCGAGCGGCTTATAAGGGCGCGAAGGGGGACCTTGTCGTGAGTCCCGTGAATGCTCGAGAAAAGCTGACCAAGTTTATCGATGGTGCAAAGAAACGCCTGTTCATCTATGAGATGAAGATCAGCGATCGCGACTTTATCAAGTGTCTAGATAAAAAGATCGCAGCAGGGGTGGATGTAAAGATTCTTTCCCGTACCGCCACTAATACTCGAACTATTCCTGTAAGGCGGCTGTCTGGACGCTTACATCTCCGAGCAATTATCCGCGATGGAGATGAAGCGTTCATTGGGAGCCAGAGCCTCAGAAAACTAGAGTTAGAAGCTCGGCGCGAAATCGGAATTATCTTTCATTCAAGGTCGATTGTTAAGCAGATGGAGAGCGTGTTCGAGAAAGACTGGAAGAAGTCTGAGCCCTTAGTGGAAGTCGACTCGGTTACGGCGGCTCTCCGGATTCCTGCGAAAAAAGTGGCCAAGGAAGTTGCGAAACAGATCGCGGTCAAGCCAGTTGTCGAGGATGCCGTCGATAGGATTGTGGAGAACAGTGACGCGGCTTTGGAGCCGGAGGAGATTGCACAGACCGTGCGCGATGCGTTTCGTGAGGAAGTGGAGGGCGCAGTTGTAAATGCACTTCGTGATCTCGCAACGACCGTGGCCGACAACAATAAAGGGCCTGTCTCGAGAGGTAACCGCCATGAACACTGATCGATTCGTAGCGCATTCACTGATCGGTCGAATAGTAGTCAGAGGTGCGATCTTTTTGTTGATCATCCTTAATACTCAATGCACTCCAGTCGTGATCGCGCAAGATATTACGGCAGCCGACAAAACGGCGCTTGAACAATTTGATAGGCGCGCAACCGACTATATGAAAACCATACGCAAATCACCATCGGGAAAGCCGATGAAACCGTCCTCAGACGTGTCGTCTTTGGAAAAGGAACGAACCGAAGCGCGAGTAGCGGTACAACAAACCAGGGCGAATGCAAAGCGAGGCGATATCTTCGCCCCTGATTCGACGGTTATCTTTAAGAAGCTATTGAAGCAGGCACTATCAGGACCAGATGGGGCGAAGATCACTGCTAGCCTGAAACACGCTGAACCCTTAGTCCCGACCGCGCTCGTGGTCAACGCTCCGTTTCCGAACGAACATGGTCAACCGATGCAATCAGTACCAGCGAGCCTCCTGCAAAACTTACCGAAGCTGCCCAAGGGGCTGGAGTATCGTGTCGCAGGGAAAGCTTTGGCCTTAAGAGATGTGGATGCGAACATCGTCGTCGACTACATTCCCGATGCTCTTCCATAGCAGAGAGGCTTTTATGCGCACTACAAAGATTCTTGTCTTGCCATTATTATTGGCGTTGTTCCCGGGTCTGATCGGGGATCAGCTAGCTCCTAACGTATTACATCCTCCAGATGTTCGGCTGCCGCTAAAAAATGGATCGGTGCGATTTGCCGTGATTGGCGACAACGGCACCGGCGAACGGCCGCAGTTGCAAGTCGCAGAACAGATGCAAAGCTACTGGACACTTGTGAAGTTTGATTTCGTTCTCATGAATGGCGACAACATCTACGGCGGCCATAAGCCGACAGATTTTGCGAGGAAATTTGAGCTGCCCTACAAGCCGCTGCTCGATGAAAACGTCAAATTTTATGCTTCTCTTGGAAATCACGACGACCCGGATCTAGAGCGAAACTACAAACCCTACAACATGGGGGGAGACAGGTATTACACGTTTCGCAAGCGAGATGTTCAGTTCTTCGCGCTTGATAGCAATTACATGGATCCCAAGCAATTGGATTGGCTTGAAAGCCAGGTCAAATCCTCCGACGCTAAATGGAAGATTGCGTTCTTTCACCATCCGCTTTTTACAAGTGCGAAATATCATGGGTCTGATATGGATCTGAGAAGACAACTCATGCCTATATTCGAGAAGTATGGGGTCAATGTAGTAATGAGTGGCCACGAGCATGTATATGAACGCATCAAGCCACAGAGTGGTATTTATTTTTTCGTTGTAGGGAACTCAGGTGAACTCCGGTTCCACAACTTACGGCGTCCAAGCGACATTGACGTCGTGGGTTTCGATACCGACCGTACGTTTCTGTTGGTAGAAATCGTTGGCGACAAACTTGATTTTGAGACAGTGGCGGCTACAGGCGAGGTGATTGATTCGGGAGAACTGGATAGACAGCACGTAGGATAGGTGTGTCCTCATCTCATACTCCCGCTTCTCGTGCCTACCTGCGCTGGTGGTTCTCGCATACAACAGCCAGGAGCGTTCCATGGCTGACGATCCGTCGAAACGAGGCCAGGCCGGCCACGCATCAACTTCAACGAGAAAGACGAACTCGACTACTGGACCAAGGAACTAGGCGTCAGCGAGCCGCGTCTGCGTCAGCTCGTCCACAACAATGGCGTCATGGCAGCCGACATTCGCGCAACGTTGAGCAAGAGTTAGCGTCACGCGTCTACGGGATGATCCGGCGGAGATCGTCGTAATTTCCTTCACGCCATTCCACCGGACCATGCTGTTTGATCGAACTTCTACCTTGATGTTCTAAACCAAATTGATCTAACGCACGTCAGCGACTGCTGGAAGTACGTCGTAAAGCGGCCGCGCGGGTTTGACCTCCGGATTCTCATCAGCCAACGAAACAGCCAGAACTCTAATTTTCGAGTTATTGGGCAGCTTCAAAGTCTTTGCGCCAGACGGCAGATCAATAGCGTATGCGAATAGATACGAATAGGAATAATCGACATTCTTTCCCGTCGCATCATGATGATGACTGCTATACCAGGCCAGATCAGCACGCTTGATGAAGCCAGGCTTAAGCCCCGTCATCTCGCCATAATGGTCGTGGGCAAAATCTGTAGAGCTCCATTGTCGATCGTCCCACTGGCCGACGAATCCACTCCAGTCCTGAACGTTCAACTCGACCTTATTGTTGCCTGCTTCGAAGACTGCTATCTGATCGCCACCTGTGGATGCCGCTAATATATAAATCCGGTTGTATTTGCCTTCTGGAAGCGCTATTGCCTGTCCCTTCGCTACTACGGCATTTGCAACGCCGGTAGTGGCGGGTGCCAAGTGAAAACCCACTTCGTTAAACTGAAGGTCGATCGGGAGCATCTCGGCTGGTAGCGCGTTACCGTTGCCATCGAATCCAACCTTAGATGAAGTGCCGTCTTTGCTTGCTGTCGCAAGATCGTAGGTCAACTTCACAGGGGCAGACTTTACGTTTGTAACAGTCGAGGCAGGCGCAGCAATTTTCAAAGCGAACGTTCGGGGCTGATATCCGCCAAAAGAAGTGACGAGCGCACCATCAACTATGGAGGCTGCTCCTACTGGCTGTTCCTGTCCATTCACTTCTCGCGCCTGGATGATCGGCGCAGCAAATCTGACTTTCACCCCAGGCTGAGGTTTGCCATCAAGCTCCACTAGCCGCACAATAATCTCATCACTGAGTTCGGCCTTTTTGACAGCTAGGACGCGGACACGGGAGTTGCTGACACGAAGCAACGATAATGTTTTGCCAAGTGCTCCCTCATGTTTCGATGTAGCAAAGGCGAATAGCGGTGCGTTCAGTCGCTGCGCTTGCCAATCAGTTTGTGAAGTTCGCCAATCATCAGAATGACCGGCTATTCCGTAGACGAACTCATGGTGCCCGATGTCCTGGGTTGCCTGATCCGTGTAGCCGCCCGCGACTCCCGGCGTTACTAGAAGTGTCAGACGTATCGTGTTGTCGTTTGGCTTGTCTGATCCATTCTTGCTGTCCGTCAGAACCGTAGCTCCGTATCGACCGCTCATATCCGTAAGGTCGATCCATTGGTGAGATGGAACCTCAAACTTCTTGGGCTGAGCCGTCGGACGTTCAATGGTGCCGATATCCCAGTTATACGTAGCCATCTGGTTCGAAGCTGTCAGAGGAAATGTTGCCTTCAGGTTTGACTCGCGTGTCTTCCAATCAATGACGTTGCCGAACTCAACTCGTTTGCCTCCGTCACCGGCAGACAGGCTAACGGTCTGAACGAAGTGCGAGCCTGCTGTCTCCCGCGTTACTTCGATGGTGACGCGGACAGGACCGCTCTCGATTACGCGGATCTTTGCAGGCCCTGAGACGTAGGCTGTCGGTGCGGCCTGCTCTTGTTCCCAATCCATATTCCAAGCCGGCCATTGCGCGGGATTGTCGTATGAAATCGCCAAACGCGCGGGAGCAGAAAGTAGTTCTTTCCCGCTCTGCTTATCGAAGATGCTAGCTACATCCCCGTCCTCATTCAAGTGGACTCGATAGTACTCATTTTCCAATTCGCGATCTGAAACGCGGAGCGACGCTGATGCTTTCGGATCACTATCGATTGGCCTAACGTCGTAGACCGCATAGCCTACTGAAGGTAAGCTTGCGACAAAGACGACCTTGCCGCCAGATATCTGTGCAAGGACATCACTACCATCAGGCGCGGTCACACGTACGTTCTTCGGAGTGCCCTGGGGGAAATCGACTTTCGCCTCGACGAGATCTTCGCGCGCGATATTGAGCGGATTGAAGACGATCAGAGGTATTCCTTGGGCGGTCGTGTTTAATGCAGCGGCCACTCCTTCGACTGCATTGTTCAAAATGCCTGCGAACTGGTTGAGTGCGATTACATCGTCATTCCATGCGAACTGATACGAGCGGGGTGTAGCAGTTCCTGCTGCAATGTCGTGGAAGTGAGCGCCCATCGCGAGTGTCCATGCATCATTAAGTCGTTGCAGGGGATAGTGCCGTGCGCCAAGCCACTGAGCGGTGACGGAGGACTTTTCTGCCGCATCAGCCAGAAGCTCTTCATGGCGAATCCAACGCTTTTGATACGCTTGCGATGTCAGCGATGCTGCAGAGTGATTGGTCAACTCCATCTCGCCTGTATATCGTGGAAGTTTTGCTGCTTCTGCCGGCGTGATGTTGAGAAACATCTGTTCCGCTGTTGCGGAGATCACATGAACAGGGCCGCCACCTACCTGTACCGTCTGAGGTGACCCGGGGACATTGGGCGCAGGCAGGCTCGCAGTTCCCTTTGTAACGATGGCCTCGAGGCGCCGCACGGATTCTTCACTCGGCGCACCACCAATATCGCCCGTACCGTAATAGTGATAGTCGGTGAACAGACCGCTGATCTTGCCGTTCAGCTGTACACGGCTGGCCCAATCGCCCTGGAATCTCTGTAGATCGCGTTCTTTTTGTGCCTCTGAGAGTTCCCGCTGCTCTTGCCGCAAGCGATCTCGCTCTTGTCGGTCTATCTCGTCGATTGGTTTTCCATTTACCCGGTTCTGCTGCATCCGCGCTTGCAGTTCGATTAGCTTCTTCTCGACATCAGCGATTGCCGGATTAGCAGGCAAAGGAGTCAAAGGAGTACTTAGATCAGTTGTAATCCGACCGTTATAACTCCCGGGATTCAGGCCGGCAAGAACACTTTCTCCGTCTGGCCCTACCCAAACTCCAACGTTGAACGGAGTGCCTTCGGGAGTCCTTTCCATAGATTGCAGTCCACCACCATCGGCTGATGATCCCCACACCAATTTTTGAGTTGAAAAGCCCTTGATACCCGAATGCGCCAAGATAGTCGGCAGCGAGGATGGGAATCCAAAACAATCTGGCAACATATATTCGGCACTTGCTTTTCCGAACTCACTGCGGAACCAGTTATTTCCATACAAGATCTGTCTGATGATCGCTTCCGCGCTGGGAGCGTTAACGTCTCCCTCTTCCATGGAAGAGCCAGCGGGAAACCATCTTCCTTTATCCACATATCCTTTCAGCTTTTCAAAGTCAGCGGGGAAATACTCTTTCATCAAACGATAGCGATTGGCTCCACTGAAATTGAACGTATAGTGTGGATACTTTTCGAAGAGATCAAAGTTGTCATTCATCGTCCGTCGAAGGTATTCGTCGATGACCTGGGGATATTCCCAACGCCACTCCGTATCGAGATGCGCATAGCCTACGACATATAGTGTGGGATCCTTACTGAGGTCTGGCTTCTCATTGATCTGCGCAAGAGTCGGATAAGAGGCAGCCGCGAGAAGCAGGCCTGTCTTGATCACTGTGGAAAGTAGGGTCATTCAGATCTCCGGGGAATATATCTGATATACCGCTGGGAGCTATGGGCGGTAAACAGATCTGTTGGAAATGGGCATTACAGGTTAGCGAGGCTATTGCTTTTGAAAGATGACAGCGTTGTCACTATATCAAATATCTCGAATCGTCTGGTGACGTCGATACGGAATTTGATCGATTTCGAAAAACGTGGCGCACCAATAAATACGGCTATTGCTAGTAAGACAAAATCTCCGGTTTGAGGCCGGGTTTTCGTCATTTGGAGCCGGGAATCACTCCCTCCGTTTGAGGATTGGGGGTGACCGGCATACTATTGCTCTGCTTCCAGACAATCTCGGGCCTAAGTACCAGTGATTCGCAGTAGATGCATCTGTATCCACTTGGAGGTTCCTAGCATGCCGTTCCTTATGAAGTCTGGCCGTTCGATAGCAGGATGGATGATCCTTTGCGCAGCTTGTTTCTTAGTGGTCCGGCCGGCGCGGGGACAACAGAGCGATGAACTGCGTCAGCAACTTCAGCAGCTTAAACAGGACTACGAACGGACGACGCGGGAGTTGGAACAACGGATCACTACGCTCGAAGCGCAGCTTAGTAGTAAGAACTCTGTCACCACGGAGCCAGCGGCTGGGTCTTCTTCACAGAGCCCGGCGCCTCAGTCTGCTACGAAGCAAGGCAACACAGTGTCGACAGAGGAGCTTGTCGCGCAGGTGGCGAGAAAGATTGGGCTCGCAGAGCAAAAAGAGAGGGGTGAGGCGTATCAGGGGAAGCTTGCCTCAGAACCGAGTTACGATCTGCTGAATGAAGCGGAAACAAAGATTGCAAAGCTGAACGAGCAGGTGAACAGCTTTGAGTTTCATGGCTACTTCCGTTCCGGCGGAGGAGTGAACGGCAGGGGAGGTCAGATGGCAGCCTTCCAGGCTCCGGGAGCGCCTGCAAAGTATCGCCTGGGCAACGAGGCAGAGACGTACGGGGAGTGGATTTTTGTCAACAACTGGCTGAATGCAGATCAAATTCCAGGGAACCCGTGGTTCAAGACCGAGGTGATGCTTGAGACCAACACCACAAACTCAGATACCTACGCGAACTTTCCCAATGGTACGGGCAACGACCAATTTCGCCTGCGCGAGGCGTTTGTCCGAGCAGGAAACCTGTTTCAAGGCCAGCCGGATGCAAAGTTCTGGGCGGGCGAACGCTACTATCGTCGACAGCACATTGAGATCAACGATTTCTTCCCGCTTGATATGAGCGGATATGGCGGAGGGGTCGAAGACCTTAACGTCCATGTCGGCCGGCTGGCCGTGGCGTACCTTACTGGTGCTCGTCCTGACGTAGTGACGCAGAACGGAAACTACTCAAAGAACAATATCGATGCACGGCTTTATGATTTGAGGGCGCCATTCGGGAAGCTTGGCATGTGGTTCGACTTTGCTACGCAGAAGGGCGGGACTACTACAACGGGAACCGCCGTTCCTACGACGAGTGGATTTGCCGGGGGGGTGCGCCTCCAGAACCTGGAGTGGCATGGTGGCTACAATGCTTTGTCCATTCAATACGGTACCGGTCCTGCCAGCGACTTCAACTCCTCTGTGCAATATCCGACGGGCTTCCTTGGTGGTAGCGAGAAGTTGCTGATCACGAACCATCTTCTGGTTCAGCCGAATGATCGGTTTGCCATTATGCCGATCTTCGTCTATCAGCGATCGAGAGACGGTGTTCCAACACATGGTCACAACGACTGGGTCTCATTTGGAGCGAGGCCGGAAGTATTTTTCAACAAGTACATCTCGCTTGCGTTCGAGGGAGGCTTCGACTACACGGACGCATTCAATGCGGCTGCAGGGAGGAGGATGGACGGTTGGGTTCGCAAGTACACGATTGCACCGCAGCTTGGAGCTGGGCGAAAGTTTTTTAGTAGGCCCGTGCTGCGTGGTTTCTTCACGTATTCGGACTGGTCCGATGCCTTCCGCGGATTTGTAGGAGGCCCAGCGTACAAGGGCAAGACAAGTGGGATCAGCTATGGGGTTCAGGCTGAAACATGGTGGTAAGGAAGGGCGAATCATTTTCGTTGAAGTTCAAGTCCCTTCCGAACGGCACAGTCAATGTTATGAAGGTCGTTGGATCTGTGATGAGAGTTAGAAGCTACCATGCTTCGACAGAATAGCTGCCCATGACGAGGTGGCAACTCCGAACTCCTCGGTGTTGCCAGGAAGATCCAGTTCCAGCGCGGACAACTGTACCGCGAAGTTGCCCACGATGGAGCTCTCAGGCGAAGCGGCAAAGATTTGCTTGCCTGTGGCTTCAGCCGTTAGTCGAAGCAGGAAAGAGTTTCTGCTTCCTCCGCCAACCACGAAGATCCGGGAGAGTTTCTTCAGAGTGAGCTGCTCGATGCGGGCAAAGAGGGATGCGTATCGCGCGGCAAGGCTGTGGAAGATAAGAGAGGCGATAGCAGGTGCGTTCGCAGCCGACTCGTCCATCTCTTTGTAACCTTTCGCGCGTCGCTGCACATTGATACGTGAAGGCATGTCCCCCGTCTTCAGAAGCTCGGGATCGTCGATGTCCAACAGTGCCTCGGGTCTGGGAGCAAGCTCTGCCGCTGCCACGAGGTCGCCGATCTCCCAGGGATGTCCGGACGCGGCCCATTGGTCCATGCACTGCTTCAGCAACCACATGCCGTTCATATTCTTCTGGAAGAGCAATCGGTCGCCAACGCCGCCTAGATTAGTGAACTGTTCCACGCTCGCAAGCGGGCCGTTGCAGGCACGATCGACCAGCGTACCGACCAGAGACCATGTGCCGATGCTGATGTAACCCCAATCATTGCCCGAGGCGGGAATTCCTGCGATTGCAGAGGCTGTGTCATGGCATGCTGGCGCAATGAGTTCGGTGTTCTGAAGTGCAGGAAGCGCCGTGACGTCTCCATGGATGTGCCCGAGGCGTGTTCCCGGAGGCACTAGTTTGGGCATACTACCGAGATCAATTCCAGCCTCATGTAGTATCTCGCGGGACCATGAGTTGGTCTCCAATTGCACCATTTGAGTGTGCGTGGCCATCGTGTACTCGGCGACTGCCTTGCCACCCCAATGGGCCAGTAAGTACTCCGGAAGGTTCAACCAGCAATTGCCTGCGGGAGCCTTGGCTAGCCGGTCTGCATACAGCTGGTACAACGTATTTATTTGCTGAAGCTGCAGTCCGGTAATGGAGCGAAGCCGTTCCGGGGAGATACGCTCATGCAGCTTTTGCATAGACTCTACGTTTCGCTCATCGCGATAGCAGAAGGGTGGCGCCAGAGGCTTCCGTTCAGCATCGATACGCACATAGTCGACGGCCCAGCCATCAACTGCGACGGAGCGAATGCCCTCCGGAGCCAGTTCCGCACACAGTCGCAATCCATGGTCGACTCCGATGGTGATGGCTTCCAAAGGCCAGCGCAACGAGCCATCAGCGCTATGGACAGGCCCATTCGGAAATCGGTGCACCATCTGGATATGCGGTGTGCCGTCCACCCAACGAAGCAGTGCTACGCGGCAGCTCTCCGCGCCCAGATCAACGGCGACCAGCGCTCGATTGTCCGTTGGCGCGGGACCAGTCTGTGCGGCTGAACTCACCGGAGAAACGCCTCGACCAAGCCCCCGTCCACCGGGATAATGTGTCCTGTGGTACAGCGCGAAAGCGGCCCAGCAAGAAACATGATTGCTTCGGCGTTGTCCTTTGGGTCGATTGGTACATGAGTCAGTGTGCGTTTTGCATAAAACGTCGCCAATGCGTCGCGAAGCTCATCATCGTTCGCCGACTCCTGAAACGGGATGTTGTACTTTGCCAGGGACGCCTTCACACGGTCGCGGGGGAACATCGTCGACCCTTTTACAACCGTTGCGGGACTGATGCCGTTGACTCGAACCAAGGGCGCCATGCTTACTGCCAGTTCGCGTACCAGATGACTGAGGGCAGCCTTTGAGACGTCATAGGCTTCGGAACCGCGTTTCGCCACGACAGCGTTCGCTGAACTGGTCAGCACCATCGTCGCGTCCAGCCCTTGCTGCTTCAGGGTTTTCTGTGTCTCTTCGGCCAGCCGGTAGTTTGAGGTGATATTGATATCCATCGTCAAACCCCACTGCTCGTCGGTGATGATGCCGTCTGCCGATGAAGGGAAGATTGCCGCCGTGTTGATGACGATATCAATGCCCCCAAACTGAGCGATCGTCGCAGTGATAGCAGAGCGTATCGACGCGCGGTCACGAATGTCGATGGCGGTGAACCCAACAGCCTCTTTACCTGCAATCGCGCCGCATTCCTTTGCTACCTTTTCGGCGCCGGCGAGATCTCGGTCGGCCACCATCACATGGGCGCCGCGTTCGGCTGCCAGTAGGGCAGTCTGTTGACCGATGCCGCTGCCTCCACCTACGATCATCGCGACTTTGCGGCTGAGTTGCTTTTCAGGAGGTTGGCGGCGAATCTTCGCCTCCTCCAGTGCCCAATACTCGATACGGAACGCTTCGCTGGGCGGCAGGGCTACGTAGTTGTCGAATACGGTGAACTGGTCTGGCGATGCCGCTGGGCCGGCTTGCGGAATCTCATCGCACTTAACTCCAGCGCCCAATGCTCCAGCGCCCTTCATCACGTTAATGGCGTTGATGTAGAACTCTCCCGTCAAGCGCGCTTCGGTCTTGCTCTTGCCGAAGGTAAACATACCCACTCCTGGGAGCAGGACAACCGTCGGGCTGGCGTCGCGTTGCGCGGGAGATTCAGGAAGTGCATGCCTGTTGTAGTACTCCGAGTATTCCGCGCGATAGGTTTCAAGCGATGTCTCGATGATGGCCGGAATCTCTCCGGGCTCAGTCGCGGGGTTCCACTTCAGGAACATCGGGCGGATCTTAGTGCGAATGAAATGGTCAGGACAACTGGTGCCCAAATGAGCCAACTGCTCGGCGTTCTCTGAGTTCACAAATTCGAGCACCGACGGCGCATCGGTAAAACTTCCGATCCAGCGCTGCTTGCGGCTAACCGCACCGCGCAGGGCAGGCATGACCTGTGTGGCCACGCTGTTGCGGTCAGCGTGTGAGGCGACACGCGCGCCGCCGAAGACCTTCCGCCCATCACGCAGGCGGTGTCGTTCGATGAACTGGCCGAGTTGATCGACGATAGTCAGAGTGTTCAGATAGCACTCGCGCTGAGTGCTCCCCCATGTGAAGAGGCCATGGCCGCCAAGCACGACCCCGTCGCATCCTGGTGTTTGTTGCACGATGCTGCGAAGCATCATTCCGAGCTCAAATCCAGGCCGTTGCCATGGTAACCAGGCGAGTTTGTGGCCGAACTCCGCGTTGAAGTCTTCCATCTTCTGCTTGCCGTTGGCCGATGCTGCCAGCGCAATGCCCCAGTCAGGGTGTAGATGATCCACGTGTGGGAAGGGAAGGAATCCGTGGAGAGATGTATCGATGGACGCAGCGATAGGGTTATTCCCGAAGGTAACCAGCGGATATAGCGCGACCATGGCATCCTCCCTGGCTACACCCTCGTATTGCTTTTCTAGTTCGAGGAGTTTGTCGAGGTATAGAGTCGCAAAACCGGCACGCTTGATGGAGCCGAGGTCGCCGCCTGAACCCTTCACCCACAGTACGCTTTTGATTGTCCCGTCTACCGGATCGACAGACTCCAGTTTGGAACTAGTGTTGCCGCCGCCGAAGTTCGTGATGCGTAGATCTGACCCGAGCAAATTGCTGCGATAACGCAGAAGCTCAGGCCCGTCCAGTTTGGAGGCTTCGGCCTCATTCCATTTATCTTCAAGAAATCGCAAACCATTCTGCGTCGGTGCGTTTGACATCGCCCTTTACTCCTGCTGTTTGAAACAAAGGCAATGATTTCACAAACAACGGGAGTCAATCAATAGGGCAACTGTTTCTCATCAGAAATAAAACAGAAAACTTCTTACGCGTAGATAGTTTTTAGATAGACAGGTCTTTAAGCAATGTCCTGTGCGGATTGAAGCGAGTCTTTGGTGATGAGGCGGTGTGAGATGTAGTTATAGGGAGGCACAGTCTGCCCGCGCAATATGGAGAGTCCGAGACTCATCAGTGCCGGGCCATAGCTGCTGATTTCATGCGAGACAGACCCGATCATCGGGGATGATTTGCGCTTCATCTCTACAAGCGCATCCGCGATGCAATCCTGCCCTACGATCGCTACTTGCTTCTCTCGCTTGCGGGAGCGCGCCGCGTCGACTGCGCCCAACGCGCTAGTATCAGTGGCCGCTGCGATAAGGATGTGCTTGTCACGAGGGTGTCGGTCCAGAAATTCGCCGATGATTTTTGCACTCTTGTCGCGAAGGCCACGACCATCGAGGCGTACGAATGCTTCGACAGGGAGGCCTGGCATGGCGGCCCGCACTGCTTCAAACGCTCCTGAGATGCGGCTTTGCACCAACTGACCGGCCTCGGGGAGGTCTAGACCGAGTACCCAGTTGGCATTACCTTCCCACTCTGATACTGCGAAGCGGGAGAGGAGTTCTCCGGCCTCGTGGCCCACTCGGTAGTTATCGACGCCAAAGTAGGTGGCGTGAGGATGCGGAATATCGATTGCGATCAGGGGGATGCCTGCGGCGGCGATCTTGTCTCCAATGATGGGGGCAACCTCGTGCTCTACCTGCAACTCGATGACCAGGTCAACCCGTCTCTGCACGAACTTTTCGGCATTGGCGATCGCGGTAGGGCCGTCGTACCGATTGTCGAGTACCAGCAGATCCACCCCCGCGTTCGAAGCGGCGTCTGTCAAACTCTTTGTCACTTCGACAGAAAATGGCATGTCTTCGCTTTGGCCGCCGAAGCCAAAACATATCTTCCGCGGGTTTGCGACGTGGCGGTAGGTGCCGTCCTGCGATTGTGCAACGTAGCCGCGATGAACAAAAGTTTTGAGAACCCGATAGACGGTGGTCTTGGAAACACGGGTACGCCGGTGAATCTCCTCCAGCGTCATTGGCTGGCTTTCGTTTTGCAGCATCTCCAGCACGTCTAGGGCTTTGGACAAAACTGGAATGAGATACAGTCGCTTATTCGCGTTCGGCACTGAGTACGGCTCCGGCTCTGCCCCCTTGCACCGGGAGCGATACATTTTGGCTCTTGCCGATCATACCGTCTTGAATATTAATCGCACGGCGAAATTAATCCGCTTATGCGTAGCTGCTGCTTGTCTGGAGATTTCGTGCCCCACGTTCCGCTGAGATGCGTTCAACATATCCACTCTCAGAGAGAGCCTTCAATGGGCATTCAGGGATACCGTGCTTAGAGCGCCATGCTTTGAGAATAGGCCGGACGTCGGTCCAAAATGCCGAACGGAAGAGTTCTTCGGCCTGCACCAGTTGGCAGGCATCCTGCAACTCTGCGAGCTTTGCCTGGTCGATTAGTGCAGCGCGGGCGTAGAGTTCCTGAGCAGTGACCACGCTCTGCACCATTGCCTCCATCTTTCCCTTCATATTGTGGCTCTGGTCGATCATGTAGGCCACCTCACTGTCGGCTCCTTCGCCAGCAGCGAGCAACTCGTGAAAGATGCGGAATAGCTGGTAGGGGTCGATAGAGCCGAGTGTGAGGTCGTCGTCAGCGTACTTTCTGTCGTTGAAGTGGAAGCCGCCGAGCGCGTTAGTGTGTAGCAGCCAGGCGACGATCTGCTCGATATTTGTCCCCAGCGCATGATGCCCGGTGTCGACGAGAACCTTTGCCTTTGGCCCGGCCGTTGCCGCAAGGTGGGAGGCCATGCCCCAGTCGGCTATGTCGGTGTGGTAGAACGCCGGCTCAAAAGGCTTGTACTCGACCAGCAGACGCTGCGAGTCAGCCATTGCCGAGTGTGTTTCGATCAGCGCCTCCTCCATCCACTCGATGCGGCGGCGCACACTCTGCGTCCCAGGATAGTTGGAGCCGTCCGATACCCACAGGGAGATGTCGCGCGATCCCAATGCTTTACCAATCTCTACAGACTCAAGTAGGTGATCGACAGCGATGCGGCGAACCACGGGATCGGGATTCGCGATCGATCCGAATTTGTACTGCTGGTCTTGAAAAAGATTTGGATTGATGGAGCCGGAACGAACGCCATACTTCTGTTCCAATCCACGAATCGACCTGGCGTCGGCAACACCGTTCGGAAGATCCCATAGGACGTGTAACGCAACGGTCGGCGTACAGCCGGTCAGTTTATTTACTTCGCCGGCGTCGGCAAACTTCTCTTCAATAGTGCCTGCTGCGCCAGCCTGCACAAATTTGCCGAAGCGCGTTCCAGTGTTAGCGAAGCCCCAGCTCGGAATCTCGATGCGGAATCGGTCCAGCGCACGCCAAACCCGTTGTGTTGAATCGTCGTTTAGCATGCGAGTCCCCCAATGCGCCTGGAATCCAATCTGAAACATAATTCCTATTGGAACTACAGCAAACAGCTTGGGCCATCGGCGGTCATTCTGTCAAAGCACAAATTTTATGTGCGGGTTTAAGGTCGAATTCAATACGAAATTGATTTCCCAAATAAACTTTCTTTCCGTTACCATGTTCGCTCAGTCACCATTCGCCCGCGAGAGGAACTCTTTGGGACCCAATCCGCTTATCGGTATTATCTTTCACTGGATCGGCGGCTTTGCCTCGGCCACGAACTTCATTCCATTTCGTGGGATTAAGCGCTGGAACTGGGAGATTTACTGGATTATCCAGGGAATCGCAGCATGGTTGATTGCTCCGATTGTCCTTGCCTACGCATTGATCCCACACCTTGGACAAATCCTGCATGAGGCCCCGAGCAGTTCCATCTTCTACGCCGTATTGTGGGGAGTCCTGTGGGGTGTAGGCGGCCTCACCTTCGGTCTCAGCATTCGCTATCTGGGCATCGCGCTGGGGTATGGCATCGCGCTGGGTCTTTGTACGGCTTTTGGAACTCTGATTCCACCAATCTATTACGGTCAGATGGGCGCAATTGCGCGATCCCGTTCCGGGCAGACTATCCTGCTGGGCGTCGCCGTTTGTCTCTTTGCTGTAGTAGTCAACAGTATTGCCGGCAGACTCAAGGAAAAGGAAGTGACGCCGGAAGAAGCCATCGAGTTAGGGGAACGGGACTATTCGCTCGGGAAGGGGCTTGCCGTGGCGATCTTCGCCGGCGTTATGAGTTCCTTCTTTGCCTTTGGTCTTTCAGCCGGAGCGCCGATCGCTCACATTGCTGGCCAAACACTTATCGCCAGTGGACGGACGGACCTGCTGCGGAATCTGCCCGTGCTAGTTGTCGTTCTTTGGGGCGGCTTCTTTACCAACTTTGTCTGGTCGACAATTCTGATTGTTCGTAATCGCTCCGGCAGGCAGTTTCTAGGACAGCCGGGATTGAACCCCATGCGCGGTAGTTCGGTCTCGGGCGATACGTTGATGGACGTTGACCCTACGTCGATTGAGGGTCTCCCCAACATTGCGCCGTCAACGCTGGTCGCAAACTACTTCTTCGCTGCTCTGGCTGGTGTCGTGTGGTACTTTCAGTTCTTTTTCTACTCTCTTGGCGAAACCAAGATGGGGAAGTACGGGTTTTCGTCCTGGACCATGCACATGGCCTCGATCATCATCTTTGCCACGCTCTGGGGAGTGGTTCTTAAGGAATGGAAAGGAACGTCGCGTAAAACCAAGCTGGTTGTCGCAGCGGGGTTGTTTATGTTGATAAGTTCAACCCTCATGGTTGGGTACGGCAACTATCTCAAGGCTCAGGAAGACGCAGCGCAGGTCGTGAGTAACCGATAGAAACGTAGCTCGGAAACCTGGCCATGCTGAGCTAAGAAGTCTTTTGGGCGTATGTTTGAGCGTTCTTCCGTAACGCTGAGCCGTTGAATCCGGATGAGATAATAGGGAAAGCGCATAGGATTTCCGCGCCAGAGTCAATGGATTTCGGGCATCCGAGTCCATTCAGGGGCGGAAGAATCTATATATGCACTACAAGGCGCCGCCATTTGGTCGGCCAGGAGCCATGGCTGGAACGGCGATGCTCGCTAATCGTAAGTGCACAGCGAAGTTTTGAACGCAGGTAGGAGATATGACCAAGACGCGCCAACAGCATCCGCTTCGAAAGCTTCTTGAGAACAGAATTGCCATCATTGACGGAGCGATGGGTACGACGATTCGCACCTATGGGATGGCGGAAGCCGACATCCGTGGCGAGCGATTTAAGGACTCAAAGAAGGACCTGTTGAACAACGGCGACCTGTTCTCCCTGACGCAGCCGAAGATGATCTGCGATATTCATCGTCGGTTTCTGGAGGCTGGCGCCGACATCATCGAGACCAATACCTTTGGTGCGACCAGCATCTCGCAGAGCGAATTCTTTGTGGATGACCCGCGGGAACACGGCGGGAGGAAGGACCCAGCCTTCTATCAGAAGATCATCGACGATCCGTTTCTCAATGGCCTGGCCTGGGAGATCAACAAGCAATCGGCGCGACAGTGCCGGGAATGGGCCGACCGAGTTGGCAACGAAACTTCGCGGCAGCGGTTTGTCGCCGGTGCCATCGGACCGCTGACGGTATCGCTTTCGAACTCGCCCGACGCAGACGATCCCGGTTTCCGCGTGGTGACCTTTGACCAGGTGAAGGCTGCTTATGCGCAGCAGGTGCGAGCCCTCATCGCTGGCGGTTCCGATCTGCTCCTGGTCGAAACGATCTTCGACTCGTTGAACGCCAAAGCCGCACTGGTAGCTATTCGCGAGGTTTTTGACCAGGATGGCAAGGAACTGCCTGTGATGATCTCCGCAGCCGTGGGACGCGGTGGCGAGACAATGATCTCCGCGCAGACCATAGAAGCCTTCTGGAACGCTGTCGAGCACGCGAACCCGTTGTCGGTAGGCCTCAACTGCTCTCTTGGCCCAGATCTGATGTATCCGTTTTTGGAAGAGCTTTCAGAGAAAGCGAACGTGGCGATTTCGTGCTATCCGAATGCAGGTTTGCCGAACCCGTTGTCACCTACCGGCTTCGACCTCGAACCGCTTGACATGGCGCGCTATCTCAGGGACTTTGCGCGGGGAGGATTGATCAATATCGCCGGCGGTTGCTGCGGCAATACCCCGGAACATATCGCTGCGATCGCCAAAGCGCTAGAAGGCCAGCCCCCACGTGAACTAAGAGTTTATGCCGGGAGTGAGAGCAGAGCATGAGCGTGTCTGAAAGTGTAGGAGTGGCCGTGGAGTCGAAGCCGCTGCGTTTGTCGGGATCGCAGCCTTTTAAGCAACAGCCTGGCGTTTACATCATGATCGGCGAGCGGACCAATGTGGCCGGATCGCCGAAGTTCGCCCGGCTCGTAAAGGAAGGGAAGTACGAAGATGCAGTCAGCATAGCTCGGCAGCAGGTCGAGAACGGCGCGAACGTCATCGACATCTGCATGGACGAGGGTATGATCGACGGCGTCGCAGCGATGAGCCGCTTCCTGCAATTGCTTGGGAGTGAGCCTGAGGTCGCCAAAGTTCCATTCATGGTGGACTCCTCAAAATGGGAAGTCATTGAAGCCGGCCTGAAGTGCCTGCAGGGCAAGGGAATCGTTAACTCCATCTCGTTGAAGGAAGGCGAGGAGAAGTTTCGCCAGAATGCTGCGACCGTACGCAAGTATGGCGCGGCGGTGGTCGTAATGGCATTCGACGAGCAGGGACAGGCTGCGACATTTGAAGAAAAGATTCGCATCTGCGAGCGTGCTTACAGGATCCTCGTTGATGAGGTTGGCTTTCCTCCAGAAGACATCATCTTCGACCCCAACATCCTCACCGTCGCCACTGGCATGGAGGAGCACAACAACTACGCGGTTGACTTCATCAACGCCACGCGCTGGATCAAGGCCAATCTTCCTCATGCGAAGGTAAGCGGCGGAGTCTCCAACATATCCTTCAGTTTTCGAGGCAACAACAAGGTTCGCGAGGCGATGCACTCCGCGTTTCTTTACCACGCGATTGCCGCTGGTATGGACATGGGAATCGTGAACGCGGGAATGCTCGAGGTCTACGAAGAGATCGAGCCTGAGTTGAAGGTAATGGTTGAAGATGTTCTGCTCAACCGGCGACCTGATGCGACGGAGCGGCTTGTTGAATATGGCGAGCAATTGAAGGCTTCCGGAGCAGGCAATGCGATATCTGAAAAGAAGGCGGAAGAGTGGCGTCACGGTACGGTTGAAGAACGTCTCTCCCACGCTCTGGTCAAAGGTATTGATACCTATATCGACGCCGATACCGAGGAAGCCCGAGCCAAACTAGGCCGCCCATTGCTCGTCATCGAAGGCCCACTGATGGATGGCATGGGTGTAGTGGGCGATCTATTCGGTGCAGGCAAGATGTTTCTGCCCCAGGTGGTTAAGTCTGCCCGAGTAATGAAGAAGGCTGTCGCTTACCTGACGCCGTTTATGGAAGCGGAAAAGGCAGCAATGGCCGCTGCAGGCGAAGTGGTCCGCACGCAGGGCAAGATTGTGCTGGCAACGGTAAAGGGAGATGTCCACGACATAGGCAAGAACATCGTTGGCGTCGTGCTGGCCTGCAACAACTACGAAGTGATCGATATGGGCGTGATGGTTCCTGCCGAAAAGATCCTCGAACGCGCGAAGGTCGAGAAAGCTGATGTGATTGGTTTGAGCGGGCTCATCACTCCGTCGCTAGATGAGATGGTGCATGTTGCCCGCGAGATGGAGCGCCAGGGCTTCAAGCTCCCACTGCTTATCGGTGGAGCAACGACAAGCCGCGCGCATACTGCGATCAAGATTGCGCCTCATTACAGCGAGCCAGTCGTCCACGTCCTCGATGCCAGCCGAGCTGTGCCTGTGACGACAAGCCTTCTAAGTGAGGAAAACAAAGCAGCCTTTGTAGAGCAACACCGGGGCGAGTATGAGGCCCTGAGGAAAGCACATGCGGCGCCTCGTCAAAAGGGTGTACCTATCGAAATTGCTCGTCAACGGAGGACTCCAATTGCATGGCGCGCAGAAGATATATCGGTTCCTTCCTTTACTGGTGTTCGCGTACTGGATAACTTCCCTCTGGCGACGCTCCGTGAATTTATCGACTGGTCGCCGCTCTTTCATGCCTGGGGATTGAAGGGAATCTACCCGCGCATCCTCGATGACGAAAAACAAGGAGAACAGGCACGCCAGATATTCATGGAAGCCAATGTCCTTCTGGATCGTATGGTCAACGAGAACCTCGTGAGCGCACGTGGAGTGTACGGCTTCTTTCCAGCAAATGCAGTTGGTGACGATATTGAGTTGTACGCCGACGACACGCGCAGCAACGTGCTCGACCGCTTCCACTTTCTGAGGCAGCAGGCAGACCGCGAGGGCAGTGAGCCATGCCGATCACTCGCAGACTTCATCGCCCCGAAGGAGACGGGGCTGCGCGATTACGTTGGAGCATTTGCTGTAACCAGCGGACTAGGACTGAAGGAACTGACCGAAAAGCTGAAGGCAGAGCACGACGATTACAACGCAATTATGGTGGAGGCGATCGCGGATCGCCTGGCTGAGGCTTTTGCTGAGTGCCTCCATAAGCAGGTCCGGGATGAGTGGGGCTATGGCTGCGATGAAAATCTGAGTAACGACGAGCTGATCCACGAGAAATATCGCGGCATCAGGCCGGCGCCGGGTTATCCCGCGTGTCCGGACCACACGGAAAAGGGCACAATCTGGAACCTCCTTGATGTTCAGGCGAAAACAGGAATCATCATTACGGAGTCATTCGCCATGTGGCCGGGTTCGAGCATCAGCGGACTCTACTTTGCCCACCCCGAATCACGATACTTCAGCCTCGGCAAAATTGATCGCGATCAAGTGGCTGACTATCAGGAGCGCAAGGGGATGAGCCTGGGTGAGGTCGAGCGATGGCTTGGTCCAAACCTAAATTACAACCCTTAGAGATAGCGTTCTTTGTATGGAATGAGACTTAGTAGGGGGAGTGCGATTCGGGAGCATAGTCTTCGCCGAACTTATTCTTGTGATCTCCTAGGGGGCTGGCTGACGGTTGCATGGCAATCTCGCCTAGGCGCACTACACCCTGGCCTCCTGAATCAGAGTTAATCTGCACCGCGCGTTGGTTCTCAAGTTTCATCAGTGGCTGCGCGCTCTCACTCCATACATTCAACCGGTAGCTTCCCGATGGAACGCCATGAATGGTTACGGTGCCATCTGCGCCTGAGATGGCGTAGTAAGGAGTGCTCAGCGAAAGCACGACCGCTCCCATCTCAGGATGGATATTGCAGAAGATATAAGAGACACCTTCGCGGTCAAACTTCACTGAACGGCTCGTGCCTGACTCGTACAGTCCGAGGTCGAAACGCTTGCCGTTGAAAAGTGAAAAGACATTGTGAAAGAAGGGATCGGCATTGGGGAATTCAACGCTGCTTCCTGTGGGAACTACAAGAAGGTGTGGAGTGAATTGCTTGTCCTTTTGCAGCAGCCGGTACGGAGAATGAGCGGAAGCAGAGGGCGTCGATGTGATTGTCTGTAATGGCGAGAGCCATACGACGACATTGGCGGCAGTTGGGATTCCTTTGTGATCTGCGGCGCCAGGGCGCTTATCGGTGTGCATCACGATCTTCGCGGACACGTCTGCACCTTGAGCTAGTCCTGAAGGCTCCAGCAGAGATGAAGCACACGCTAGAATCACACACCGAAGCGAACCGCGCACGTACTCCTCCTAAAACTGATATCCAACCGACAATGTGAAGATGTCTGCAGTGTTGCCTTTTCCAGAGATGGGCCACGTCCATATCCTGCGGTACTCAGGCGAGAAGATCAGGTATGTCTTTGGTCGAAAGATGACGTTGCCTACTAACATCCGGTTACGGGCTCGCAGTGCGGTTTGCGAAGCCGTCGAAGGAAGTACAACCGAATGAAAATCGCTGGCATAACCATTATCCTGCCCAATCGTTGCATTTGCTTCCACTAATGAATTGAAGCGTGATTTGAACTGGGTCCAACCTCCGATGTCATTCAGACCTCGTATGGCAGGGAGGCCCGTGATCGGATCTGTTCCTACAACCACGTCTTTGTATACGCCGCCGCCAAGACCGCCCAGGGAGCGTCCGCGATATGCCTCGCCGCTCACTTCGAAGCGATGATTGAGCGGAATTCTCCAATCTCCTGTAACTGCCCACGCATCATTATTTGTGATTGCATAGCTCTGTCGGCTGTAGTAACTGCCGATTCCAGCCTGAAATCCGCGCTCGCCTCCTGAACCGAAGGAGATTCGGCTCTCATAGGCGGGCTGTTTGGTCTGCTCACCCGCACTGGGGGAGCGGAAGACATCGCTTGTGTTGTAACCAGCAGACGATGGGTCCCACAGACCGAACTCCAGTTGAAGATGCTTCTCGTCGGAGATGGAAATCCGATGAGCGATGCGTAACTGCGGAGCCCAGCTCCATAGATTTCCAGCCCATGCCATTCCTGGTTCGGCAACCGTAGCGTATGAGGTCGGGGATAGCGGCGAGATCAAAGGAGCAACCATGCCGAACTGAACCGAGTCGCGGGACCAGTCCAGGTTGATGCTTGCTGTTCTCATGCGGACAGTGCCAGCACTCGTGCCGTAGTTGCTGTACGCGATGCCGCCAAAGAAGTCGAAACTTATGTCAGCCGATGTTCGTGCGCCGGCAATGTGTGGTCCAGTGGCCTCGATTCCCAGGATCGTCTGCCGCAGGCTTGCTCCTGCGCTTCCATCACTTGTACCTGGGGGTGTTCTCGTTGCGATCGAAGGGATATCGATGTTATCGACCGAGCCATGATTGAAAAAGCCGTTGAAGAGGATGAGTCCGTTGATTCGGACCGGATACTTCGACGCGCTCTCTACTTTGATCTGATCATGCACCTTGACCTGGGCTTCAACCGTCTGCTGTCGCTCTTCGATCTGTTGCACTCCAGCATCGCTAGACGCAGCGGGCTCAGGCGGATTAGAAGAGGATACAGAGGAGGATTGTGTATTGAGCTGACGCTTCATCTCAGCGAGTTCAGCCTGGAGCTGAACGATCTGCTGTTGCGACTGATCGAGTTGCTGACGGGTCGCGGTGAGCGCGCTCGAGATCGTGTCAATCTTTTGCTCCAACGCGGTAACCGATGTTGTAGTGCTCACTTGAGCTGGAGCGAGGGAAGGGTTGGTCTGCGCGTGCAATCGTATCTCGGGCGAACCTGCAAGGAGGCAGAGTAGAAGCGTGCTGGTAAGGTCTCTCATCGTCAACCTCGTCCATGAGTTGGAGCCTTCGTTGTCACTGATTTAGCGCTGCGTTCGTTGACGTGCTCTGGAGCGAACGTTTTAGGGATCATGATGGTGAAGATGGTATGTCCAGCCGTCGACTGAGACAGGGTGATATTGCCACCATGCTCCTGGGCGATCTGCTGGGCTAGGGTCAGGCCGAGGCCGACGCCGCTTTCTCGCCCTTCGCTGACGAAGGGGAGAAAGATCGTTTGGCGAATTGCTTCCGGAACTCCAGGACCGTTGTCACCGATTCGAATGTGAATCGCTTGATTGTCTTCGACAAGGCTGAGCGCAACATCTGCACGGCTCTGTCCCCGGCTGGCTGCCTGACAGGCATTGAGCAGGATGTTATAGACCGCCCGTCCAAGCTTCTGCTCGTCAACCCAGACCGTGAGGGAGGAGAGTTCGTCGACTGTGATGCGAACATCGCGTGCGGCCGGATGAGAGCGGATCATATTGACGGCTCGTTGCAGAATCACGGCGATGGACTGATATTCGGGATGAAGGGCTCGCCCGGTCTGAGTGAACTGGAGCAGGGAATCGAGCAGGTCGGTCATGCCTTGCACGGCGTCCTTGACCTCCAGCAGGAGTTCTTCGCGCTCGACCTGCGCGATGGCTCCGTCGCTCATGAATTCAGCGTTTGCGTACATCGCAGAGAGATAGTGGCGGAGGTCGTGAGAGATTGAGCTTGCCATTCTTCCGATGGTGGCGAGGCGCTCGGAGTCGATGAGGTCCTTCTGTGTACTTTCGAGCTGGACTCGCATTCTGTCGAAGGCGCGGCTGAGTTCGCGGATCTCGGAGGCTCCTTTTTCGCTGAGCTTGTAATCGAAGTTTGCCTGGGCGAGGGCGCGGGTTCCGCCGACGAGTTCTTCGAGGGGTTGGGTGATGGTGCGTGAGACGGAGACGAACATCACTGTTCCTACGAGCAGGGCGAGCAGGCCGAGAGCGAGTATCCAGCGGTTGACCCTGCGGATGAGGTCAGTGGCTTGGGCGAAGGATTTGAGGACGATGAGTTGCGGAGAGGCGACGGCGTCGGTCATCGTTGAGGATGGTTGCAGGCTGACGGAGGTTGCGAGGTAGTCTTCGTCACCGAGCTGGATTCTGCTGCCTTCGGGAGGGGAGTGAAGGACAGAGCCGAGCTGGGAGGTAAATTGTGGTTGCAGGTCTGGCCCGAGCGTGCTGGCGACGACCTGTTCCCTAGAGGTGAATGCGACCTCTGCCGCTGCGGCCTGGCTGACTTCGCGGGCGACCTGTTCGTCGAGAGCGTAGCCTGCGGCGACGAATCCCAGGGCGGTTCCGCTGCTCTTTTCTCCGAAGACGAGCGGAGCGAGAGCTAGTTCATAGAGGCGGCCGTCGACAGAGAGGACGGTTGTATCTTCGGAGTGCTGGAGAGTTGTCCTGAGCGCCTGCTCGACACTGGAATGCTTGAGGGTGCTTCCGCGGTTGTAGACGGCTACGAGGGCTCCGTTCTGATCGAGCAGGGCGAAGAGGTCGCTTCCGCTGACGTTCCAGAACTCGGTTCCTCCGTCCTCGATAGTGCGGGCATCGTGGGTGGTCATCAGAGCCTTGAGGCTGGGGAGGTCGGCAAGGAGCGCGGTTTCGTTGAGCAGCATCTGGCGACGCTGTCGCTCGAGGTTCTGATAGGTCATCACGGAGTGACCGAGGTCGGAGGTAAGCGATGCCTGCGCCTGACGCTGAACCAGGGTCCGGATGACGAGCAGACTAAGGAGGGTGCAGCCGACGGAGAGGACGAGCAGCGGGATCAGTAGCGTTGTTCGGACTCGCAGCCTGTACCTCAGGGCCATGCTTTCCAGGCCTTCCTCTGCGGTTAGCTTCCGCGGATGAATTTGTAACCGATGCCGTGCATGGTGCGGAAGTACACGGGTTTCGCGGGATCGACTTCGAGCTTCTGGCGGAGCTTCATGATGTGGTTGTCGACAGTGCGCGTGGTTGGGTAGGAGGTGTAGTGCCAGACGTCGGAGAGGAGTTCCTCGCGGGTGATGACCCGGTCGGCGTTTTCGACGAAGTATTGGAGGAGCTTAATTTCGTGGGCGGTGAGGGTGACCGGGGCGCCGTCCTTGGTGACGACCATTGCAGAGAAGTCGGCAGTGACGGTGCCAAAGGCGACCTGCTGGGTCGTGGCGGGGCGCTGGGTCCGGCGGATGGCGGCCTGGACGCGGGCCATGAGCTCGCGCGGGCTGAAGGGTTTGGTGACGTAGTCGTCGGCGCCCATCTCGAGGAGGAGAACCTTGTCGGCGACCTCGGAGACGGCGCTGAGGACGACGACGGGGGTGGTGGCGGACCAGCTCTTGATGCCTTTGCAGACTTCGAGGCCTGAGAGGCCGGGAAGCATGAGGTCGAGGACGACACCCGCAGGTTTGAGGTTCTTGCAGGTGTTGAGTCCTTCGAGGCCGTCGGAGGCGAGTTGGACATCGTAGCCTTCGGTGGTGAATTGGCGGTACAGGGCCTTCTGAATTCTGGGGTCGTCTTCGATTACAAGAATCATGCTCACGTAGGTTCCTCCAAGGCCATTCACCAGGGAACGGCCCCAGCTGAGAATGGTTATATACCTCCTGATGCGCGACTGGATGCCAAGATGCTCACGAGGAAGGACTTTATGCGATGAAATGACATCTTGGAGACAATCTGGAGACATTTGGTTTTGTCTTGTGACCGGGATTCGGTGCATTGTTGACGTGAGTTTGCCAGGGTTGGATTGGTGGGGTGCCGGGAGAAGGCACGGATCGTTCCATTATGCGGTTGGCTCTGCGGTCGAGATAGCGCGCGTCTGGAGCAGTGGGTGCTGGCCCGGATTGAGGGCAAGATATGAGGGGCAGGATCATCGTTCTCCGGATTCCTTCTGTCCTCAGGGGAGCCGGTTTTAGGTTCAACATTTTGGCTTCGGGCGAGGGATTCGAGCAGGGCGGCTGCGGTTTGTCGGGTTATAGGGCGGAGCTGGGGTTCCCGGCTTTCGTATTCGGCGATGAGGGGTTGTTCGGTTTGTGGTTTTGATTGGTTGCGATGGTGGTCGTTGAGGTTTGTGGTTGCAATCTGGAGGGCGTAGAGGAGGAGTCCAGCGCGGCGGGGGTCGATGTCATTGGCGGCGATGCGTACGATGATTTCACCGAGGGAGTTCTGGATGGCTGCGCGGGTGGTTGGTGGTTGGAGTTGGAAGGATTTGCGACGGGCCTGGCGGCGCTGGGGGTCGGCTACGGGGCGACGGGTTGCGTGGTGGTTGTAGCAGAATTTTTCTCCGCGCATGGCGGGCGAACCGCAGGGTTGGCCGTCGGGCAGGGTGTGGCTGCAGTGGTGCTTACGCCAGGTGTCGTTGCTGTTTTTGATCTGTTCGACGAGCTCATGCATGGTGTCCTCCCACCCCCAGCTAAAGTGTGCAAAGTCTTCGAAACAGGGGAGATGGTTTGGTACCTCTCACCTTCGTTTCGGATTAAATGCAAAAAGCCCAGCGGGTGGCCGGGCTTTTTTGATTACTAATTTAAGTATAGCGGGCATATGGAAATTAATCGGCACATTATATGTGCTTTGGTTTGTCGAAGTTGAGTGGTTTTGGGGCTTGACAGCATTTTGAGGTGCCGTTTGCTGCTGAGCGTCGCTTCGCTCTTAGGGTTTTCCTCGCGTGGGGTGTAATAAAGGAGCGAGCTATTGGTGCGTGGCGGAGAGAGATATTGGCATGAGTGAGTTGGCAAAGGACCCAGTTTGCGGGATGCAGGTGAAGGTGGATGAGGCGAAGTGGGTTAGCGACCACGAAGGTGGGCGCCGGTATTTCTGTAGCGATGGGTGCAGGAAGAAGTTTGAGGCTGATCCGGCGCGGTATGACGGGATGCAGCCGGCGGAGGCGATGACTGAGGATCTGGTCGCGATTGGGGGGATGAGTAGGGTGAAGGTGGGTGGGTGCCGCGGCGGTGGAAGTGAGACGGCAAGGGCGAGCGCAGCAGCTGCAAGGACGGATGCTGGTGCAGGAGGATTTACGTGTCCGATGCATCCGGAGGTGGTGTCGGAAAGGATGGGGGTTTGTCCGAAGTGTGGGATGGCGCTGGAGGCTATGGTACCAACCGTGGCGCGGGTGGAGTACACATGCCCGATGCATCCTGAGGTGGTGCGTGACGCTCCTGGTGCTTGCCCGATCTGCGGGATGGCGTTGGAGCCGCGGGAGATGACGACGGATCAGATGAACGCGGAGCTGGCGAGTATGACGCAGCGGTTCTGGGTGGGAGCGGCGTTGACGCTGCCGCTGTTGGCGGTGATGGTAATGGAGATGTGGCCGGGGCATCCGTTCATGGGATTGCTCGCGAGCCCGTGGATGGGCTGGGCTCAGCTGGCGCTGGCAACTCCTGTGGTGCTTTGGTGCGGGTGGCCGTTCTTCGAGCGTGGGTGGGATTCGGTGGTGCATCGCAGTTTGAACATGTTCACGCTGATTGCTATGGGGACGGGCGCGGCGTATGTGTACAGCGTTGTCGCGGTGGCTGCGCCAGGAGTTTTTCCTGAGTCGTTTCGCACGCATGGCGGAGGACTGGGGTTGTACTTCGAGGCAGCGGCGGTGATTACAGTGCTTGTGCTACTGGGGCAGGTGCTGGAACTGAAGGCGCGAGACAAGACGGGTGAGGCGATTCGCGCGTTGCTGGGCCTTGCTCCGAAGACGGCGCGGAAGATTGCAGCGGATGGGACAGAGAGCGATGTTCCGCTGAGCGAGATTGTTGTGGGCGACAGGCTACGCGTTAGGCCGGGGGAGAAGGTTCCGGTGGATGGCGTTGTGGTGGATGGGCGCAGCGCGGTGGACGAGTCGATGGTGACGGGCGAGCCGGTTCCGGTGGAAAAAACGACGGGTGAGCGTGTAGTGGGCGGGACGATGAACGGTACAGGTGGGTTGGTGATGCAGGCGGAGCGGGTTGGGAGGGACACGCTGCTGGCCCAGATTGTGCAGATGGTGAGCGAGGCGCAGCGCTCACGGGCGCCGATACAGCGCCTGGCGGATACGGTGGCGGGATACTTTGTTCCGGCGGTGCTGTTGGCTACTGTGGTGGCTGCGGTAGTTTGGGGAGTGTGGGGGCCGGAGCCTCGGCTGGCGCATGCACTGGTGATTGCAGTTTCGGTTCTATTGATTGCTTGTCCTTGCGCGCTGGGGCTGGCTACTCCGATGTCGGTGATGGTGGCGACGGGACGCGGAGCTCACGAAGGTGTGTTGGTGAGGAGTGCGGATGCGCTGGAGACATTTGAGAAGGTAGACACACTGGTGGTGGACAAGACGGGTACGTTGACTCTCGGGAGGCCGCAGCTGACGGAGGTGATTGCGGCTGAGGATGTGAATGAGCGCGAGATGTTGCGGGTGGTGGCGAGTCTTGAGCGGGCGAGTGAACATCCGTTGGCGGCGGCAATTGTTGCAGGTGCGGAGAAAAGAGGTGTCGCGCTGGGTGAGGTGAGCGAGTTTGCTTCGGTGACGGGGAGGGGAGTGACTGGTGTTGTGGGTGGGCAGCGTGTTGCGGTGGGGAATGTTGCTCTGATGCGGGATGAGGGCGTGGATGCGAGTGCAATAGAAGTGCGCGCGGAGGCGCTCCGTCGTGAAGGGCAGACCGTGATGCTTGTTTCGATGGGCGGGCGGAGCGCGGGATTGATTGCGGTGAGCGATCCGGTGAAGGAGTCTTCTCAGGGTGTAGTGGAGGAGCTGAAGAAGGGCGGCGTGCGGATGGTGATGGTGACAGGGGATAATCGGACGACGGCGGCCGCGGTGGCAGAGCGGTTGGGCATTGCGTTCGAAGCGGAGGTTTCACCCGAAGGGAAGGCAGAGGTGGTGCGCCGGCTGCAGAAGGAAGGACGTGTGGTGGCGATGGCTGGGGATGGAGTGAATGATGCTCCGGCGCTGGCTGCTGCGGATGTGGGGATTGCGATGGGGACAGGAACGGATGTGGCGATGGCTGCGGGAGGGATCACGCTAGTGAGTGGCGACCTGCGCGGGCTGCTGCGGGCGCGGAGGTTGAGCGAGAAGACGATGCGGAACATCCGGCAGAATCTGTTTTTTGCGTTTGTGTATAACGCAGCGGGTGTGCCGTTGGCGGCGGGAGTGCTCTATCCGTTGTTTGGGTGGTTGCTAAGTCCGATGGTGGCAGCCGCGGCAATGAGCTTCAGTTCCGTGTCGGTGATTGGGAATGCACTACGGCTTCGGAGTGTGAGGTTGTAGTGGCGCGAAGGAAAGATGACTTCGCGCCACTAAAGATTAGACGCCGAGGCCGGCGATGACTCCGCGCATGTAAGCGAAGCTCTTGACGACTCCGGGCATCGGGTCATCGGCGTTGATCTCGTATTCCAGGTCGACGTTGCCCTTGTACTTCATTTGCGCGAGGGTGCGGAAGATGGCCGGTACGGGCATGACTCCGTCACCGACGGCGACCTGACTTTCTTTGAGCTTGCCATCGGCGAGGTCCTTGATATGCATGTCAAAGAGCCGTGGACCGACCTGCTTGATTGCGGCGACGGGATCGACACCTGCGCGCATGGTGTGGCCGACGTCGACGCAGCAGCCGATGCGGGGGTCCATGTTTTTGACCGCGCCAAGGATGTCGAGGGGAGAGGGCCACTGTTTATCTTCGGGGCCATGGTTGTGGATGGCGAGCTTGATGTTGTATTCCTTCACGAACTTCTCGACGCGAGGTAGGACCTGTCGGGTGGGAGCGCCGACGATGATGGGGATTCCGGCGGCTTTGACGTAGTCGAACTTGGCGCGAATGTCGGCGTCGTCGTCCTTGTCGAAGTAGATGGTTCCGGCGGCGGTAAGGGTGAGGCCGGCGGCGCGGTACTCAGCGGCGTGGGGGGCGACCTGGTCGGTGGGGGTCATGGGAAGGTGAACGTCTTTAAGGTTGAGCTGGTTGCAGTTGAGCTGCTTCATGAATTCGATGAGGTGTGCCTGATCGAACTTGCGGAAGGTGTAACTGGCGATGCCAAGTCGGATAGCGGAGGGGGAGGAGGTGGCTGGGGCGGCAAACGAGAGAGCAGAGTTCGGGAGGAGGGCGGAGGCGGTGAGCAAGGTTCCGCCACCGAGCAGAGCGCGACGCGAGATCGTTGGGTTCATGCTGGGCATAGTAGCTGCGGACGACAGTGGTCGTCCAGTTTTTGGTGGACGTTAATTTGGTGCAAAGAGTGCTGTTCTATTTCTATTGACACGTTTGAATACGGACTGGTATTGTCTCGTTCGCTCTTCAAACAATTAGTTGTTGCGAGGTGAAATTTTTCCTTCACCTCACTTTCCGGAGGTTCAAAGGTGATGAAACGCAAACTGCTTCTCTTCGGGGTCTGTCTCTTTCTGATAGCGCTATCAGGTTCGATGTATGGACAGGCTGTGAGCGGAACACTGCTGGGTACGGTACAGGACTCAACCGGGGCTACTGTCGCGAATGCGAAGGTCACAGCTATGAACGTCGCGACGGCGACTGTATATGAGTCGATAACGAACGCGACGGGTAACTTTACGATTCCGAGCTTGCCTCCGGGAACGTATACCGTGACGGTGGTCGCGCAGGGATTCAAGAAGGTGACCAACCAGAATATCGATGTTCTGATCAACTCTTCGACGCGCGTTGACTTTGATGTTGCGCCGGGAAGCGTAACCGAAGAGGTGATGGTGACGACGGCGCCTCCATTGCTGCAAACGGATCGCGCGGACATCTCGACGAAGCTGGAGACGCAGCAGTTGCAGAGCCTCCCGATGACGACGAACCGGAACTTTCAGTCGCTGCTGAACCTGATCCCTGGTTCAACGCCGGCCACGTTCGAGCACTCGCAGTTCTTCAATGCACAGGGCTCGCTCCAGACGCGTGTGAACGGAATTCCGCGTATGGGCAACCTGTATCAGATTGAAGGTATTGACGACGATGAACGTACCGGCCTGCTGCAGATCATCATTCCTCCGGCAGATGCGATTCAGTCGGTGGACATCACAACGAATAATTTCGACGCCGAACTAGGGCGTGCCATTGGCGCGGTTACGAACGTTGTTCTGAAGTCGGGAACGAACAAGTTTCATGGATCCGCGTTTGAGTACATCCAGAACAATGCGGTGAATGCGCGAAGCTACTTCGGACCGAAGCTGGGCCATCTTTCGTACAACAACTATGGCGGGTCGATTGGCGGACCGATATTCAAGGACAAGCTGTTCTTCTTTGGTGACTACCAGGGAAGTTCAGATCATGAGACGGTCTCGGGAACGTTTGCGATTCCGGACGCTCGGTACTATACGGCGAACGCGCAGGGGCTTGTGGACCTGAGCGCGATGCTATCGGGAACAGCAAATGCGAGCGGCTTCCGTCAGGGGCAGATCTTTGACCCGGCGACTGGCACTGGTGCAGCGGGAAGTCCCCGTACGCCATTTGCGAATAACCAGATTCCTGCGAACCGTATCAATCCGATCTCACTGGACATTCTTAAGCGAGTGAACGCAGCTGCGGCGCAGTATGGCACTCTGAATTCATCGGCTCCGCTTGGAAACCCCAGCAACAACTACTCGACGACCCTACCGTTTACGAAAGGTACGAACAGCTGGGATACGAAGATCGACTGGACGATAAACGAAAGGAACCACCTTAGCGGCCGGTACAGCTGGCAGCGAGCAAATACTTTCCAGGCTCCGGCGTTTGGCAACTTCCTTGGTGGTCCGTTTGGTGGTGGCTTCCAGGGTACTGGTAAACAGACTACGTACAGCACCGGCGCGAACTACGACCACGTGTTTTCGCCGACGCTGTTTACGGAGGCGCGCGTCGGCGTTGCTCACCTGCGGAATGACGCGCAGCCGAGCAACTATGGATCGAACGATGCCACGACGTTGGGCATTCCGGGCGTGAACATCAACCAGTTCTCGAGCGGCCAGGTGGGAATCTCGCTTGGCGGAGCGTTTTCGGGAACGATGATCGGCTACTCGGCATCTGTGCCGTGGATTCGCGGCGAGTCGAACATCGACTTCGTCAACAACTGGACGAAGATCATTCGCAACCATACGATCAAGTTTGGCGGCGACCTGCGGCGTGTGCGTGACGACCTGCTTCAGGATCAGACGTTCAGCCCACGCGGCGTGTTCAATTTCTCCAACAGTCAGACCTCGGATTCACGCAGCGCGGGAGACAACCTCGCGAACAATACGGCGAGCTTCCTGCTGGATCTGCCGAACCAGGTGGGACGCGACGTCAATACGTTCTTCCCTGCGTATCGTCAGTGGTGGTTCTTCGCTTTCGTCAGCGACAAGTGGCAGGTGTCACCCAAACTGACCCTCGATCTTGGTGTACGTTGGGAGTTCTACCCTCCGGCGACCCCGAAGATTGCGAGCGGATTTACGAACTACGATCCGGTCAACAACAATCTTGTGATCGCGGGTATCGGCAACAATCCGTCGAACCTGGGCATGGAGACGCGCTACCGCTATTGGGCTCCGCGCACGGGCTTCGCCTACCGCGCTACCGATGACACGGTGATTCGCGGCGGCTTCGGCGTGAGCTATATGCCATATGCCGACAACAACTATGCCTACAACTATCCGGTTCGTTCGAATAATGCCTATAACCCGACAGGTTCTAGTGCGTTTGGTCCGGCTGTACTGGCGGATGGCGTAACAGTAGCTACTTTCCAAGCGGGTTTCCCAGCGCCGGTTGCGGTCCCGATTCCGTCGAACGGAATCATTCCCGTGACTACGCCAACCCTTGTGGCGCAAAACATGTTTTATGTTCCGACGGATTATAAGAATCCCTACGTCGCATCGTGGAACCTTGCTGTCCAACAGGCGCTTCCGTATGACATGTCGATGCAGATTGCGTATGTTGCAAATCATGGCACCGGCATACCTTCCAACATCGACATCAACAACCCAGCGGATATTTACGGCGGAGGCAATGCTTCGAAACCGGAATATAACTGCGTGGGATGCGCGTCGACGGTTCACCGCACGGCTACGACTTCGAAGATCTTCCAAGGATTTTCTTCGAACTACCAGTCGTTGCAACTACAGCTGACCAAGCGGTTTGCCAGAGGACTTGGATTCAACTCTGCCTTTACCTGGGGTAAGGGGCTCGGATATGTGACGGGCGATGACGGCAACGTTATCTTCCTGACCACCGCGAATCTCCGCCGTAATTACGCACCGAACGATTTCGACCGCAAGCTGAATTTCGAGCAGAGCTTCACGTATGAGCTTCCGGTTGGGCGTGGACACCAATACCTGAATTCGGGAGTAGGTGCGTTTGTCCTGGGCGGTTGGAAGCTGGCGGGAACCATTTCAGCGGTTTCGGGTCTACCGTTCTCGGTCTATGCAAATGGAGGAACGTTGAACACTCCAGGAACAGCCCAGTTGGCTAACCTTTCGGGCATCTACAAGGTGGTAGGCGGGATTGGTCCGAATTCGCCGTGGCTGGATAAGACGGCATTCTCGCAGCCAGGCGGTTGCCCGGCGACGGGTTGCAATGCTGGGAACGTTCAGCTTGGTAATACGGGAAGGAATCAGTTCCGTGGACCAGGCTATGTGCAGAACAATTTTTCAATCTTCAAGAGCTTCCCACTCTGGCGTGAGACAGCTCTGGAGACGAGGTTCGATGCATTCCAGTTGAGCAATACGCCGCAGTTTTCGGTGCCCAATTCCGGTAGCGGCAACCTGTTCAACACGGCGACGTTTGGAACGATCACAGGCACGCTGGGCAGCGGTCAGGGCAGCGTAAATGGCATCGGCGGAGGGCGCAGCCTGCAGGCTTCAGCGAGGATTACGTTCTAAGCTGAGGACTGGCGGTTGTTTCGCTCGATCAACAGACCGGCCTCTTCGATAAGATGAGGCCGGTCCTATTTTTCTTAGCATGAGAGGAAGTAACGATGAGCTTGATTTCGCGGCGTGGGTTTGTGGGGGCGATGGCAGCAGCAAGTGCATTGGCTGCGGGGCAAAAGGCATTTGGGTTTGCTGGCGCGCATCCGTTCAAGGTGGGGGTCATCACGGACGAGATTTCACAGGATTTCGACCATGCCTTCTCGGTGGCCGCGAATGCATTCGGAATGCACTGGGTGGAACTGCGGGCGATGTGGGGCAAGAGCCTGATGGTGCTGGACGATACTCAGCTTGCCGATGTTGAGAAGACGCTTGCGAAGTACAGCCTTGGGGTGACGGATATAGGGAGTCCGCTGTTCAAGGCGGATTGGCCGGGAGCGCCGAAGTCGGACTTTGGGCCGAAGAACTCGCCTGCTGGCGATGTGATGAAGCACGAGGACGAGGTGCTGGAGAAAAGTGTCGCTTTAGCAAAGCGGTTCAAAACGAACAAGGTGCGGTGCTTCGATTTCTGGCGATTGGCAGATGTTGCTCCATATCGCACTGCGATTGATGCGAAGTTGAATGAAGCTGCTGAGAAGTGCGGAAAGCAGGGCGTGATGCTGGTGCTTGAGAACGAGCCTGCCTGCAACACAGCGACTGGTCGCGAGTCTGCAAGGACGTTGGGAGCGGTGAAGTCAAAGTACCTAGCGCTGAACTGGGATCCGGGCAATGCGGTAATGCGCGGGGAGTTCGATGCGTTTCCCGTGGCGTGGAACATGCTGCCGAAGGACAGGATCCATCATTGCCATGTGAAGAACGCCGTAAAGGGCGCGGACGGCAAGGTGGTTTGGTCTCCAACAGGAACGGGAATCATCGACTGGGCAGGGCAGTTTCGTGAGATGGCGAAGGCCGGGTATCGTGATGCGGTGAGCCTGGAGACGCATTGGCATGGCGGAGCGAATCCCGAGGACTCGACGAAGCAGAGTTGGGCGGGGATGAAGAAGGCGCTGGTGGATTCGGGAAACCTGTAATCGCGAACCAGAGATCGCGCAAAATGAATATGATTCTGGTGACGCCCTGTGTTCTGCGGCGCGGAGGGTGATTGCTGTCTCGTCGAGCTGCGGTGGCTTTGGTGTGTTTGGTGCTGGGATGCAGTGCGTTCGCGCAAGAGTCACAGAAGCCGGCGTTGAAACTGTTTCATCAGGTGCATCGGGCGATGGGGTCGGAGTTTGCCATCGACCTGTATGCTCCGGATGCGGAGACCGCAGAGCAGCAGATGCAGGAGGCGTTCGATGAGATAGATCGTCTGGAAGATTTGCTGAGCAACTATCGACCGACGAGTGAACTGTCGCGCATCAGCAGAGAGGCGGGGAAGGGGCCCGTGGTGACGGATCCGGAGACGTTTGCGTTTCTGGAGAAGGCGGTGGAGCTGAGCAGGCGATCAGGTGGCGCGTTCGATATGACGGTGGGGCCGTTGATGCGGGCGTGGGGGTTCTTCTTCGACAGGGGTAGGGTGCCTACAGAGGTGGAGCTGGCTGCGCTGCGGCCGAAGACAGGGTGGCAACATATCAAGCTGGATGCTTCGACGCGAGCAGTGAGGTTCGACAATAACGTGAGCATGGAGTTGGATCCGGGTGGAATTGGGAAGGGGTATGCGGTGGACCGGGTGGTCGCGCTGCTGCGTGGTGCGGGAGTAAGCGCGGCGCTTGTGTCAGGCGGGTCGAGCAGTATCTATGGGATAGGAACTCCTCCAGGTGAAGCGGGATGGAAGGTGAATGTTCCGGATCCGGTGCGCAAAGGTGAGACGATGACTTCCGTGACGTTGAAGGATATGTCGCTTTCGACTTCAGCTTGCACGGAGAAGTTCTTTATCAAGAACGGACATCGATATTGCCACATCCTGAATCCGAGAACAGAGCGACCGGTTGAGGACAAGCTGCAGACGACGGTGATTGCGCCTTCGACAACGGACAGCGATGCGCTTTCGACGGCGACATTTGTGATGGAGCCGGCGGCGGCGGAGAAGCTGGTGGAGATGTTTCCCGGGGCCGCGGCGGTGGTGGTTTCGGGGGATCAGGCGCATCCGAAGTACAAGAGCGTGCGATGGCCGGGAACGCCTAAAATGTAATGAGGCGTCCGGCGGTGAAGCGTGCTGGTCGGGCGATCGTTGGAGGGAAGACGGCGGAATGATGAATCGGCGGTTTTTTGTACAGGGATTGTCGGCGGCTGCGCTGGCAGCGAAGTCGGCAACCGCATTGGCTGCTACGGCGTTTGATGAAGCGGCTGGGATGAAGACGGCTGCTCCGGTGAGGCTGGGAATTATTGGTCCGGGCAGCAGGGGCAAGGAACTGGTTCGGTGCTTTCTGCGTGTGCCAGGAGTGAAGATTATTGCCGCTGCGGATGTGTATGAGCCGCGGTTTACGGAGCTGAACCAGGTTTGCGGATATTCGGTTGCTGCGCACAGTGACTATCGCGCGCTGGTGGACCGTAAGGACCTGGACGCTATTGTGATTGCGAGTCCGCTGAGCTACCACTCGAAGCATGTGATTGCATCGCTGCAGAACGGCCGCCATGTTTACGGCGAGAAGACGATGGCGTTCACGGTGGATGAGACGAAGGAGATCGTCCGTGTTGCCGAGGGCGGGAAGGCGTACTACCAGGTGGGCCATCAGTACCGCTACGCGCCGTGGATTCGGGCTGCTGTGGAGAAGGTGAAGCAGGGCGAGATCGGTGATGTGACGCATGTGTTCGGCTACTGGCACCGCAACAGCGATTGGCGGCGTCCGGTTCCGAAGCCTTCTTTGGAGAGGCTGATTAATTGGCGTCTTTACAACGAGTACTCGCTTGGGCTTCTGGCGGAGTTGGGCTCGCACCATATTGATGTCGCGAACTGGATCTTTGGAGAGGCTCCGAAGACGGCGTTTGCGACGGGTAGTGTGGCGGAGTATCACGATGGCCGCGAGAACGACGACAATGTGCAGGCAGTGCTGAGCTACTCGAAGGGGCGACGGTTTGTGTTCAGCTCGATGACCAACAACGCAAAGATGGGCGATCAGCTTTGGGTGTATGGCACGAAGGGAAGCGTGAACCTGACTCTGGAAGATGCATTGTTCTACTACGAACCCAAGAGAGCGGTTCAGGTTCCTGCGGCGAAGGGGACGGTGACGGAGAAGGGAATCACGACGGGAGCGTCGTACCGTCCGGGCGGCGAGATGCCGTATCGAGGACAGGGGAAGAAACTGGATATCCCGGTGGCGGAAGACCCTACTGCCACGGCCTGCGCGGCTTTCATTGATTGCATCAGGACGGGAAAGAAGCCGATCGCGGATGCTCGAGTGGGGTTGGGGGCGGCTCTTGGTGTGATTGTGTCGAACCAGTCGTTGCATGAGAGGCGCGAGTTGGAGATTTCGAGTGCAGTTTAGTCGAGTCATTTAACCCCTCCCCCGTATAAAGTGTGCAAAGTCTTCGAAACAGGGAAGATAGGTTGGTACTTCCCTTGTTTCGAAAGTAAAAACGCGAAGCCCGGCTCTCTTTTGAGCCGGGCTTTTTGTCTCTATTTCTATTGTAGAGGTTTGAGTGGAATTAATCGGCAACGCAAATCTTGTTTGATTTGTTGCAGTTGCAGGATTCCTGGGCTTGACAGCAGTTGGTCTCGCGGGGCTGTGGAAAATGGCTCGGTACTTCTCACTTCGCTCGCTTTACGTCATTCAGAACGTCGACTTCCTGATTACAAAATGGCTTTGACGAGGAGTTTAAGGACCTCTTTTAAGGGGAGAATGATCAGCAGAAGCGGGGTCATGGGGAGGAGGCAGGCCAGCGCCAACTGAATGGGGGTTCGCGGATTCATGGGGAAGTTGTCCATCTTGTTGACGAACTCGAAGCTATTTCCGAGATCGGCAAGGGATTGGATGTCGGCGGTTCCGAGGAGGGGTTCGGCGCTGGGATTCTCGCCGAAGATCCATTTGTGATGGAACTTTGAGTCGTATGCCGTGGCGAGCGCGCCATATTGATAGAGGCCCTTGATCTTCATTTCGCGAAGGTCGTGGTAGAAGACGATGATGGGGAGGAGAACGAGGATCTCGACGAAGACGACATAGCAAATGATGGCAGGCGCGAATGACTGGAGCGGCACCTTGTCGTACATGACCTGGTCGGCGATGACGCCAGCGATTCCGGCGGAGTAGGCGAAGAGGACGACGCCGAAGAACTGCTGGGTGCGTCCGACGAAGCCGAGTCCGCCGGCCTGGTCGGGGTGCGGGGGGAAGATCTGGAGGTCGAGTTTGCTCATACGGAAGAGAAACTGCGCCCAGAGAAGGAGCCTCCAGAGCCAGCGAAGCATAAGGAAGTTCAGCAAGGGCCCGCAGAAGAAGACTGCCCACCATCCTGCGAGTGTAAGTGTGTCCGACGAGGTGCGCATCCAACTGGAGTGGTGAACGGCCAACTGTTGACCGCTGATGGTGATGCTGTAGGAGAGCACCGCGAGGATGGCCTCGGCGATGACGGAGTCTCGCAGGCGAAGCCCGCGCTCGATGGCGTTGTCGAAGCCATCGTAGTCCTTTGACGTGACGAGACCTGAGGTAACGAAGTAGGAGGCCGCCTGGGAGAAGCGCGGGCCAAGGATGTTTTCCGCGAGGATAAGCAGGGGAACTGCGACGAGGAAGCGCGCGTAAACACTGAAGTCGCGGACGAAGGGAACGCCGCCTTCGTACCTGAAGGCGGTGTGCTGGATTGCGGCGAGGATGAAGAGGGCGCCCCATGTGAGGAGGAAGGAGAGCAAGGCGCGACGCGCGACGAGCGGGGCATCGGTGCGGATGAGTCCGAGGCGGCGCTGGAGACGGAAGAGCGGGCCGCCTTCCATGAGGAGGAATTCTCGGCCTTTCGGTGTAGGTAGGGTTTCGATCATTTTGCGTTCCTTTATTGGCCCATGAGGGCCTGAACTTTGCGATCGTTTTTGAAGGTCGCGACGAGCGCGGCGTGGTCGAGAACCGTTTGATCTCCGTAGGATTCGGCCCAGAGTGCGAGAGAGTCGCCGAGGACAGCAGATTTGCCGCAGTAGCCGGCGACGGCGGCAGGGTCAGTGGTGCGGGCGTGAGCACGGGCAAGTATGGCGCCGCAGGCCCAGGCGTAGAAGCTGAAGGAGGTTCCGGAGAGCCATTCGATGGGGATGGAGCCCTTCATGTTCTTCATCTGCCGAACGTAGAAGGGGGTGGAGCCGATGCTGGTCCATCCGAGCATGACGTCGGTGGACGCCTGGAGGGCGCGCTGGCCGGTGACGATGCGCTTGCCCTCGTGGGCGAACTCTTCCAGGACGCGAGGAGCGTAAGGTGCGTGAGCCGCGGGCATGCCTTGCTTGACCTGAAGGAAGAGCGGATCGTTTTCTCCGTTACCGAAGAGGAGGACGAGATAGGCTCGCGTGCCTACGCTGCCGACTCCGACAACGCGGTGTGCGACGTCGATGAGTCGGTACTTGGTGAACATGAACTGACGTTCGCGGTAGAGGGTGGGAGCGTAGTCATGGAGAGCCTGGATAACCTCGTCGCGCGTTTTTTTGTCGACGCGCGTGAGAACAGGTGGGTCTTCGCGAAAGCGCCATCCACCTTTGGGAAGTTTTTCAGCGACTTTGTTGAGCAGAGCGATATTGGTCTGGGTGGATGCCTTGGCAACGGACTTACGGAAGATAGCCTGAGACTTCGCATCTATTTTGACGACTGGGTTGTCTTTGCCGGGGTAGGCGTGGATATACCAGATATCGAGGATGCCCATGTTTTCGAGGCGATCCATGTTGGCGAGGTAGCCGGCGACGCAACGACGGACGGCGGCATCACGCTCCCGGCGATTGAAGCCGTTTTCGCGGGCGGCGAGATTTACGCTGGCGGTGAGACGCTTGAGGTCCCACTCCCATGGAGCGATGAGGGCCTCGTCGAAGTCATTAAGGTCGAAGACGACGTCGCGCTGCGGGGTTCCGTAGAGGCCGAAGTTGTTGAGATGAGCATCGCCGTCGATGACGGTGTAGATGCCGGAGATGGGAGATTTGTCGAGGTCGGCGGCCATGACGGCGGCTGCTCCGCGGTAGAAGGCGAAGGGGGAGGCGCACATGCGGGCCATGCGCAGGGGGACAAGATCCTGCTGGCGGCCCTTGTTTCCTTCGAGGATGATCTCGACGCCACCGGGATGTTTGGCGGGACGGGTCCAGCCGCCATGGGCTTCGCGCGGAACCTTGGCGCGGAGGTCGCGGCCGGCGGCGTGGCGCTCGGCGACTGAGAGTTCGCCGTGGAACCTGTCAATCGCGGAAGCTACTTTGGCGATTGTGCCAGGGATCACCTTGACTGGCTTTGTACCTTTGGCAGGAGTGGCAGAAGGTTTTGCAGTCTTGCGTTTCTTCATAGTCTTAGGGAAACTCCCTTCGATACGCACTGCTTACCTTGTTCGGGAACGATATCACGTTTTCTTTGAGGTGTTTATTGGGGATTCCCCTAGTAGAGGTGTTGCAACGGGAAGTGTGGGAATCTGCAAATGAACCACTAGATATAGGCGTTGACCCACTAGGTAGCACTTGCTATAGTGAGTGAACTTCATGGTGTCCTCAGTCGCGAGATTGAGGCTGAAAAGGGAATCCGGTGAGAATCCGGAGCTGCCCCGCAGCGGTAAGCAGGAACGAACGCTTCAGACAGGCACTGGCCGGTTGGGCTGGGAAGCCGAAGCAAGTAGGAAGCCTGCAGAGTCCGAAGACCTGCCATGAGTGCGTGCTGAAGAGCACGAACTTCACACACCTCCGAGGGGAAGGTGCGGTGGCAGCGACCTGTCTTTCAGGCAGACGTGTTTGCGCCTCATACTTCGTTCGGAGCACAAAGGATGCTCCCCATGGCGACGGCGCAGGCGACACTGACGGAACTCGATCCAAATTTTCCTCGAGCTGAAGCGGCTCCACAGATGCAGGTTCGCAAGCGCAATGGTGCGCTTGAGCCTGTGGATGTGAACAAGATTGTGCGCGCCGTGCAGCGATGCTGCCATGGGTTGCCGAACGTCGATGCGATTCGCGTGGCAAGCAAGACGATCGGCGGGTTGTTTGATGGGGCATCGACGAGGGAGTTAGATGCGATCTCGATCCAGACGGCGGCGGCGCTGATTGCTGAGGAGCCGGAGTATTCGCGGCTGGCGGCGCGGCTGCTGTTAGCGACGATTGAGAAGGAGGTTGCGGGGCAGAATATTTACTCGTTCTCGCAATCGATCGAGGTGGGGCATCGCGAGGGTGTGGTGTCAAAGGACGCGGCGGATTTTGTTGCGGTCAACGCGCGGAAGCTGAACAGCGCGATTGATGATCGGTTTTCAGATCGGTTTGAGTACTTCGGGTTGAGGACGGTGTATGACCGTTATCTGTTGCGTCATCCGATTACGCGTCGGGTCATCGAGACGCCGCAGCATTTCTTTATGCGGGTTTCGGCTGGGCTTTCGGTGCGGGTAAATGAGGCGGTGGAGTTCTACGGGCTGCTGGCCTCGCATGATTATCTGCCGAGTTCTCCGACATTGTTTAACAGCGGGACGAAGCACTCGCAGATGTCGTCGTGCTATCTGCTGGATTCGCCGGGAGACTCGCTGGAGTCGATCTATGACGCGTACAAACAGATTGCGATGCTGTCGAAGTTTTCGGGTGGGATTGGGCTGGCGTTTCATCGGGTGCGTTCGGAGGGATCGCTGATACGGGCGACGAATGGGCTGTCGAACGGAATTGTGCCGTGGCTGCGAACGCTGGATGCTTCGGTAGCGGCGGTGAATCAGGGAGGGAAGAGGAAGGGCGCTTGCTGCGTGTATCTGGAGCCGTGGCATGCGGATGTGGAGTCGTTTCTGGAGATGCGGGATAACACGGGCGACCAGGCGCGGAGAACGTACAACCTGAATCTGGCGAACTGGATTCCGGACTTGTTTATGCGGCGGGTGGATGAGGATGGAATGTGGTCGCTGTTCGATCCGAAGGTGGTGTCGCATCTGCCGGATCTTTATGGCGAGCAGTTTGATCGGGCCTATGAAGCCGCTGAGGCTGAGCAGAAGTATGTGCGGCGGGTGAAGGCGCGCGACCTGTATGCGCGGATGATGCGTACGTTGGCGGAGACGGGCAACGGGTGGATGGTCTTCAAAGATGCCTGCAATGTGAAGTGCAATCAGACGGGGCTTCCGGAGAATGTGGTGCATCTTTCGAATCTTTGCACGGAGATCACGGAGGTGACCGCGTCAGCGGAGACGGCGGTGTGCAACCTGGGGTCGATCAATCTGGCCCGGCATGTGGCGGACGGGGCGTTTGATTTTGAGAAGCTTGCTGCGACGGTTCGGCATGCAGTGCCGATGCTGGATCGGGTGATTGATATCAACTACTATCCAGTGCCGCAAGCTGCTGTTGCCAATAGTCGGTGGCGTCCAGTGGGTTTGGGTGTGATGGGCTTGCAGGATGTGTTCTTCCAGCTGCGGATTGCGTTTGATGCAGCTGAGGCGAGGGCGCTGTCGGCGAAGATTCAGGAGGAGATTTATTTTCATGCGTTGACAGTATCGTGTGAGTTGGCGGAGAAGCATGGAGCGCATGCGGCGTTTGCCGAGTCGCGCGCTGCGAAGGGTGAGCTTCAGTTTGATCTGTGGGGAGTGAAGCCTGAAGACAGTGCACGGTGGGAGGCGCTGCGGGAGCGTATCAAAAGCGTGGGGCTGCGGAATTCGCTGATGATTGCGATTGCACCGACGGCGACGATTGCTTCGATTGTCGGGTGCTACGAGTGCATCGAGCCGCAGATATCGAATTTGTTTAAGCGGGAGACGCTTTCTGGTGAGTTTATGCAGATCAACCGCTACCTGGTGCAGGAGCTGAAGCAGATGGGGCTTTGGTCGGAGGCGATGAGGACGCGGATCAAACTGGCTGAAGGATCAATCCAGGGGATTGCGGAGATTCCCGATGATGTGAAGCTGATGTATCGGACGGTTTGGGAGATGCCGATGCGGTCGTTGATCGATATGGCTGCGGACCGGGGGGCCTATATCGATCAGAGTCAGTCGCTCAATCTTTTTGCAGAGTCACCGAATATTGGGCGGTTGAGCTCGATGTATATGTACGCGTGGAAGCGTGGGATCAAGACGACGTACTACCTGCGGTCGCGACCGGCGACGAGGATTGCGAAGACGACGGTGACTACGGCTGGCCGCGATGCGGCGATGCCGGTGATGAATGCCTCGGCGAGCGTGACTTGCTCGCTCGATAACCCTGAGAGCTGCGAAGCCTGCCAGTAATGGAGAACAAAATGTCTATAGCTACACCAAATGCAATTCTTGATCCGGGTCTGTCTCTCACGCTGCGGCCGATGCGCTATCCCACTTTTTTTGAGATGTTCAAGGATGGGATTCGCAATACCTGGACTGTTGAGGAGGTCGATTTTTCGACCGACCTCGTCGATCTGCGATCGCGCCTGACGCCTGCGGAGATCCATCTGATTCAACGATTGGTCGCGTTTTTCGCAACAGGCGACTCGATTGTGTCGAACAATCTTGTGCTGAATTTGTATAAGCACATCAACTCGCCTGAGGCGCGCCTGTATCTTTCGCGGCAGCTATTTGAGGAGGCAGTACATGTGCAGTTCTATCTGACTCTGCTGGATAACTATGTCCCTGATCCGGACGCGCGCGCCGCGGCGTTCTCAGCAGTGGAGAACATACCTTCTATTACGAAGAAGGCACAGTTTTGCATGCGCTGGATGGACTCGATTCAGAAGCTGGATGAGCTAAGAACTGTGCAGGAGCGAAAGCAATTTCTGTTGAATCTGGTTTGCTTTGCTGGGTGCATTGAAGGGCTGTTCTTCTTTGCGGCGTTTGCGTATGTCTATTTTCTGCGGTCGCGGGGTCTGTTGAATGGACTGGCTGCTGGGACGAACTGGGTGTTCCGTGATGAGAGTTGTCACCTTGAGTTTGCGTTTGAGGTGGTGAATGTTGTGCGGGCTGAGGAACCCGAACTGTTCGATGCAGAGCTTGAACAGCAGATCGTCGAGATGATGAAGGATGCTGTGGACTGCGAGTTGCAGTTTGCGGAGGATTTGCTATCGGGCGGCGTCGCGGGTCTTTCAGTGCGAGAGATGCGGCAGTATTTGGAGTACGTAGCTGATTCGCGGGTTGTGCGATTGGGGATGCCGCCGATCTTTGGATCGAGGAATCCGTTCGCATTCATGGAGTTGCAGGATGTGCAGGAGCTAACGAATTTCTTCGAGCGGCGGGTTTCTGCATACCAAGTTGCAGTTGCCGGCGAGGTCGCTTTTCACGAAGAGTTCTAGCAGGGCTACCGGGTGGGCGAGTGTCGTGCACCTACAGCTAACAAGGTTGTGTGCTGGATAGTCGCATATCAAGGGGATCGGTCGCGTGGCATGTTAATTCGTGTTACGCGACCGACCCCATTGGCGCATTTTGTGCGTGTCTTATTCTTTTCGTATGCTCTCGGTGCGTTTTGCTCTATAACTGAACATGAGCACCGCTACTCCACCTCATCTTTGAACGTAACGTAACGTAACGTACACCTCTTTTCAGGAGATGCACGATGGATCGTCGTTTCTTTCTTCAGGGCTCGGCTGCACTGATTGGGTCGGGAGCACTTGGTGTCTCGGGTTGCGCGCGCAAGGTTGCAACTGCTCCAGTTGCAGGCGCGCCATCGCTGCCGTTTTATGATGTGCCGGGTCCGATTCCTCCGATTCGGGCACATTTGGACCGCATCTTTCGGATCACAGTGTGCCTGCGGCCGTTCAGACCTGCTGGACCACGGATGGATGTGGAGCGCGTGGGAGATAAGGTGGTTGTTCACAACTATGGGCATGGGGGCAGCGGGTGGTCGCTGTCCTGGGGATCGGCCGATGTGGCGGTGCGCAAGGCAGTGGAGGCGGCGAACGGAAGCAGAGAAATAGCAGTGATTGGTTGTGGAGCGCTCGGTTTGACCGCTGCGATCACAGCCCAGCGCGCGGGATTGCGTGTGACGATTTATGCGAAGGAGAGGCCGCCGTATGTACGCTCGGCACGGGCTACGGGGTCGTGGACTCCGGATTCGCGGATTGCGCTGACCTCGGCAGCGAAGCCGGAGTTTGCGGCGCAGTGGGAGTCCATGGCTCGCACCTCGTTCGCGATGTATCAAAGCTACCTGGGGATGCCAGGTACGCCGATCGAGTGGACGGATCGGTACTCACTTTCGGACGAGACACGTGAGGCGACTACGGCGCGTGTGCGCGAGATGGACTCACATGGGTTTGCCCGTTACGCACGGAGCATTGCCGATCTGACACCGACTGCGCAACTTATTCCTGAGGGTATGCATCCCTTTCCCACGAAGTATGTGTGGCGGAATAGCTCGCTTGCTTTCAACGTGGCGGATTATTCGCGACAGTTGATGAACGATTTCCTGATTGCCGGAGGCGTGATGGAGACTCGTGAGTTCCATAGTCCGCAGGAGGTCGCGGCTCTTTCACAGCCAGTGATTATCAACTGTACTGGATATGGCGCGAGACAGCTGTGGTCAGATGAGAGCATTGTTCCGGTTCGCGGGCAGATTGCGTGGCTAATCCCGCAAGAGGGTGTTCACTATGGCTTGCAATACAACGGCGTGAACGTGCTTGCCCGGCGCGATGGGATTGTGGTGCAGGGCAATACCAACGGGGAAGATTCCGGGTGGAATGATACTAATGAACAGCCTGATCGTGCGGAGGCCGAGAATGCAGTGAATGTGCTGCGGGAACTCTACGGCCGCATGGAGAAGATGACGCCACGTCGCGCCTGACTGCGCGCTATGCTCGTAGCGACTGCAATTTCCCGCAGCATACCCGGTTCCGTTTTCCATTATCGGGCTCTAGCTGGTGGCGATACCCGTGATCGGACGCGGGTTACAGTGCAGATGTGGGTTCGCCGTCCGGTGATGATCTACCGTAGCAAGTAAGTTGGTTGCTTATGCTCAGTCCATCTCAAATCGAAGGTGAGTCTCTTCGCCGGGCTTCATACGGATGATTAGAGGAACGCACTCGAGCCCCGGAACGAGGTTGAACGTTCGCTCTTCTGGAATTGCTTCAAAGACGTTTCCAGAGTCAGTCTTCACGTTCAAGACGCCACCAGTCTTTACGATTCGAATGAAAGCATCACCCTTGCGCTCTACGACTTCTTTGCTTTTCGCTATTACCGGAACGATCAGTTCGACAGGCGCCTTCGGCTGGGCGGAACTGCTGGTTGAGGCACTGATCTCAACGGCATTTTTCGTTAGCTTAAAGATGAGACGATACCGAATGTCGCCTTCAGGCATAGGCTTCTTTGCCGAAGAGAGCAAGCGGCCTTGTGCCTCGAATGTAATCTCGGTGGGAGTTGTAGTTTTCGTCAGCGTCGCGTCGTAGTCGGTGAGGCTGGTGTACGGCCGATCGCTTCTGCACTCGATGCGTGGCGTGAGGGTCATGTGCGGAGCGTCGGTGAAGATCTGCTGGTTAGAGAGTTCAATGATTGCGTATTCGGTCATACTTGCGGTTAGGATTGGGCCGAGTTGGCGATGGTAGAGCATTGACAATGCTCCCCCGGAGGCATGGCCTGCTCCTGAAGCTCCGCCTGACTGAACATGCTCCACGTACTCCCAGTCATACTCCGTCACCGTGGCACGCCAGTCTCCAATCGCAGCCAAGTGTGTGCCAATTTCGGAGAAGCTTTTTACTCCGTAGGCTTCGTCGCGCGGTAGCGTTGCCCGTTCTGGTACCTTCGCTCCGCCACGATCGAGTACTGTAGCCAGAGCTTTGGCGTGTGTAAACGTGTGATGGATGCAGGGTTGATCACCATGGGCAAAGTAATCCGGTCCGCCGTAAAGCAGGCCATCGTGAGTGCAGGCCGCCATCTGCTCCAGGTTGCGGAGCGCGACCTCCGCAAATCGTGGGTCGTGATTGGCCAGCAGTGCATATGCAGGTTGGCAACCGTCGCTGGTGCGACTGCCCCACCAACTCCACTTGTAATTACGGGTGCCCCAGCTATTGTCCCACGCACCATTTGGCAACATGAATTCCATATGCGCTTTAAGTGCTTTTACCGTCTGGTCAAGTACAGTCTGGTCGTTTGTCAGCAGTGAATAGAGTGCCAACGCCGGGAGAGACTCTTCGACGTTGTAGCCGAGATCTATGGGACGGCACCCCTTCGGACTCGGCTTGTCCAGGGGATGGCCTTCGCCGAAGATCAACCCATTCGGCGTGAAGTAATCGAGGCTCTGGTGGGCAAGCCCCCGTCCGCGCTCGGTATAGCGCGGTTCGCCGAGGACTTGTCCACATAACGCAAATGCGTACGATGCAGTAATCGGATAGTTGATGTTGCCGGTTTCGATGGAGATGAATCCATCAAGAAATTTAGCGGCGTGAGCCACCCTATCGGTCCACCGCTTCCGTGTACCTGCTTCGAGCAGGGAGCCGTGGTGATGCAGGGCCTCGGCGAGCGCGATGGTGTGGAATACGGTGATGCCCTTCCAGGAGCTAAGAAAAACATCATTTACCCAACTGCCATCGGCACGACTCACCTGTTGCTCAGTCCAGTTGTGAACTGCAAGTGCTGCTCGAAGATACTTATCGTTGCCCGTTACGTGCGCAAGATGCATGAGCGGATACACAGCATCGCCGCAGCGCCCGTGAATCATTGCGCAAGCGGGGCAGAGAAGCGCTCCATGGAGCGCGGGGTCTTGAATCGCGGTGACCTGGTGCGAGATCATGCCGTCGCCCCACGACTTCAAGACCTCTGCATAACGGTTCACAGCGCGGGCCGTCGAGGGCCTTGAGGCCGATGCCTGTTGCTCTTCGGCCAAAAGGAATTGCGGAGCCGCTATGTTTGTTGCAAGCCCGATTGCTCCAGCAGTAGAGAGCCGAAGGATATCTCTTCGGGTAAGGTGAAAGCCTTCTTCGCGATTATTCATCGAAGGTGATATTAGCCGAGCACCGATGGCCACGTTAACAAGTTTGTTGGTCATCTGACTTGTAGGTATTGCGGATGCAACGGTGCCATCACGCGTCATTTTGATCAGGATGGTGTGCTAAACTCCACCTCACCAGTACCCGGCCATATTGGCCTATATGCACCTCTGAGCCGCGATGAGCTTCTTTCTTTCGCCGGCATTTCTCAGGTTATTGGGCCCCGCGCACCAGATAAACCTCCCCCTGGCGCGACACTCATACTCGGGTCGGTCGCAATGAACAAAGGACAAGGTGCTGGAGGCGGCATTCTCGCGCTGCTCCTGGCTGGCCTCTTCGTCAGGGGTACGGTGACAAGCGATGCTCCTCGGCCTGACGCGAACAGCGGCGAACATCAGTCGGTTGCCCTTCGTGCGGTCACGCCTGCTAAGACAGAAGGCCCATGGATGGCGTCCTGCGATTACTGGTCCTCGTCTAGGTCTGCTGAAAAGCCGATTGAAGCTAGCGCGGAGTCTCCCTGTGGCTTGGGAGACGCGGCCTGGGGAATACCTGGGTCCAATGACGATTCGCACACACCCGAGATCAGCGCGATTATTGCTACCGTCCCTGATCCTATCCATAGTCATCTTGCTCTTGACTTCGATCGCGCAGTCGACACATTATTGCTCGCGGCCGCTGACAACCGATATTTAGGCAGCTATTACTGGCTGCCTTGGCGCAGCCACGTAAAGTCTCTTTCCAAATCTGAGTCTGGCTCGTCTGAGTCCGGTTCGGCGGAGAAGCCAGAAAAGGAAGACAAGATACGTGAGCAAGAACCCGGCCTCGTCATTCTGCGTTACGCTCCCGCGGTAAATGAGTGGGATGCGGATAGACGCGGCTACTCATTTGCTGCTTATCACCGCGTGATCTACCTCTTTCTTGTTGCCGAAACACCTGCGCTCGGCGTTAACGGCACTCAGCTTCAGAATGCTTTTCGATATGAGCAGATTCTCCGCAAGCACGGAGCCTCACTCACCGTGTTGCCATCTCCCTTCAGTAAGTCCACCGCCTCACTCGACAAGCTCTCCATTATCGGACCGTTTTATTCAGGCTCCGCGGCCTCTCTGCACGAAGGCATCGAATCCGCTAAGCTGGATCCCAAACCAACTGCAATTGAGATCGCTGGCGTTACCAGCACGAGCGTCGCGGCCCGTGAACTTGACCCTGAGGATAAAGGGATCTACCACTCCTTCGGCGAGAACTCAGGCTACGAGCAGGACCGCTTCGTGGACTCTCTTCGAGCCTCTGGTTATGAACTCGGTCGCGTCGCTGTGCTCTCAGAGGCCGGAACGGTCTTTGGCAAGGCCAATCCCCAAGGTGGCGACTCCACAAACCCCAAGGGCGGAGAGAAGGAGAAGAGAAATAAGGCAATCCTGTCTTTAAGATTTCCACGAGAGCTCTCTCTGCTTCGCAATGCTCAACCCTCTGGGGCAACAAAGCCCGATTCCGCTGCGCCTAGCCCTTATCTCAACCTCTCTCTCAAGGACTACGCCGCCTCCGACGATACCGAACCCCGCTTCTCCACTGCCCAGAGCCCGTTGTCGGTAGAGGCTCAGCTCATGGCTATAGCGCATCAACTGCAGCGCTCTCGGGTCCAGTTCATCATCATCTCTGCTTCGAATATTCTCGATGACATCTTCCTCGCGCAGTTTCTCCACCGTGCCTGTCCTGATACTCGCATCGTCGTCGTCAGCGGAGGAGATCTTCTCTTTGAGCGCGACACCGATAACACTCCGTATGTTGGCTCTATCTCCATCTCTCCGTACCTTCTAACCGCACTCAGCCCTGAGAGGCAGAACCAGTGGCTGTACTCCGACGTTCAGGCCGAGGCGATCTATAACGCAGCCAGCTTCATCTTCTGGGACCGCACTACGCTTCATCCTCCTCAGTTCGCCGGCTATCTCAAAGAGCCAGATACATCGCCCAGCACCGAGGCCAATGCCAGTACAAACAGTGAGTCTCGTAAGGCAGCACAAACTTTTCGCATTCCGCTCTGGGCAGCCGTTGTAGGCTCAGATGGCTACTATCCCCTCGCCGTCCTTAATTGGTGTGCCAGCGATTTCAAACCTATTCTCCCTGCGATCCAATACAACTCGTCCAGCGGCCTCCACGAAGAGACTTGCAGGCCAGATATTGAAACAGCTACGGGGAAAGATGGTTCACAACCACTCTGGCAGCACCCCCAAGAATCCATCGATCGCAGTTCAGGGATCAACCCGTCGCTGCCCTGGGGAATCCTCGCCGCAACTCTCATCATCCTCTGCCTGGGACACGCGGTAATGCTCTTCAGTGCGCAGTATTGGTCTCCATTTACACGAGACCTTGCCATCGACGAGAACGACCAGCCGCGTCGTCGCACCATTTATCTCACGATCGGAACTGCGGTACTCGTCTCGATGGCCTATGTCACTGCCTTCCCGCTGCTTCGGGTGGCTGCTGCGTGCCCGACGACCCCAATAGGCAGCATTCTTGCGTGGACCCTGCTCGCTTCTGGGGTCCTCGCACTCATAGCCACCATCATTAAAACTCGCCACTACTTCCGCAATCCGGGCTGCAAGGAATATCTCTTCTTCAACATCGTTGCGCTGGCAACTCTTGTGTGCACCATCACCGCCTGGACTGTCATCTGCGTGAGCAATGACTCATTCAACTACACCGCTGGCACCGACTCAGCGATTCCTGAGGTTCGCAGTTTTGCAGGCCTGTACTTCAGCTACCGATGCCTTCATGTGTTTAGCGGGGTTTGTCCTCTCATTCCTATCCTGCTCCTCCTGCTCGCGTGGTTTTTCTGGTCGCTCTGCCAGACCTCCCGCCTCCGATTCTCCGAGATGCACCGCCCGCGTATTCCCATGCTTGGTCGACCGGCAGAGTACCCGTCTCTTGCGGTCACCCCTTATCCTCTCTTCGTTCCGGATGAGGCGCTCCAGGGGTGTGAACGGCCTACGGACAACTGCCTCTACCACAACATCACAACCCTCCTTATTACTCGTGAGGTCATCCGCCGTTTTTGCATCAGCTTCGAAAAGAGCGCTACAGGATTCTTTCAAAGAAGTGCCGGATGGCTTCGCGACCACCTTACTGTCGTTCTCGGCGTTGTGTATGCCGGACTGTTTCTGATCCTTGCTTTCATGGCCGAGATTAAGAGTCTTGACCACTTCGTTTTCACCCCAGTACTCCTCATGCTCGGCCTTCATTCGAGCAAGGGACCCACACTTTATGAATTCCTCATCATCTCCCTCTTCTTTCCACTCGTTATGGTCGCCATTTCAGGGTGGCTTCGCACGATATTGATATGGGGCGCGCTCAGCCGCGGTCTTCTTGAGCCGCTCGAGCGAGCTCCGATTCGCTGTGCCTTTAGCCGTGTAAAGGGAGGCAGTTGGATGAGCATGCTGAGCCAAAGCGGACTGCATATCCGCTGGCGCGACATGAGCCGCAGCAACGAAGCAATCCGTCAGATCGTCAATCACCCGGATCTCACGGATAATCCCGATCTAGCTCAGCTTCTCTCTAAGACGCATCAGGAGATCAACTGGAATATTCGCCTCCTTATGTTTCGTATCGGGCGCGTGCCTGAGGCAGGGAGAGATGTTCCCCATCTGCCGCTGCAGCGACCACCTTACTCGACAAAGACGGCTGATGATCGGTGCAGTGACGATCTTCAGGATCTCGGCCCATATCCCAACGTCACCGATCTTTGTCTCATTCGCTCCATCGAGGTCTGCTACGCCGAGTTCTGTCAGATCCTTCTCCACGAGCATCTTGTGCCTTACTGGGATCGCGAGCGCATCGCCTTCGTTGAGGATTGCAGTTGGGTCGGAGCTAGCAAGTCGAAATCAGCTGCAGTAGACGAGAATACAGCGGATGGCGAGAAAGAAAAAGTATGCAACGGGCCCTCCTTTATTGATCTCGCTGAAGAACTTCTTGTCGTACGATACGTTGCCCTCATCCGCGCTGTGCTAGTGAACATCCGCTACCTGATGCTTTTTGTAGCTACTGTCTTCGTGCTCACCCTGGTCGCCTGGAACTCCTACCCATTCCATCCCCATGCCTTCATCGACTGGTGCTTTACCATTCTTCTCGCCATAACGAGCGTTGGTTTTATCTCCGTTTTTGCCCAGATGCATCGTAATGCCATTCTGAGCCGTATAACCGACAGCAAGCCAAATGAACTGGGCTGGGACTTCTACGTGAGGATCATCACCTTTGGCGGCATTCCCGTGCTTACGTGGCTCGCCTACCAGTTCCCACAAATTGGGGGTAGCATCTACAGGATTCTCCAGCCCGGACTGCAGGGAGTGAAATAGCTATCGACAGATCCTACACCGAGGCTGCTTCGCCGGTTTCAACAAGAGGTAAGTGGATTTACTCGCCATATGTTTTGGCTATAGTCGCGAATCGACCGGTCAGAGGAGAATCCCCCCATTCGTGCGGTATTAAGAATCGCCATTTTCGACCAGCTTTCCTGATCACGGTAAGTTTCGCCTACCTGATCCTGGCAATCGATGTATGACTCGTAGTCGGCAAAGAGTAGATACGGGTCGGTATTGAGGAGCTGATCCAGAAGTGGACGGAAGAGACTACGATCGCCATGTGAGAACTGACCTGAGGCGAGGCTGTCGATAATTTCACGGAGAAGGGGATTGGATTCGTATATCGCTCGTGGGTGATACCCCTCCGATAGCCTGGACTTAACCTGATCCGCAGTAAAACCGAACAGGAAGAAGTTTTCATGGCCGACCGCGTCCCGAATCTCAACGTTCGCGCCGTCAAGCGTTCCAATCGTGAGAGATCCATTCATGGCAAATTTCATATTTCCTGTACCGGAGGCTTCTTTGCCTGCGGTCGAAATCTGCTCGCTGAGGTCCGCTGCCGGATAGACTATCTGCCCAAGTGAAACGCTGTAGTCGGGAAGGAAGACTACCTTCAAACGATCCTTGACATCCGGGTCGTTGTTTATGACCTCACCGACCGAGTTGATGAGCTTGATGATCAGTTTGGCCATGAAGTAACCCGGTGCTGCTTTGCCTCCAAAAAGGAAGGTCCGGGGTGTTATTTCGAGGTCGGGTTTGTGCTTTAGGCGGAAGTACAGTGCAAGGATGTGCAGTACGTTCAGATGCTGGCGTTTGTACTCATGGATTCGTTTGACCTGAACGTCAAACATGGAGCCAGGATCGACCGAAACGCCGGTCGCTTCTGTTATGTATTGTGACAGTCGAACCTTTACATTGTGCTGCACCTGTCGCCAGTCGGCCCGAAAGGCCGCATCCTCTGCGAATGCTTCGAGCCGCTTCAGTTCATCGAGGTTGCCGATCCAACCATCTCCTATGTGCCGGGTCATCAGAGCCGATTGTTCCGGGTTGCTAACGGCCAGCCAACGCCGCGGCGTTACACCGTTCGTCACATTGATAAATTTTTCGGGCCATAGTTCGTAGAAGTCATGGAGTACTTCCTTCTTCAGCAGGTCCGTGTGCAATGCGGCCACACCGTTGATACGATGGCTTCCCACGCATGCAAGATTTGCCATCCGGACGAATTTGTCACCTTGTTCGTCGATGAGCGACATGCGTGAAGCCTTTCCTTCGTCCCCAGGAAAATGACTTCGCACATCGTTTAGAAAACGCGCGTTGATTTCATAAATAATCTCAAGGTGTCGAGGGAGAAGGGAGGCAAACAGCGGTAAGCCCCAACGCTCCAGAGCTTCGGGAAGTAGCGTGTGATTGGTGTAGCTGAACGCTTGTGACGTGATCTCCCAAGCTTTGTCCCAGTCGAGGGCGTGCTCATCTACCAGCAATCGCATGAGTTCCGCAACGCCGATGGAGGGATGCGTATCGTTCAACTGAATCGCCCACTTTTCGTGAAAGGTTTCAATCGATCGACCGACACGGAGATGCAGCCTTATCATGTCCTGTAGGGCGCATGAAGTGAAGAAGTACTGTTGTTGGAGGCGAAGCTCTTTACCTTGAATTTCCTCGTCATTTGGATATAGAACCTTGGAGATGTTCTCGGCAAATGTTTTGCCTGCTACAGCACCCTGATAGTCACCGCTGTTAAAGCGGTCGAAATAGAAGGATTCGGTGGCTTCGGATTTCCATAACCGCAAGTCGTTGGCAATGCCAGAGCGATATCCCAGGATTGGAGTGTCGTATGGAACGCCCCTCACGACCGAAGCTGGAACCCAACGCACACGGTATTTCGCCGTCGGATCTACTTCAGCTACGGTGTGGCCACCGAAGCTCACGTCCACCGACTCGTTTGCCCGTCGGATCTCCCAGGGATTCCCATATCGAAGCCAATAATCCGTGAGCTCCACCTGCCAGCCGTTCTGGATTTGTTGATGGAAGATGCCGAATTCGTAGCGCATTCCATATCCGACCGCAGGAATTCCTAAAGTGGCCATGGAATCCACATAACAGGCTGCGAGCCTGCCTAGTCCGCCATTACCTAATCCAGGTTCGCTCTCCTGCTTTAGAACCAGATCAAAATCGCGGCCTAATTCGGCAACTGCTTGCCGAACTGGATCCTCAATCTGGAGGTTAAGAAGGTTGTTGGCGAGATGGGGCCCCATCAGGAACTCGGCCGACAGGTAACATACGACACGAACGTCGTGTCTTCTATAGCAATTCCACGTTGCGAGCCATCGCGCCAATAAACGGTCACGCACTGTATAGGCGACCGCCATAAAGAACTCCTGATCATTGGCAGCCTCTTGACTCGCTCCCACTGTGTAGAAGAGGTTGTCCAGGATAGCTCTTTTCAGGGCTTCCACACCGGCTGCCGTGCGATCATCCTCGACCATTACAGTTGGCTTCGAGCTTTCCGGTTTCTGCATGCCGCACCTCGCTTGCAATATCGAACTTTACGTTGCGTCCCTGTTGATTGAGAGAAACAGATGCGTTTCAGGTTTTTGCCGCGAGAATAAATTTGCTTTCGAGCAAATATTGATACAACGAATCGACCGCTCCTGCGGGATGCAAGTTGTCAGCACTGACGATTCCATCCGTCTCGATCCATCTCCATCCAGTTAACTGGCCTACTGTTAAACGCCCACGTAGCTCTTCAACAGGCATGGGATATACCCAAAGTTGAACATTTTGCCTGAAAAGCCGAGCGATTCCTTCCAGTAGCTCCCCCTCCAGCTCTTTGTAGCTGTCCTGGAGGATATGCAAAAGCACGGTGAGTCCAATCGCGAAATGAATCCTTGATTTCGTGTATCGATTGGCGAACGTACTCATGGTGTAGAGCTCCTGAGTACGAAACAGTATTACCCCATAACCGAGCTTTCGAAGCATCACCACGTGTCGCAAACTTTTCCTGACAGACTCTTCGCTGTCCGAGGAGTCGTTGCCGGCAACAGAGATACAGAACAACCCAAGCCCGCCCTTGCTCTCATCCAGCACTTCTTCGGGCAGTTCTGCCAGAGTGTCTTTGATCAGGTCGGCATGAAGGCCGGTTGCGGTGTCAAACCTTCCGGGCGCCAGCACTAGAGCCCGCTTGTAGAGCAGTTCGTTCGCGGGAACCGATGGGTTGTCTGCTGGAAATACCACAGCCTCGGCATACCCGCCGACAACGAGAAAGGTATGAAGTTCATCCCGGTTCCAATCAGCGAAGGCCGGCCCACTCCATTCCAGGCAGTCAATCTCAATTCGCTGCAGTCCAAGCTCCTCGAAGACACTCGAAAGAAATGTTTTTGCTGACGCAAGGGCATGATACGCGGCATAAATCAGGTTCACACCCAGAATGCCTACCGCTTCCTGTTGCTGCTCGTTGCTGGGATCCATCAGGTTGATGTGCAGAATGACGTCGTTTGGCGCGTCCCCAGGCTGCCGGATAAAACGCAATCCCACCCACCCGTGGCAGTCATTGGTCCCTGCATAGTTCATGGCAGAGATCGTGTCTACAAACGCGAAAAACTTTGTATTGCCTCCTCGGGTTGCCTGCAACTGCGTCAGCAGTTGTTCCCACTCACTCTCCAGCATGGCCTGCAGACGCGGCCTCGAAACATAGCGAGTCCCTGCCCCATAGAGCTGATCGCTGACATCCTTGTCATA
>Ga0163162_10000150_pt1 | contig 64459 bp, 50 predicted proteins | sample S55metaG_FD_115310 | JGI IMG/M metagenome (GOLD analysis project Ga0163162, IMG submission 115310) | Switchgrass rhizosphere microbial communities from Kellogg Biological Station, Michigan, USA - S5-5 metaG | ecosystem: Host-associated > Plants > Roots > Rhizosphere > Soil | place: USA...
TGATAAATCCGATGGCTAAGGTTCAACTGATTTTTTTAATAACCCAATGCCCACTTACAATCAAATCAAAAAAAATTGCACCAAATACAATAAATCGTTTTTACAGCGTTAATGTATATGAGAGCGTTAATTTAGATGATGGGGATTCTGCGATAGTGGAATCCCCATTTCTTTTTTACACATCTATGCGTCATGTCATCCTGAAGAATAATTTATGATATAAAAATTAATGTGAGTGACAGATGTACCAAGAAATTTGAATACCTGGAAGTATCGTCTCTCTACCGCAGTGGATAAATCTTTAACCAGATTTAAGTGACTCAGTTTAAAAGATCTCTCCACTCCGCGTTGCTCCGGTCGAGATGACGAGCGCTCTGGTAAATTTTACCTATGATAGCGGACGTAAGGATTCCCTAAGAATTCGTCATTGCGAGAAGGCTTTTTCAGCCGACGAAGCAATCTTTCTAGCAAGAATTGATCGCGTGAAAGATTGCTTAGTCGTTCCTCCTCGCAATGACGCCCTTTCTCGGACCCTGTCAATGATAGCGAAGTCGAAGGATCGCTCCATTCTAAAAACCCTGAAATAAATCCAGGGTGACAACTGGCAGTATAGATTTCTACTAACTTTTTGCCATAAAAAAACGGCTGGCATTTCTACCAACCGTTTTTCCTAACAATCAACTTATTTATTTAAAGAGTTTATCCAGGCTGCAATTTTTAAAGCTTCTGCTTTGGTTACTTGCGGCATTGGCGGCATTTCTGTTGAATAACCCGGCCAGTTTTGTGGTTGCGGATTGTGGATCAACTGAAATATTTTCTCTGGTGAATATTTACGTTTTGCAATTTCTGCGAATGGCGGGCCAATCTGTCTTTTGGTTTGGTTATGGCAGGCCAGACAAGTATTTTTAGTTAACAAACCCTCAACCTCCTTAAAAGTAGGTGCTTTAGCAACAGCCACAGGCTTAGCTTGGGTAGACGTTCCTTTGGCTTCTGGTGCTTTTCCCGTTGTTGCCTTTGGTACAGCAGTTTTCCTGGCAGGAGTGTTTACTGGTGTTGCTGAGTTTTTAGTACTTACTTCGCTCGCAGAAAGTTTATTTCCATCAGGAATCTGATTTAAGGTGTAATAAGCCACCGGATGAACTAAAGAATAAAAACCATCTTGCGATCTTAAACCATCTAATGTTAAAGTATGGATATAATACTGGCGAAGGTTTTTAACCACAATCCTGGCTTTTAAACCATCTGCTGAAACTTTAACCCCAGAAATTTTTAACTTCTCTGTGTTTACAGGAGGTGAACCATACACCGGGTGATATTTGTAAATAAAACTTTCTGCGTCGTATGAAGCTAAGTCTTCAGCCGATTTACGATCAACAGGCATCGTAAATTCCACTTCAAAACCATCTGGCATTGCCCTAACGGCTTTCATTTCGAAAGGGGTTTTATTGTTATAAACCAGTCTTTCTAAACCTTCATTAGCATCACCAGCCGATCCCCAACCACGGTTTGTTTCTCCAACAAATAGTGAACCATCAGTTCCCCATTCTAATCTTAACACCCCTGAACGGAAACCTTTACGGAAAAGGAAAGCGGCGCCTTGTTCTTCACCTTTCACCGTCTCCATAAAAATTCTCGAAATAATACTCATTCCCTGATCGCCAACCAAAATCTGTCCAGCAAATGGCCCAAATGTATTGGCAGGAATTTTAACAGGTTCTGCAGAAGAAATACCCAATATACCATAAGGCAACCAAACCGATGGCAAACGCAGTTCAGGAAATACTTTTTTCATGTCGAATAAAGTCTTAAACGTTTCGTTTACCCTATTTTCTGGTTTAATGTATCTTCCCTGTTCATTCTTCGTTCTACGCTCGTCTATTTGAGAATAAAAGAAATCTGACTGCAGCTTAACCGGAGAGTTAGGCAGGTTAGTCCACCTTAAACTAGCCGGGTGCCCCATAAAGTCGCCTTTGTTTACTTTCCACAAACCACCAGATCCTACCCAGTCGCCCTGGTTTTCTGTATAATAAAACTGACCATCAATACTGCCAATACCGGCTGGCGAACGGAAACCCGCAGCATACGGGCTCATTTTACCATCTTCGGTTATATTCATGGCCCAACCGCGCATAGGTACACGGCTTTCGGCGCGCCACCATTCTTCGTCGCCAAAGGCCACATTTGCGGTAACCATAAAGGTACCATCCGGCATTATTTTCGGACCGAAACTATATTCGTGGTAGTGCCCGCTTAAAGGCCAGGCATAAACGGTTTCGTACACATCGGCTTTACCATCCTGGTCTTTATCTACCAATTTGGTTAATTCGCCACGCTGCGCTACATAGATTGCACCATTTTTATAGGCAATACCCAAAATTTCGTGCAGCCCATAGGCAAATCTGCGCCAGTAAGGTTTTGCACTTGTTGGATTTTCTACGATGTAAACCTCTCCCCTACGGGTTGAAACGCCTAAATCGCCATTTGGCAGGGTAACCAGACCACCCACTTCTAAAATCGGGCCTTCGGGTACGCGTACTTTATTTATTTTGAAAAAATCTTCTTCTTTCGGTGTTTCCTGAGCAAAAACTGTAGTAAAGCTAAAACTTAGTGCCAGTATTACTAATTTTTTAAATGTATTTCTCATTATGATTACGACTAAAACAAAATGGTATAATTCAACTTACTTCCAATGGCTGCTATGATTTCCCATTTGCCATCCACACTTCTAATAACCGGCTTTGCAGTACCTTCGCCAAGCTGTATGTAATATGCTTTATCGTCAATTAAATACAAACCTTTTCCGGCTTCTTCAATGTTTGAAGCAGCAGCTAACAAGAAATAAAGATCTTTTGAGGGTTTATCAACAGTAATCTCTCTGCTTAAACCCTGTCCATTATCCATCACTTTAACCGCATCGGTAACATTTGTTCCGTTAATGATGTATTTAAATTCCGGACGGTCTTGTTTATCCATTACATAACCCTTCGTTCTGAAGCCAGTACCAGCTGTATCGGCAACCCACTTGGCCTGGTCGTTTGCCAACTTTGAAATAGCCAAAACAGGCTGTTTGGTAAAACGGGTAACACTGCCCAAAGCGCGTGAGGTTCCGTTTCCGCGGCCATCCCACATGGGTGTAGCATCAATAAAATCACCATGCCAGCCCTGTAATAAGGTACCGTTATCCAAATCGTAGCTGTAGGCAACTTTTTCTGGACCGCCTACCGAAATAGCGTGTACGGAACGTACTCGTGGTGCTACATCTACAAAACTTCTGATCATATTGTTACTTGCTGCTTCAATATATATTGGATCTGCACCACCGTTCTGGTTTGGTTTTGGAATTTCAGATAACTCAGTGATCTGAATATTTCTGAAGGCGACTGAACCGTGATCGCCTTGCAGGCGTAAGGGTCCTTTTGCTTTCTCAGCACCTGCAGCGCCTCTGGTTGCACCAAATAATTCAACGTTTTCGTGAATCAGCACGCCATTTAGTTCTGCACTGATGATTTTGGCATTTTGTGTTTTTTTTCCTGAAGCATCAAATTTTGGTGCCTGGAAGATAATTTTGATGTGTTGCCATAAACCTGGCGCCTTGCTTGCGTTCTGACGCGGCGCTACACCACCAAATCCTTTCTCAGCTTCGGGTTTGCTATCATCCCAGCGTTGATAAATACCGCCATTATTAGATGAAGTGGCATTTTTCAATCCCCATGCATCGTCAATCTGGATTTCATAATTACCTTGAAGATAAATTCCTGAATTTGTTCCTTTTGCCGTTAGATAATCTAATTCTAAGGCTATATCACCATACTCGTTGATGGTGTATAGATCGGACCCGGCTTTTTTTGCCGTAGAGTGGTTAACCAAAATCCCTTCACCTTTAACTGTTTTTAAAACATTTTCGGCGTTAAGGTCGGCCATAACATTTTGTGCCAGCGACCATGAATTTGAAGGATTTTTAAAAGCTGAAAGATCTTTGAGATCAATACGCTGGCCAAATGCCAACAGGGTTCCGCAAAGCCAGCAAATGGCTGTAAAACCCGTCTTTGAGATGTTCATATATTTGATTATTAGTTTTAGCCTAAAGCTAAATTTGGTTTAAAATCCACCGGATAAATGCTCTACCCGATGGATAATTTTATCTATTTTTCTGTTGACAACGAATAAGGGAAATCGGCTGGATTTGAACCTCTGGTTTTATTCGGCGTTGCTGTCATATTAAAGTTTAACACTGCACCTTTTTGTAAACCACTATGGCTGATCCAGTTTTTAGAATATGGCTTACCATTCATCTGTAATGACTGAACATAACGGTTGTTATCGCTATTGGCTGCTGCATTAATCACCACAGTTTTACCATTTTCTAAAGTAATGGTCACCTTTTTAAACAAAGGAGCACCTAAAACATACTGATCAACCGCTGGTGTTACCGGGTAGAAACCCATTGCCGAGAAAACATACCAGGCAGAAGTTTGCCCGTTATCTTCGTCACCACAATATCCATCCGGAGTAGCTTTGTACATCCTGTTCATGGTTTCTCTTACCCAATACTGTGTCTTATAGGGAGCACCTCCATAGTTATACAGGTAAATCATGTGTTGAATCGGTTGGTTACCATGTGCGTACTGGCCCATGTTTGCAATCTGCATTTCACGGATTTCGTGGATTACCCCACCGTAAGCGCTCTCATCAAATACCGGAGGCATAGAGAACACAGAATCTAATTTGGTTACAAATTGATTATGACCGCCCATTAGTTTGGCTAAACCATCAATATCCTGAAAAACCGACCAGGTATAGTGCCAGCTATTGCCTTCGGTAAATGCACCTCCCCATTTAAACGGACTGAATGGGCTTTGGAAAGTTCCATCCTGGTTTTTACCACGCATTAAACCTGAAGCCGGATCGAAAAGATTCTTGTAGTTCATGGCTCTTTTTTTATAGATATCAATCTCCGATGCTGGTTTACCTAAAGCTCTTCCCAATTGGTAAATGGTAAAATCATCATAGGCATACTCTAATGTTTTAGCTGCATTTTCATTCTTTTTTACATCAAAAGGCACATAACCCAATTCATTGTAATATTTAACTCCGTCGCGGCCAACAGCTTCCATCGGACCTTCGTTGTTTGCGCCATGTTTTACCGCCTGCCATAAGGTTTCAATGTCGTAACCGCGCATGCCTTTTATATAAGCATCAGAAACTACCGAAGCAGAGTTGTTACCCACCATAATATTGGCATATCCCGGGCTGCTCCACTCTGGTAACCAACCACCTTCTTTATAATCGTTAATTAAGCCTTGTTGCATCTCTTTATTAATAGAAGGATAAACCAGGTTTAGGAAAGGGTATAATGCCCTGAACGTATCCCAGAAACCTGTACCAGCGAACATATAACCTGGTAAAACCTGTCCGTTGTATGGACTCCAGTGTACAATCTGGTTTTGTGCATCGATTTCATACAATTTATTCGGGAAGAACAAGGTGCGGTACATGGCAGAATAAAATGTACGGGTTTGATCAATCGTACCACCTTCAACTGCAATCTTGCTTAAGGTTTTGTTCCAGATTGCCCTGCCTTTTGCTTTTGTTGCATCGAAACCATCGTTAGCCAATTCTTTTTTTAAGTTTAAATCGGCCTGTTCAAAGCTGATGAATGAAGAAGCCACTTTTGCAATTACCTGTTCGCCTTTTTGTGTAGCGAAGCCGATTACTGCACCGGCATGGTCTACCGTTAGTTCTAAATCCTTTTCATTAAGTTTTTTATCATCCCAGGTTTTAGCTAACTTAAAATCTTTATTGAAATAGATTACAAAGTAATTTTTGAAATTTTTAGGCAGTGGACCGCGGGCATATTTAGTGGTATAGCCAATAATCTTTCTTTCAGCCGGAATGATTTTAATATAAGAGCCCTTATTCTGTGCATCTACCACCACATAGGCACTATCTGTTTTAGGAAAAGTGAACCTAAACTGGGCAGCACGTTCTGTGGGCGTGATTTCGGTAGTTACATCAGCATCGGCCAAATAAACACTGTAATAATATGGCTTGGCAACTTCAGCTTTGTGGCTGAACCAACTGGCGCGGTCATCATCTGTGAATCGTAATTTACCAGTAACTGGCATTATAGAAAAAGCACCGTAATCATTCATCCAGGGCGAAGGCTGGTGCGTTTGTTTAAAACCACGGATTTTGTCGGCATCATAAACATATGCCCATCCATCACCGTTTTTACCGGTTTGTGGTGTCCACATATTCATGCCCCAAGGCAATCCAATCGCCGGGTAAGTATTTCCATTAGATAGATCTGGTTTGGATGCGGTTCCCATCAAAGGGTTTATCCAATCTACCGGATCAGTAATTTTACCTATTGTTTGCGCGAAACTGGTTGACGCCGCGAAACTCAATAAGGCGATAAATAATCTTTTCATTTGTTGTGTTTGTGTTTTTATATGCTTGTATTTATTATTTAAACTTCAGAATTTTTAACATAATCTGCCCAAAGTGCATCCAAATCTTTACCGGTTAATTTTTCCCAGATATCTTTGATATAGGTATGGTCTCTTAAAGCAGCATCAACGGCTTTAATGGTACCTGGCTTTACACTTTTTTCGATCCACGCAAAAAATGCAGCAGTAATGCGGTAGCTGTTTTTATAATTGTGTTCTGGCTTTAAAGCAGGCAGCGACCATTTGGCGCCGGCATTGTCTACACCGAATTTGTAACGCGCATAATCTGCAATACCTTCTGTTAACCATCCTGGCCCCACGCTCCGCCCATAATCCTGTACAATATGCATCACCTCGTGGGTTACCACATCAATATCTTCGGGATGTTGTACCATCCACATCGAACTAAAGGTTACTTTTCCATCGGCAGTTGCCGCAACACCTTTGTAAGCGGTATCCACAAAAAATTTTACTTCTTTTATGGTGGCTGGATTATATTCTTTGGCCAGTTTTGGATAAACTTCGAAAAAAGTTTTAATTAACCGTTTCTTCAATTGAGGATCTAATTCCTTAAAATTGCTCTCGAAGGATAAGGTATAACCACTCTTCTTAGTTACTTCCTGTGCTTTTAAATGGATTGAAAACGCAGAAACAAGCATTAAGAAAATTGAAAGAATAGATATTTTTTTCATTGATATGGGAAATTATTTATTTTGGTTAGCCTATTTGATTCTGCAAATTAAATATTTTATGTAAAACGTTTTAGTAAATGATCAAAAATTTTACGTTAGTGATGATTATTTTTACAAAATCGATGGAGAAGTCAAGTTTGTCTGAGCATATGCCTATAAGACTTGCCCCCCTCCATTATTTTTTGCTGCTATAAGTAAGGCTTACTTTTTGCGGGTCTTTACTGTAATCTTTCCAAAGCTGATCAAGCGTTTCCCCTGTTAATGCATCCCACGACTGTGCAGTGTACTGATGCGCCCTTAACTGCTGATCCAATGTAGTAATCAATCCAGGTTTCACATTTTGCTCCAACCAGGCAAAAAACCGGGCAGTAATCCGGTAACTGTTGGTATAATTCTGTTTTTCATTGTAAGCAGGCAAACTCCATTTCGAACCAACATTATCAACTCCAAATTTATAACGTACATAATCGGCAATACCCTCTGTTAGCCAAACCGGGCCGGCGCTATAACCATAACCTTGTACAATGTGCATGGTTTCGTGTGTAACCACATCAATATCTGTCGGGTGCGCTTTCATATAACCTGCACTGAATAAAATCCTGTTACCACTGGCTTCGGCTACGGCTTTGTAGGCAGTATCTACCACGAAAAGTACATCATGTGTAGCTTTATTATTGAATGTTTTAACCAGGGTTGGATAAATTTCGAAATAGGTAGAGATTAAATTTTCCCTAACCTGAGGATCTAAATCAGGGGCTTTACTAATAAAGGTTAGTGTATAACCCTTATGCTTTTCTTTATTATAATACACCCAGTTTTTTGAAAGCGCAGTAAAGAGTTCTTTCTCGATTTTCCTTTGAGATTTATACTTAACCCATTCCTTGTTTACTTTAATTTCTCCTGCTTTGGCTTGTATGGCAGGTGTTTCGCTGGTTACAAAATCCAATACAACATTTCTTTGGGTATGGTAACCATCTGCCTGGGCAAAGCCTGGATAAACCTGAAAAAAAGCGGCTTTTAGCTTAGCATCTACAATGGTATTTGTTGCACTGTCTTTATCATTGATGGTAATTTTATACGCACTCTTTTTGTTTTGCCCAAAAGCTGTACCTCCGAATAATGGTACCAGCGCCAGTATTAAAAACTGCTTAATCATTGTTTTCTTTGTGTGATTGTGATAAAAAAAAGAAAGATCCAGGCTATTATACTGAATCTTTCTGGTGATATATTTTAGTAAGTAATGTTAGGGAAATCGGTTTTTGCTTTTGCTAGCATGGGGCCCCAATCTGCACCTTTCTCGTCTTTTGGACCGAAGGCGCTTAAGGCAAGTGGAGCCAGATCTGCTTTGGCTGCACCGCTCCAAAAGTGGATGAATTCGCCAAAATTCATTTTCCTGGTATATTTCTGGTAGCTTTTGCCTTGTACGGTAATGCCCTGTTTAGGGAAATGTTGCGATAGCAAGGTAAAAAATCCATTTAAAACCCTTGTTTTGCCATAATTTTCGTAGATCGGTAAAAACCAGTTTTTAAACCATTGAGTTCCCGCTCTGGGGTAACTATCAGTTGTGGACATCATTTTGTTCGACCAGCGTTGTGCATCAGCAGGCCTGTTTAAACCCAAATACACATCGTATTGATAAATTTCCATCCACTTACTGTCGTGCCAGATATCGAAGGCAGGAGATTCTTTTACCCCTTTTGAAGCACCTTCTACAATGTGGCCAATTTCGTGAGTTGATAAATCAATATCATTGTCTACCCCGGTAGTCCATGCGTTTAAATCATTAGATCCGCAATCGGTTACATTGCGGTAATCATGACCTGAATCAAGATAAGTACCTGGATGGCCACCTCCATATTTCCCGGCATGGTAAATCACAAACAAGCGGCTATCGTCGCCAAATTTACCATAAGCTTTTTTGGTATAGTTCCAGGCTTCGGCCATATAGGTTTTTGGCCATACCACGGTTGGTTTAACATCGCCATCATAATATACCACTATGCTCGTATCGTAATAAACCCGGTTTAGCAACTGGACATGTTCAAACCAGTGTTCTTTCCAGGTTTTGGATGGAGCATCAGGCTGATCTACGGTTTCAATAATTGGAGGTGCGGGTTTTACCGTTTCGATCGTTGCCTTTTTGGTATTGCAGGCAAGCAGCACAAACACCGCAATGGCAGATAGTGGAAAAATGTTTTTCATAGTATTAAATTAATGAGTTTAAAAAAAGCACCGAGCGAAACACCCGGTGCCGTTTACATTTTACCAGCCTGTATTTTGTACAATTACCGGAACCTTTTGGATTTCACCAGCTGGTATAGGCCATAAATAGTGTTTCTTTTGGAAAACCCTATTTTCCGTTACCACTGGTGTAAAAAAGCCTGGTGCATTTTGGGTAATATTTAAACCTTTGATCTGCCTATCGGTTGTTTCTGCAATTTTCCATTCCCTGGTATAGAAATAGCGATCTAGTTCAAAAGCCAATTCAACACGTCTTTCTCTGCGGATAGCATCTCTCATATCGGTTGGTACAGGTAATGCGCCAGCACCACTTCCGTAAGGTGCTATGCCTGCTCTAACACGAATCTTGTTTAAATAAATCAAGATATCAGGATCTGAAGGATTCGACTCCTGCAATGCCTCGATGTAATCTAAATAGATTTCTGCTAATCTGATCATGGTAAAAATTGATCTTCCCTCTGTCCAACCTGCAACAGTTAAGTGTTTTCTTGAAGTATAGCCAGTTTTAGTATAATCATTGTTGGCAATAGCATTTTTACCTGCATTACCGTTAAATTCAAAACTGGTGATAATGTTTGAAGATGGATTGATCCACTTACGACCACTATAAGTAATATTTGCATAAAAACGAGGCTCGCGGTTAACATACATATTACTAATGGTTCTTGGCCCGTCCTGATCATTAGGATCAGGTGCCTGATAGGCTGAAGTACCATTCGCAGTATAAGTCGGATCATTTTCTATTGGTAATCCATTTGCTGTAAAATAAGCATCTACCAATTGTTGTGAAGGAGATAGAAAAGAACCACCTTTATCGCCACCAGAAGCTCCGTTATGATTTGGTGCCAATGAATATTGATAAAGCGTAACATCACCACCTCTGCCAAAAATAATTTCTGAGTTCCAACCGTTCAAAAACACATCTCTTGTTGCAATGAAAGCCCTGTTAAAAGCATTATCCGGCAAACCAGCAGGGGTCGCAGTAACATTATAAAGTGCATAATTCGCATAACGGGAGTTGGTTAAAAATGCTTTTGCAGCAGCTGCTACTTTTGTCCATTTTGCAACATCAGCTGTTTGGCTGATTAATTGTTTACCATCCTGGTTTTTAAGGCTCGCGTAGTCGGTATTTCCATTAAATAACGGGCGGGCTGCTGTTAATAATGCTTTTATTTTGTAGGCGTCAGCAACTGAAGCGGTTATATGTCCATAATCCTGGCTGGCTTGTGGTGTTGCAGGTAAACGCGAGCTTGCGGCCTCTAATTCGCTTACAATATAATTGATACATTCATCCATTGAATTACGTGGCTTACTGATTTCCGGTAGCGGAGCATCAGATGCGATTGGATCATTGCCCAATAGAATTACAGGGCCATATTGCCTAACTAAATAATAATAATAAATGGCTCTTAAAGCCCTTGCTTCGTTGTAATATCGGTTAACAATATCAATTCCACCAAGGTTACAATCAGTACACCTGTTAATATTCGCCATAAACGAACTGGCAGCTTGTATTCCTTGATAAAAGCTTTGCCAGTGGTAGTTTACCGCTCCACTGGTCGCATCCCATGCACCCGAATTTACGTTTTCACTAAAGTTTGGCAAGGTATAATCCGCCTCATCAGAAGCAGCTGTCCATGGACCAATGTTTCCGCCTGCTGACGGCGAGCGGTCCTGATCCTGATCCGGAAGTGTAGAGTAAACATTTGCCAATGCCTGATCGACGGTAGACTTTTTTTCGTACATCTGATCGAAAGTTAACCTATCATCAGGTACCTGGTTTAAAAATTTCTTACAGCCATAATTACCTACGATCAGTAATGCGCCAACTGTATATATCAATATTTTTTTCATTCTTTTTATTTTAAAAATTAGCGGTAAGACCTAAAGAATAATTAGAGGTTAGTGGGTACCGTGTACCGTTATTAGTACCAAGTTCAGGATCCCAAAGCTTAAACTTGCTAATGGTGAACACATTATAACCCGTTGCATAGATCCTTAAGCGTTTAACACCAATAGATTTTATACCTTCTTTAAGTGTGTAACCCAAATCTGCGTTTTTTAACCTCAGGAAGCTGATGTCGCGTTTCCACCAGGTACTTGATTGATAGTTGTTGTTATTCGTGCCACCATAAGATAAACGAGGATAAACTGCATCCTGACGGGGATTGGTTGGTGTCCAGCGATCAGCAGCAACAGCCAACATATTGCCCAAACCACCTGAATAGGCAAACGAAGGAATGTTTAAAATAACATCAGCATTGTCCTGTCCCTGGAAGAACAAACCAAAATCGAAGTTTTTGTAAGTTAACGAGAAACCGAAACCATAGGTTGTGCTTGGAATATCTCCCCTACCGATTATCGTCTGGTCAAATGAATCAATTTTACCATCACCGTTTAAATCTTTATACTTGATATCTCCAGGCATTAGCGTACCAAATTGTGTTGGACTTGCATTGATCTCTGCCTGGCTATCGAATAACTTTTCGGCAATATAACCAACACGTGTGGCAGCTAAAACATTATAACCGCGTTGCTCCATCCAGGGATAAGGTTTCGGTGCCTGATCGTTTTCGATTACCTTATCTTTATTGTAAGTAAAGTTAGCTCTTAAATTAAGCGACCAATCTTTACCGAATTGTGTATCATATTGGATGGTACCATCAATACCTTTGTTATCAACAATACCTAAGTTACCAATTGGTGTATTGGCCAAACCGATATAATTGGGTACCGTACCTCTACTGATAAATTGGTTCTTTCTTCTTTCTTTATAAAAATCAACGATTAATGATAAGTTGTTATTCAACGTTTTTAATTCGAAACCCAAATCCTGTTTACGGGTTTCAGCCCAGGTTACATCTACGCCATAAGCCGTTACACCTAAACCATTCGTTCCAAGATTTCCATTTTGGCCAAAAAAATAATCCCCCGCATCACCAACTTTGGTTAAGTAGTAGAAGCGTTGTCCTTCGTTATCTGCATAACTATTGCCACTACCTCCACTACCCACAATACCATCCGAATAACGGAATTTAACCATTTGAACGGCATTTTTAAGCGGCTCGAAAAATTTCTCACTCGAAAGCAACCATCCTAAACCAACAGCTGGAAAAAATCCATAACGTTTATTTGGAGCAAAGTTTTCTGAACCATTATACCCCATGTTAAATTCAAAGAAATACTTATTATCATAAGCATATGTAGCGCGACTTACTAAACCTTGTAAGCGGTAAGGAAGTGAAAGGGTTAGGTTAGGTGCAGAAGCTTTGGTATTATCATTTTGATTATACAACAATAAGCCACTTACAGCGTGTTTACCAAAGGTACGGTTGTAATTAACAGCTCCTTCAAAGTACATCTTCTTATCGCCGCCGTTATCATAGTTGTAGTTTAAAAAGTCTTGTCCCTGTAAAACTAAACCATATTTATAACCTGAATTTGGATCTCCGGGAGTGATGTAAGGATCGCTGGGGTTAATCCTGTATAAGCTCTCTCTTTTAGTTCTGTTAATTCCATTGGTGTTATTCACATCAAAAGAAAACATCGTGGTAACCGATAAACCAGGTGTTATTTCCTTTAAATCCTGTGTTAAACGGATATTTGAATACAACTGGTTCGTGTAGCTGCTTCTATATCCATTCCTCGTAACATCACCATAAGGGTTACGCTGATCGGCTTGAGGACTGATACCAGGTAAACTTCCATTTGGATAAAGCACCGGAAAAGAGGTAGGGTTAATTAAAAAGGCCTGATTGAAAATATCCTGTGCAAACAAATTGCTTGGATAATTATTTTGCCCCAAAATGCCCTTGATTCCTAAATCCAACTTAGTGGTACCGGTAATATCCCAGTTTAAGTTTGCACTAACATTATAGCGGTTATAGTTTTGTTTAACAGCAGAATTTACGGCTTCATCGGTTTTAAATAAACCATCTTCGCCATAATAACCTAAGGATACATAATATTTTGCATTGCTTACCCCACCCGATAGATTGGCTGTTGCTGACCTGTTTCTACCAAAATCATTGTAAATGGCATCAAACCAGTTTACGTTTGGATAAAGGATCGGATCGGTACCTGCGGCTGTTTTCTGGATTGCATCTATTGAGTATGCCGGGTTAAATGCACCTGCTGCGCCTCCTCTTAAATAATCAGAGTATTTGGCCTCATTAGCCAGGTTCATATAATCTACACCATCAATTAATTGCGGTCTTTTGGTAAAACGGCTTATCCCTTCGTAGTATTCTACGTTAATTCTCGGCGAACCGGTTTTACCTTGTTTCGTGTTGATTAAGATTACCCCGTTTGCACCGCGGATACCATATACTGCTGTTGCAGCTGCATCTTTCAGTACCGTAAAGTTTTCTACATCGTAAACACTGATATCGTTTAAGTTACGGTTAGGAACACCATCAATAATTACCAGTGGACTTCTGTCACCAGATGATAATGAAGATATACCGCGGATGAAAATATCTGATCCGGTTGCACCTGGCTCACCATTTCTTGATACATTAATTACACCTGGGATTCGACCTGCCAATAATTGACTCATACTGGAAACAGGTTGTTTTAAATCAGCAACATTTATTGATGATTGCGCACCAACCAGACTCTCCTTTTTCTGTGTACCGAAACCTACAATGGCCACCTCCTGTAAGTTGGCACCAACGGTTTCTTTTAAGCGGATATCTAAAACAGTTTGCGTACCAACAGGGATTTCTTTTGTATCGTAACCTACGTAAGTTACAATCAAAATGGCTTCTTGATTTGGAACATTAATGGTAAAGGCTCCGTTTACATCTGCGGCAGCACTGGTAGAACTCCCTTTTACCTTAACTCCTGCACCCGGCAAAGGCGCACCGGTTTCATCTTTAATAATACCACGAATTACAATATCGGCTTTTGTTTGGTTAGCCATAACCGAACTGCTGACATTAATGGCCGTTGCATGAGCCGTTGCATAAAAACTACTGCTTAAAGCTAGCGTAAAAGCGATAGCCTTAAAAGCACAATCTTTAAACCTGAGCCTGCCCCCAGTTAAATTTGTATTTTTTTTCATCATAAAATTAGTTTGTTATTAACAGAGTTACTGTTATTAGGTCTATTGATCAGTTTGATATGAATTTATTGCCTACCGGTTAAGCCCGGCAGAATAAATTTTTGTATGTTTATTTACGGTATTGTAACCACAAATTACTGTTGCTCTTCAGGTACTTCAATTACACGCCACTCAGACAACTGGAACAAAGAACTGCCGTTGTTCGCTGTAATACTAAGCCTGTAGAATTTATACAGCACTTTATTTTTAAAATTGTATGTTTTGGTGATATTACGGTCAGAAAATGTTTCGCCTGTCCTGGTGTCCAGATCTACCCACGAATTTCCATCTATAGAACCACTTAATTTCCAGTTTTTGGGATCCCTGCTCGGCGCGTCGTTACCCGAAGTTAACGTGTAAGATGCTACCTGCTGAACGGAAGGGAAAGCTAACTGTAAGTAAAGGGATGATTGGTAAGGATTGATCAGGAACTTTGAGTTGATATCATTATCAACCACTTTTAAAGATCCTTCACCACCAGTGGCACCGGCAGAATTTTCGACATTAACAGAAAGTACGGCCTTGGCGGTTACATCTACCTTTGCTTTCCAGGTAAAAAGATCCACTGCCGGGTACTCTTCTTTACCGCATCCAAGAAGTAAAGCCAGCACGAAACAGAGTCCGCCAGCTTTCCTGGTCATTTTTAAAAGATTCATAATAAATTGATTTAATAGTTGTTGGTTAAAAAAATGTGCAATATTTACTCGATCTGATCAGTGGGTAGATCAGGGATTTAATCGGTTTTAAGAAATGCAAATGCTTAGCTGTTCAGAAAATCTTTTTAAATGCAGCACAATAACCGCTGTAAACTAAAGGGATGTTAGTATATAAACAGCAGGTTTTGGCAATACGATTTTAGATTGCTTTAAGCATTAGCCTCTTATTACGGATAAAATACTAGTTGCGCCTATAGCGATGATGAACTGGCTTGGTAAGTGTTGTGGTCATGTTGAGTTATTTGTTAGTTTGGTTGGTTGTTCTGTGAAGAGGTAGAATGGTAGTTATCAGCATGTAAAATTTATTGCATTTAGGATCTCCTTTATTTTAATGAATGATTAGTTAATTTTGGCTAAACTAAAACGTTTTAGTTTTCAGGCATAAAAAAAAGCCTCAATCTATGCGATCAACACTTTATTTTTTTAATCCTATGCTAAACATAAAAAATGTTTAAATGACTTAAGACTAAAACGTTTTATTAAACAATAATAAGCATATTATTAATAAATTAAAAATTATTTATTTTTTTAGTAAAAAAAATGCTCAATAAAGTTATTTTGACAAGATAAGTGCAGAATATCCCGAAAAAAGTATAACTAATTTACATGTTTCTTTAAAACAGGATCATGAAGAAATCGGATAAACTGCAGAATTAAGATTTTAATTCTGCAGTTTATTTAAATGGCTATAGATACCGTAAACAATCAGATAAACACCTTAGGTTAAGCTCAAGTCGCAGCAACTTGCAGCGCCGATTAATGCCGCATGCTCTTTCAGTTCTGAAATTTTGATCTCAGCATCTATTCCGTTTCCTTTTAATGTTGCCGTTAATTCTGGGGCAAATGCGCTAAAAGACTGTGCAATATTCCCTCCTACAATTACGGTATTTATTTTGTATTTCTTGATCACGGGGATCAGGAACTGTGCCAGGTTGTAGCCAAATTCCATAAAAACCATGGTTGCAAAATGATTGCTTTCCACAATCCCCACCAATTCTTTTACGCCTTCTACATCTTCACCGCTCAATTGCTTAAAACGTTTTACGAACCAGCGCGTAGATAAGTAATCTTCGGCAATTCCATCTAAAAACGAAGAATTCCATAAGTCTGCATCATAAGCTTTATCATTTAAACAAAGTGAAGATCCAAGTCCGGTTCCCAATGTTAAACCCAATACGTTTACATTACCTTTGGCTGCCCCTGCAAAAACTTCTCCTTGTAAAAAGCCAGCTGCATCGTTTATAAAGTGGATGTTTTCTACTGCAATATCCAATCGTTTGGCAAGCTCTTCTTTCACATTAACCTGGTAAAGTGATTTAAACTTTTCCTGATCTTTAATTAATGAAATTCCTTCTTTATAATTAAAAGGCCCGGGCATGGCTATGCCCACATTTCTATTGCCGTTTTTTATGTCCTGGAAAGCATTATTGATAATATCGCACCAAGCCGATAAAATCACTTCCTTATTCTCCTGTGAATTCACAGGGCTACGTTTGATAGAATTCTTCAATAAAGTTCTTGTTTCCAAATCTACCAATGCGGCCGTAATATGCGAGCCGCCAATATCTACACCTAATGCAACAGGCTTTTCCATTCTATATATATTTCTGTTCTATTCTTTAATAATTTGAATAATTCGCCAAAAGTAGTCATTCAATAGTTATTTACTGATTGAAAATGGCTTATCTCCTTCTAATATCCCTCTATTTAACGAAGATTTAACACTCATTTCCAGTTTTAATACGCCACCTTTTAATAAATCGCTATGATTCAAATAGTTTTTAGTATAATTTTTACCATTTAAGCTTGCTGATTTTATGTAAACATGCCGAATGTCATTTGCAGGTGCTTCGATGATGAATTTTTTACCATTTTCTAAGTTGATGGTCGTTTTTTTGAACATCGGGCTACCTAAAACATACTCCCCAGATCCTGGGGTTACACTATAAAACCCTAAAGCGCTTAACACATACCATGAAGAGGTTTGCCCCTGGTCTTCATCTCCCGGATAACCGTTTTCTGTTGCATCATACAGTTTATGCATCACCTCACGCGCATGAAATTGTGCTTTCCAAGGCTGGTTGGCATAGTTGTATAAGTAAACCATATGCTGTATGGGTTGATTACCATGTGCATACTGGCCCATATTGGCCATTACCATTTCGGTCATTTCATGAATCATGCCGCCGTAAGAGCCCACATTAACTTTATTGGGTTCGCTAAAAACAGAATCCAGCTTCGAAACAAAATTTTTGTTTCCCCCCATCAGGTTAATTAAACCTTTGGTATCGTGAAAAACCGACCATTGCCAATGCCAGGCATTTCCTTCGGTAAACGGGCCTCCCCATTCAGTTGGATCAAAATTTGGCGACCATTCGCCAGCTGCATTTTTTCCACGCATAAAACGTGTAGCCGGATCGTAAACATTTTTGTAATTGAACATCGGTTTCTCAAAAACTTCCATGTAATGTTTATCGCCAATCATTTTGGCTAAGGTGTAAGCGCAGTAATCATCGTAGGCATACTCTAATGTTTTTGCGGTAGCTTCTCTATATTTTGGATAAGGAACATAACCCAATTGGTTATACTCGGTTACACCATCCCTACCGTTTGCAGGCCCCCAGGGGCCCTTGTTCATTGCTTCATGGTAATAGGCAGCTAAAGCCTTCTTCGGATCAAATGTTCTGATGCCTTTTGCCCAGGCATCTGCGAACAAAGATATGGCATGGTTACCGATCATACTTCCGGCTTCACTGGGAAAAGACCACGAGGGTAGCCAACCGCATTGCGCATAGGCATCGAGCATGGCTTGCATATAATGCCCATGCATTTCTGGCTGTACCAGTGTATTTAGCGGAAACTGTGCACGGAAGGTATCCCAAAAACCAGTATCCGTAAACATATAGCCCTCATGTACCTTACCATCATACGGACTAAAATAGTAGGGGTTTCCCGCTTCGTTAATTTCGTAAAACTTTCTGGAGAATAAACTTGCCCTAAAAAAGCAAGAATAAAAAGTCTGCATATCTGCTCTGGATCCACCTTCCACTTCTATCTTACCAAGCGATTTATTCCATACCGCAGCAGCATTGGCCTTGGTATCTTCCAAAGTTTTATCGTTGCCGAGTTCTCTTTTTAAATTAAGTTCGGCCTGCTGTAAACTGATATAAGATGATGCTGTTTTTACCTGAACTTTTGCGCCCGGTTCGAACTGTACAAATGCTCCTTTACCTAAACCTTCTGCAGAAATAGAATCTTTCGAAATGGTATTTCCTTTATTTCCCCAGGTACCATAAGCTTTAATCGGCTGATCAAATTGAACGACAAAATAACTTTTCCAGCCCTTTTTAAAGCCTTCGCCGTTATTTACCCAACCCGTTATCTTGTTTTCTTTAGGATAGATCTGAACTCCGCTTATCCTGGTGTATCCGTCTAAAATTAAAAAGCTTCTTTTGCCCTTTGGATAGCTGAACCTGAGGTGTGCACCACGTTCTGAGGGTGAAATTTCGGTGGTGATATCGTTTTCGAATTTAACTTTGTAATAGTTTGGTTTGGCAATCTCATCCTGGTGACTAAATTTAGTTTCGCGCTTATCTTCATTTACAATTAGTTCATCAACCATGGGCATTAAAGAAAATACAGCATAGTCTCTAGTCCACGAACTGCATTGGTGCGCTTGCTGAAAGCCTCTTATTTTATCTTTAAAGTATTGATATTTCCAACCATCGCCATTTCTGCCGGTTTGAGGGGTCCAGGTATGCATGCCAAATGGCAATGCGGTTGTTGGATAAGTGTTGCCACGGGTGAGTTCGTGTCTAGAATTGGTGCCCTGCAACGTGTTCACGTATTGAACCCAATCTTTCTGCTGCGCCAATAAGCCTTTGGCAACAAGGCAGCATAAAATGGATACGATTAATTTAAGTTTCATTTGTGTGTTTGCTTTTTTTGCATAACCAGTAATATTTACCGGGTACTTTTAAAAAGATTTTCTTCCATCCCTAACGTTTAGTTGACAATGGCCAGGTAATAATCAAGAGAGGCATTACATAATTGATAGATAAGCAGGTACCTTATGATTTTGTAATTAAACTAAAAAGCCAGGGTTTATTAAAAGGAATTTTTCTCATAACTCATATTCGGTTTTCTTATAAATCGTTTTACCTCATCCTACCGATTAATTCCTTATTTCTTAAAAAAGAAAAAATGTCAAAATCATCTTAGTTTAAAGGATTATTGATGTTTGGTTGTTGGTTTAAAGTAAAACGTTTTACTAATCCAATATTAGAGAAATAAAAAGTCATATTAAAATGGCGGTATGTAATATTTAAGTTACAAAAAATTAATCTCTTAAAATTAATTTGGCCGGAATAATGATTTCCTGGTTATCCAGTTTGGTTTTAGATGAAAGCTGTTGGAGGATCAGTTTGATCACATTTTCTGCTATTTCTTCCAAAGGCTGTTGCAGGGCCGAAGTACCAGGGGTATGTAGTTCGAAAGCTTCATGGTCATCGTAAGCAATAACGGAAAAGTCATCTCCTATTTTTTTATTAATCTGCTTCAAAGCTTTTAATCCACTAATAGCAAGATAGTTAGTCGCAAACAATACGGCATCAATATTACGCTGTTCGAAAAGCTTTTTCATCTGGTCTATTGTTTCGCCTTCTTCCTGGTTAAAATGGATTTTTAAAACCAGGTTATCATCATATTTGATCCCATTATCTTCCAATGCTTTTTTATAACCATCGCATCGCTCAACAATTTGTTTTACATTGATATCAGTAGTAACCAGGGCTATATTCTTTTTACCCTGATGAATAAAATTCTGTATAGATTGGTATGAGGCATCAAAATGATCTGCCCCAACATAGCTGGTGTTTATGTCAGGCAAATTCCTATCGAAAAAGATCACCGGATTGCCATCATCAAGAAGCATCTGAATGTCTTCCTCTATTCCCTTTATCGGAGAGATGATATAGGCATCTACTTTTCGCGATTTGAACATATTGATCAGTTCCTTTGCTTTGTCGATGTTATTTTCCGTACTGGAATAAATAATTTTATACCCTCTTTTATAAGCTTTATCTTCGATCAACCTTGCAATCCTCGAGAAAAATGAATTGGAAATATCCTCTACAATTAAGCCAATGATATTAGAGTGACCGGTTCTCAAACTTCTCGCGATCTGGTTAGGCTTATAACCACTTTCTTCTATAATTTTCTTTACTTTCTCTATTACCGCTTCGCTGATCGATTTCTCTTTTGCTTTGCCATTAATAATGAATGAAACTGTGGTAATGGATACATTTGCTTTTACGGCTATATCTTTAATAGAAAGCGATTTCATTTGGTTAGGATTTCTGTAAATTAATCAATTCAAAGCTAATAAAAATTATAGCTTATAATTTTTTGGACTTTAATAAAAACGCAATTTAACATTTTTTACATTAATCGTCTTAGAAACGTTTATTAAAGCTTAATAAAATATATGTAAAGCTTAAAACAACAAAAGGCGCTTAAATGCGCCTTTTGTTGTTTTTTATCAGTAACCTGGGTTTTGTGTCAGCTTAACATTTAAATCTCTTTGCCTTTGCGGAATAGGATATAATGTTTTAAATGATGAGGATGGATTATGATCCCACCAGCTTCCGGTTGTAAGTTTTCCGAATCTAATCAAATCGTCTCTTCTAAAACCTTCAAATATAAATTCCCTGCCACGTTCTGCCAAAAGCTCATCAAGTGTTAAGGTAGCTACGGTATAAGCTTTGCTAGCCCAAACTGCCGGCGTATAAGCTCTGGATTTACAATCATTAATGAGCTTAACTGCATCTGCATTGGCAACACCTCCGTTTTTACGCATAATGGCTTCAGCTTTTGCAAAATAGATCCATGTTAAGCGGTAAACATTCCAGTCTGTATTGTTGTAATTTGGATCAGGTTCTACTCTCACCCCATTTACAATTCCAGGAATAGAATTGCCCAGTTTATATTTATTAAAACGAACTCCACTATTTTCTTCTCCCTCACTCATGTTGCTAACGGTAGAATTTTTGGAATTTCTTTGAATGTTATCAACAAATTCAAGTGGTTTGCCTGCATACTCTACGGTACCTTGAACAGCAGATCCATCAGCGAACTTTTTCTGAGGACCGAACAGTAACCAGCCAGTTTTACGCAAATCATCAGCTTCAAATTTTTCATAAACTCCCGGAATTAAAACGATGCCATCGTTACCATTCCTGCCGCCGCCATAAATATCACGTTGTGCAAAATGATAAAACTCACCCGTCCACGATGGTTCAAATTTAGCTCTGGTAAAATCATAAGCAATGGAGAAAATAACTTCTTTTGATTGATCATTTGTGTTTTTAAATTGATCTGTAATGTTTGGATCAAGCGCCATGTTACCATTTTGACCACCTGCCTCATTATTAATTAATTTATCAGCTGCCCCGATGCAATCATCCCACCGTGGTGTACCAGTCCATACTTCTGCATTTAAATACAACTCCACCAGCATGGCATAACCACTCGCCTGGCTCATTCTTCCAAGTTGCGATTTTGCCAGCTTAGGCACGTTATTGATATTATCTTTAATTTCCTTTTCAATAAAGGTAAAAACATCTTTCCTTGCAGTAGTATTTGGCAATACAGGATTTGATGGATCAACCAGATCTGTAGCAATTGGAATATTACCAAACAAATCCATCAACTTTAAATAGTGAAATGCCCTAAGTAATTTCAGTTCTGCAACATAGCCATTTTTTTCCTCTTGGGTAATGCCCATCTGCGCAATATCTCTCTTCTCGATATTTCCAATGGCATCATTACAAAAACCAACCCCTCCGTACATCAGCGACCATGCATTATTGATACCTCCTTCATCAACCGTCCAGGTATGGTAATGTAATCTCTTCCATTTACCACCATCTTCACCATGTGGGCCCTTTGTTGGCCATGCCAACTGATCAGCTGAAAGTTCGGCCAATCGCCACCATCCATCTTGTCCAGATGGCGTAACCCAGGCATTTGCATGAGTATACGGCCTTAAAACAGCAGAAATAACTTCGTTTTTATTAGAGTAAAATTTTTCAGCCGGGATAACATCGTATGCATTTTCATCTAGTTTAGTGCAGGCTGTGCCCATACTTACCACTAATGCAAGGGCTGTATATATGATTGATTTATTTTTCATTTTATTATATTTTAGAAGCCTACGTTAACACCAAAAAGGAATGATCTTGTACTTGGATAAGCACCACGGCTATCAATACCCGGACCTAAGCCAGTATCTTGTACAAAATCAGGATCATTACCTGAGTAACCCGTTATTGTAGCTAAATTTTGGCCTGTAGCGTATACACGCAGGTTACGGATGAACTTCGTTTTTAACTTAAAATTATAACCTAAAGTCACCTCATCAATTTTAACATTGGTTCCGTTTTCCAGGTAATAGTCTGAATACATAAAAGTATCGTTGATTTCACTATACTTCCCAAAAGCATCCCGTAAATAATTAGAACCCGTAACAAAAGGGTTTCCGTATGTTAGTGCGGTAGTATTTAAAATTTTATAATCAAACTTACCTCTCAGAAAAACCCTGAAATCAAAGTTTTTATAAGTAAAATTCGCTGTATATGAAGCGTAATATTTAGGTATGGCATTTCCCAGAGGAGCAAGATCTGTTAAGTTTTTATCTTTAGAATTGTTGATCTGATCATTGCGAACGGCTTGTCCGTTTCTATTATAGAAAAGCCATTTTCCATTAGCATCAAAACCGGCAAAACGCTTCCCATAAAATATACCTACCTCTTCTCCTTCGTAAGTGGTAATGGCATCGCCCAGATCCCCTGCACCACCAATACCACCAAACGTTTTAAACTTCACTGCAAAAACATCATTCGAATAAGAATTCAAAGTGTTTTTAATGGTACTTCCTGTAAAATCCATGCTGAAAGTAAAATCCTTGGTTTTGATTGCCTGATAACTTAAAGCAAGTTCGATACCTCTTGAAGAAATATTACCTACGTTGGCATAGATCTGGTTTTGAATATATGGCGGTTGAGGTGTAGTGTAAAGATCTAACAAATCCTTAGTTGTTCTATCAAACAAATCCAATGAACCTGTTAACTTGCTATTGAACAATGTAAAATCGGCACCGATGTTGGTTTCACGTTTCGATTCCCATTTCAAAAATGGATTTGGGTTACGTGTTGGCCCATAAGTTTCGCGGTAGCTGCCATCAGGATATAAATATTTTCCACCCGGACCAAGTGTTACCCTTGATGCATTATTTGCAAAACCAGAGTTACCCGTTACACCATAACCTGCTCTTAATTTCAAATAATTAACCCACTTTACGTTTTCCATGAATTTTTCTTCGGTAACATTCCAGCCTAATGACACTGCCGGAAAATTTCCCCATTTGTTATTATCACCGAAACGGGAAGAACCTTCACGCCTTAAAATCAATTGTACCAAATACTTATTATCAAACGCGTAGTTAACTCTTCCGAAAAATGCAATTAGCGTATTGTCGTTTTTATAACTGCCCATTGATGCTTTTCCATCTGCCAATGCCTGTCCAACTTCCATATTATCTTCATTGAACTGATCGTTCAGAAAACCACGGGTACTCATTCTGGCGCCTTCTTCAATATTATAACGATAACTGTACCCTGCCAATGCAGTAAAAGAATGTTTATCTGCAACAACCGTATTATACTGTAAAGTAGGTTCAAAGGCATAGGCCTGAGAAAGGAAATTATTTTTGAAAGCATAACCACCGCTAGGGTAATCACTATTCTCGAAAGAATCTTCACTTGCCAAGGTTGCATATCCACCATCTAAATAACTGTTACGCTGCATAGATCCGAAAACACTTGCTTTTAATCCTTTAGTGATGTCAAAATCAGCTTTTAAATCTGCTGATGTGGTTTGCTGCTTGCGGTAACTGGTGTTATTAAATAACCTGGCATATTGGTTTGTACTTTGATTATCGTAGTAATATGAACCATCCGGATTATAAATCGGCTTAGTCGGATTTTTTGCCAGCTCTTCTTCCCAACCACTTCTGTTCAGCTCATTATTAAAAAAATCTGATGTTGAACCATTGGATAGCAAATTCGCATTATTAATATTTGTAGCTAAATTTAGTTGGATGTTCAATTTATCATCAAATCCTTTTTGATTGATATTCAATCGACCTGTATATTCTTTCCTTCCGTTTTCTAACGCAATACCTTGTAAATCGCGGTAGTTTAAACTTGCGCGATAACTCGTTTTATCGGTTCCACCTGATAACGCAAGATTATGATTTTGCGATAAATTACCTTTGTTAATCAGTGAACCATATAAATCTTCACTTGCGCCGTAATCACGTGCATTAATCTCTCCCGAATTGATTTTTGCCCTAAATTCTTCTGCTGATAAAAAATCCAGTCTGTTCTGAACAAATTCTTTACGGATGTAGCTCGAGTAATTAAAGGTTGGCGGTCCGGGTTTGCCTTTTTTTGTGGTGATCAAAATTACACCCGCGTTTGCACTGGTACCATAAATGGCTGCTCCAGATCCATCTTTTAATACATCAACCGATAAAATATCATCCTGTTGAAGCAAATCTGGATTACCGCCCGGAATCCCATCAATTACATAAAGCGGACTGGCACTACCTGCAACCGAAACCACACCACGGAGTTGCACACTTGGACTTGAGTTTGGGTTAGAACTCCCCGCCCTGGTGATGTTCAAACCTGCCACTTTACCTTGTATCAAATCAAGCGGGCTCCGGGCACCACTTTGTCGAAACTGGGCAGTATCTACGTGGGCTACTGCTGAAGTAACTTCTTTAGATTTCATCGTACCATAGCCAACCACAACAACATCACTTAAATTCTGAGCACCTGATGGTGCAAGATTGATGGTTAACGGGGCGGCGCCATTTCCTGCCGGAACAGATTTAGATTGATAGCCGATATAACTGAAAACAAGTACATCAGTTGGTGCTGTAACTGTTATACTGAATTTACCGTTTTCCTGGGTAACAGCACCTCCGGTTTTACCTTGAATTTTAATTCCAACTCCAGGTAATCCGATTTTTTTCTCGTCTAAAACTATCCCCGTAATTGTTTTCTGTGCAGCTGATGTTGCAGCAGCAGTACCAGCAGGCGCTTTTGTGGGCACAGGAGCCGCACTGGTAGTTGGAGGGGCACCTCCAAGGGGGTTTGCCGGTACCTTTACGCTATCAGCAGGTTTAGCAACCGGAACTTTTTTGGTTGTGTCTTGTTTTTTAGTTGTATCCTGCTGAAAGTAATAGCGATTAATGCTGCTATTGGTTTTCGCAAACAACTGGGGGCTTACAAGTAGGATCAGGCATAGAAATCCTGACGTCCTGAGTAAAATGTTTCTCATTGGCACTCACTAGTTTAGTTTATAATTAGTTACGCAATGCGGCTAAATTCCTCCAAATTAATAAGAGCAATAAGATTAATTAGTTCTCAATAGGTTTTCCGCAAAACGATTTAGTAACGCCTTAAAGGGCATTTTGTTTTAAAAAAAACGAAATAAACCTAAAATGTTACGTTGGCAGATAAAACTAAATTTCAATAATAAAACTATTCGAATGACGATCAATTATGAACAGAATTTAACTCTGGTAAGACCATTTTAAAAACAAAGGCCCAATAAAAAAGCGACAATTTTAAACCTAAAATTGTCGCTTTTACTTTATACCTTATTGCTAAAATAACTTCTTTTAAATCCAAAAGCCAGCCAAAGCCAGGGTATTATTGGTTTTAGTTTTTCAGATCATCAGCCTGCTTTGGGTAAGTAAATAAACCAAAACTCAATCCAGCTTTTGCAAACCATGCTGACCGCTGAAAATAGGCATTGTAGGTATCCTGCCCGTAATACCCACCCTCAACAAACAATCCGGCGGCACTAAAGCCAGGCAGCCTGTAGTGCAAAGTGGAATGAAAATTTATCCGATCCTGGAAAGTTGCTCCGGATAAATTATAAATTGGGCCAACATTCATCTGGTTGGTAATAAAACTTGCAAAAAACTCTATTCTTAATTTCTCAACAGGATAATTTTCTTCAGTTATCTTATAAACCTTTCTATTTTTATGATCAACTATATTACGACTATATTTAGGGGACCATTTATAGGTATAAAATAAATTAAGCTTATTGGTACCATAAATTTTATATTTTTTCATTCCTGGTGCCAAGCCGGAAGATTGTCCGTAACCAAATTTTAAATACTGATTGATGGTATTGGCCGTGTTTTTATTAAACATAATACCGCTAAACTCAACCACAAAATCATCGCTAAAATTTCCGTTATAGGTATTAAAATACCCTCTTTTTCCCCAGGCTTTATCCGTACTGTTAAATTCTTCACCATCCTGGCCGTTAGAATGGTGATAGCCTTTAACAGAGAAACCAAAATTCCGGTTTTTATCTTTATTATAGAGTGCACTATGACTGATAAACAACTCACCGCCTGGCCTTGATGATGCCGTACGCACCGGCAATGAACTATCTCCAACCGATTTGTCGTTATTAAAAATACGCACTTCAAATTCCGGATTAAAATAAAGCGCTAACAGGAGGTAATTTCTCTTTTCCTTATTCAGATTTATTGTCCAGTTAAAAGGCGAAATATTAATGTAAGGGCTAATTTTGGCATCCAAAATCAAACTTTTGCGATCAGAAAAATCACTTTTGGTCATCCACCGCTTATTTGCTGCAAAGGAAGCTTTTGATAAAAAAACAGCCGATGCAATATCTTCATTGAAACTAAAATTATTTCGGTTTCTATCTACTAAATATTTAATATCACCGGGAAGTTTAGCATATGGAACCGAATTTACTTTCACAGTATCGTAATCAGATCTTGTTTGCGCCATTAATTTATTGGAAATAAAAAAAATGGCAATCAAAAGGGTAATTGTTGAGGCTTTAATCATGATGTTATTTTTTTATTTAAAAATAACCCGGTTTTAAAACACCATCAATACCCAATACTGGGTATACTGTAGCTGATCCTGATAGGCTTAAAACCTTATTTTTCCAGGTTTTCTACAATCAATCTGGCCGTTTTTGCCGATGCACCTGGTTGTCCCATCAATAAAAGGAGCTCATCGTAATGTTTTAACATCATATCCCGGCCTGCTCCTTCCGTAATCATTTTGAGTTCTTCGTTTACCTTTTTCGTATTACAATCTTCCTGAATCAGTTCCGTAACGATTTTTTTGTTAACGATCAGGTTAACCAATGAGATGAATTTAATTTTAACCAACAGCCGGGCAATAGCAATAGAAATGGTCCCTCCTTTGTATACCACCACCTGCGGCACTTTAAATAAAGCAGTTTCTAACGTGGCCGTGCCAGATGCTACCACTGCAGCATGGGCATGGTGCAACAAATTATAGGTATTGTTAAAAAGTAGTTTTACTTTTTTAGCTCCAATAAACTGATGGTAATAGGTTTCGGTAAAGTTTGGGGCAGCGGCAATGGCAAATGTATAACCAGGAAAATGTTCGGTAATGCTCAACATCACCGGCAACAAACGTTCTATTTCCTGTTTGCGGCTACCAGGCAAAAGCGCAATAATTTTTTCATCGCCCAGCTGCTGGCTTCTGCGGAAATTCTGATCTGGTATAAACTGGGCAATCTCATCCAATAGCGGGTTGCCCACATAGTCTACCTCCATACCCCATTCCCTGTAAAAATCTACTTCAAAAGGCAGGATGCAGAACATATGATCAACAACCTTTTTAATTTTCAGTACCCGTTTCTGGTTCCAGGCCCAAACCTTGGGCGAAATGTAATAACATACTTTTATACCGTTGGCCTTTGCAAATTCCGCTATTTTCAAGTTAAAACCCGGAAAATCGATCAAAATCAATACATCAGGTTTCCATTGTATCAGATCTTCCTTGCAGGCACTGAGGTTTTTAAAAATGGTGCGTAAATTTAAAACTACTTCGGTAAACCCCATAAAGGCCATATCGGCATAGTGTTTAACCAACGCTCCACCTTCGGCTTCCATTTTATCGCCCCCAAAATACCTGAACACCGCTTCGCCATCCTCAGCTTTTAAGGCTTTCATTAAATTGGCGCCATGTAAATCGCCTGAGGCTTCGCCGGCTACGAGGTAGTACTTCATAATTATTTTTTATAAATCGTCATTGCGAGGAGGCACGAAGAAGCAATCTTTTATGCTATTACTGGTCCCTTAATCTCCTTGTTTTAAAAAGATTGCTTCACCCCAGCCCACTATTCTCTTCTTCAGTTCGCAATGACGATCGTTCTTTTCTAAAAAACTTTATAGGCAAAAAACACAAAAGCGCATAAAAATGTTGCAGCCAATATGCCCCTGCCAATATTTTCTTTATTGTATTTAAAAAATGTTTGCATGGTGTAAGCGTTCAGCGCAATACCGCCAATATATAACAGATCGGCTTTTGCCAAAGATGCCACATGGTGAATGATATACCAGGCAATAGCACAGCAGATTGCCGGTACAAGCAAACCAATACCCAAACCCAACCATACTGAATTATTTAATTTCCTTAAGCGCTCCATTATTACGGTTAACCTAAATTAATGCCGTCAGCTGCTGATACTTTAGTGCCTGCAGCCTTAGAATTGCTGCTGCCTATAAAGTCCCAGCTATTTAAGGCCTGTATGGCATGGTGTGCCGTTAAATCAAACTGTACTGGCACAATCGAAACATAACCGTGTTCCAATGCCCAAACATCGGTATCTTCCCCTTTATCAAAATTTTCGAAAACACCGGTTAACCAATAATAGGGACGTTTATAAGGGTCTGTACGCTCATCAAACTCTTCCATCCATTTGGCATTGGCCTGGCGGCAAACCTTAACCCCCTTTAAGTTTTCACCTTTTGGAAAATTCACATTTAAAAGCGTACCTGCGGGCAAACCATTGGCCAAAACCTGCTCACAAATATTTTTAATGTATTTTTTGGTATGGCTAAAATCGGCATCAGCCGCAAAATCATCGAGCGAAAAACCGATAGATGGAATTTTTTCTATCGCCCCCTCTACCGCGGCAGACATGGTACCCGAATACAGTACATTAATGGAATTATTTAAGCCATGGTTAATTCCCGAAACACATAAATCAGGTTTTTTCCCCTTAAAAATCTTATTTACGGCAATTTTAACGCAATCAACCGGGGTTCCGCTGCATTTGTACATCTCTACTCCATCATAAAGCTCCACCTTATCAAAACGGATCGGTTTGCCTATGGTAATGGCATGCCCCATTCCACTCTGCGGGCTATCTGGTGCCACTACCACCACATTGCCCAGCTCCTGCATTACTTCCATTAGGTTTTTTATCCCTGTAGCGGTAATCCCGTCGTCATTTACAACCAAAATAGTTGGTTTTGTGCCCTGCTTTGTCATGCCGGTAAAAATACAGATTATAATTTCAAGGTACAATAAACCACCATTTATATACTAAAACCTTTTATTCCTGGCTTTTTAGTTTCCAAATCAAAATTATTTCTTTCCCTGCAATAAAGCATTTATATTTGAGCAAATAACTTATTAAAAATGAATACGGTATTTAAGCTTAGCTTAAACCAGCAGGTACCTGTTCATGCTCATAAACCAAAAACAATTCAATGAAATTTAAATTATTTACTTTGGCTTGTTTTCTCATTACAGGTGCTGCCGCCATAGCGCAAACCACCTACCAATGGAAAACAGGAACCTCTGGTGGTTACACGTACAAATACGTAACCAACGATCCAACCAAAACACGTTTTTACACCTTAAAAAACGGTTTAACGGTTATCTTATCACAAAACAACAAAGAGCCTAACATTACCTACAAAATGGCGGTAAGAGCAGGCAGTAATACCGATCCACGTACCAACACCGGCCTGGCGCACTACCTGGAACATCTTTTGTTTAAAGGAACCGATAAGTTCGGTACGCTAAATTACGCGAAAGAAAAACCACTTTTAGATAAGATCCAGGCGCTTTACGAAACTTACATTAAAACTACCGATCCGGCCAAACGTAAAGAGATTTATAAGGAAATCGATAAAACTTCGGGCGAAGCATCTAATTATGCTATCGCGAATGAATACGATAAAATGATGAAATCCATCGGCAGTAACTCTACCAACGCACATACCGCGGTAGAAGAAACCGTTTATGAAGAAGACCTTCCATCAAACGCCATTGATAAATTTTTGGCCGTGCAGGCAGAACGTTTCCGCGCCCCTGTTTTCCGTATCTTCCATACCGAGCTAGAAGCGGTTTACGAAGAAAAAAACATCGGTATGGATAACGATGGCCGTAAAATGTACGAGAAAATGCTTTATACCCTTTTTCCAACACATAACTATGGTCAGCAAACCACCATTGGTACCATTGAGCATTTAAAAAACCCTTCGTTGGTCGAAATCAGAAAATATTACAACAAATATTATGTGCCTAATAACATGGCCTTAATTATGAGCGGTGATATCAATTACGATCAACTGATCAAAAAAATCGACAAAGATTTTGCCTACATGGTTCCTAAACCACTTGCCCTTTACAACCCGGCACCAGAAAAACCGTTAACCCAAGTGCAAAAGGTTGATATTTATGGTCCAAGTGCCGAAAACCTATATATTGCGTACAGGGGTTTTGCACAAAACACCCGTCAAAGTTTATTGTTAGATCTCATCGGAAGCATCCTATCAAACGGCAAAGCAGGTTTAATGGATATCAACCTCAACCAACAACAAAAAATGTTGCGTGCAGGTGCGGGTTATAACTCCATGAAAGATTATGGTATCTTCATTCTATCAGGATCGCCAAAAGCCGGGCAAAGTCTAGAAGACGCGCAAAAGTTATTGTTGGCACAGGTAGAACTGCTTAAAAAAGGCGAGTTTGACGAAAGCTTAATCAAAGCTACTGTAGCCAACATTAAATTTGCAGAATTGGAGGGCTTTGATAATAATGACGTACGTGCCAACGCTACCATGAATGCCTTTATCTTAAACCGTGGTACCGAGTGGGATAAAATGCTGGCCTCAACTGATGATATGGGCAAAGTAACCAAAAAAGAGATTGTAGATTTTGCCAATAAATTTTTCATCAATAACTATGCGGTTATCTTAAAACACAAAGGTGAAGATAAAAGCATTATTAAAGTAGAAAAACCAACCATTACAGCGGTAAAAACCAATTCAAACGAAGTTTCGCCGTTTACCAAAAACATTATCGATGCGCCGGTAACACCTATTGCACCTAAATTTTTAGATTATACCAAAGATCTTAATTTTGGCAAAGCAGGCATTGCTGATGTAATTGCCATCCAAAATACCGAAAATGGCATTTTCCGCATGAGTTACCGTTTCGATATGGGCTCTTACAATTATAAATTATTGCCTTATGCCGCGCAGTACCTATCTTTCCTCAGTACCGATAAATATTCTGCAGAAGATATCAGTAAAGCATTTTATAACATTGCCTGCAGCTATAGCGTTAACGTAGGTACCGATGTAACCACGGTTTCCATTACCGGTTTACAAGAAAATTTCGATAAAGCGGTGGCTTTGGTTGAAGATGTTCTGGCACATTGCAAACCAAACGAAAAAGCCTTAGAAGATTTAAAAGGCCGTTTGTTAAAATCAAGAGAAAATGCAAAATTGAATAAATCTTCCATTTTGAGTGGTTTAATGAGTTATGCTCAATATGGCGCCAACAATCCTTTCAACTATGGCTTAACAAATGATGAGATCAAGAATATGAAATCAGCAGATCTGATTTACATTTTGCATAACCTTACCAATTACAAACACACCATTACTTATTATGGTCCTAAAACGTTAGCGGCATTTTCTGCTGATATTGTAAAGGCCCACCCATTGGCAAAAGAATTTACCGATGCCGCCCCAATTAAAACATTTGTGTACACCAAAACCGATTCGAACAAAGTTTACTTTGCCGATTACGATATGGTACAGGCAGAAATCCGTTGGGTACGCAACAGTGGCTTGTACGATCCTGCCAATACCGCTAAAATAGCATTGTTCAACAATTATTTTGGTGGTGGTATGGGTTCTATTGTATTCCAAACCATCCGCGAATCTAAAGCCCTGGCTTATTCTACCTTTGCGGTATATTCTACGCCAAAAAGTAAAGATAAAGAAAACACCACTGTGGCCTATGTAGGTACACAGGCCGATAAAATGAACGAGGCCGTAGCCGGCATGAACGAGTTGTTAACCACCTTGCCAGAGTCTGATAAATCGTTCGCACTTTCTAAAGCCAACTCCTTAAATGGTATAGAAACCAGCCGTATCACTAAAGATGATATCATTGCTACCTATCTGGCCGATAAAAAATTAGGCTTCGATCACGATTCACGCATTGATGAATACGCCAACCTTAAACCGCTTACTTTTGCCGATATTAAATCGTTCCACCAGAGCAATCTTTCGGGCAAACCTTACAACTATTGTATCGTAGCCTCAGAAAAGAAAATCAACATGGCCGATGTAGCAAAATTTGGCCCGGTAACTAAATTAACTTTAGAGCAGATTTTTGGATACTAAGAAGGTTAAAGGTAAAAAGGTTGAGGGTTTGAGGTAAAACCCAAAGCTTAGAAATAAAAAAAGCGATTTCCGGAAACGGGGATCGCTTTTTTGTTTGAGATTCTTTAACCATTATTTATTAAATACAACGGTATGCTAAACCTTAATCAAACACCCAAATATTTATCAAACTTTCGTTGGTAGCTTTACTTTTAACCCTGATAGCTTAAATCAATTTCGCCTTTAAGGCAAAAATAATAATGTAGAAGGTACGGGTGTAAGCCTTATCCTATCATTTAATTATTTCGGCGAGAATGCTAATATAAACGATACTTTGGTAAGACAAACCAAAACCGATGTTATCTATAGCGATTTCTATTTTCAATATTCTCCTTACATATTTTAATCTGCTTTTTCATGGCATTCAGTTCTGCAATTTTCTCATCAATTTGCAACAACCTTTTGTCCAGCACTTCAAATTGTGCCTTTTGGGTGATCTCCTTTTTGTACCATAGATCAACAACCTCCTTAATTTCATTTAATGTAAAACCCACTGCTTTGGCCATCTGTACAAAATTAAGTTTATCAATGGCCCCCTGCTCGTAAAACTGGTAGTTATTGGTACTTACTCCGGTTTTCCGCCGCCCGCTGATCAGCCCGCTCTTTTCGTAGAACCTCAATGTCGGGATCGGAATACCGGTTTCTTTAGATAGCTGGTGAATAAGTTTCATGATGTGGAAAAATAAAGTTGAACTATGAAGTATACTGCATACTTGTGCCCTACAAATTTAGTGTCTAAGTTCGCATTTGAAAATAAAGAAGCTTTAAATTATAACAGAAAACTATCATGCACAATCCCTTTAGCAGCACCGCACTCCTGAAAAGCCTTCCCGGCTTTGAAAGCCACTTTGTACAAGTGAACGGCACCCGGCTACATTATATTGAAGGCGGGCATGGACAGGCTTTGATCCTTCTTCCCGGTTATCCTGAAACCTGGTGGAGTTGCCATCAGATTATGCCGCTTCTCGCATCAGAATTCCGGCTTTTTGTTGTTGAAATGCGGGGAATGGGCGATTCCGATAAGCCAGCGGATGGCTATGATAAACGGAATATGGCAAAAGACCTTTACGAACTGACCAGACTGCTTAATCTTGAAAAAGTATTTATTGCCGGACAGGATATCGGGGCACACGTAGCCTACAGTTTTGCAGCGAATTTTCCTGGTGCAACCGAAAAAGTAATCTTGATTGATACACCGCATCCCGAAGAGGGAATGTACCTGCTCCCGATGCTGCCTATCCCAGGTGCAAAACATATCTATCCCTGGTGGCTGGCCTTCAACCAGATAAAAGAGTTGCCTGAAGAAATTATGGAAGGAAGGATGAATATCGTCATTGACTGGATGTTTGATCAACTATTGGTAAATCTACAGGGGGTAACGGGCTTTGACCGGTCAGTTTATGCATTTTTCTATAACAGTAAGGACGCCATACGGGCTTCAAACGGCTGGTATCAGGCATTTAACAAAGATATCGCGGACTTTAAAGCGTACAGAAAAATTGAACTTCCGCTACTGGCTATCGGTGGCAGTGGCTACGAAATACTGGAGAATGGAATAAAAGAAAATGCCACAGCTGTTAAACTGGTGAAAATCGATGACTGCGGACACTTCCTGCTTTCAGAGAAGCCACAAGAATGTGCGGCCCATATGATCAGTTTCTTAAACGCTCCTTAACACTGGCTTGGATTAAGCCTGGTGATCATCGGAATTTCAAAGCCGAAGTGCTATCCAAAGAACATCACAATACCATCTGTTTTGCAGCGTGCTACACAAAGCGGCTGCAAAACAACAAACTGCATGGATCAGCCAACAGTTAATACCAGGATTGGTTTCACCCCCTTTTTTTCCTATAAAAACCGCCACCCAAAGCGCGTGAGCGGTTGCAGTGGCAGCCTACCGCAGGGAGATACAGCGGAAAACGCAAGCCTTCAGGACAGGCCCGAATGAAGATAAAAAAAATATTTTAAAAGCATGGGCAAATAAAAAAACAGACCTGGTATGGAATTCCCTACTCCACCGCATCTTCCATAAAAACCAAGCCCATGAAAAACCTGCAATTGATTCTCACCAAGCCATGCTTACAGCAATGGGACGACATTGAGCAGCCAGACGGCAGACATCACTGCAGCAAATGCGAAAAAAAACATCGTAGACCTCACTACCAAATCAGATACAGAACTGGTAGACTTTTTTAAACACAAACGCGATAACATATGCGGACGCCTGCTGGCCAGCCAAATGAACCGCAACCTGTTAAGCCCCCCTACAAAGATAGGCTGGCAATGGCTCATGCCGCTTGCCCTGGCCGCACTGGCCGTTAGCCCAGCACAGGCACAAAAGACAAAACCATTGATGGTACAAACGGAAGGGCAGCACAAAGAAGCCAATGAAACCACACCATCATCGGCCAGCCTCCCCACCTTACAAATCACCATAAAAGGAACAGTAGTTGACCAGGCGAATGGCAAAGCACTTGCCGGCGTCAAAGTAAGGCGGATGGGAGAAGACGATGTAATGGCGATAACCGATTCCCTTGGCAGATTTGAGCTAACCCTGGCTGATGGCGATAAGCTATCCAAATTCATCATCAACCTGCCAGGCTATACCCCCATTGAGACCTATCTGAATGATAACATGGTCATTAAATTAATCGCCGAGAAAAGGATCATGCTCGGCGGTATATCGACAATCTCGCTGAACAGATCACCGCTTTATCTGATCAGGGCCGGTAATAAAAGCTGTACAATCGAAGCCTCGAAAATTGGTGAGCTATCACCAGACTGGATTGAAAAGATAGAAATACTTAAAGATGCAAAGGCTACGGCCATTTATGGCGCAAAAGGTGCTAACGGTGTGATATTGATCGAAATCAAAAAAGCCTACAGGAAAAAGATCAGGTTTTCGAAATAACCATCACCTCAGAGACATTCACAGGCATGCTTTCAAGATATTGATATTGGATGATAAGCGCCAAAATTGCGGGTGGAAAACATTTCAAAATCCCAGCCTTATTCCATTGCTGTATTGCCTGCGCCATCACCTAAATGATCAAAAGCTATTAATAAAATGATATGGATAGGCTTAAAACCCGTCAGTTATTTTAACTTGAGAACGGTTCCATATTCCTTCTCTCTAATTTCGGTTGTTGAAATAATATCAAAAGTATAAGTTTTAGATTCTTGTTCAATTTTAACCTTTATTTTGGAACCATTAATTTTGTAAGTCCCCAGATAGCGGATGTCGCCAAATGGAAGAATTTCTGCGTAGCCATCTGGCTGTAAAGTTAAAGCGAAACCACCATCGTAAGCATTAGCCGGGGTATGGTTAACCTGAAAATACGCTTTTACTTCATTTACAACGAGTTGATCTTTTTTGCACCCCCCTGCAATGATCAGTATGGAAACAATAAATAAAACAATTAAGGTAGTGGAATTAGAATAGATGTTTTTCATGCGCAGGTTATGGTTTTAAATGATTTATCTGGCCAGGTATTTCAGGTTAAACGAGTGGATTAGCGCAAATGCTACAGTTAGCAGCGAATTGTTATTACTAATTGATTGTTAACTACGCTATTTTGTGTTGACGGCACATCGCTTAAGCCGGAATTTAAGGAAAATGCATGAACCACCCGACAAGGTGGTTGAGGGGTACGGACATCTCTTTTAAATTGAAAGGTTTTTACGCCATCATTGCTATATTTACAGCCTGATCAGGCTTGCCGAGAGATTTAATAAGCCGCTCCCTGATGAGCATATCTCCACCCACATACATTCCGAAATCAGTTGAAAGCGAAAACGGGATTAAATTTTAAAAAGCATCCTTTTATCCCCCTGTTTCTTAACTTTATGTTGAAACTAAAAACAACATCATGAATCAGGCAGAAAACCAACCAGCAGCAGAAACCCGATCAGCATCCATCAATGAGCAAGTTACAGACGCTGTTACACAGTCTAATGTAAAAGTTGTAGCGGAAGCACCGGCAATAGCATTGGGAAATGTTTACCAGACGGCGGCACATGCTACCGCGATTATGTTTGAAAATGCCGTAAACGCCCGGCAACAGCAGGATATTCTGGGGCAGGCTGCAACAAATCAGGGCGTTACACAGGTTTACAATATTGATACCGATGGTGATGCAAAAATTTTAAAACCGTAAACCCGAGCCAAACAGCTATTTAAGCCTGGTGCAGAGAAAACTTTAAATCTGAAAGCCGGGGTTAGTCCTTAATTTTTATCATTTTAGCCAGTACTTTCGCATCAGCAGATTAAACTGGTGAACGTTTCTCCCCCACAATTGCAGCAGCTAATCTCTTTTTCATTATCCGGCAACTCGCCACAATTGGTGCAAACCTTATGCTTTTGCCGGGACTGGCGGCTCAGAAATACGCCATCCCGTACCGGCATAATTGGTTCGCCCATATATAGTTTTTCAAAAGTGGCACTCTTGTACCCAAACCAACTCATTCCCCGTTGAACATATTATAGTTAAGGCTTACCATCTGTTCCACATTAGCGTAAAAGCGTTGATCAGAGCTGTCTCATTTTAATTGTGCAATCGAGGTAACCTAAGCGATGCGTTACAAACCCTTTTATTTTTTGTAATTTTTTAAACCTATCTGCTTACATTCTTTCTTTCCAAAAAATGTATCTTCTTACCTTTAATCCAATAGTGGTGTATTCACATTTTGCAATTGACAAGTCTATCTTTTATTCCACTAAACCATAAATTCGATGTTTCATCGTCATTCCTAAATCGTTTTTGTAAAATATTCGTTGCGCCAGCCATTATCGTATGTTTTTCATTACAAGTGTGTACATTCATATCATCAAACATTAAATCGTTTTACCGCTAACCAAATACATCACATCTATAAACATTAGTGTTAACTATGAAAAAGAAAATTACCATTGAGCCAGTGGGGTTACATTCCTACGGACTAAAATTGAGCAACAAAAAAAGACTCTTAGCAAGCATTTTCGCTTTCAGCTGTTTGCTTACTGCCTGTAAAAAAGAGCAACCAGACATCGCATTGTTATCACCTGAAAAAAGTGCTTCCAATGCAACATCCAATACGGTGGCAGCCCTTTCCATACCTACTAAAAGTGAGGCCTTATTGGCCATGCAGGTTTATAACAATTATTTTTATAATCAGTACGGCACATACGGGCCTTCATATAAGGCATATTACTGGAAAGATGATAACCATACCGGTAGAATGGATTTCTGGACGCAGCAGGAAGCGATTGAAATGCTGATAGATGCCTATAATATCAATCCCGGCACTGATTTAAAAAATAAGATTTCTTATTTATACAATGGCGTAAGGGATGGTTATGGTTTACTGTGGACCGACAATAAATTTAATGATGATATTGTTTGGGGAGCACTAATGTGTGTAAGGGCTTTTAAAATAACCAATGACGGCGGCATGTTGGATATGGCAAAAAATAATTTTAACATGATGTGGAACCGCGCCTGGGATACGCAATCGTTAGGTGGTGGCTTATGGTGGACTACCGATAATCAAACTAAAAATACCTGTGTAAATGCGCCGGCAGTTATATGTGCGATGCTGTTATACCAGGCAACAGGCGATGTAAGTTATAAAAACAAGGCTAAGCTCATTATGGATTGGATGGTGAACAGACTTTACGATTCATCAAGCGGTGAAGTTAAAGGGGCAATTAACAAGGCCGGTACCATTACCGAGGGGGCGCTTTCTTATACGCAGGGAACTTTTATTGGCGCATGTGATTTATTACGTGCTGATTTTCCGGCAATAAACTACCTGTTAATGGGTACCAAAGCGATGGATTATGCACGCAATAGCCTTTGTAATTCGCCCGGAGGAATTTTAAAAGATGAGAATGGCATTGCTGATACACAGGGCATGAAAAGTATTTTTGCACGCTGGGCCTGCCTTTTTGTAAAAAATACGGGTACAGCAAGTAATTACGGGCCCTGGCTTGATGCCAATGCAGCACAGGCATGGTCTATTCGCAATAACCAGGGACTCATGTGGAATATATGGGGAACCCGCACGCCAGAAAGCACACGTAATGCTTTTGAAACTACCTGCGGCGTTGCTATGGTTAACGGTATTTACTATTATCGTTAATGATAAGGCGGAATAAATAAAATTTAACCTTAAGTATTTTGATGTTTTGGCCACTGAGCTTCCGGATATCATATTGGTCCGCCGATAACGGATGTAGCCAAATAGAAGAATTTCTGCATAGCCAGCTGGCTGTAAAGTTAAAGCGAAACCACCATCGTAAGCATTAGCTGGCGTATGGTTAACCTGAAAATGCTCTTTTACTTCATTTTACTAGGAGTTGATCTTTTTTGCACCCCTGCAATGATCAGTATGGAACAATAAATAAAACAATTAGGGTAGCGGAATTAGAATGGATTAAAGACTCTGGGAATTAATTTAAATAAGATAGACATCCAAGCATAAGCGTATTTAATAAGATAACAGGCGTATCACTAAAAATGATACGCCTGTTATCATTTTGGTAAGGTAAGAGCGCCACTTTGGTGCTCTTTTGTAGCGCAAATGACAGTAGCCTTGCATATGAAAAATCCCGGCCGATCCATCATTCAACAGCCGGAAGAATGATAAACTGCCCAGGATGGAAGATTACTTTGACGGTTATTACCTGCTGCAAAAAACAGCTATTGAAGTGATGACGGTAAACCTTCCCAACGAACCCATAATGGAAGATTACCTGAGCCTATTCCCTAATGCGGATGTGAAGCAATTAACTGAATCGGATTTAAGAGATAGGTTTTTAGAGAATATACAGCTACCATCCTTTAAAACCGTCAAAAAAAAAGATCAGTTGATGCTGTTCTTTTTTAAAAACAGAATTGAGTAGTGGTAATCCAGCAAATTCCGGCAAATCGTTTACCTGGCTGATATTTAGAAAAAGATGTCTATGTAGTCCGTTGTCATGCCATCACAATTCAGCATTTGTTGTAAACGCCAGTATTTTCGCTTTCCGGAAGCTTTAAATACAGCTAAACCATTGCTTTCACAAGGTTTTCCACTATTGATATCCGCTATCCTTGATACGATTTTACCATTGAATTTAAGCAGCCGCCCCACTACAATAAAAGTGCCTTTGATGGTGACATATTCATTTTTCGTTTTATCCCTTTGCTCGCCTTCAATACTGTACTCATTCTCGCCTATCGATTTAACTATTACTTTTCCGGGCTTGTTATTCTTATCAAAAGCAATCCATTGAATGGTAAATGCATGAGATCCAGTCCTTACTTTACCCGTACTTTCCTGATAGGCAGAACCGAATAGCGGTGCTATCAGTAAAATAACATATGCTAAATTTCTCATCCTGTTTGATATTAATCGTTTAATTTTATTTAATCTATTACAAATACAAAAATAAACCGCTTTAGATTTATTTTTATATACATTCTTTTAGGTATATCTTTTTTAAAGCCAAAGAAATTTCAAAAACTGAGGTAACTCATCTCAAAATGTAAATGCTACATTTTTTCCACGGCAACATCAGGTATGTAATACTAAGTAAAGAACAAAAATGATGCGAATGAATGATGTTGATGATAACATTGGCTGATGTATCAGCTGCAGACATATGCTATTCACTAGTGACTTTGTGACCCGCTTTTAGTTATTTACCGTGGTCTCCGCTTATTTAGACCAAAACATAATGGTATCATATACAAACTCAACTTTCCCCCTGTCTTCGAATTTTGAAAACAAACCATCAATCCTGGACATCAGCTCTTCCAATGCAACTCCCGCTTTTGGACAATATGAGGAAGATTTTAATCTGCCCTTTAGTCCATCCAGGTCGAACACCTGGCTGTTCGCTATAGTTGCTGATTCCATTTCTTGCGGTAAAAAAAAATCGGATATTATTTTTTCGTCAACATTCCGATGGTTAACAGTTTTGTATTCCTCAATAGTATCATACAATATTTTTTCGTACGCTACCTGAAAAGCCGATCTGGTACTTCTTGAATTCCAAACTAAAACTATTGTGCCATCAGGTTTCAATATACGCCGGAACTCTTCTTTGCTGGCGATCTTATCAAACCAGTGGAAAGCTTGCCCACTAAATATAATATCCACACTATGATCAGCTAAAGTGGTACTTTCGGCAGTGCCATTGATGCTTGTGAATTGATTAAACTGTGCAAGCATGCGCTCCTGAGCGGCTCTCATTTCCTCATTAGGCTCAACCGCAAAAACTTTATTGCCATTTTCTAAGAACGGAATAGAGGATAAACCTGTTCCCGATCCGATATCTGCTACAATTTTCCCTTTATTAAAAGAAATGCGCTGTTCTAACACCTTAAGCATTTGCTGCGGATAGCTTGGCCGGTACTTAATATAATCATTTACATGATCTGCAAATCTTTTTGTATTGTCTGTCATGGCTTGAAATCTTATTATTGCTGTAAAATTATCAAATATAATAAAGTAAGCCTTAGTGATAGCCACTTGTGGAAAACCTAAAAGCCTTGTCCACAAGCCAACAAGCATAATCATACTGCACTTAACCGACCACATTCACGCTACCCAATAACTATAGCTAAGATTTAAAAGAGACTTTTCTGGTAAACATCTTAAAGGCAAGACAATATTTTTTTATATTCGCTATTCCCAGTCCATCACCCGATAGGAAATTTATAATATACCTTAAAACGATCCAACCCTATTTTATGAACCATCCCTATACAATAACAATCATCAACAATTCCGCTGCAAATGATGAATTCTGCATTTTCCAGCAGGTTCCCGACAACCAGGCCAGTGGCATGACCATGCCACTGGCCTGGTTTGCCAGGCGAATTTACGCCGGCTCGCGTGTAACCTTTCAATGGCAAAATGATTATGACTTTACAACAAATAAGATGACCTAATTCAGAAGCATTTTATGCTCCATCCGCCGGTACAGGTGGATTTAGGAATTGCTGAACACCTACCCCAAACCATCGTATCACATTTAAAAATTCATTTAACGCTTAAACAAAAATTAAACAATGCTGCAACCATGAATGGGTTAAGAATATTTGATATCTCTTTATAGCTGATCTCATGCCAGTTTGCGAAAAAGATTTCCGAAAAAACCAAAATAGTCACTCAGGCAGGTTTTGGCTACAAACAGATCGGTTATGGCTAAATTCCCGTTTGATTGACCACATACCTTTGCTTCATATTAATTAAAAAACAGAAGTATGTTAGCTCAAAATAAAATTGCGGTTGTTACTGGTGGCAGCCGCGGTATCGGGAAAGATATAGTCCTCAATCTGGCTAAAAATGGATTGGATATCGTTTTCACCTACAACAATCAGGAAGAAGCTGCAGCAGCAGTGGTAAAACAAATTGAAAAACTCGGACAAAAGGGAATTGCATTGAAGCTTGATGTTTCCGATTCTTCAGGTTTCGATGATTTTACAAAAACTTTGATATCAGCATTACAGTCTCAACTGAACACCGACGGGTTTGATTTTCTAATCAACAATGCTGGTTTTATACACTATGCAGCATTTGAAAATTTAAGCGAAGAGCAGTTTACCGAAATGGAAAATGTACATTTTAGAGGGCCATTTTTCCTGACGCAAAAGCTATTGCCAAAAATGAAACCCTTTGGTGGCATCGTAAATGTTTCTTCGGGTCTTACACGTTTTGCTACACCTGGTTTTGCAGCTTATGCCGCATTAAAAGGTGCTATGGAAACATTAACAAAGTATCAGGCCCAGGAATTGGGTAAGAGAAATATCAGGGTAAATGTAATAGCCCCGGGCGCGATTGAAACCGACATTATGGGCGGTGCTGTTCGGGACAATGCAGAAATGAACAGATACCTGGCATCACAAACTGCTCTGGGAAGGGTCGGTCTTCCTGAAGATATTGGCGGCGTAGTTGCTTTTTTATGCAGTGATGCCGCAGGCTGGATCAACGCCCAGAGAATAGAAATTTCAGGAGGATCCAATCTTTAAGACCGATATTAAAATGGAAAATAAGGAAAGAGATTTGGTGAAAGCATTAACGAAACCCGAGCTGGATACCATCAGGAAATTTTACGGTGCTTTTAACAGGAAAAATACCGCCATACTCGATGAAATCTGTATGCCTGACTGGAAAGACATTCCCTTGGCTCCCGGACAGGCCGATGGACCGAAAGGTCTTCAGGATATCATGAGCTATCTTTTTGAAGCCTGCCCTGATATCGAGGTGGAGATACACGAAATTTTGGGAACTCATGAACGGGCAGCCGTAAGGGCTTCAATGAAGTTTACCCATGTGAATGAAATTATGGGGATTCCGCCCACTCATCAACAAGTATCTGTTTCGTTGCACGAGTTTCATCATTTAAAGGATGGCAAGCTTACCCATACCTGGCATCTGGAAGATTGGTTCGGACTTTTAACCAGCAGCAAACCTAAGGACATTACTTAATAACCTGAGTGCGATGATTCATATGGCCTACAGATCGCTATACTTTTTCTGATGAAGCAGGCCGTCAGCCTGATCCGATAGCTAGCGGATTCAATTCAGCGTCTTTCCTGCTAAAAAGATGCTAAAACAAGTTCAGCCTGAAGAATAGGTTAGGATAGCCCGTCTATAAGGCAGTATTTTAGTTGAATAATTATCGGGTTCAGGTTAAATGTTGTTAAGAATCATGTTAGATTTTCAGTCTGTATGTTATACAACAGGTAAATAAAGCTTTAAATTTGCATCTATGGAAATTGTTACAATCAAGTCGATTACAGCATACCACCGTTTCAGAGGACTTCCTAAACCTGAGCACCCATTAATCAGTCTCGTTGATTATGCCCTGTTGCAATTTCCGGATGATGCAAAAGCGGTAAATATGGTAATGGATTTTTATTCGATTGCTTTAAAGCGGGATATTGGGGCAAAGCTGCATTACGGACAACAAATTTATGATTTTGATGAAGGGCTGATGTCTTTCGTTGCGCCAGGCCAGGTTTTGCGCATAGAGCGAGATCAGGGTTCGACAACAGGCGGATCCGGTTTTCTGTTGCAGATTCACCCTGATTTTTTATGGGGATCTGCTTTAGCCCAGCAGATCAAAAATTATTCTTTTTTTGATTATTCCATTCATGAAGCACTTTTTCTTTCCAGTAAGGAGGAAACCAGCATACTTCATATTTTCGAAAGTATAAAGCAGGAATATCATGATAATATCGATGGCTTTTCGCAAGGTCTCATTGTATCTCAAATTGAACTGTTGCTTAAATACTGTGAACGATTTTACAACCGGCAGTTCATCACCAGAAAAATCAGCAGCCACCAAATGCTGGTTAAAGTGGAGAATTTTCTTAACAACCATTTCTCTGCTGAAAAACATCAGGAAGCTGGTTTACTATCGGTAAAAACTGTTGCAGATGCCATGAATGTTTCATCCGACTATTTAAGCAGTCTGTTAAAACAGCTCACCGGTAAAAATGTTCAGGAACACATCCATCATAAACTTATTCAGAAGGCAAAGGCCAAATTATCTGTCACCAGTCTTTCGGTGAGTGAGATCGCCTATGCGCTCGGTTTTGAACATCCTCAATCTTTCAGTAAATTTTTTAAAATGAAGACAAACTTCTCGCCACTGGAGTTTCGGAAATCATTTAATTAAAAAACGGTTAGCCAACTTCATTCTACTGGTTGTGATGTATCGATGAAAGCACTCCATTCTTGATTTCAATTATGCTAAAAATGGGCCATCAAGTGAGCAATCATTTAAAATTAATTGAAGGACGCACGGAACTCAACGGGAGTAAGATCGGTTTTGCTTTTAAATAGTTTGCTAAACGACTGGGGGTAATCGAATCCCAGCGCAAAAGCAATTTCCCCAACGGTAAGTGTGGTGGTGGAAAGTTTTTCTTTTGCTTTTTCAATGATCTTTTCGTGAATGTGCTGCTGGGTATTCTGACCGGTAAGGGCCTTCAAAACCCCACTCAGATAGTTGGGAGAACAATGCAGAAGTGCCGCAATATAGGGTACGGTAGGCAATCCTTTATTGATCATGTTTTCATCATTAAAATAGTCATCGAGAATTTTTTCCAGTTTATCCAGGATTTGACTTCCGGATATTTTACGGGTAAGAAACTGACGCATATAAAAGCGGTTTGAATAATTGAGGAATGATTCAATCTGGGAGATGATGATTGACTCACTGAAGGTATCGATGTGTGAATGGTATTCCTGTTCGATATTTTTGATAAAACTTCGCAATACCATTTCTTCTTTCTCAGAAACAAACAGCGCTTCATTTATTGCATAGTTGAAAAACTCATATTTTTTGATGGTTTTGGCCAATGGATTTCCCCAAAGGAAATCAGGATGAATGAGCAGCATACTTCCTGCACTCCTGAAGTCATCATCTGCTTTGAATGAAAATACCTGATTAGGGGATATAAAGAACAATATGCCCTCATCAAAATCGTATTTTTGCTGCCCATAGCCATACTGTACATCTCCGGCCTCTACTTTTTTGAGTGAGATCAAATAAAAGTCGAATACCACCCTGATGGTTTCTTCACTCCTGTAAGGTGTTATTTCGGCTAGATCTATAACACTAATCATAGGATGTTCAGGATGGCCTATACCTAGTATTTTATGATATTCCTTGATTGTTTTTATTCTGTAGGGCTGCTGCAAAATCATTCCGGTTAGCGTAAAAGTTCTAAATATAAGATTATTCCACATCAACTCTTTTCAAAGTCAGTCCGCGATTTAACCCGAAGAAAGAAAGTCCCCAAAAACCTTTGATATTGAGGCTGCCGTTTTTGGTTATGGTCAGATATGAATCATAGGTATTTCCCTTTTCCCCATCGTAATCGTAGAGTTTACCCTTCCACTTGTTCTTCTTATCATTGAAAGTAATTTCTTTTAACAATAAAATTCCTACCAAAGGCCGTTTCCGTTTTTCCTTATCAGGATTATTGACATCTAAAACGGGTTTTCCATCATGATCAACAGCATGTTTTAAATAGGTTAGCTTGCCATAATAATTGTTACCGTTTTTAAATATCTGTACATTGCCCTCTTTTACCGGACTGTACCATACACCAACAATATCATCGGCTTTTGACTGTGAAAATAACATGGTAGAAAAATTTAGAAAGAGGATGGTTAGGAATAGCTGTCTCATTGCTCGTTATATTTTAAGGCGAATGCTTTCGCAAAATCATTCATTTTTGTTTTACCCAAAATGGCTGGCCTGTTTTTGAAATAATCCTCAAACAGACTACCATGATGCATCGCCGCATTCATCTCCGTAAATGCTGTGGCGATTTGGGACGATGCCCCTATTTGCGTAAACGCGTCAGTCATTTGCTTGTCACTGATCAGCACCCATTTTAAGTAGGGCTTTCCGATGGCCTTTCCCAAAACAGTGGCTATTTCCTGGCAGGTAAGTTCTTCACTGGCAACATATCTCACTTTCTTTCCTCCTTGCTGAGCGTTAACTTCCTCGGCGATAGCGGATGCGATATCTATGGGCGATACCCAGGCGATTTTGTCAGTTCCACCATAGTTCGACAATATAATGCCTGAATATCCTTTGAAAAGACCTTTCAGACCATAATGCCTGAAGTAGAGTAATTTACCGATAAAACCTTCCAAAAAGCCTTTGCCCTTAACCATGTCCATAAAGGCGTACAAATTATAATCGAAAGAGCCCGGGCGAAGATGGGTAACAGCTACATCCTGAGGAAGTTGTTTAAAAACGTTTTCTGCAATATGGTGAAAAACCAGTACCCCTGCCCCGGTGGGCTTTTCGGCACCAACACTGCTCAGCTGTATTACTTTTTTTATTCCCGAGTTTTGAATCGCCTGAACATAATTTTTGCTGATGTTTAATGCCTGTTTCTGATAATCAAGTGTCTGATCCCCGAAAAAGTTAAAGGGTGGAAGCATACAATAAGCAGCATCATGGCCATCAAAAGTTTTAGTTAAAAAAACGATGTCCTCTACTTGTCCGATCGCAGCCTTTGCACCCAACTGCTCGATTGCTGCTTTCCTTGCGCCCGAGCTGCTGATTACGGTAACCTGATGTCCTTGTTCAATCAATAGCAACACCAGCGGCTTACTGACATTTCCTAATGAACCTGTCACAACTATTTTCATATTAATTTAATATTTATTTCTGATGCAAAGCTCAGTCAATTGAATTCCGCCCACGTGTTCAAATCCGCTTTTCTTGTGTTCAAAAACACGCTATTAAACTTTGTAGAGAAATATTTCTTGCATTAGCCCGGGTAACAGTACTGCATCTTATTCTTTAGCGGGTATTCATCGGCCATGAATTGGCTTAACGAAGTGGTAAAATTTTAAGAAAGCTTATCGCTTTGGTCCATATTTTGTAAAAGTAAATACATGAAAGTACAGATAGATGCCAGTAAACATGATTTGATTGCGCTGATAACGTTTCTCAAAAGTGACGCCAGATTTACCAAAATTTCAGCGCAGTTGGAAGCAGCAATAGCATTGGAAGCGCATAATCATGAAGATGACATCCCAAAGGCGGGAGACAACCCAATTATACTACGTTCGGAGTAGTGCGCCTGAATGGTTTGTGGTATGTAATGTTGATAGTGGAATTAGTTTTATATGACTTCATACCAGTCCTGCGACTTTTCAGCAAATTTGCGTAAGCGAATACAAACCTCGTATAGCGCCAATTATTGCATGGGCGTCATTCCTACGGAATTTTAACTTGCCACACTGATCATTCTGTATTCATTATCAAACCTTCGGTCGCATTCCAAATGCATACTCAAATTAGGCCGTGGGTAAGTGATTTCAGATTTCACCAAACCTAGTCCGCTAATATCTGTTGCTAGTTGTATACAATTGTTAAGTGATGGAGAAAAAAAACAAGGCCAATGTGATCAGCGTGAAGGGTGCGAGGGAACATAATCTGAAAGATATTTCCCTTGAGATTCCCAGGGATAAAATAGTCGTATTTACCGGTGTTTCAGGATCAGGAAAATCATCTCTTGCATTCGGTACACTCTATGCTGAAGCACAACGGCGCTATCTGGAATCCGTTTCGCCTTATGCCCGCAGGCTTTTTAACCAGATGGATGTTCCTGAAGTAGACTCCATCGAGGGATTGCCCCCGGCAGTTGCCCTGCAACAGCAGCGTTCAGGTGCTTCCACCAGATCTTCAGTTGGCAGCGTAACCACGCTATCTAACTTGCTTAGAATGCTTTTCTCCCGGGCCGGAGACTATCCACCCGGTCAATCCATCATCTATGCCGAAGGTTTCTCTCCCAATACACCCGAAGGTGCCTGCGAGGCGTGTCATGGTATGGGCAGTGTCTTCGAAGTTAACGAGGAAACAATGGTACCTGACGATACGCTCAGCATCAGAGCGGGTGCAATTGCATCCTGGCCCCGGGCATGGCAGGGTCAAAACCAGCGGGACATCTTGGTATCACTGGGCTTCGATGTTGATACTGCATGGAAAAAATTACCAAAAAAGCAAAGGGATTGGATACTGTTCACTGAAGAGACGCCTACAGCGCCTGTTTATCCAGGACTTTCACCGGAGGAAACCGCTTTAGCCGTTGCAAAAAAGCTACCGCCGGATTATATGGGTACCTTTATTGGTGCCCGGGCTTACGTATTGAAAACCTTTGCCTCAAGCCAGTCTGAACTGATGAAAAAAAGGGTCTCGAAATATATGATCAGCCAGGAGTGTCCGGTTTGTGCGGGGAAGCGGCTGAAAAAAGAAGCACTGTCTGTGAAATTCAAAGGCAAGGATATTGCAGAAACTTCCGGAATGACATTAGCTGAACTTTCGAAACTTTTCGGTGAACCTGCCAGGACTGAAAAGGAAGTCAAATCCGAAGAAAAGCAGCTGGTAATACAACGAATTTCTACCGACATACGCGCCAGAATCAGTGTGATGCTGGAGCTCGGTTTAGGCTACCTTACCCTAAATAGAAGTACCCCAACCCTTTCACCAGGGGAGTTACAGCGACTACGTTTGTCCACCCAGGTACATTCCAATCTTTTCGGTGTGGTTTATGTTCTTGATGAGCCCTCGGCGGGATTACATCCTGCAGATACTGAAGCCTTGCTGCGTATACTGGAGAAGTTAAAAAATGCCGGCAACAGCATTTTTGTGGTGGAACATGAAATAGAGGTGATTAAACGTGCAGACTGGGTTATTGACGTAGGACCGGGTGCAGGAGAGCAGGGCGGGCAGATTATCTACAGTGGCACGGTTGCCGGGCTGAAAAAGAATACGGACTCCGTAACCGGAAAATTTCTCTCAGGCACCGCCAATCTGACTGAACACCAACCCAGAATATCCAAGGGGCATCTCTGCCTGCGAGGGGCTAAAAGACACAATTTGAAGGATGTGGACATCGATTTCCCGCTTGGTGTAATGACCAGCGTAACGGGAATTTCGGGTTCGGGAAAAAGCAGTTTGGTTAGCCAGGTACTTGTGGAGTTACTTTCAAAGCAATTGGGAATCAAAAATGAAATTGTCAGCGAATCCACAGCGGATGATCCTTTAGCTGACAGCTCAGCGCCGGCCGGTGGGAAAATCACTGGTGGAGCAGCGGAAATAGCCAGATTGGTTGTAGTAGATCAGCGTCCCATCGGCAGAACACCACGATCAAACCTTGCTACCTATACCGGACTTTTTGACCACATACGCAAACGATTTGCCGACACACCTGCAGCCAAAAAAAAACGGTATGATGCCGGGCGCTTTTCCTTTAACCTGGCCAAGGGCCGATGTGCCAATTGCCAGGGTGAAGGATTTGTGATGGTGGAACTACTGTTTCTACCGAGTGTGTATACCCCTTGTCCGGCCTGCAGCGGTACCCGGTACAATCCGGAAACTTTACAGGTAACTTATAGAAATAAAAATATCGCGCAGGTTTTGGAAATGACGGTTGAGGAAGCATGTAATTTTTTCGATGAAGACCTCCAGATTTACCAGGGGCTAAATGTTGTACGGGAGGTAGGCCTGGGTTACCTCAGGCTCGGACAGTCTGCAACAGAACTATCTGGAGGAGAGGCGCAGCGCATTAAATTGGCCACGGAGCTGCAAAAAAGCAATAAAGGCGCTTCACTGTACATTCTTGATGAACCTACGACCGGACTCCATCCTGCTGACGTTGAGCGGCTGCTCTTGCAGCTAAACAGACTGGTAGACAGCGGAAACACCGTAATTGTTGTGGAGCATGATATGCAGGTGATTGCACAAAGCGACTGGGTAATTGATATTGGACCAGGCGCCGGGGACCTTGGCGGAAAGGTTGTGTTTTCGGGCCTCCCTGAAGCATTATGCCAAAACGCCGACAGTAAAACAGCCAGGTACCTGAAAGCGTATAAAAACCAATAATCAGCTTTAGGGATACGCTACTGAGAAAAAATCAGCAAAGCTGCGGCTAGGTATGAATGCTACGTATTAAAATAGATTAACCTGAATCTAATTATAACTTTATGCAGAAACGTTACCTTGAACCACATCCGCGCGATTAGTTATGCTTTCCAATTAAGCGGGAACAAAAAATTAAGTACTAAAAATAATTCAATGCACTTAAAATCTCCTCTACCGAAAACTTTGCCCCGCACACAAACTCATCGGCCGCTCCGTAGTAAATGGTTAATTCATCACCTTTAACGATTTGGCCGTTGGTAAATACCACCTCGCCAAAAAAACCATGCAGTTCGTAATCTTCCTGGGGTACCATAATAGGCGCTTCGGTTCGGGCCAGTACTTTAGCGGGATCATTTAAATCCATTAAAAACGCGCCCAGGCAATATTGGTGTTTTTCGTTGGCACCGTGGTAAATTTCGAGCCAGCCGGCTGCCGTTTTAATGGGTGCTGCACCGGCCCCTACACGGGCACTATCCCAAAGGTTGGCCCTGGTTTTGACGATGCACTGGTGTTTGCCCCAGTGGATGCCATCAGGAGATTCGGCCAGCCAGATGTAGTTACCCCCCAAAGCCACACTGCTGGGGCGGTGCAGGGCATAAAATTTACCGTTAATGCATTCTTCGAACAGGGCACAATCTTTATTGTGCGGAGGAATGATCATGCCATGGTGCTCAAAGTTTTTCCAATCTGTGGTGGTCCGCAGCCCTACGCCCACAGCATGGGCCGAAACGGCCGTATAGCTTAGATAATAGGTATGGCCAATTAAGGCTACGCGGCAATCTTCAATACCAAAGGTTTCATCTTTGCCTTCGCCCTGTAATAAAGGGTACCCTTCCGGTTCAAAAAAATGAATACCATCATTACTGCAAACCAATCGTAAATGCGATAGTGTGGTTAAATAATCGGCCCCTTTGTAGTTAATTACCCTGGGGTCGGTTGCATTTACATGCGGGTCGTTTTCTTCAACGGCCAGGATCTCAATGCCATCCTGGGTTAAAATGGGGAAAGAGATAATACCCGCTGTTTGTTTAGGCCTTTCGGCTACCCGGATGAGTAACCATATTTTCCCCTCAAAGGTAAAAACACCGGGGTTTAACAAACAGGCAATTTCCAGCCCATCTCTACTGGGTGACAGATTTTTGGGTGCGAGTATGGGGTTTTGCGGAAACCGTTGGGCAATATCGGCCATAAAAAATGTTTTTAAAACAAACAGGCGACCATTTTTTTTGGTCGCCTGTTTTATTATTGAATGAATATTATAAAGAGTTGATCCACTTTACCAGTTCGTCTCTTCCTTTTCCTGTTTTTTGTTGCAGTCTGCCCAACAACTCATCATCCTGTCCTTCTTCGTGTTTTAAATCGTCGTCAGTTAAATCAGCATAAGCTTGTTTAACTTTTCCTTTTATTTCGTTCCACTTTCCTTTTAATTCTAACTTATCCATAGGGGTTATCTTTTGGTGGTGAATAATATGTTTTACACAGAATAAACACCCTTAAGCCCCATTTTGTTTCGCCTTTTTGGTCTATTACCTCAATAAGTAGCTAATTTTATGTTATTCCTTCAGGTTTTATATAGGTTTTGGGTATATTAAGGCTATTATTCTTATCCATTTACTAAACATTACTAATTAAACTTACAATTTGATGAAAAAACTACTCTTCAGTATGATTTTATCTCTCAGTGTAATTTCGTTTGCTTTCGCGCAGGGCAAAGTGATTACCGGGAAGGTGACGTCGGCCTCGGGACCAATTCCGGGTGTTAGCGTATTTGTAAAAGGCTCGCCGGCCAACGGCACACAGAGCGATGCCACTGGGGCTTTTAAATTAACGGTTGCTGATGATGCTAAAACACTTGTTTTTAGTTTTATTGGTTATAAAGCCAAAGAAGTACCCATTACCGGCGCAACCCTAAATGTAAAGCTCGAGGAGGAGAACAACGCCCTAGCAGACGTGGTTGTGGTGGGTTACGGTACGCAGAATAAACGGGATGTGACGGGATCGGTAGCTTCGGTTAAAGCTAAAGATCTGGAGAACTTACCAGTTACGAGTTTTGAGCAAGCCTTACAAGGAAAGGCAGCAGGCGTGCAAATTGCAGCACAAAATGGAAAATTAGGTCAGGGGATTACCGTTAGGGTAAGGGGCGCTGCATCAGTAACTGCAGGTAGTGAACCGCTTTACATTGTTGATGGAATCCCGATTACTTCTGGTGATTTTTCCAGTACTACTGCACCAACGAGTGCTTTGGCAGATATAAATACCAATGACATCGAATCAATTGAAGTTTTAAAAGATGCATCGGCATCAGCAATTTATGGTGCAAGGGCTTCAAATGGCGTAGTATTGATTACAACAAAACAAGGTAAGGCAGGCAAAACACTTGTCCAGTTTAATGCATTAGGCGGAGTAAGCTCCCCTTCTAACCATAGGGATTTTTTAAACGCAGAGCAATATGTTCAGCTAGAGCGTAGAGCCGGGCAAGGCGCTGCCAACCAGGATTTTTTGAACGGAGATTACGCAACTTTACAGGAAGCCCTTGATGATTATAGCGCCAGCGTTGAAGCCCGTTTGAACCGATATTCGGCCGGCAACAATGATTATCAAACTTATAAGGTAAACACAAACTGGGAAGCTGCTTCTTTTCAAGACAAACCGGTTACCCAACAGTATGATCTGAATTTGACCGGAGGGAATGAAAAAACGAAATTTTATATTGGTGGTCAGGCGTTAGATCAACAAGGAATTGTGATTGGAAACAGTTATAAACGCTACAGCGGCCGATTAAACCTGACCAATAAAGTAACCGACTTTTTAGAAGTAGGTGTTAACCTTAATTTCTCGAATAGTATTAATAACAGGATATCAAATGATAATGCCTTTTCAAGTCCACTACAATCGGTAGCACTTTCGCCGATTACTCCATTTATCGATCCAAGGTCAGGTTTAATCAGTGGATCATTACCTGGGGCAGCCTCAAACTACCCTGTATACTATAACCCCTTTATCAGTGTAGACAATGCTTTTTACAAAGCAACAGTCTACCGAACAATTGGCAAAGCTTTTGCGAATATAAACCTTGCTAAGGGATTAAAATTCAGTACTGATTTTTCTATTGACAACTTAAATCAAAACGAAGAAAGTTATTATGGTTCATTAACTTTTAGAAATACAGGCACATCAAATGGATACGGTCAAAATATTTCAACTTTTATAGTTAATGCCAATACTAATAATTTCTTCAGTTATAATACAACTATTGGAAAAAGTGCTTTTGATGTTATTTTGGGTACAAGTTATCAAAAATCGACCACCAAATACAGCACCATTGAAGGACAGGATTTCCCAAGTGATTCTTACATTAAACTAGGTTCTGCTGCAACAAAAGTAATTGCAACCAGTAATGAAGGTGCTTTTAGCTTTCTGTCTTATTTCTTTAGGGCCAATTATAAATACAACGATCGTTATTTGGTGGGCTTTAGTGTAAGGGCCGATGGTTCATCACGTTTTGGAGCCAACAATAGATATGGGTATTTCCCGGCAGGTTCATTGGCTTGGATTGCATCAGAAGAAGATTTCTTAAAACAGAGCGAAACCATCAGTTTATTAAAATTTAGGGTAAGTTATGGTTTAACAGGTAATGCCGAAATTGGCAATTATTCTGCCCGTGGTTTATTCGCTGGAACAGGGGCATATGGCGGTTTGCCTGGGCAAACTCCTTCGCGAATAGCCAATCCTGATTTAACATGGGAAAAAACCAAACAACTCGATATCGGCTTTGATTTTGGTATTTTAAAGAATAGAATTACCGGAATTTTCGATTTCTATCAAAAAAACACAACAGACCTGCTATTGGATGTGCCGATTCCTCAAACTACAGGGTTTTCTACCAAAACGCAAAACTTAGGATCGTTAAAAAACACCGGGTTTGAATTGGGTATTAATACAGAAAATTTTGTGGGTGCCTTCAAATGGTCAACTGCAATAACGGGGGCAATTAACAACAATAAGATTACCAACCTGGGCGGGCAGGTTTTAAACAGTAACGAAATAAATGCAGCTATTTCCGGTCAACCAATCGGTGTATTTTATCTTCCTGAATATGCCGGGGTAAATCCGGCAAATGGCGATGCGATTTATTACAAAAATACAGTAGTTGATGGCAATATAGACAGAAGTACGACAAATAACATTAACGATGCACAACGGATTTTTGCAGGCAACCCAAATCCAAAATATACGTTCGGCTTAAACAACACTTTTTCATACAAAAATTTCGATTTAGGTATATTTTTTCAAGGTGTAAAAGGCAATAAAATCTTTAATGCAGGTGGCCAGTACATGAGCGCTAATGGCTCAAACGGCTATGATAATCAAACCACAGATCAAATGAGCTATTGGGACAAACCAGGTGATATTACAGTTGTTCCGGAACCCCGTTTGTTTGCTGGTAATGGCATTGGAAACTCGACCAGGTATTTATCTGATGGCTCTTATGTCAGGCTAAAAACGTTAACAATTGGTTATAATTTCCCTACTTCAATATTAACTAAAATTAAATTAAGCAAATTAAGGTTATATGCTACGGCTCAAAATCTGCTTACCATAACAGGATATAAAGGCTGGGACCCGGAGGTTAATGCAGATTATCAATCGACAAACATTAATCAAGGTGTAGATTTTTACTCAGCACCACAGCCACGTGTAATTTCATTTGGTATTAACATTGGCCTATAATTAAAAAAGAATCAAAATGAAAAAGACATATATAAATAATATCATATTTGCTTGCATGTTTTTGATGGCTTTATCTTCGTGCAAAAAACCGCTTGATATAAATCCTATTGATACCGTTGATCAAAAAAATGCTTTGATCACTTCAAAAGATGTTGAGGGTGCACTGGTTGGTGCATATGCTGATCTTGGCAGCCGTAATTTTTTTGGTGGACGTCCACTCTTGATGACTGATTTCTTAGCAAATACTGACGCTATTGAATGGTTTGGGACCTACGAGGAACTGACCCAGGCCATCAATAAAAAGCTTTTAAAAACAAATAGTTATGTTGATAACGTATGGGCTGCAGGATATACCGCAATTAATGATGCCAATAATGTAATTGCTGCCCTTGATAAAGTAGAGCCTGCAAAAAAGAGCAGAGTAGAAGGAGAAGCTAAATTTATCCGGGGGTCGGCATATTTCGAACTCGTTAGGGTATTTGCAAAAGCCTACAATGATGGTTCTCCAGGCACGAATTTGGGAGTACCCATCGTGTTAACTCCAACTAACCTCATAAGCGAAGCGAATTATGTAAGTAGGGCTACTGTAGCTGCCGTTTACAATCAGGCTATAACTGATTTAACAGATGCAGAAGCTAAACTTCCGGCTACTAATGGTTTTTTCGCAACTAAATCAGCAGCAGCTGCAATGCTAGCGAGACTTTATTTACAAATGGGTAATTATAGCGCGGCCGGGGCAGCTGCAAACCGGGTGATTGCTTCCGGAAATTATCAACTAACAGGTACATACCTTGCTGCTTTCCCTAAAATGCCAGAAAGTGGAAGGCCCGCAAGACCTGGAGACAATTCTACTGAAGATGTTTTTGCTGTGCAAGTAACAACGCTTACCGGATTTAATGGTTTTAATGAGTTTTATGGTTCATCAACTTTTGGTGGCCGCGGAGATGCGGTAATTTCACAAGATTGGATTGATGAGACTTATGCTCCTGATGATGACAGGATTAATGCTTTTTATGACGATGACGACATGTTTACGGCAAAATTCGGCAATCAATTCGGGAATGTTCCGGTTATTAGGCTGGCAGAAATGTATTTAATCAGGGCAGAATCTAATGCACGCTTAGCTCCTGCAGCGCCAATTGGCAGTATAACACCACTACAAGATCTCACTACAGTTAGAGATAGAGTTGGCTTAACCACAACTACTGCTACTTTAGCAGATATCCTTAATGAAAGGAAACTTGAATTTGCTTTTGAGGGATTTTCACTACACGATGCTAAAAGAACGCAAACAAATATTGGAAACATACCATGGAATTCTACCAGCTTAGTTTTCCCAATTCCACAAAGGGAGATTGATGCAAATAAAAACTTAATTCAAAACCCTGGATACTAATACTAGATTACAATAAACAACAAAGCCTCCGATTTACATCCGGAGGCTTTGTTGTTAAATATATTTATCTTACAGTTTCTTCGCCGCTTCAATAATCTCTTCTACCACACCCGGATCAAGCAAGGTAGAAGTATCACCTAAATTGGAAGTATCGCCTTCGGCAATTTTGCGTAAAATACGGCGCATAATTTTGCCTGAACGTGTTTTGGGCAAACCAGACACAAACAATATTTTATCAGGCTTGGCTATGGCGCCGATTACGCGGGTAACTGTTTGCAAAATATCTTTTTTAGATAATTCTGCTTCACCATGCATATCAGGATAAATCACAAAAGCATAAATACCCTGCCCTTTTACATCATGCGGATAACCCACCACCGCGCTTTCTACCACACCGGCGTGCATGTTAATGGCATTTTCTACCTCTGCTGTTCCTATTCTATGTCCAGAAACGTTTAATACATCATCAACCCGGCCCGTAATCCGGTAATAACCATCCTCATTGCGTAAACAGCCATCGCCGGTAAAATATAAATTCTCGTAAGTAGAGAAATAAGTTTGTTTGCAACGCTCGTGGTCGCCATAAGTGGTACGCAACATCCCTGGCCAGGGGAATTTAATGCAAAGATTTCCCATCACCCCGTTTCCTTCAATTTCATTACCATTTTCATCTACCAAAATCGGCTGGATCCCTGGTAAGGGCAAAGTAGCAAAGCTGGGTTTGGTTGGGGTTACCGTTGCAATAGGCGAAATCATGATTCCTCCTGTTTCAGTTTGCCACCAGGTATCAACAATAGGCGCTTTGCCATGGCCTATCTTCTCATCAAACCAATGCCAGGCTTCTTCGTTGATTGGCTCTCCTACTGAGCCTAAAACACGGATGGAGCTTAAATCTTTGCCATTAAGCGGATCATCTCCATAACTCATTAAAGAACGGATGGCTGTAGGTGCGGTATATAAGGTATTTACTTTGTGTTTTTCTACAATATCCCAAAAACGAGATGGGCTTGGATAAGTTGGAATGCCTTCAAACAATACGGATGTTGCACCTTGCGAAAGCGGTCCGTATACAATATAAGAGTGCCCGGTAATCCAGCCAATATCAGCCGTGCAGAAATAAACCTCGCCAGGTTGGTAATTAAACACATTTGAAAAGGTATAACCGGCATAAACCATATAACCGCCACAGGTATGTACCACACCTTTAGGTTTGCCCGTAGAGCCAGAAGTATATAAAATGAAGAGCATATCCTCTGCATCCATTTCTTCTGCTTCGCATACATCGTTTACGTGTTTAACTTCATCTTCCCACCATACATCACGCCCCTTTAACATCGATACAGGCGTACGCACATGGGTTAACACGATACATTTCTCTACGGTTGGGCAACCGATCAGTGCATCGTCAATTACATCTTTTAAAGGAATCTGTTTGTTGCCACGATAAGCACCATCAGCCGTAATCACCACTTTACACTGCGAATCGTTAATCCGATCAGCGATTGATTTGGCAGAAAAGCCACCAAAAATAACCGAATGTACGGCACCGATGCGCGCACAGGCTAAAACCGCTATCGCAAGTTCTGGCACCATGGGCATATAGATGCAGATCCGGTCGCCTTTTTTGGCGCCATTGCGTTTTAAAACATTGGCAAAGCGGCAAACACGCTCATGCAACATTTTGTAGGTATAAGTAACACTTTCTTCCTCGGGGTTATTCGGTTCCCAAACAATAGCGGGTTTATCGCCATTGGTAGCGAGGTGGCGATCTAAACAATTTTCGGTGATGTTAAGTTTTGCTCCCTCAAACCACTTGATATTAGGCTCGTTAAAATTCCAGGATAGTACCTTAAACCAAGGTTTGCGCCATTGAAAGTTTTGCGCCACTTCGCCCCAAAACTGCTCAGGGTTTTCTACACTTTTCTTATAATCTTCTTCGTATTGCTTAAAAGATGTAATTTGCATCGCTTGTCTTTATATTTTGGATTCGTGGCTGCTAATTTAAATAAATAATACCAAGGAAAAATAGTGTTATCGTATCAAAATGAAGACCAAGTGTTAAGGAGAAACATTTATTTTTAAGATCTGGGGATTTAAACATTGCGAATAACAAAATTGCAAAGGCGCTAACCGCATATTAAATATTAATTGTAAAAAATAATTAGCTAGGCTATTGCCGTTTACAATTATTATTCAGATATTTGCACACTCTTAAAAAAATTAAGCGGACGATATTAACAACTATATTTACAAGTCATGTCAAGAGTTTGTGATTTAACAGGAAAAAAAGCAATGGTAGGTAACAACGTTTCTCACTCGAACGTTAAAACCAAACGCAAATTTTACCCAAACCTACAACTTCAGAAATTTTATATTCCTGAAGAAAACCGTTGGATTACGTTGAAAGTTTCTACTTCAGCGATTAAAACCATCAATAAAGTGGGCATTAGCGAAGCAATTAACCGTTTCGTAAAAAAAGGATTTTTGTAAAAAACATTAACTGTTGAGATTAACAGTTTTCAATTTATAATAAAATGGCAAAAAAAGGTAACAGAGTTCAAGTTATTTTAGAATGTACTGAACATAAAGAAAGTGGCATGCCAGGTATGTCTAGATATATTTCTACCAAAAACCGTAAAAATACTACTGAAAGATTAGAATTGAAAAAATTCAATCCAGTATTGAGAAAAGTAACCGTACACAAAGAGATTAAATAAGATTGATGGTGTAAGGGTAGCAGGTTAGGGTATATATTCCCTCCATTCTATCCATCTATCATTCAATCATTAAATTTTATAAGAACATGGCAAAGAAAGTAGTTGCAACCCTTAAAACAGGTACAGGTAAAGAATATTCGAAAGTAATTACAATGGTAAAATCACCAAAAACCGGTGCTTACTCATTCAAAGAACTTATCGTACACAACGACCACGTAAAAGATGCTATTGCATCTAAATAAGGTTAATATTTTTTAACATAAAATATTACAGGCCGTTCCGTTTTAACCGGAAGGGCTTTTTTTGTTATTGAAAATTACGTCAGGAAATAATTGTTTATCTTTGAAAAAACATCACTATGGAAGCATATAAGTTTAAAACAAAGGTTTCTGAAAATGGAGAACTATTTCTGCCCCCGAGGGATTTGATGTAAAAAACAAAGCGGTTGAAGTTATTATTTTAAACGAGGTTCGCAATCCATTCTAAACTTTCAGATTTCGAAGATGCAGTACAAAATGCTGCAGCAGAACTGAACCAGATTGATCTTATCGTGACAAGAAATATAAAAGGCTTTATTGGAAGCAAAATAGCTATACAAACACCTACCGATTTTTTAAAAAACACAATTAATAACTAATGGGTTTATTCGATTTTTTCAAAAAGAAAGAAACTGCGCCTGAAGCTCAGGAAGCACTGGATAAAGGTTTAGAGAAAACCAAAGACGGTTTCTTTAATAAAATTACCAAAGCCGTAGCAGGAAAATCTTCCGTTGATGATGAGGTACTCGATAACCTTGAAGAGGTTTTGGTTACTTCTGATGTGGGCGTAAGTACCACCTTAAAAATCATCAAACGCATTGAAGAGCGCGTGGCCAAAGATAAATATCTGAATACCAATGAGCTTAATTTTATCCTGCGTGATGAGATCCAATTGTTGCTGTCAGAGAACAACAGCAATGATTTCCGTCAGTTCGAGTATGGCGATCATAAACCCTATGTAATTATGGTGGTTGGTGTAAATGGCGTGGGTAAAACCACCACCATTGGTAAGCTGGCACATAAACTTAAAGAATCGGGTTTAAAGGTTGTTTTAGGTGCCGCCGATACCTTTAGGGCTGCAGCGGTTGACCAGATTAAACTTTGGGGCGAACGTGTAGGCGTTAGGGTGGTGGCACAGGCCATGGGTTCTGATCCTGCTTCAGTTGCTTTTGATACCTTACAATCGGCCGTGGCCAATAATGAGGACGTGGTGATTATTGATACCGCAGGACGTTTGCACAACAAAATTGGTTTGATGAACGAGCTGGGTAAAATTAAACAGGTCATGCAAAAGGTAGTACCAGGTGCACCGCACGAAATTTTATTGGTATTAGATGCCTCTACCGGGCAAAATGCCTTTGAGCAGTGCAAACAGTTTACAGAAGCTACGGATGTAAATGCATTGGCCATTACCAAATTAGATGGAACAGCGAAAGGCGGTGTAGTCATTGGCATCTCCGATCAGTTTAAAATTCCGGTTAAATATATTGGCGTGGGTGAGAAAATAAACGACTTGCAACTCTTTGATAAAAAAGATTTTGTGAATAGTTTGTTTAAGTAACACTTCGTGGTTGATTCCACTAAAGATTTAGCTGCAGGTTCACTTCGTGGGTGATTACACTGATTAGTGGATCACACAGATTTTTATTAATTTCAATAATGGAAGAATATGAAAATCATGAGCTTACAGGGATTATAATTGGTTGCTGCTATGATGTACATAATCAGTTAGGGCCAGGCTTTTTGGAGAAGATATATGTCAATGCACTCAAAATTAAACTTCTGCAGGCAAAGCTAAATTTTGAGACTGAAAAAGAGTTTATTGTAATATTTGAAGGCCAGACTATTGGCAAATTTAGATGTGACCTTGTAGTAGAACAACAAGTAATTGTTGAGTTAAAGTCTATAACTGGTTATCAGCCCAAATTATTCCAGAATCAGCTTATCTCTTATTTGAAAGCCAGCAAAATTAAAACAGGATTATTGATTAACTTTGGCAACACAAGTTGCGAGGTCAGGAGAATATCCGTTTGATCTATTAAAATTTCCACATTTAATCTGTGGAATCGCCAAATCTGTGGAATCAAACCGCAAGGAAGGCGTAAATCAATATAATATGAATACCAAAATAGTAAGAAGTAAAAGCGCAGTTAAACAGCCTAAAATCAATGTGATTACTTTAGGTTGCTCTAAAAATATATACGATTCGGAAGTATTGATGGGCCAGTTGCGCGGCAACAACCTCAACGTTACCCACGAATCGGACAAAATGGGTAAAGATGATATCGTGGTGATTAATACCTGCGGTTTTATCGACAATGCCAAACAGGAATCAATTGATACCATTCTTCAGTTCAGCGAGTTAAAAGAAGCTGGTAAAATTGGTAAAGTAGTGGTTACGGGCTGCCTTTCTGAGCGTTATAAACCAGAACTGGAATCGGAAATTACAAACGTAGATGCCTTTTTTGGCACCAACGATTTACAGAATATTCTGCACGAGCTGGGTGCTAACTACAAGCACGAGCTGATTGGCGAACGTTTGCTCACTACCCCGTCTCACTTTGCTTACTTCAAAATTGCCGAGGGCTGCAACCGTCCTTGCTCGTTCTGTGCCATCCCTTTAATGCGTGGTAAGCACATGAGCAAGCCCATGGAAGAATTGGTTAACGAAGCTAAAATACTGGCCAAAAACGGCACAAAAGAGTTGATTTTAATCGCTCAGGATCTTACCTACTATGGTTTAGATCTTTATGGTGTGCGCAAATTAGATGAGCTGATGCGTCGCTTATCGGATGTACCAGGCATTGAATGGATCCGACTGCAATACGCCTACCCTTCTGGTTTCCCGATGGAAATTTTAGATGCCATGAACGAGCGTGAGAACATCTGTAAATACCTGGATATGCCATTACAGCACATTACTGATAATATGCTGAAATCGATGCGCCGTGGTACCACCAAGCAGAAAACCATTGATCTGGTTAACCAGATAAGGGATAAAGTTCCGAATATTGCCATGCGTACCACTTTGATCTGTGGTTATCCGGGCGAAACAGAGCGGGACTTTGAAGAAATAAAGGAATGGGTTGCCGACACCAAATTTGATCGTTTAGGCTGCTTTACCTACTCGCACGAAGAAAAAACACATGCCCATACATTGGTAGATGATGTGCCCGAAGAAGTAAAACAGGAGCGGGTGGATGAAATCATGGAAATACAGCAAGGTATTTCATTTGATATTAACCAGGAGAAAGTGGGTAAAACCTTTAAAGTACTGATTGATAAAAAAGAAGGTGATTTTTTTGTAGGCAGAACTGAATTTGATTCGCCTGAAGTTGACAATGAAGTTTTAATCGATGCTGCAACAGGTTATGCCGCTAATGGAAGTTTTGTTCATGTGAAGGTTGACAGAGCAGAAGATTTCGATTTATACGGAACAATTGTTTAATAAAAAATAATTAACAAAAAATCCCAAAAGCATGCTTTTGGGATTTTTTGTTTTTAAGGCTATCGTAAGATAGCAATTCATATATTTTATGAAACCGCTTGTTTAATACGATTAGTTTTTAGAAGCTGGCTTGGTTTTAATCTGACTAGGTTTTAACCAGATTTTAGCTCCTTTTGAGTTTACATAGTATTTCTCATTTTTTGAATTGATATAAACATCAGAACCATCTGGTGCCATTTTACCTTTCCAGGTTTTATCAGCAACTTTCGAACTACCTTTTACCGCTACTTCAGCCGTTTTATTACCTACCGATTTAGCACCTTTTCCAATTGCTTTTCCGGTTTTGTCTAATGCTTTACCTACTTCAGTTTTTTTCTCTTGCGCGCTTACGCTAAGGGTTACACCGCCAATTAAGGCCATTGTTAATAAACCCATTACTAGTTTCTTTTTCATGACAGCTATATTTTTATTTACAGGATAACAGTTGATGATAACATTTGTTTTATTTCTGTTACACGAATAAAGATAAAGTTTTAAAATATTATTTTTTAAGCAAGTAAACTGAAGTACAATATGATAAAGAAGGCCTGCATTAACCGAAAAGTAACAAACCTTGATTTACAAATTACTTTTAGTCCTTTTTTTGGAGCGCATGTGCAGTGACAACGATTAAAGTCAGTTCCCGTGCTCCACTATATCCCTCCGCTGCGCTTCAGGGATACCGCTCCGCCCGGGGCTAAAAACACAGTACAGCAAAAAACAAAGTATTAACGTACCATACTGGGCAAAACGCTGGCCTGTTTCTTTCACTGCCCCCTGTTCAATAAACCTTATTGAAGCGGCTATCCTTTTTGCAGCTCAAACAAAAATTCTTTTGCTAAACCCTCACAAAAAGATAATAGCGGAAAGAAGGACTGCACTAACCCAAAAGCAAAGAAACCTGCTTTACAAATCATTTTTATTCTTTTTTGGAGCGCATGTGCAGTGACAACGATTAAAGTCAGTTCCCATGCTCTGCTATATCCCTCCGCTGCGCTTCAGGGATGCCACTCCGCCCAGGGCTAAAAACACAGTTACTGCAAAAAACAAAGTATTAACCTACCATACTGGGCAAAACGCTGGCCTGTTTCTTACACTCCCCCCTGTTCAATAAACCTTATTGAAGCGGCTATCCTTTTTGACCCTCAAACTTAAAATGCTTCTACTAGACCCTCACAAAAAGATAATAGCGCAAAGAAGGACTGCACTAACCCAAAAACAAAGAAACCTGCTTTACAAATCATTTTTATTCTTGTTTGGAGCGCATGTGCGGTGACAACGATTAAAGTCAGTTCCCGTGCTCTGCTATATCCCTCCGCTGCGCTTCAGGGATGCCGCTCCGCCCGGGGCTATTTAAAGCTGTAGTACAAGCAACAATGTACAGGGTGGCTAATAGCCTGACTAAATATTAGTTGTTTTCTTACACTCCCCCCTGTTCAATAAACCTTATTGAAGCGGCTATCCTTTTTGACCCTCAAACTTAAAATGCTTTTACTAAACCCTCACAAAAAGATAATAGCGAAAGAAGGACTGCATTAACCCAAAAGCAAAGAAACCTGCTTTACAAATTATCTTGTTTGGAGCGCATGTGCAGTGATAAGGATTAAAGTCAGTTCCCGTGCTCTGCTATATCCCTCCGCTGCGCTTCAGGGATACCGCTCCGCCCGGGGCTATTTAACGCTGTAGTACAAGCAACAATGTACAGGGTGGCTAATAGCCTGACTAAATATAGTTGGTTTCTTACACTCCCCCCTGTTCAATAAACCTTATTGAAGCGGCTATCCTTTTTGACCCTCAAACTTAAAATGCTTCTACTAAACCCTCACAAAAA
>Ga0163162_10000151_pt1 | contig 64454 bp, 61 predicted proteins | sample S55metaG_FD_115310 | JGI IMG/M metagenome (GOLD analysis project Ga0163162, IMG submission 115310) | Switchgrass rhizosphere microbial communities from Kellogg Biological Station, Michigan, USA - S5-5 metaG | ecosystem: Host-associated > Plants > Roots > Rhizosphere > Soil | place: USA...
AATTCGCGACCCCTTTGCGCCTTTGCGCCTTTGCGAGAAATATATTTGCGCGCAAAGGCGCAAAGGCGCAAAGGAGAGAACAAACAAGACCTAAAGTCCTTTGTGCCTTTGTGTGAAACCAAAATCTCGCACTATCATTCCACAGTTATAATACGCCTCGCAAAAGGTGTTTTCACCCATTTATTTTTTTCTCCGCGAATTAATTTACAGATCTAAATTTCTTATTTATGTCTGATGAATTCAATCAACTTGATCGTGAGGAAGAATTAAAGGCCGAGAACGAATTCCTCAAAATGAAACTAATGCTCGAGCATGGAGCAGATTTTCACGTGGCGGCCGACAGTCCGCCCGAAATTGAAAACGATTTTTTGAAGTGTGTGATGGCTATAGAATCCAGTTTTGCCAAGCCCGTTTATACTACGGTTTACAAAAAAATCGGTTCGCCCACGCATTTTAAACCCGTTTCCTTAATTCAGGATGCTGATATTGAAAAAGAATACGAGGACCTGCTTGATTACATGAACAGCAAAGGCGTGGACCTTACGTGCTGTAGTCCGAATATTTCAATGAGGGAGTTATACCGGTTTGCCACGGAAGAGTTATTCGAAGAACAAATGGATGACATCGATTTTCCGGGCGTTGTCAGCACATTTATTTACGACGAGTTTTATCCCGATCATGAATATGATAACACTTGTGCTGCTTTGGACGATTGCATTCATTGCATTCTTTCAAAAACGGCTGTTGAATACCTGTACCGGTTTGACTATGATAACCTGCAAATAAACAATCGTCGAAACCTTACCGTGGAAGAATTGGTGCAAATTATCAATGGGTTCAAGGATTTGCTTCTCGATATTAACCTGCTGGAAGCTGAAGTCGAAAGCTGCTCCTTTCATGAAACCGAATGTATTGTAAAAGGAAAATATAAGGTTGAGCTTGTCACGTTAGATGACAAATTCACGATCGACAATGTTTGGTCCGTCGAATTATTGCACAAAAAGGACATTGGATACTGGTACATCAGGAAGGTGCAGTTAGGAGGAATTGACATTTAAATTACCCGGGTGCAAACTGTTTTGCGCTTTTGCAATCTTACGTGCTGCAACAAACAATTTCACGCAAAGTCGCTAAGTTGACAAAAGCGCGAAGAAACCTCAAATGGTAACAAAAAAATATTCTTGGAATTATTTGGAAGATTTGAAAAAATAATTCCATCTTTGCATTCTCAATAAAAACAATTGATGCTACACACATTCATGTATATTATCACTCAAAACCCTGTTGTCGAAACTGACAATGTCATTTGCGGGAAAAAACATGTTATGTGTTAGTAAAAAAATAAAACCTAACAATACAAGCCCCCGCAACACGCGGGGGTTTTTGTTTATACTATGATTCAAAGTTTTTAAAATATTAAATTTATTATAATGTCGAAAGATTCTACATATACATTACCCGGGATTTTTTCTTATCTAAAACAAGCGATAAAAGGTGTTGAGCTCGACTACACCACGTTGGATATGCGAAAGGCCGTATTCATGCTCGCCATTCCGATGATATTGGAAATGGGAATGGAAAGTGTATTCGCTGTAGTCGATCTTTTTTTCGTGGGGCACCTTGAAAACAGTCAGCATACATTGCAAACAGTGGCGCTCACGGAGTCGGTCCTGGCTATCGTTTACTCATTGGCGATAGGAATCAGTATGGCAGCCACGGCAGTTGTGGCCCGCCGTGTCGGTGAAAAAAATCCGGACGGTGCAGCAAGTTCAGCTATGCAATCAATGTGGATTGCCACTATACTCACGGTAATAATCAGTATTACCGGGTTTATCTATGCTGCTGATATTTTGCGATTGATGGGTGCTGAGCAGGAAACAATTTCCATCGGCATCAATTACATCCATATCATGATGGGAGGAAGTCTCGTCATCATGTTACTTTTTTTGATCAATGGAATTTTTCGTGGTGCAGGCGACGCATCCATGGCGATGAAAAGTTTGTGGCTTGCGAATATTTGTAACATAATTCTTTGTCCGTTATTGATCAAAGGTCTCGGGCCGATTCCTGCATTTGGACTGACAGGCGCGGCGATGGCAACAACAATCGGGCGTGGTATCGGTGTGAGTTATCAATTATATCATTTGTTCAAAGGCAAAGGCATCGTAAAGATTCATGCAAAGCACTTAGCGTTTGATTGGCCGATCATCAAGTCGATTGTAGCAATTGCCTCACCAGGTACGCTCCAGTTTATTATTGGATCATGTAGTTGGATATTGTTATCGCGACTTGTTGCTGAAACCGGGCACAGTGTTGCATCGGCGGGTTATCAAACGGCGATTCGCATCGTAATGTTCTTTCTGTTACCAGCCTGGGGAATCAGTAATGCGGCGGCGACATTGGTTGGACAAAATCTTGGCGCAAAACAACCGGCACGCGCAGAAGAAGCGGTGATCAAAACAGCAACGTACAACGCGATATTTATGGGCGCTGTTTGTGGAATATTTCTGTTGTTCCCTGAGCCGATCATTTCGATATTCACAAACCAGGACGATGTGAAAGTAGTTGCGGTAAAAGCATTGCGTATCATCAGTTCGGGTTATATTTTTTATGGAATAGGAATGGTGATGACAAACGCATTCAATGGAGCCGGTGATACCTGGACACCGACCTGGATCAACTTGTTTGGATTTTGGATGTTCCAGGTTCCGCTGGCTTATTTACTCGCAAAATATTTTGAGCTGGGGCCGACTGGTGTATTCATTGCGATTCCGGTATCGGAAACGGTAATTACCATTATTGCGTATGTGTTGTTCCGAAGAGGTAAATGGAAGTTGGTGAAAGTGTAATCGCGGATTTGCGGATTTAAGCGGATTTCGCGGATTGCCGGTTTTGTGTCGGAGTTTTGTTTCACACAAAGACACAAAGGAGACACAGGACTTGCCGCTTAATTCCTTTGCGCCTTTGCGCCTTTGCGAGAAATATTCTCTCGCAAAGGCGCAAAGGCGCAAAGAAGAAAACGAGTTTTTACACTCGTATGTAAATCTTTTTCTTATCCATGAGGTATTCGATCATCCCAAAAATTTTTTGTTTCACACAAAGACACAAAGGAAACAAAGACTTGCCGCTTAATTCCTTTGCGCCTTTGCGCCTTTGCGAGAAATATTCTCTCGCAAAGGCGCAAAGGCGCAAAGGAGAAAACGAGCTCATACTCGTATATAAATCTTTTTCTTATCCATGAAGTATGCGATCATCCAAAAAAATAAAACGATGATTAGTGCGTAGATGACGGACCCGGTTTTTAGATTCTCTGAAATCGGCCTGCATACATGTTCGTATAACCATGGCAGTGGTGTGATATAAACCGGTTCCCCTTTTTCATCTGTTTTATCTACCCAACGTATCAATCCGAGTAAGCGCGGTATGAATCCGCTCAGCACGTAAATGAAAAGCGGGTTCTTTCCAAAAACGTCAAATGCTTTGCTCCATCTCCCACGCCAGTTCCGGAACTCAATTATATCGGTAAGCACGCACAAAACTAATATGGCTAATCCGGATGTATATACGACAAATGAACTCGTCCATATTTTTTTGTTGATGGGAAAAACCATGTCCCAGCAGAATCCGAGAAATACAAGTACGCATCCGGTCACGAACAGTTTGGTAAGCGTTTCAAAATTCTTTCCTTTCGCGATGAAGAAATGCCCGACGAAATAACCAAGGATAACTTGTGTAATTGCCGGGATCGTGCTGACCAATCCTTCAGGGTCAAATGGAACATTTTCGCCGCGGTATAAATGTGGTATGCCCAGGATCGCTTTGTCGACGTTCGTTCCAAAAAATCCCTGCAAACTATATGGATCTCCCGGTTCGCCGAACATCATGCACAACAGCCAATACCCGAGGAGCAAGACAATGCTGATAAAAAAAACGCCTCGCAGGTTGAAATAATAAATGATCATAGATGCAAAAAAATAGCAGAGTGCTATTCTTTGCAGCACGCCCAGGATCCTTACGCCTGTTTCCGGGTTATTGGGATTGACCCAGTGACGAAAGACGAGGTGGCCGTCTTCCCACCTTACAAATGGAAACCAATTCAAAAAAAGCCCCAGCCCGAAAATGATCAGAGTCCTTGTAAATATTTTTTTGAAGAAGGCCGCGTTGCCAGCAGCCTGGAGCCGGGGCATCACAAAAGCCATGGAATTACCCACCGCAAAAAGAAAAAATGGAAAGACGAGATCGGTTGGAGTGCATCCATGCCATGAAGCGTGCTCGAGAGGTGTGTAAATATTCTCCCAATTGCCCGCATTATTCACCAATATCATAAAGGCAACCGTTGCTCCGCGAAATACATCGAGCGAATAAAATCGTTGGTTCATTTTGCGTTAAAGATTTAAAAGTCAGGGACGAAGCGGGCGGCGATCGCGAATGGATGCGCTGCCGGGTGCGGAAGCTTTCAAAAGACCTTGATTACTATCATCATTTGCATTTTAAAAGCCTGTTTTTCAATAAATAAACAACGAATGTAAATATTAAAATCCGTTATATTTGCACCGAATTAAATCTGGTATCTTATTTTCTTATGAAAAACGCCGATTTGAAATCAGGGTGCTTATGAATCTGTGGCAATACCGGTTGCTAAAAAAGAAAAATTCCTGTGAATCAGACGCTGGAGATTAGTCAACATAATTATCAAAAATATTTGGAAGGGTATAATGAGCTATCAATAAATGCTCACTTATACCCTTTTCTGTTGAGGGCACAAGTTGTAGCGCAAATCAACGTTATGTAGCTCAGGTAAACATTCCTGACTATTAATTAGTTACAAAAACAGATGTGACTGAGGTGGCGAAGCTGTGCTTTTTTTAGAAAAGACGATAATATGTTCAATATGCGTTAAATGATTTTCGTTTCGCTCTTGATGTAATAATATTCTGGAATTTTGCAATCACAAAAAATGAAACAGGACATTACGGATGAAACCAGGAGTTAAAAAGTGGTATGCGCTGTATACAAAACCACGATGGGAAAAAAAAGTTTTCCGGCTGTTGTCAGAAAAAGGAGTTGAAGCGTATTGTCCGCTGAACAAAGTTTCAAGAAAATGGAGTGACCGGATGAAGACGGTTGAGGAACCGCTGTTTAAATCCTACGTTTTTGTTCGTGTTACAGATGCGTCCCAAAGCAACGTGCGCATAACCCCGGGCGTTATGAACTTTGTTTACTGGCAGGGAAAACCAGCGACGATAAAAGATTCGGAAATAGAAGTAATAAAAAGATTCCTGAAGGAATATAGTAACGTGATCGCACAACCGATAAAACTAAAACCGCAGAGTAAAGTAAAAATCCAGCAGGGATTATTTATGGACAAGGAAGCTACGATTTTGAAAGTACAGGGGAACAAGGTACAGGTGGTCATTGATAGTATCGGTTATTCACTAATTGCTTTGGTTGACCGGTCGAACCTGTCAATGATTGAAAAACTGTAGTTTTGAAAATAATCATTCCTAACATCATGCATATTTCACCCAGGGCAGTGACCCGGTTACTTCTGAATGGCATTATATTTTTTGCAGTTGTTTTTTTATCCGCATCATGCGGCAATGTTAGGTCGCTGACGTACCTGCAGGGAAAATTTGATACAGCAAAACTGAGCCAGCTGAATCATGTTGAACCCGTTATTCGTAAGGGGGATTTGCTAAGTATTATTGTGTTTAGTGATAACCCGGATGCGACAAAGATTTTTAATCAGTCTGTGATCAATGTGCCGTCGACCGGCGGGGGTTCTTCGGCCGCAGCGTCTGAAATTACCAGCGCGATGGGATCAGGCGCGGCTACTGCGCCCGGGTACCAGGTGGATGAAAACGGAGACATTGTTTTCCAGGGACTGGGTAAATTGCATGTGGAAAGTTTAACAAAGGCGCAGTTGAAAGATACACTGGATTCAAGATTAAAGGAGTTTTTAAAAAATCCGTACTATAACATTCGCTTTTTGAATTATAAATTCACGATGCTGGGCGAAATTTCCAAGCCCGGCGTAATCAGCATTCCCGGTGAACGTGTCAACCTGTTAGAAGCATTGGCGCTCTCGGGAGACATGACGTTTTATGGCAGGCGTGACAATGTACTTGTAATACGCGAAAGCAATGGACAAAGAGAATGGGCAAGACTGGATCTTACGAAACCCGAGGTCGTTGCATCTCCATATTTCTATCTTCAGCAAAATGATGTTGTAATTGTAGAAGCAACTAATAAGAAAGCCTCAGCAAATGACGTTGTAACTGCGCGTAATATTTCTATTGCCCTGGCGGCCATTTCTACGTTCTCAATTGTATATAGTATTTTTAGAAAATAACTTACTGACTTAATATATGGCTGAATCAAACAACGGATTCGAACAGAAAAATATGAGTGCCACGGAGATTTCGTGGAAATTGGGTCCCCGGGAGTTTGTATTCAAAAATCTCAAGTACCTCCCCTGGATAATTATATGTGTCATCATTGCATTCGTTCTCGCCTATATTAAAGTGAGATATAGCAAGAGGATTTATCACGTACAGTCCTCGATGTTGATTAAGAATGAAAAAAACGCCGGCAGCAAGGATCAACGTTTTGATGAATTATTTTTAAACCAGGGAACAACTAACCTGAGTAACGAGATCCAGATACTATCCTCACGTCCCGTGATACAGCGAGTCGTCAGGGACCTGAATTTTCAAATCAGATATGTTGGAACGGGAAAAGTCGTTAAATCCAGTCTTTCATATCCAAATACACCCATCCAGATGGAGGTCGTGTCCATAGCGGATTCATCGCGGAGCTTTTCACTTATTGTTACCGTTTTAAATGAAAACCAGTTTTCACTTGGCAAAGGCGAAAAACCAATGGCCTTTGGTGAACCATTCGATTATGGAGCCAACCGCCTGATCATTTTTAGGAATAAATCGATGAGTGTGGCCAGCTACTCCAGCCCGGTGTTCCAGGTGAGATGGGATCCCGCATCGGTAGTTGCCGACGGACTTATTGGTTCACTAAAAGTAGCACAGGGTAATGACCAGGCTACAATCTTAACGCTATCGTTTGAAACGGAAAATATTGCATTTGGCAGAAATCTTCTCAACATGTTGATGCAAGTGTACGATTCAATGATCGTCGAAGATAAAAATCGGGTGGCATTAAATACACTCACGTTTATCAACGCTCGTCTTTCGGAACTTGAAATGCAATTAAACAATTTGGAGGGCAATATCAAAAGCTTTCGTGTACAAAACGAAGTTTTTGATATCGAAAACCAGTCCAAAATGTATTTGGAAAATATCGGAGCTGTCTCGAAGACAATGGCGGAGCAAGATGTCAAAATTCAAATCGTGGATTACCTGCTGAAGTACGTCGGTGATAAGGGCAATATTTATAAGCTGGTGCCTGTCAACATGGGTATTACTGAACCAGTACTCGGAAAGTTGGTTGAGGAATATAACAAATTACAACTGGAGAGAGATGCACATCTGAAAACTACGACGGGAAATAATCCACTTGTTGCGAACATCGAATCCACACTTGAAAAAGTGCGGAACAATATTTTGCAGGCCCTTGAGAACGAAAAGCAAGGTTATCTCATCGCACGGAGTAAAATTAATGAGCAGGGACAAAACTCGGAGAAACAATTGAGATCGCTGCCAGATAAATCGATGAAACTGCTCAACGTGAACCGGCGCCAAAAAATCATGGAAGACCTTTACTCGTTCCTTTTGCAAAAGAAAGCGGAGACGTCTATTTCGTCGGCCTCGACTATTTCCAACTCCAAAGTTATCGAACCGGCTTTGGCGAATGACAATCCGGTAAGCCCGAACAAAAACAAAATCTATACGCTATATGTTATTTTTGGAATGGTTGTCCCGGTTGGTTTTGTGGCGCTCCGCGAATTGATGCGTGATAAAGTAGACACCAGGGTCGATGTTGAAAAAAGAACCAATGCGCCGATACTTGGCGAGATCGGTCATTCGGATGATGATACTCCTCTTGTTGTTACAAAGAACAGCAGAAGATTTGTCGCAGAACAATTCAGGATACTGCGCAGCAATCTGAAATATCTTGTTGCGAAGAAAGAGAACCCATGTATCCTGGTTACGTCTTCTTTTAGTGGTGAAGGAAAATCTTTCATAAGCATTAATATTGGAGCAGTGATGGCGCTTTCGGGGAAGAAAACAGTTATCATGGAATTTGATATTCGAAAACCAAAAGTGTTGGAAAGTCTTGGCTTAAAACGAAAAATGGGGATTACAAATTACATTATCGGACGTGCTAACTTCGATGATATTATTATGGCGGTACCTGGATTTGAAAATCTATGGGTAATTGCCTGCGGGCCAATTCCACCAAACCCCGCAGAATTATTGCTCGACACCAAACTCGAGGACCTGATGAATGACGCCCGCAGCCGCTTCGAAGTGGTTATCATGGACACCGCGCCGGTTGGTCTCGTGAGTGATTCAATTTCGCTGGGAAAATTTGCCAATAATACTTTGTACGTGGTTCGTATGGGACAGACGTATAAAAAAATTCTGCGTCTTGTTGAAGATCTATATACCACTAAAAAACTTCCGAATATTTCACTTGTACTAAATGACGTTAAACTTGAAGGCGGATACTACAGCGGATACTATGGTGGCTATGGATACTATGGCGGATACGGATATGGGATCGAATCAGGCTACTTCGAAAAACCTGCCAAGAAGAAAGCGGTACCACCCCATAAGCAGGTAGTTCGATGGTGGAACAAATGGTTTAGCTAAACACAAAATCGAAAATAATAGTTATTATACGATCGACAAACAATTCCTAGGCAAAGCCTTGGCGAAGCTGATCGGCCAAATAACAAGATGTCTACAGAAATCATCATAGAACCTGGACGATCCGAAAAAAATTATTGGCGGGACATTTGGATTTACAGGGAATTATTTTACATACTCAGCTGGCGAGATATAAAAGTAAGATACAAGCAAACAGTAGTCGGAGCCGCCTGGAGTATCATACGTCCATTACTGACGATGATTATTTTCACAGTAATTTTTGGACGCGTTGCCAAGTTACCGACAGAGGGCACAGCTCCATATGCAATTATGGTATACGCCGCAATGTTGCCGTGGCAATTTTTCGCCAACTCACTTAGCGAAGCAAGTAACAGCTTGATCGGGAACACAAACCTGATCACGAAAATTTACTTCCCCAGAATGATTATTCCGGTAAGCTCGATCATTGTGAATTTGGTTGACTTTGGCGTGTCATTCATTCTAATGTTGTTACTGCTTGTGTGGTATCATTTTTTGCCTCCAATACAAATTCTCCTGTTGCCAATTTTTATTGCGCTGGCATTTGTTGCGTCTTTCGGTATCAGCCTGTTTGTTACAGCGCTGAACGTAAAATATCGGGACTTCAGGTATATCATTCCATTTATTGTACAGTTTGGTCTGTATGTATCGCCGATAGGATTCAGTAGCTCAATCGTTCCCGAAAGATGGCGCCTATTATTTTCACTCAATCCAATAGTTGGCGTAATCGATGGATTTCGCTGGTGCATCCTTGGTGAACAAGCGATGTACTGGCCTGGATTGCTTGCCTCAACCACGGTCATTATTCTATTTTGCATTATTGGTATTCGTTATTTCCGCCGAACGGAAAGAACTTTTGCGGATAATATCTAAAAAGACGTGTCAAATTCAATTATCATAGCGGAGCAGGTTTCAAAAAAATTCGTCATTTCACACGAATCGCCGGAGCGTTATACCTCTCTTCGGGATGTAATAGCAAAGAAAGCAAATGGTGTAGTGAAAAGTAGAAAAGCTTTTGAAACCCATGAAGAATTCTACGCCCTTAGCGACATAAGTTTTAATATTGAGGCCGGAGATCGGGTAGGCATTATCGGTAGAAACGGTGCGGGGAAAAGCACTTTACTTAAGATTCTTAGTCGGATTACGGAGCCAAGCAATGGAAGGATTACCATCAAGGGACGCGTGGCATCGCTTTTGGAGGTTGGAACTGGATTTCATCCTGAACTAACCGGACGCGAAAACATTTTTTTAAATGGTGCAATACTGGGCATGAGCAGGGTAGATATCCGCCGAAGGTTTGACGAGATCGTCTCATTTGCTGAAATCGAAAAATTCCTGGATACCCCTGTAAAAAGATATAGCAGCGGAATGTACGTAAGACTGGCATTCGCAGTAGCTGCGCACCTCGAACCTGAGATTCTCGTGGTTGATGAAGTGTTGGCCGTTGGAGATGCACAATTTCAACAAAAATGCCTGGGTAAAATGCAGGATGTAAGTACAAACGGTGGGAGAACAGTATTGTTTGTTAGTCACAATATGGGTGTCATTGCGCAACTCTGCAATACCGGGATCCTATTAAATAAGGGGAAGATTGAAGAAATGGGGAATATTAGCTCGGTCATAAACAGGTATATAAGTCACAACGATTCAACCGTTGGCGCGGTATATACTGTTGACGGATCAAAAATCAAAAACAAAAAAAATTATTTTAATAAGGCTTTTACTTCAAACGAAACACAACGACAAATTTCGGATTTTGCGTTCGATGAATCCATCAGCATAGAGTTTGAATTTACCATAAGTGATCCGGTTCCAAATTTATTGATAGGGATAGCATTAAGAGATAAACTACAGCATACAATTCTTACGGTCCTGAAACCAGTAGAATTTTTTCAAAATTATGAGGGAAATAGATTTAAGGGAAAGGCGGAATTTCCGCCATCCTTATTTTCACCAGAGCTATACAGTTTTTCTCTCGCGATCTGGGTAAAGGACGTTGAGGTCTACGATTTGGTGGAGAACATTTGTTCTGTGAGAATTCATGATAACGGAACGGAATTCGCCGCCTACAACGGAATGAACTATGGAAACATAATTATTAATCCCAAGTGGTCAAATGATTAAGCGATTCATTAAACGAATTTGTCATAAGGTGTATACGATTGGCAAATTTGAGGAGATGCGAATAACGCAAGAAGCAAGAAAAACGTATTTGGATAGTGTTGCCACGCTTGGTGAAGGAACATGGATTAGTGATTCCGCAGAAATTGAAAATCTAAAAAAGGACAGATCATTTCTGAAAATTGGTAACGGCACCAGGTTCATGGGTAACATTTGTATATTTCCCTACGGCGGGAGTATAGAATTCGGCGAGAATTGTTTTATTGGCCCGGATACCAGGATTTGGTCGGGAGAAAATATTACAATTGGGGATAACGTTTTGATATCGCACCATGTTAATATTTTAGATTTTTCTCACGAAAGGGATCATCTGGACAGGGCGGAAGGCTTTAAGAGTTTTGCTAAACACGGTCATCCACTTGAAAAAGGTAAAATTCCTACGGCGAGCATCGTCATTGAGGATGACGTTGCAATTTATGCAGGAGCACATATATTGATGGGCGTAACCATCGGGAAAGGATCTGTTATCTCCGCAGGCACGGTCGTATTGCGAAACGTGCCACCATTCTCACTCGTATCGGGAAATCCTGGGAAGGTGGTATGGAAACTAAAATAGTTCATTTTTTATCTCCAACTAATTAAAAAAATGTACACTCCGAACTTTGAACGATTTGTAAGCGCTGTTAAGAAATCGCCGCTGCAAAAAAAGAAACTCGAGAAGTATTTGTCTGGTAGAGACAGCCGATTTTTTGAGCAGGCCGAAGAGTTTTCTACTTTGTATTCGGGCTATCTGGATCACGAAAAAATTCCTTTGGAATATGCAATTGCCGCCTATCAGAAACTGTGCAATGATATGATGAAGTGTCAGATTTTTTTTATGAAAACCGGCAAGTATTCAATCATATCTTCTGATGCGGAAGACGCTAAAAAAAATGTCTATGAAAATGAGGATGTGATGAAACATTATATGATAGGGCTCGCGCTTTCTCAGTTTCTCTGGTCGACGCACTTTGAAATGTACGATTGCCTTACAAAAAATTTGAAAAAGTACGGAAACGATATTCACACGTATCTTGAAATAGGACCTGGTCACGGATTGTTTTTAAATAAGGCTTTGGAAACAATTAACTCCGAAGCCAACTTTACTGCTGTCGATATCAGTGAAACTTCAATTGCAATAACAAAATCGATACTTGCCTATCTGAAACCTGGCTCAAGAAATATAGCGTTCTACACAAAAGATATGTTAGAATTAAGTTTGGATGAAAAATATGATTTTATTACAATGGGGGAAGTATTGGAGCACGTTAATTTCCCCGATAAATTATTGACTAAGTTACGCGATTTACTAAGCGATAATGGAAAAGCATTTGTTTCAACATGTGTAAACTGTCCTGCGTTGGATCACGTTTATCATTTTAAAACGGTCGATGAAATTAGAGATATGTTTGACAAATGCGGGTTACATATTATTGAGGAAAAAGTATTGCCGGTTGAAGATCTTCCATTTGAGGAAATAATGGAGAAAAAAATTACTGTCAATTATTGCGCGATTCTAAAAAGTAAATGAAGTTATGATTGACGTTAGTTTTTATAAAGAGGCTCTTTTGATAAGGCGTGTTGAAGAAACTTTCCTGCAACTGTTTAGCCAGGGCAAATTAAATGGAACCGTACATACTTGCGTTGGTCAGGAGTTTTCGGCAGTAGCGTTTGCTAATCAATTGCGCGCCGATGATTTTATTTTTTCCAATCACCGTTGTCACGGACATTTTATCGCATTTACAAAAGATCATAAAGGTTTAATTTACGAACTCATCGGAAAAAAAGACGGTGTATGCGGAGGTATAGGCGGAAGCCAGCATCTGTGTCATCATAATTTTTATTCCAATGGAATCCAAGGCGGCATAGTACCTGTGGCCGCAGGGCTCGCCTTGTCCCGAAAGCTAAAAGGACTCAGCGATATCGGCGTAGTTTTTATCGGTGACGGAACGCTGGGCGAAGGAGTAGTTTATGAAACGATGAACATAATTTCCAAGTGGAATATCCCTGTTTTGATAGTATGCGAAAACAATTCCTACGCACAATCGACGAAGATGGAGAACACCCTTGCAGGCAGTATCATCGCACGGGCAGAAGCATTTGATATAAAAACATTCGAAAGTAATACAGAAGATATCGATGCATTGTTTTCCGAAGCCGGCAATTCAATTAAATATGTTAGAGATTCCGGGAAGCCCGCTTTTCACATGGTAAAAACCTATCGATTGAACGCGCATTCCAAAGGTGATGATGACCGGGACCCCGACGAAATCGCGATGTACAAATCCAAAGATCCCATAAACGTTTTTGCAGTTGGTTATACAAACAAGTATAACGAATTGATTAAAGAAATAGATGAAGAAATAAATTCGATTTTAGAGACGATTGAAGTGTCCGCGAATTCAGATCTTGACTCTTACCTCGAGAATAAGGAAAAGGCGCTGGTTGAGCATGAATGGACTGAAATAATCTCCGGCCAGGAAAGAATGGTTAATCTAATCAATGCTTTTTTCCGGCGGACAATGGAAAAAGATGATAAAGTGTTGTTTATTGGGGAGGATGTTCTTTCGCCATATGGCGGTGCTTTCAAAATTGCCAAAGATCTTTCTGAAAAATTTCCTAGACAGGTCTTCACCACCCCGATTAGTGAAGCGTCCATTGTAGGAATATCAAATGGGTTAGCTCTCGGCGGATTCAAACCATTCGTTGAAATCATGTTTGGCGATTTTATTACACTTGCATTTGATCAAATAGTAAATCATGCTTCCAAGTTTCATCATATGTACAACAGAAAGGTTACCTGTCCGGTTGTAATAAGAACACCAATGGGAGGAGGAAGAGGCTATGGACCAACCCATTCTCAAAGTTTGGAAAAGTTTCTGATAGGAATCGACAATATTACAACGGTTGCTTTCAATTCACTGGTGGATCCGCAAATTGTGCTCGATACAATTGTTGACGAGTCACACCCGGTAATTATTATTGAAAATAAACTCGATTATGGCCGGACTATCGCAAGAAAAAAATTGCGAAATTTTAGTTTTTTAAGATCGGTGTCGGACTACCCGATGGCGAAAATTTCTCCGGAATATTCCGATCCCGTATTTACAATTGTGACATATGGAGGAATAGTCTCATCCGCGATAGATGCTCTTGAACAATTGTTTTATGATTACGAATTGCTTGGTGAAATATTAGTTCTCACTCGTATTCACCCAATATCTCGTAGTGACTACGAAGAAATTTTTAGATCCTCAATGGTAACCAAAAATTTATTTGTTGTGGAAGAAGGAAGTGGTTTTGCAGGTTTCGGAAGTGAAATTATTTCTACCGTTGCGACGAATGTTAAGGAAAAAATCTTTGTCAATAAAATAGCTTCGCACCCGGTCCCTATTCCTTCCACTTCGTCATTGGAAAAAATGGTTTTGGTAAGTGCGGGCACAATTGTCAATTCTATAAAAAAAGTATTGGTAAATGCGTGAACTTGAAAATATACGTATTCCAAGGGAAAATGTAAACGACGAATACGTTGTAATAAATTCAATTCTATACAAAAACGGCGACAAAATTTCCAAGGGAGATATTATTGCAACCATCGAAACATCCAAAACTGACTTTTCAATTGAGGCTTCGTTTGATGGATATATCTATTATGATTGCAACGAGGGTGACGAACTGGAAGTCGGCGCATCGCTTGCCAAAATATTCGATTCAATACAATCTGGAGAATTGAATGAAGTTAACCAAAATACGTCGGAAGACGGATTGGATAAAGTGGATAATAAACCGGATTTAAAGTTTGATTCTGAGTTTTCGAAATCTGCCAGCGAACTCGTTGCCGCGCATAATATACCAAAATCCGTATTTGCGCACAAACCTTTTGTTTCCAAGGATGATGTTCTTTCCTATCTGAAAGCTAATCGAACCGTGGAAAAATCAGCTGGCGGGCCGCCCAGTAAAGAAACATTGCCCCAAAATATCCAGGTTGAGAAAATTTCTTCAACGAAAAAAAGGGAAATATCCTATTTAGGTCATGGACAGAATGCTGGACTAACTTGCACTTTCAGCATCAATATAGATAATGAAGGCGTCCTCGATTACGCCCGAAAAAACCACCGGATTTTTAGGCTAACCATTTTGCCAACGCTGATCAGTGAAATCAGCAAGCTACTCGAAAAATTCCCAATATTAAATGCCTATTTTGAAAATGACCAAATTATAAAATATAATGATATTAATATTGGCTACGCAGTAGACATTGAACACGGCTTAAAAGTAATCACCTTATACAAATGCAACACGCTTTCCGTTCCTGACCTTGAAAAGTTGCTATCTGATAAATTTGAAAGCTACTCAAAACAGACTCTCGAAATAAGTGATCTTACCAATTCTACCTTTACCGTCACCGACCTTTCAAAAAGCGGAATTCATTATTTTAAGCCGCTTATAAATAAAAATCAGGCCGCGATCCTGGGGATTTCAAGCGTAAATTTCAAAACAAATTCATTTAATATCAGTGTCACTTTTGATCACCGTGTAACAGAAGGAAAAACGGTGGCAGCATTCCTAAATGCCCTCAGAAATAATATGGAAAAATATTATAAAGAAAGCAGAAATTATATTAACAGAAGGCAGGAATCCGATATTTTACTCAAAAAAATTACTCAAAAAATTGCCGAAGGCAATGTCGGTTCTGATGAAATATTATCATACTTGAAACAAATTGTAGAAATGATATCGGAAAAACTCTAACCGAAAAATTGCAGCTGTAAAAATCTTTAAATATAAATATCAATCGCAATGGAAGAGAAAATCAAAGAAATCATGGGAAGAATTTTTGAGATCGATCCGATGACAATTAATGAAGATTCGTCTCCGGATAATATCGAAAAGTGGGTATCATTGAAACACATGGTTTTGATTGTTGACCTGGAAGAAGAATTTGGTACTACCTTCAGGGAAGATGAAATAGTTCAAATGCTCAGTTACAAAATTATTTATGACACAATACAATCCAAATCTCAACAAAAAAACTAGGCCATCACGAATCAGAATATTATGTGAAAAATTTATGTGGCCTACACGTTGAATGTTAAGTTTCCGGTCATACATAAAAGCTGGTTATTATAAGCTCCAGAAGCTTCCCAATCAGATGTCTTGATTGCCACGGCATCATATGTCAAATTCAATAAGATGATAAAAAAATATATTCAAAAGTTTACTGAGCTGAAAAGCAAAATAGATTTCCTCTACGAAAAACACGGCGTGTATGACCTGAAGCATCCTAAAGTTTTGATGGGGAAAATAATGTGTGAACTTAACAACCATAAAAAAATTTCGAGTCTTCACGACGCGGAGTTTCAGGTATTTTCACAATTTGGCGATGACGGAATTATTCAATACCTGGTTAACAAACTTGACATACACAACAAAACATTTGTTGAGTTCGGTGTTGAGAATTATACTGAGTCCAATACAAGGTTTTTGTTGATAACTAATAATTGGAGCGGGATGGTAATCGATGCCGACAAGAAAAATATTGATTATATCAAAAATGACCCTGTTTCCTGGATGCACGATCTTCATTCTGTTTGTGCCTTTGTGACAAAGGAAAATATTAATCAACTAATCAAAAATTTCCTTGGAAAAGGATATCATGAAGAAATAGGTATTCTCAGTATCGACATCGACGGGAATGATTATTGGATTTGGAATGAGATAACAGTAGTGAAGCCTATAATTATCATCGTTGAGTACAATGCAGCGTTTGGAAAGGATAACTCCTGGACTATTCCGTATAAACCTGACTTTTCTCGTTATAATTATAGTACGCTTCAATATTGGGGTGCTTCACTGAAGGCCTTCTATCAACTTGGCGCGAAAAAGGGATACAGTTTTATTGGTTGCAATTCCGCAGGTAACAATGCATATTTTATTCGGAATGATAAATTAAAAGACATAAATGCTGTTTCGGTCAATGAGGGATTTGTTCTCTCAAAATTCAGAGAAGATCTCGACGCTAATGGAGAACACTACAGCATTTTTAAGCGAATGGATTTGATAAAGGGAATGAAAATATTTAACGTTGAAACAGGATCAGAGGAAATTGTCTAAAAATTCACTAAGCCTTAAAATTTTCGGTGCGCTTCACGATGATTAAGAGAATTCAAAATCAGATCTGGAAATTGAAATGGATAGGTAATAATTACCGGAAGATTCAACCGGGAATCGAATTCCTTCCACCGGTTTTCCAGGGTCCCGTTTTATATCAGGCCGACGGGATCATAACAAGTAACAACTGTGATTTTATAAACGAACCCCGATTCGCCAAAGCATATGCAGCCGCGGCTGCAACGAAACCATGGGAAGGTTTTAATATGCCATGGCGTGTATATATAGTGTGCTGGTTAGCTGACAAAGTAAAAGATTTAGCAGGTGACTTTGTCGAATGCGGTGTCAATACCGGTGCATACTCACGCGCCGTTATCGACTATATCGATTTTCCAAAATATAATAAGACGTTTTATCTGCTCGACACCTACGAAGGATTAGTTGCCAGCCAGATCACGGAAAAAGAATACAATGCTGGAGTGGGTTCATATCTTCATAATTACAAGAATGTGTACGAGCAGGTCGTGCAAACTTTTAGGCCTTTCAACGTGAAAATCATCAAAGGCGCCGTACCCGGAACCTTAGCTCAGTGCGACGCCAAACAAATTTGTTATTTGTCGATCGATATGAACGTGAAGGAACCTGAAATTGCAGCTGCCCATTTTTTCTGGGATAAAATCACATCTGGAGGAGTTATAATTTTGGATGATTACGGTTTTCCAAAACACATCGAACAAAAAAAAGCGTTCGACGAATTTTCAAAGGAAAAAGGCGTCAGTATTTTGAGCCTGCCCACAGGGCAAGGCATTATATTTAAGCCGTAGTAACGCTCAACAAACAACTGAATTCGATCTTCGCGTTTATTATGAAAGTCCTTATCATCGGTTCCGAAGGCTTTATCGGTGGACATTGCGTCGACTATTTCTTGTCCACAAATCATCATGTGTGGGGAGTTGATTTATTTGAACAGCCTTCTAAACGGTATGCATACTCGAAGATTACGAGATTGTCACCGGAATTTGATGAAATGTTCGATATGGCAAAATTCGATGCGGTAATTAACGCCGGTGGAAGCGGTAATGTACCATATTCTATGTTACATCCGGTGTCGGATTTTGAGGCCAATTGCCTGGATACAATTCGCACACTCGATGCAATTCGTAAACATCAGCCCAATTGTAAATACATTCACTTATCAAGTGCTGCGGTATATGGTAATCCCGAAAAGTTACCGATTCATGAGAACGACAGGAAGCGGCCTTTGTCAGCGTATGGCTGGCATAAACTTGTATCGGAACATTTATGCAATGAGTACACATCAGTATATCATTTGCACACAGCTATCATCAGGCCATTCTCGGTGTATGGCGCGGGACTTAAAAAGCAGTTATTCTGGGATTTGTTTCAAAAATCAAAAAGTAACGCCGGGATAATCACACTCCACGGAACAGGAAAAGAAAGCCGGGACTTTATAAATGTGCACGACCTGGTGTTGGCAATCGAATGCGTGATCGAAAAAGGAAAGATGCAGGGCGAAATATATAACCTGGCTTCGGGAATTGAGACAACAATCGAAGAGGCTGTTGCCACATTTTTCGATCAATGGGGAAAAAAATGTTCTTATGAGTTTAACGGGATCGTCAGAGAAGGTGATCCGCTAAACTGGCGCGCAGATACGACTGAACTAAATCGGTTAGGATTCAGACCGGCAATTAACCTGCAAACAGGATTAAGTTCATTGGCTGACTGGCTCAAATCATTGGCATAACAGTATGAAAGAAGTTAAAAAAATCGCTCTTTTTGGACTAGGAGGAATCAACTGGATCGGGGGCGTGCAATACATCAGCAATATCATTCATGCGCTCGAAAGCATTCACGACGAACATCCTGTCGAAGTGCATTTAATTAAAAGTAAGGAACAGCAATTTGTCGATTTGAAAAAAATCGTACACACAAAAATAATTATGCATGATGAGGATAATTATTTTCCGCCTTGGTCATTGTATAATCGTGCCATCTGGTTTTTCCAGCGAAAATTCATGAAGAGGGTAATACCGCGGAAAGAAAATTTTTTTATGAAACATGGTTTCGATTTTGTATTCCCGTTACCAGCTTCAGGCTGTGGAGGCAAATTTAATTCTGCATCCTGGATTGCCGACTTTCAATATTATCATTATCCCGACGGAGCAAGTAAAGATTTTACCGTAAGCGCTTTTCATGAAATCAGTTTTATCGCAAATAACTCGCAAAAAATAGTGTTGAGCAGCCAAGCTTGTGAGTCAGATTGCATTAGAATTTTTCCGGTCACATCGGGAAAAACTTTTGCCATGCCTTTTGCGGTGTACCTGGACGAAAGTTTGTTGGATTTTGATGATTTTAGCTCAATTATCAAAAAATATAAAATCCCAAAAAAGTTTCTTGTCGTCTCCAATTCTTTCTGTCCGACAAAAAACCACAAGATAATATTTGAAGCGCTGCAAATTTTGAATCGGCAAGGTATGAGAGTGGATCTGGTTTGCACCGGCAATATTGTTGATCAACGAAATCTTCATTTTGGGAACGAGATTTTGCAAATGCTGACCAGGTACGGAGTGCGTGACCAAGTCCACTTGCTTGGCATTATTCCCCGCGCTGACCAGGTGGCCATTTACCGGATGGCCGTAGGTATGATTCAACCATCATTGAATGAAGGCTGGAGCACGCCCGTTGAGGAAGCCAAAAATCTGGGCAAAAACCTGCTCGTTTCCGACATTGACGTCCACAAAGAGCAATGTCCGGGAAATGAATTTATTTTTCGATCTTTGGATGCGGAACATCTCGCTGCCATGATCGCGAGGATATGGCAGGATACCGCCGATACCGTTTTTCCTGAAATTGAAAAAGAGAAAGCTGCTTTCCGAATTTACCGCGAAAATGTAAAGCAATTCGGCAGGCGGTTTTTGGAAATTGCATCGAGCTAACGGGCTCGTGTAATAATATCCCTACGTTTCTTACCACTGGAATAACTTTTGCCTCATAAAATGAAAGTGAGAAATTACGACTATCTAATCGTTGGGGCCGGTTTGTTCGGCGCTGTTTTCGCCCGTGAAGCGACGGACAGGGGATATCGATGTCTTGTTATTGATAAACGAAATCATATCGGCGGAAATGTCTATACCGAAACCCTTGAGGGAATCAACGTCCACAAATATGGGGCGCATATTTTCCATACGAACGACAAACAGATATGGGAATATGTGAACCGTTTCGCCCGCTTCAATCATTACCGACATAAAGTTTTTGTAAATCATCATGGGAAGATCTTTTCATTTCCAATCAACATGATGACATTGGTCCAACTCTGGGGTGTATGCGATCCGGCGGAAGCGATGTCTGAATTGGCAAAAAGAAGAATTTATTGCGAAAATCCGGATAACCTGGAAGATTGGGCGCTTTCTCAAATAGGACAGGAGCTTTATGAAACATTTATCAAGGGATATACGACAAAACAATGGGGAAGAGATCCGAGGTCGCTACCCGTTTCTATTATTAAGCGCCTCTCTATTCGAATAGATTTGAACGATTTTTACTTTGATGATTTGTATCAGGGTATTCCTATTGGTGGATATACACGTATGGTTAATAAAATGCTGGAAGGGATCGAGGTAAGGCTCGGGATAGATTATTTAACAGAGAGGTACGAACTCGATCAGCTTGCCGATAAAATAGTATTTACGGGCTCGATTGATCAATTTTTTGATTACCGCAATGGTAAGCTGGATTATCGTTCCCTGGAATTCCAAAGTGAAATATTGGAAATGCCAAGTTTTCAGGGTACTTCTGTTGTCAACTATACACAGTACGAAATACCTTATACCCGAATTCTCGAGCACAAATATTTTGAGATGACTAAGACACCTGTTACCGTAATTACACGAGAGTACCCTGCGGCGTGGCATATGGGAAAGGAATGCTACTACCCCATCAATGACGCGATCAATAATGACAAGTACAATCGTTATAAGAAATTGGCGCAGGAAACAGCGCCACATGTCATTTTCGGAGGAAGGCTTGCAGAATATAAATATTATGACATGCACCAAGTGATCGGCTCGGCATTGGCCAAAACAAAACATATATTTTCGGATGTTCCAGTTGTATGACGATACAGTGATATATATTTTTTGTCCCTCGAAAACGACTACAGGTGGACCGGAAGCGCTTCATCAACTTTGTGATGCCATTAATCTGCAGGGCGGTAATGCAAAAATGGTATATGTTCACTACGGGTTCGAAAAGATTGTAAAGTCTCCCAAACCGCTTCAATACTGGATGTATTGCAGCAACGCAACACTCATTGTGAATGATAATAGTAGAAATATCGCAATTGTTCCCGAAATATGGCCACACCTGTTAAATAAATACCAACACATTCAAAAGGCCGTTTGGTGGCTGAGTGTTAATTATCTGCGTGAGGAAAAAGTTCTTGGGGAAAAAGAATTTCAACATTTATATCAATCGTCCTACGCCCGTAATTTCTTACTGGCAAATGGTATAGAATCGCCGGAGCCGCTATACGATTATCTGAATGTTCCGGTAAAAAAAAAAGATACAGGAAAACACAGGTCTGCTATAATCCCAAGAAGGGCCTGAACACAACCAAAAAGATTGTCGAGCATTTGGAGGGTTCCGGAATTCATTTTGTCGCCCTGGAAGGATTGAGCCGCAAAAAGATGGCAGAAGTGCTGGCTGAAAGTATGGTCTACATCGATTTTGGTTCACACCCGGGGAAGGACAGAATTCCCAGAGAAGCTGCATTAGCGGGTAATGTTGTTATTGTATCTACCAATGGCTCCGCTTCATTTTTTGAAGACTTGCCAATTCCCCAAAAATATAAATTCCGGGATGATCAGATTTCGGAGATTTCGTCAGCGATTGAAAACGCTCTTCTTCATTATGATCTGACGGTCACCGATTTTCAATCGTATATCGAAATTATTAAGAAAGAAAAAGAACAATTTTTTGAGCAGGTCGAAAATCTATTTATCGCTCAACAATCTAGGTTCGTCGCTTTTTTAAGGACCGCGAGGTACCGATTAGTTCCGTTAAATACCATTATTTTTAGCGCAGAACAGGTGATGAACTTCATAATGGTTAACTTTTCGTCAACGGTCAAAAGGAATATCAGAAAAATACCTTTCTTGAAAAAGTAGGCGGCTCTGGCAGACGATTTTGGAACGATTGCCCGTTATATCAGATAAAAAGTACACAGTCTTTTTTCCTATTAAAATACACCTGATTTGATCAACGTTACCAAATCTTTTCTGCCACCCCTCGATGAATATGTCGAATACCTAAAAGGCATTTGGGCGCGGGAACATTTAACCAATCATGGTCCGCTTGTAAACGAACTGGAAGAGAAGTTAAAGCAGTATACCGAGTCAAAACATTTCCTGTTTGTTAATAATGGAACCATTGCTTTGCAGCTGGCAATTAAAGCGCTGGACCTGAGTGGAGAAGTGATCACTACTCCATTTTCATATGTGGCAACAACATCTTCCCTGGTGTGGGAGAATACAAAACCAGTTTTTGTGGACATCGATCCATCTACTTTTACAATCGATGTAACGAAAATTGAGGCCGCAATTACAAAATCCACAAGCGCCATTCTTGCCACTCATGTGTACGGCATTCCATGCAATGTGGACGCTATTGAGTCTATTGCAATCAAACATAAATTGAAGGTAATTTACGACGGCGCTCATGCCTTCGGAGTTCGATATAAAGGACGACCATTGTTGAGCTACGGCGATATATCCACGCTGAGTTTTCATGCAACGAAACTATTTCACACAGTAGAAGGAGGTGGAGTCACAACGCAGGATGATGCGATTGCGCACAAGTTAGCATACATGCGCAACTTCGGCCACAAAGGCCAGGAGGAATTTTGGGGATTAGGTATTAATGGAAAGAATTGTGAGTTCCATGCGGCCATGGGTCTTTGCGTGTTTCCACAGATCGGCCATATACTGGAGACGAGAAAAAAACTATCGGAACTATACACACATTATTTTAAAGAACTCGATGTTCCGCTGCAAATGGCAAAAATACCGGAGGGCACTGAATACAACTATGCATATTACCCGGTTGTATTCGAAAGTGAAAAGCACTTACTAACGGTAAAGGATAACCTAAATGCGGCATACATCTATCCGAGAAGATATTTCTATCCGTCCCTGAATACACTCCCTTACTTTAATCCGCGTCAATCCCTTCCCGTTGCAGACTCGATCAGTTGTCGGATCCTGTGTCTGCCCCTTTACCATGATCTTTCGCCCGATAATATCAGGCGCATTTGTAACATCATTGCCCAGGTTCTCAAATATTAAAATATGATCATCGCTGGCGCTGGCGGTCATGCCCGTGAAATTATGGGCGTTTTGCACGAACTGAAGCAAACAGAAGGCGTTCATTTTTTCGACGATGTTTCGGAAAAAACTCCATTAACTATTTGGGATCGATTTCCCGTAATACGCAGCCTGGAAGAAGCGTCAGTTATATTCCGTAGCGATCCGCGATTTATTATAGGCGTCGGAAAACCGGCATTACGGAAATCATTATGCGAGAAATTGGAAAGCGCGGGTGGACAACCATTCTCCCTCGTTTCTCCTTTTGCAAGAATAGGTTCTTTCAATGTTCAATTGGGGGAAGGATTAAATATTATGACGAATGCTGTGATCACACAGGATATTTCAATCGGTAAGGGTACATTGGTTCATATGAACTGCACAGTGCATCACGATTGTATAGTTGGTGAATTTTGCGAGCTATCGCCGGGAACTCATCTGTTGGGTAAAGTAAGCCTTGGCGATTTTGTTGCAATTGGAAGTGGAGCAGTTATTTTGCCCGGAGTAAAAATCGGGGACAATGCCATCATCGGGGCCGGTGCGGTCGTTACAAAAAATGTTGAGGCAGGATCTTTGCTGAAAGGAGTGCCTGCAAAAAAATAATTACGATTGAGTGGAAATAAAAATATATCTGGTTTAGCAAAGAACACTGTCAAATTTATTGTCAGTGCCCATGAAAGAAAAATACTGATCGAACAGAAGAACGTCCGCAAAAAACAAAACCAGGCGATCCGGCAATTTGATGCCAATGCAAAAAAACTGGTGGTGTTTTTAGTACCGGGCGTCGACAGGCAAACCGGAGTTGACAAAATATCCGGCGGTATTATATCCATCGTTTCTATTTGTGAAGAGTCTGCCGCATTGAAAGAAATTCACGGAGCAGAAGTGATCATGTGCACATTGCCGAATGAATTGCTGCTATTCAGGCATACTCAATTTGCCAACAAGACGGACGTATTTCGATTCAATCAGCTGAGATCATATTTTAAGCAGGCAGAAGATGTAATTATTCATTTACCTGAATTTACCTGCGATTATTTTTTGGAATACCTGGAAAGGGAAGATAAGAAATGGATCGATGGATTAAAAAAAGTTCATATCAATATTCTAAACCAGAATATCAGGTTGATGCCTGAACTGAATACAATCGATAAACTAAAAGAGCTCGCAGCACTTGTTACGGCTACAACTGCTCACCAGCGTTATTGTAATCAGCAATACCGCGACAAATTCGGAATCCCGATACACAAGTTTTCTGTATGGATCAGTCCCGAAAAGTACTCGTTCACTCCATATTCAAAAAAAGAAAACCTGATTGTTGTATCACCCGATCTACATATGCAGAAAGAAGAGGTGTTAAAAAAATTGGCGTCGGTAAATGGCCTTGCAATACAGATTATCCAAAACCTGACATACGAACAATACAAACAAACTATTTCGAGGGCAAAGTGGGCCATCACTTTTGGAGAAGGACTGGATGGATATATCATTGAACCCATTTTCAGTGGGGCAATCGGGTTCGCAGTTTATAATGAAGAATTTTTTACCCCAGATTTCAGGTCGTTACAGACGATCTATCCTTCATACGAACAATTGTTGAACAATATTCTCAGCGATATAGAAAGGCTGGATAACGAAGGATCATTTAACGCGTACCAGCAGTCGCAATTCGACATTTGCGCAAGTCATTATAGCCAGCAGGAGTATCGTCGAAACATTGCAAGCTTTTACAAAGGGAGTTATACATTTCCATAATGCAGGATAAGCCTCTCGTAAGTGTAGTAACTGTTGCGTATAATGCCCACCGTTATATACGCGATGCCATTGAAAGTGTGCTTGCACAGGAATACGACAACATCGAATATATTATTGGGGATGATTGCTCAACGGATGAAACCTGGAGCATTATCCAGGAATATCACGATCCGCGCATCCGGGCTTATCGCAATGAAAGCAACCTGCGCGAGTATCCAAACAGGAATAAGGCAATTGATTTGGCGACGGGAAAATATCTCATCTTTATTGATGGCGATGATATCATTTTTCCCCATGGAATTGGTTTTTTTGTAAGTATGATGGAATCTTTTCCTGAAGCCGCGCTTGCCATTCAAAAAAATTATTACAACAACTTACTGTTTCCGGCCCTGATGAAACCCGAGCAAACGCTGCGAAATAATTTTTATAGAAAGTTCAATTTGCTCACATCGAGTTTTGCTTCTGATTTTTTTAAGACCGAAATATTGAAAAAATGGAAACTACCGACAAATTATATTTCTGGCGATGAAGAAATCAGGCTCAAGATTGCGATGCACTATCCTGTCCTTTTTGTAGCAGGATGGGTGAGTTGGCCACGCGAAACACCGGGACAGGCATCTTCCAGAATTAGTCCCGGACGCTGGATGAAAGAAAACTTTCAGTACACCCTAAATATATTGTCCGAACCAAATAAAGAGATTAATGAAGAAATCTTAGAAGACATGCGCGCAGCCGCACGGAAAAGACTTGCCCGGTTTATCCTCGTGCTTATTCGAAAAAGAAATTTCTCCGCGGCAAGAGAACTACAAAACTCACTGGGATTTTCGTGGACGCAGGTAATGAAATATTATCGGTACAAACCTGTTTATAATGATACGCTCGATGAATTTACACCATCAAATCCCTACAGGAATGGATTCCTGCGAAAATAAACACTAATGGATCTACGATATTTTGCACGTAACCCACTTAGGATTTTCACATCGCTCATCAGCCGCATTCCCTATTTCCATTTTCTTCGGGAAACGGGCGACTATCAATGCCATGTTAATTTCAATTTTTGGTTTAAGCAAAAAGTATTGAATTGGGGCGGAAATAAACGCGCGTATTGGCCGGTTCATTGGACAAGCAAAGTGTATGACTCCGAAAATATTATCGTGGGAGTTGATGCTTATCCCGGAATTATGAATGGTTGTTACATCCAGGGCAAGGGTGGTATCGAGATTGGTGACTACACGCAGATCGCACCGAATGTGGTCCTTGTCAGTACCAACCACGATGTGTATGACACAAGACGTCAAATTTCAAAGGCAATAAAAATCGGTAAGTATTGTTGGCTTGGAGCGGGTTCTAAAATTATGCCTGGTGTGGAACTTGGCGATTGGACAATCGTGGGTGCAGGAGCTGTGGTGACAAAATCATTTCCCGAGGGTTATTGCATTCTCGGTGGTGTACCTGCAACTGAAATAAAAAAAATAGATCGCGATAAATGCAAACCCTTTAAAGTAAAAGTGGAATATAATGGATACATAAAATCCGAAAAATTTGCAGCCTATCGCAGTAAATACCTGAATAAATAACCCCTTCACCTAATAAATTTTGGAATCTTCAGAATATATTTAATTTTATTTGAGTGATACTCTTAACTAAGTAATCGACCCTAACTAATCTATGTGCGGTATCAGTTTGATTATAAATCGCAAAGATAATCCTGTTGAAGAATCGCAAATCCGGAGTATGAACGACAAAGTTATTCATCGTGGACCTGATGATGAGGGGTACTACCATGGAAAAAATTTTGCGTTTGGGCATCGACGTTTGTGCATCCTTGATCTTACTAATGCCGGTCATCAACCGATGATCCGCGATAACTATTGCATCAACTTTAACGGGGAAATCTACAACTATCTTGAGCTCATTGAAGAGTTGAAGGGGCTGGGCCATATTTTCAAAAGCCATGCAGATACGGAAGTGTTATTGCCGGCTTATTGGGAATGGGGCACTGGCGCCTTTGACAAATTCAATGGAATGTGGGCCTTCATGATTTATGATGCGACGACCCAGGAAATAATTTTATGCCGTGACCGATTTGGAGTAAAACCACTCTACTACACAAATATTGGGGATCGTTTTTTGGCCGCATCAGAAATCAAACAGTTTACTGCAATCCCGGAATTTCAACCTGTACTGGATAAAGAAATAGCAGTGAATTTCCTTACACATGGCTGGCTCAATTATTCGGAGAAAACTTTTTTTAGCGGAGTGTTTGAATTGAGACCAGGACATTACATGCGGTATAATGTCATTACCCATGAAATGACAATTCACAAATGGTACGATTTACCCGGTTCCATCAAAAAAGTTAAGGATACGGAACATGAGGCAATGGAAAATGTCAGAAAACTTTTATCAGACAGCATTAATTTAAGAATGCGTGCCGACGTAAAAGTGGGAAGCTGTCTTTCTGGTGGTGTCGATAGCAGTTCTATCGTTTCTATAATAAACAGAAATAAATTGGCAAGCGACGATTTTATTACCATCACGTCATGCTATGCCGATGAAAAATATGACGAGCAGAAATTTAGTGACGAGGTGAGCAGACAAACAGGATTCAGATCTGTAAAAGTTTATCCTCAATTGGATGAGTTGATTGACGCGGGAGATCTTGACAAAATGATCTATCACCACGATCAACCCTTCAGTGGCGCATCACACTATTCAGAATACAAGGTGTTTGATACTGCAAGAAAAAATGGATTGATTGTTTTGTTAGACGGGCAGGGGTCCGATGAATATTTCTGTGGTTATGATGAGTTCCTGACGACTTATGTCAGCTCATTGCTGGGAAGGTTTCAATTTGGAAAGGCCTGGCGTCATTTACGATACAAGTCGAAACTGGACGGAACGACGACACGAAACCAGTTGGTAGCTTTTTTGAAAGCGAAGTATTGGCACTCTGGAGTTCAGTTTATCAAGAAAATGCTTGGTAAAAATGAATTCAACTGGCTTTCGAAGGAATGGAGGCGTAATTTGAAAAATAACCTCAAACGTTTTCCTGCACACACTGTTCGCGATCTGAGTCTCCAGGAAATTGGTTTCTCAAGTCTGCCATATCAATTGCATTCTGCTGACAGGAATTCAATGTCTTTCTCACTGGAGGTCAGAGAGCCCTTTATGGATTTTCGGTTAATCGAATACGTTATTGCCTTACCGGATCATTTTAAGATCAATAAGGGCTACTCGAAACATGTGCTGCGTGAGGCTGTAAGTGAACTACCCAAAGAAGTTAAATACAGGAATCATAAAATGGGATTCGTTGCCCCGGATGAAACCTGGATACTAAAAAATAAAAAAGAAATTCGAATTTCTCTCGAACAGGCTATTCGCGATACGAAAATGTTTTCTAAAGATTTGCTGGATCGTTTTGATCTCTTTACCGAAGGCAAACTCGGGTACGAACCAATCTATTTCAGGGCGATTTCGATGGATCGTTTTTGCAAAATTTTTAAAATGCAATTGTCCTAATGCTTGCGATCGTTGATTACGGAGTAGGTAATCTCGCTTCCATAAAAAATATGTTGAAAAAAACTGGAAACGATTCGATCATTTCCAGCAACGAGTCCGTGATACTTGACGCAGACAAACTGATTCTCCCGGGAGTGGGTGCGTTTGATACCTGCGCAGAAAAGTTGCAGCAATCGGGCCTCATTCACGCGATCAATAAAAAAGCGCTCGAAGAAAAAATACCCGTGCTGGGAATCTGTGTGGGACTGCAATTATTAATGGAAGGAAGTGACGAAGGGGTTTTACCCGGATTGGGATGGATAAAAGGGCGCGTAAAGAAATTTGATCAGTCCGCGATGCCACCGGGAACAAAAATTCCACACATGGGGTGGACGGACGTTGAACTTGCAAAATCTTCCTATCTGTTTCATGATATGTATGAATCTCCGCGATTTTATTTTGTTCATTCTTATCATCCAGAACTTTCTAATGAATCCGACGTCCTTCTATATGCACGGTATGGCTACCGGTTTGTCGCGGGCGTGCAACATGCAAACATAATGGGCGTCCAATTTCATCCGGAAAAAAGTCACAAATTCGGAATGAAATTGTTGGAAAATTTTGTAAAGAATATATGCTGATGAAACGCGTTAGGATTATACCTGCTTTACTGATTCAAAAGGGCGGATTGGTGAAATCTGTGAAGTTTAAGGACCATAAGTATGTCGGTGATCCGATCAACGCAGTAAAAATATTTAATGAAAAAGAAGTCGACGAAATAGTTATCCTCGATATATCTGCCACTGCTGAAAAAAGACCGCCTGCAATCAGGCAAATAAAAGAAATTGCAAGCGAGGCGTTTATGCCCCTCGGCTACGGAGGAGGAATTTCTAAATTGGATGAGATCAGGGAGCTGGTTAGTGCAGGGGTTGAAAAAGTGATCATCAATACGGCAGCGTATTATAATCCCCAACTCATCAGCGACGGAGCAAAATACATCGGTAGTCAAAGCATGGTGGTGTCTATGGATGTCAAGAAAAATTTGTGGGGCAAATACAAAGTATATGTACAAAACGGTTCAAAAAATACTAATGCTAGTCCGGTCGAATATGCGCAAAAGATGGAAAAAGCCGGCGCCGGTGAAATACTTTTGAATGCGATAGATCGAGACGGGACTTTTTCAGGGTATGACAATGAATTGATAAAGCTTGTTTCTTCCAGCGTGCAAATTCCGGTTGTTGCAATTGGCGGTGCAAATAATGTCGACGATTTTTTATTGGCTGTGCGAAATGGTGCATCAGGACTTTCAGCTGGCAGCTTATTTGTATTTCAGATGCCACATCGTGCCGTGCTGATTAGTTATCCCAGCCAACAGGAATTAAGGGAAAAGGTCTTTAATTTGCTTTGACAAACTTTAGACTCATTTCGAAAAAAAGATTATTATTCATAAAAATGATACTGTTGGATAAAGATCCCGGATACAGACAATGTGCGCTCACTGTAATGGATAATATTGCCGACCCCGACATCAGCTTTGACGAAAAAGGAATTTGCAATTATTATTACGAATATCAAAAAGCTCAGGCAGAAAATGTGCTCACCGGTGAAGCTGCAAAAAAGAAATTAGAGACTCTCGTAGCGAAAATAAAAAAGGACGGGCAAGGAAAACGTTACGATTGCCTGGTCGGTTTGAGCGGCGGTGTTGACAGCACTTATGTTGCATACCTGGTAGCGCAACATGGTTTGCGACCGCTCGCCGTGCATCTGGATAATGGATGGGATTCCGAACTCGCTGTTAAGAATATTGAGAACATTATCACAAAGCTCAATTTTGAACTATACACTCTGGTTGTTAACTGGGAAGAATTTAAGGATATTCAACTGGCTTATTTAAGAGCTTCGGTTGTTGATATAGAAGTTGTATCTGACCACGCGATCTTCGCTACCATGTATAAGCTGGCGAAAGAGCATAAGACTGGTTATATCATCAGTGGAACAAACATCGTAACAGAATACATTATGCCACCAAGCTGGCTTTACCATAAAATGGATTTTGCCAATTTAAAGGATATCCATAACCGTTATGGAAAAATGAAAATTAAAACATACCCATATTTTGATTTTAAAAAATATGTTTATTACTCTGCCGTGTTGAAATTATCTCCGATTTCGATTCTAAATTATGTTCCATACAATAAACAAGAAATCAAAGAGCTTATAAAAAAGGAGCTAAATTGGCGCGATTACGGCGGTAAGCATTATGAATCGACTTTCACCAAATTTTACCAGGCATATATTCTCCCGGAAAAATTTAAAATAGACAAAAGAAAAGCGCACTTGTCGACGCTCATCTGTTCCGGTCAAATGACAAAAGAAGAAGCACTGCGGCAACTCGAATTGCCTTTGTATAATCCCAAAGAATTGGAAGCAGACAAGGAATATGTCCTGAAAAAATTCGGTCTTACTGAAAAGGAATTCGACGAGATCATGAAATTGCCGATCAAACGTCACCAGGATTTTAAGATGGATGGACATCTCAAGGAGAAATATATGAACCTGTTGAGGAAAACAGAGCCATTTCGTAGGGCAGTAAAAAAAATTGTTTCTAAATGACGAATTCAATTCAGTTTGGAATTATTGGTTGTGGACGGATTGCACAACGGCATGCCGAGCATATCAGCAAACGCGGTAAGCTTGTTAAAGTTTGCGACGTTGTGAAGGAAAAAGCAGATCAGCTCGCTAAACAATATGGAGCAAAGGCATACTATTCGGTTCCTGAGTTTTTATCTGGTGGAGAAAAATTGGATGTGGTAGCGATATGTTCTCCGAATGGTTTGCATGCGGAGCATGCAATTCAATCGCTGAATGCGGGTATACATGTTTTGTGTGAAAAGCCGATGGCCCTTACCAGTTATGATTGTGGTGAGATGATCAAGGCTGCAGAAAGAACGAATAGAAGATTATTTGCCATCAAGCAAAATCGATTTAATCCTCCCGTAGAGGCAGTGAAAAAACTAATCGATGATGGCAGGTTGGGGAAAATTTATAGTATTCAACTAAGTTGTTTCTGGAACAGGAATCCGGATTACTATCATAATTCCTGGAAAGGAACTTTGAAATTAGATGGAGGAACTTTGTATACACAATTCAGCCATTTCATTGACCTGTTATACTGGATGATTGGCGATGTAAAAAAAGTTTCCGCGATGTTGGGAAATTTCGGGCACAAAGGAATTATTGAATTTGAAGACACCGGTGCAATCGTCGTCGAATTTCAAAGCGGAGCGATTGGAACGATCAATTATACAGTGAATAGCTATGGAAAAAACATGGAAGGTTCGTTAACCATCTTTGGTGAGAAGGGAACTGTAAAAATAGGTGGACAATATCTTAACGAACTCGAGTATCAAAATATCGAAGGATATAAGATTGAAAACTTGCCTGAAGGGAATCGCGCTAACAACTATGGCAACTATCAGGGTTCGATGAGTAACCATGATAAAGTGTACGATAATCTCATCGAAGTGCTGCAACATAACGCAGCAATTTCCACGAGTTCATTTGAAGGATTGAAGACGGTAGAGATTATTGAAAAAATCTACCAGGCTGCGAAAGTGAATTGACATGTTGATCGGCTGGACGAATTTACCAATCAACTAATCGACCCGGCAACCTATCAAATTGCGACTTAGCAACTCAACACACAATGAGCCTTCCGATCATTTATAAAAGCCGCATTGCAGACGACGTCATTTTCGGAGACAACGTAAAAGTTGTCGAGCCCGTCAATTTGTATGGATGTGCAATTGGTTCACAAAGTTTCGTCGGCCCCTTTGTGGAAATTCAAAAAAATGTAAAGATTGGAGAAAGGACAAAAATCCAATCGCACACGTTTATATGTGAATTCGTAACAATCGGTAACGATTGTTTTGTGGGACATGGAGTAATGTTTATTAATGATCTTTTTTCGGAGGGAGGCCCTGCAGGGGGAGACTCGAGCAAATGGAAAAAAACAAATATTGGCAATCATGTTTCCATTGGGTCGAATGCAACTATTTTACCTGTGTCTATCTGTGACGATGTTGTGATTGGAGCCGGTGCGGTTGTAACTAAAGATATTCTTCAGCCGGGTGTGTATGCAGGAAATCCCGCCAGGAAAATCCGGTGAGCGTTTGATATTTTTTTTTCAGGCAAAGGTGAAAAGGAAATTACGCGAGGTGTGATATTGAATTTTTTTGCTCTTCCTCTGCGAAACAGAACCAAATAAATAAGATGAACCAGAAAACTATCTTGAACGCTGAAAAGCAATTGAAGATACCTTTCGTCGATCTCAAGGCGCAGTACGCAAGTATTAAACCGGATATAGATGCAGCAATCGGGAATGTGATTAGTGACACTGCGTTTATCGGCGGAAAATATGTAAAGGAATTCGAGAAACAATTTGCTTCATTATATGGAGTCAAACACATGATCTCATGCGCGAATGGAACTGACTCCTTATACATCCTGATGAAAATGTTAGGGATCGGTCAAGGCGATGAAGTGATTACTGCGGCTAATAGTTGGATTTCAAGTTCGGAAACAATTTCTCAAACTGGCGCCAAGCCGGTATTTGTTGACGTGCACCCGGAATACTTCAGCATGGATGAAACGAAACTCGCAGAAAAAATTACTGCAAAAACAAAAGCGATTATTGTCGTGCATTTGCAAGGACAAATGTGTGAGATGGATACGATACGATCAATTTGCAAAAAAAATGATATCCATTTGATTGAAGACTGCGCCCAGGCTCATTTTTCAGAATACAAGGGAGTTCGTGCAGGTCTTTCAGGAATTGCGGCTTCGTTTAGCTTTTTCCCGGGGAAAAATTTGGGCGCATATGGTGATGCCGGATGTATGATTACAAACGACGATACATTGGCCGACAAATGCAGGATGTTTGCCAACCATGGAGCGTTGAAAAAACACCATCATCAAATCGAAGGTGTAAACAGCAGGCTGGATGGTTTGCAGGCAGCGATCCTTTCTGCCAAACTACCATATATATTGGAGTGGACGGAAAAAAGAATTGTAAATGCCTCGTTATACGACAGGTCTCTTGCGGGCATTAAGAATATTGTCATTCCGAAAGTAAGACCAGGGAGCAAGCACAGTTATCATCTTTATGTGATTCGCGCAAAACAAAGAGATGCATTGAGAACATATCTTGAAGAAAAAGGAATTGAAACACTCGTTCATTATCCGACGCCGTTACCTTTCTTGCCTGCATATAAATATCTTGGTCATACTGAATCAGATTTTCCGGTTGCGAAAATGTTACAAAATGAAATTCTTTCTTTGCCAATGTACCCGGAACTCACAGAAGACATGGTCGAACTTATTGCGGGTGAAATAAAAGCATTTTACAAGTAATTTGAACACGATGCTTCTATATGTGCCTATCTTCCCATGTGGTAAATTTATTTTACCACATAGGAAGATAGGCACATAGAAAGCAACACTTCTTAAGCTGATCATGCATAAACTGACAAACAAAACGATTCTTATCATTTCACCCCAATCCTGGGGTAAAATGTTTGTCTCCAAGCATCATTTTGCTATTGAACTTGCGAGAGCGGGCAACAAAATTTTTTTTTTGAATCCGCCTGAAGCGCTGCAATCAAAAGATAAAATTGTTATCGAATCTTCGGGGATACATGAAAATCTTTTTTTGATTTCTCATCAACTTTGGTTTCCGTACAATATCAAATTTCATGTCATCAGTTTGTTTCACCTGCTGATGAAGCCGCATGTAAGGAGAATTATAAAAAAAATAGGGAGGACCATCGATATTGTTTGGTCGTTTGATTTGGGAAACTTGTACCCCTTGCGATTTTTTCCGGCAGCAGCATATAAAATTTTCCACCCGGTGGATGAGCCCCTTAATCAAGCAGCGATTGATTCAGCACGTGATGCACAAATGATTTTTTCTGTCACGCACGAAATACTTGATAAGTATCAAAAATACCAGGTGCCACGGTATCTTATCAATCATGGTCTCTCGGAAGTTTTTTTGCAGGCAGTAGATACTCATTTACCTGCAGGTAATCAAATCCACGTTGGACTCTCCGGGAACCTTCTTCGGGCAGATATCGATCGGGACACATTATTACAAATTATGCGCAATCACCCCGGAATCATTTTTGAATGTTGGGGAAGTTATTCGATAAAACAATCGAATATCGGCGGGGCGGATGACGAGGCAACGCTCAAGTTTATTGACGATCTGAAAAAATTGGCAAACGTGGTGTTGCATGGAACCGTATCTTCCGATGTGCTTGCAAAAGCAATTCACTCCATGGACGCGTTCCTCGTGTGTTACGATGTGCAGAAGGATCAAAGCAAGGGAACAAACTATCATAAAATCATGGAGTTCCTGGGAACGGGCAAAGTGATTGTGTCGAATAATATCACAGCTTATAAAGATCATCCTGAATTGGTACAGATGGTTGCAGAGCGCGACAATAATTCAAAATTGCCGGCCCTGTTTAAGAAAATCATGAATTCACTAAATGAATACAATAGCGCCGGCATGCAAGCAAAAAGAATTGCTTTCGCCGAAAGCAACACTTATCAAAAACAAGTTGCGCGCATAGCGGAGAAAATCTATGGTTAGTGTTCCAAGAATAGCCCTTGTTATTTCGCATCCGGTCCAACATTTTTGTCCACAGTATGCGAGCTTATCGCGACTTGAAAATATAAAGCTCAAAGTTTTCTTTGCATCGACACTTGGATTCAAAAAATATACGGATCCAAATTTCAAACAAGAAATAGCCTGGGATAATCTTTACATGGATGAGTTTGATCATGTATTCCTGAATGATGGAAAAACGTTGGCGGCGGATAAGTCGCTGGACGCTCCCGAGCTTGATACGGCGCTTGAGCAATTCAAACCGGATGTTGTGATTGTGCACGGTTATTTTCAGAAATATCAACGAAGAGCCTATGGCTGGGCAAGAAAAAACAAAGTGCCACTTGCCTATATATCCGATAGCGAACGGCGACAAAAAAGAAACCCGGTCAAAGAATTTATCAAATATTTTTTTATAAGAAAATATTTTTCCGGTATCAATTATTTTCTGTCGGTGGGAGATGCGAACGAATCATTCTACAGGCATTATGGCGTTACACCGGAAAAAATAATCCGGATGCATTTCTCGATCGACTTGCGGTTTTATCAAAAACAATATGGGTGCAGGGAGCAATTGAGAAAATCAATCCGGTCGGAATACAAGATCGGCGATAACGAAATCGCTTTATCTGTGGTGGGCAAACTCGTTCCGTGGAAAAACCAGTCGGACATTATTGAGGCGATGGAATTGTTGGAGCAACAGGGAATCAGAACAAATTTGTTTGTACTTGGATCAGGCGTGACAATGGATTTATTAAAAAGCAAAGCTCAAAATTTGCGTGAGAGTAAAGTCCACCTGCTGGGGTTTGTTTCACCTGCTGATCTTCCGTCATACTATGCGGCGTCTGACATTTATGTTCACCCCGCTTCAGTAGAACCACATTCACTAGCTATCAGCGAAGCCATTTACATGGGGCTGCCGGTCATAGTTAGTGACCGTTCGGGCAGTTACGGGAATCACGACGATGTCCAGGAAAATAAAAACGGGTTAGTCTATTCATTTGGAAACATTACAAGATTGTCGGAAAAAATTTTGCAATTGATTCGAAGTAAAACACTGCGGTCGGCGTTTGGCGAACACTCTCACCAGATTGCGGTTCGATTTCAGCAACGATCTCATAAAGATTTCATCGGAGAATTAGTGAAGCACCTGGAACTATGATTATAGCTTTAAAATTTTTTATCAGGCGCCTGCTTTGCAATGATTTTACAGGATCGCTCATCAGAAAATGGTTTAAAAATTCCGTTCCGGATGTTCGTTGGAAGGGATATAAATTTCAATTGCCCGAAAAAGGCGTGAGTAATGCAAACGTTGCAGCGCTCTTTTTTGGATTTTATGAGAGCGCAGAAATCAGGTTGATTCAAAAGTATATGAATGGGAGTGGCGATGTTGTCGAATTGGGGGCAAGTCTTGGTGTTGTTACGGGACATATCGTTTCCAAATTAAATTCTGGCGCAAGAGTGATCTCCGTCGAAGCCAATCCGTATTTGATTGAAAACATCAATACAAATGTGGGACGATATGCAAAAAAAGGTGTCGCAGGCAAGACGCTCAATGTCGCGGTGCAATATCATGTCAATGAAGTGATCATTAATATTTCCGATAACAACACGGAAAGCAGTGTGAGTAGAAAACAAGATTTGCCGACGGGAGTTAAAGTGAAGGCAATGACCTTACAAAATATTCTCGAAAAAGAAAACATCAACGACTTTACTTTGGTTTGTGACATCGAAGGGTCAGAAATCGAAATTGTTTTGTTTGATGAGACAGCGCTGAAACATTGTAAAAAACTATTTATTGAACTGCATAGTACAAATTATGAGGGAAAGAAATTTGAACCAGCCGATATCCTTGATAAATTGATCTTTGATCATGGCTTCAAATTGGTTGAACAACAAGGGCCCGTTTACTACATGCAAAAATAATTTCGAATAGACATGGAGAAAATTTCCAGGCCGGAAATACAAAGAATACCAGAATTAGATGGGTTAAGAGGGATTGCCATATTATTAGTTTTATCTTTTCATTACCTGAACAATCAACTTGTACATGCAACAGGAAAGTTCGGAAAACTCATTGGCCAGGTAACATCCTTTGGTTGGGTAGGTGTTGATCTTTTTTTTGTGCTATCGGGATTTTTGATTGGAAGTAATCTCATCAGGAACAGGAATTCAGCGAATTATTTTCCGACGTTTTACATGCGGAGGGTAGTTCGAATCATCCCAAATTATTACCTGCTGCTGGTGATCTTCCTGCTTATAACGGCGATCCCGTATTTTCAAAGCAGTTATTTTCTTACCGGCTCAAATGTTGTTCCGTGGAAGTCGTATTTTTTGATGGTGCACAATATCGATATGGCGCACATGCACAGCTTTGGAAATAGCTCGCTGTCGGTAACATGGTCGATCGGAATTGAAGAGCAGTTCTATATTATATTTCCGTTCATTGTATATTTCTTAAAAGAACAGTGGTTGCCTTTAACCTTAATACTGGCAATTATTATTGCACCTATTATAAGGATGCAATATGATCATTGGGTACCGCAGTATGTTTTACTTCCTTGTCGCATGGATGCAATCGCCTTTGGTGCACTGATTGCATGTTATGATCAGAAATTTTCAATTCAGTCCATCGTCAGAAAAAGAATCAAATGGTTTGCCGCGATATTAATTGCCGATGTTGCGCTTTGTGCTTTTTTATTTGTTCGCTACAATGACCTGGGACCGATAAAAAATACGTTGTTTGCATTGATTTTTTCCGGTGGAGTGGTATTGGCGCTGACTTACAAAAATTCGTTTTACGGCAATGTTTTGAGAAATAAAGTATTGATGTGGGTTGGCACTATTTCATATTCACTTTACCTGTTCCACTATTTAATTTTGGGAATGTTTCAATTTGTATTCGCTAAAAATGACGGACTCGCGCTGGATACCTTTAAAGACATAACTGTGTCGATTGCAGCCTTAATATTTTCATTATTCTTTTCGTGGTTCATTTACAAAAAACTCGAAACACCATTTGTGAAATGGGGGAAACAATTCAAGTACTAACATGCGTCTCTTACTCGTAGGGTCCGATAAAATATATGCGATTGAAAATTTTTATGAGAAATATATCCGTGGGCTTGGAACAGAAGTCTCCAATTTCACAGCGCAAAATTATTTCTATGAATATTATAATCGGTCATTGTTGAATAAGGTAATGTATCGCGCAGGAATTTCTGGAATTACTAAACGAATCAACAAACTATTCATTGAATGCGTCGAGCAATACAAACCGGATGTGATCTGGGTTTTTAAAGGAATGGAAATTACTCCGGCCTCTCTCCAATGGGCAGCTCAGCGTCGAGTACCACTGGTGAACTATAACCCCGATAATCCATTTATTTTTAGCGGTGCAGGAAGTGGCAATGACAATGTCAAAAAATCGATCGGCTTGTATGACCTTCACTTCACATACAATCTTGATATCAAAAAAAAACTGGAGCGGGATTATTCGGCAAAAACTTTTTTCCTCCCATTTGGATTTGATTTGTCTGAAGAACTTTTCGCTAGCTGCGCGGCGCAGCAGGAAATCGTGAAGCTTTGTTTTGCCGGGAATCCGGATGACCAAAGAGTGGAATTTTTAAAACAGCTTGCGCAGCATGGAATTGAAATGGACGTTTATGGAAATAGCTGGGGAAGGTATTTGAATCATCCATCAATAAAAATATTTCCACCAGTGTACGGCGATGAGCTTTGGAAAGTTTTGCGGCGATATAGGATTCAACTCAATATGATGCGACCTCATAATGAAATGTCACATAATATGAGAACGTTTGAAGTTCCGGGCGTCGGCGGCATTATGCTCGCGCCGGATACACCGGAGCACAAAATCTTCTTCGAAGACGGAGAAGAAATATTTTTATTCGGGGATTTGGATCATTGCGTGAGCCGGGTAAAGCATATTTTGAGCCTGACAAAAGAGAGTGCTGAAAATATCAGGAACAATGCACGTCGACGTTCCCTGAATTCAGGATATCGCTATGAAGACCGGGCCGCTGTAGCATTGCATGAAATAGAAAAGTTGTATGCATAAAATTGCGATTATTCATTTCAGTCCGATTGAGCTCTACCCACCCGCAATGAACTTCCTAAATTATATCGGAGAACAAATGGATGATCAAATTTCAGTCCGTGTTTTCTCCATGGCGCCACAGAATCAAAAATTGTTTCAGCCATCGTCGAATTTAATTCGGACAACCAGGATTGGTCAGGCAAATAAAAGTTCTGCAGCGTCCCGTTATCTCAATTATTTAAAATTTTATAGTGTCACCACCGGCAAACTGATATCATGGAAACCAAGTGCCGTTGTATATTTTGAAAGTCTCTCGGCGTTTCCTGCAATTTTTTACAAGAGAAATGTGAACAGTGGTTGCAAATTATTTATTCATTATCACGAATACACATCTCCGCTAGAATATCAAAATGGAATGCTTTTAAATCGCTGGCAGCATCAGTTAGAAAAGAAAATATATTCCGTGGCCAACTGGGTCTCGCATACCAACGAGGACAGGATGAATCTTTTTACGGAAGACAACAAAAATGTATCAATACCGAATCGTTTTCTACTGCCGAATTATCCGCCGAGGAATTGGTACAGGAAACAAAAAAATAGTGAGCCCGGACGGCCGGTTAAAATTGTCTATATCGGTGCGTTGAGTTTGGAAACGATGTTTGTGAAAGAATTTGCCGAATGGGTTTCTAAAAATAAATCAGACATAACCTGGGATATTTATTCTTCAAATATAACCGATGACACACGTGCGTATCTTGAAGCGCAAACCAATTCCCCGATTCGCTATCATGAAGGGGTAGATTATTTTTCATTGCCTCAAATATTGAGTTCGTATGATGTCGGTGTGGTCTTATATAAAGGCCACATTCCAAATTACGTTTACAACGCACCAAATAAACTTTTTGAGTATTTAGCTTGTGGACTCGATGTTTGGTTTCCGGTGCACATGAAGAGCGCGCTTCCATTTTTGACCACTGACACATTTCCACAGGTAAAGGCTTTTGACTTTAATAAATTAAATGAAATCGATCTTCCGTGCGCGGTAGAAAGGAAGAATTTACAATTTCGTCCATCTTCATTTTTTTGCGAAGATGTGTACGTGAATTTGTTCGACCGGATCAAAAACTAATATAGAGAAAAATGTTTCGATTAATAGCAAATTTTTTCAAATCAACTCCTTCATTCAAAGGGAAATTAAGATTGGCAAAATGGCTGACGGAAATATTTATTGATCCATCGAGGGAACGCATCCTGCGGTTGAAAGATGGGACATCATTTAAAGTTCCAAACATTGTCGAAAATCTTTCGTTTGAACTATTCGTTAATGGAACATACGAGAAGGACCTGGTAAGTTTTTTGATCACGAAGATTCCCAAAAACGGGGTTTTTTTGGACGTAGGAGCAAACATCGGGGCAATAGCGATACCCGTTGCTGCAAAAAGGCCCGACATCTCGATCTATTCTTTCGAGGCATCAGGAAGACTGACTTCATATCTTAAAGAAAATATCAGCCGAAATAAATTAAAAAATGTGCATGTTGTCAACAAGGCCGTTCATTCCGTTGATTTGATGAACATGGATTTTTATTCACCGGCTGATAAGTTTGGAAAGGGTTCACTCGCTCCCGTTTTTACTCAGGAAAAGGAAACGGTTCAGACCGTGCGCCTTGATACTTTCATGAAGGAAAAATCGATAACGCCGTCATATATAAAAATTGATGTGGAAGGATTCGAATATTATGTGATCGACAGTTTGGGCAGTTGCTTTAAAAATGTGGGGCATAAGCCTATCATCATTTTTGAATTCGTCGATTGGGCGGAAAAATCGGCGCCGGTACAAGAACCCGGTGCAGCTCAGGCGAGACTGTTGCAGGAAGGATATACTTTATTCGATTTTGATGAATTTTGTAAAGAGATACGAAACCCGATTGCTTCCGCAATAAAAACCGGTTCGCGCGAGTTGATAGGGATACCGACGCAGGTGTAAAAATAAAACAAGGATTACCCGGGTTCTTTTAAATTGCAAGCGCAGAATACAAAAAATAGTCGGGCAATACATTGGAATTTTGAAAGATCCGCGTAATCCGCTCAGAAATCCGCGTAATCCATAATATTTTTGTGATTTGAAATTTAAATGAAAAAGTACTTCGCCATATTTTCCGGAATCTTAGTTGTGATCTGCCTGGTTTCGAGTAACCTCACGGCCCTGGAGACTCTGTCAATTGGCTTTTTCATCTATTTTTTTCTGGAATTCCTGGACAATCTGAGCAAGAAGATTGTCATCCTTGATATTTCTGTGTTGATGGCTTTATTTACTTGTCTCATCATGCCAATTATCTTTTACCATTACTACACAATGGACAATCGACTGGCGAGGTTATGGGTTAAATACATGCCAGTTCCTTCGGACGTCTATTTTTCCTTTGCATTACCCGCCGTTCTCTCAATGGCACTTGGGATGCGCATACCGCTTGGCAGTAAAAAAGTCAATATGAAGTCTGTGGAGTACATGAATAATGTAAAAAAATATCTGCAGGGGCATTCCAACCTGGGATTAATTCTAATTGCAGTCGGCGTGGTTTCGGGTCTGCTTGATTTTTTATCTCCAGGTAGTTTAAAATATTTTTTCTACCTGCTGGATCACCTGACTTTTGTTGGAGTGTTCTATGTGATTTATTCTCCCAGCAAACATAAAACGTGGATCGTTATCGGCGTTATTCTGCTGATGATCGGCCAGGCGATCATCACCGGCATGTTTGGCGAACTAATTTTTATGCTGGCCTGTTCGCTTGTACTCATCTTACTTGGGAAGAAAATAACATTCCAGCGAAAGCTTTCTTATGCGATTGCTGGTATTGTTCTGATTGTGGTGATTCAATCTGTCAAAATAGACTATCGCCAAAGAAGCTGGTTAGAAGGCGCAGGGGCGGATCCTCTTTACTTTGCAGAATTAATTAGCGACAGGATCGGCGATCCTTCGACAATGTTGGAGGAGAATTCCATGTTTAAAGCCTCGGTCAGAATGAACCAGGGATGGCTGGTTGCTGTAACAATGTACACGGTTCCCTCAAAGTATCCTTTTGCTTATGGTGAAACAATCGGCCAGTCGATCGCGGCCTCGATTGTTCCGCGCTTCTTGTGGCCCGATAAACCGGAGGCCGGCGGAAAACTAAACCTGAAACGATTTTGGGGTTATAACCTTATCGGTTTTAGTATGAATATCGGACCGCTTGGTGAAGCGTATGGAAATTTTGATGTAGTGGGCGGCATTATTTACATGTTTTTTTACGGATTGTTTTTCAATTTTGTTCTGTACAAAACTTTGAAAATTTCCGAAAAAAGGCCAACATTGATTTTGTGGGTACCGTTCCTTTTCTTTTATGCGATCGGTGTTGAAACGGATCTGCTTACAACAATGGGTTCATTGATAAAAACCGGTTTCTTTACCTGGATCATATTCAAATTCTTCCACATTGCATTCCGTATCGATATCTAATGAATAAACTGATTTATTTTTTCCGGAAGTCGAATCCAATCTACTTCAGCATCGAAAAACTGTTTAATATAATATCCTCCGAGGTATTGACAAAACATTCGTCAGAGTTTAACGTGGAAACTCGCCAAATGCCTTATGCAAGTAAGCTTGACACTATTTTGAGTAATATACAATTTGCACGCAAGCACCAGGCATCGATAAATCATATTACCGGCGACATATATTATGCGATATTAGGCTGCAGTTCGAAACATGTAAATATTCTCACTGTCCATGATTGTGTTGCGCTTCATCGCTACCCGCCGGAAAGTTTGCGACATCGATTTATCAAGACAGTCTGGTACAAATGGCCGGTAAAAAAAGCGGATGCGATTACAGTAATTTCAGAAAACACAAAAAAAGATTTGATTTATTTTACAAATTGTGATCCGTCGAAGATCAAAGTCATCAACAATTTTGTAGATCCGGCATTTCAACCATCTCCGTCTGCATTTAACAAGACAAATCCCCGGATCCTCTTTATCGGAACAACACCTAATAAAAATCTTGAGAGATTTGTTGAATCACTGAAAAATATATCTGCCGAATTGGAAATAGTGGGACCACTCAATGAAAAACAACTTCACTTACTAAAGAACAACAATATTAAATTTCATCAATGCGCTAACCTAACAGACGCCGAGATGTTAAAGAAATACCATGACTGCGATATTCTCGCGTTCCCCTCAACCTATGAAGGATTTGGATTGCCGATTGTCGAAGCGCAGGCAGTCGGGCGCCCGGTAATCACGAGCGATCTGTCGCCTATGCGTGAAGTTGCCGGAAAAGGCGCCTGTTTGGTTAACCCGGAAGATGTGAACTCAATGGAAAAAGGATTGTCGCGTTTAATAAACGATGATGCATACAGACAGAAAATTATTGAAGAGGGATTTGTAAATGTTGACCGATTTAGATTGGACAGCATCGTTAATGAATATGTTTCCTTGTACCGGTCCCTTCAAGAAAAAAAAATTAAATCGTCCTAAGGAATGTGTGGCATTGCGGGCATATTAAACTTTAAAAACATCAACGCAGATGAATCTGTGATCAGGGAAATGACGAATTGCATGGCGCATCGAGGTCCTGATGCTGATGGATTTTTTGTTGAGGGAATTATTGCACTTGGTCACCGCCGCCTGGCGATCATCGATTTGTCGCCATCCGCCAACCAGCCATTTTCGGATAACAGTGGCCGTTATAAAATGGTTTTCAACGGAGAAATTTATAATTACAAAGATGTAAAGGCTCTGATTACAGATTACGATTTCAAAACAACGAGCGATACGGAAGTAATTATCGCAGCCTATTCGAAATGGGGACCTGATTGCCTTTCTTACTTAAGAGGAATGTTCACGATTGCTATCTGGGATCGTGTTGAGGAGGAAATTTTTATTGCGAGAGACAGGATGGGAATTAAGCCCTTACATTTTTATATTGATGAAGATAAATTACTTTTTGCATCCGAATTGAGGGCGATCATTAAGGCGGGGGATATTCCACGAAAAATTAACGAGGAAGCACTCGTCGATTACTTCAGTTATCAGTCGGTCGCCTATCCATTTTCCATCATACAAAATATTCAGCAGCTCGAAGCAGGATGCTGGATGAAAATAAAAAAGGGCAGTGTTCAGAAGAGAACGTATTGGGATGTCGCCGAGCGGAAGGAAACGTATGATTTTTCAAGTAAAGAAAAAGTGCATTCCCAGATTCGTGAGTTGATGTTACAATCTGTAAAAAGAAGGCTGGTGAGCGATGTTCCCGTCGGAGCATTTTTATCTGGCGGTATCGATTCAAGTATAGTTGTCGGATTGATGGCGGAAGCTGGTGAGGGCCGGCCCAACACCTTTAATATTGCTTTTTCTGAAAAGGAATATGACGAATCATATTACGCCGATATGATTGCCAAAAAATTTAATACCTGTCATACAAGTATTCTGCTGAAGCCTGAAACTTTCCTGGAGGAATTGCAAAATGCGCTTGATGCAATGGATACTCCGTCCGGCGATGGCATCAACACATATGTTGTCTCAAAAGCGATTCGCCAGCAGGGTATGGCCGTTGCGTTGTCGGGTATCGGAGGTGATGAATTATTCGCCGGTTATCCATACTTCACTCAGTACCTTCAATTGCAACGAAAGAAATGGTTATGGAATCTGCCAAAAACAGTTCGGAGATTTTTTGCAAGTGGAGAAGGATCAAAAAAAGATCGAATTCAACAATTGTTGTTATCTGAATCGTGTTCCATAGAAAATGTATACCCGATTTTTCGCCAGATACTCACGCCGGAATTGCTGGACAAGTTGACAAGACTGGGAGATATTAAAAGTCGCGGAGGCGGTTCTCTCCGCAGTGAACTCGAACATAGAAAAAATAAACTAAAGGATTTCCCTTTGCTCAGCCAGGTTTCTATCGCAGAGTATTTAGGATATACACAGCACACATTGCTGAAAGATACTGATCAAATGAGTATGGCTAATTCTTTGGAAGTGCGTGAACCATTTTTTGACAAAGATTTGATCGAGTTCGTACTTGCCGTACCTGACCACCTGAAAAATCCGACTTATCCCAAAAGCTTGCTCGTCGAATCTGTTAAACCAATGCTGCCGGATGAAATTGTATTCAGAAAGAAACAAGGCTTCTTGTTTCCCTGGAACCTTTGGCTAAAAAATGAATTGAGGTCTTTTTGCGAACAAAGGATCAACAATATCAGTTCCAGATCATTTATTAATGGAAACAATTTGAGACAATATTGGAAGGATTTCTTAAATGGAAACACAAACATCCGCTGGACTGAATTGTGGCTTTTTGTTGTATTGGAATATTGGTTCGAGAAAAATAATATCGATTAAATCGACAGGGACACCTTGAACGAAAAGAAAAAAATTCTTTTGTTGATTGATTGGTTTGCGCCCGGGTATAAAGCAGGTGGACCAATTCAATCTTGCGTCAACATTTCTTTGATGCTGAAAAAAGATTATGATATGTACGTGTTGACGACGGACACTGATCATGGTGAAAAAAAACCGTACGAAGGAATTCCCGCCAACAAATGGATAACTAATCTTGATCCTGACGTGCATGTTTACTACGCGAAAAAGTCCGCGCTTAATCTCAAACAACTTAAAAGTCAGATATTGGATGCAAATGCTGAGATCGTTTACCTAAATCATTTGTTTTCTCCAAAATTTGTATTATATCCGCTTTGGTTAAAATATACGCGGCGCCTGAAAAGTAAAGTCGTGGTAAGTCCCCGGGGCGCACTTTATGAAAGCGCACTGGCGGTGAAGCCAATCAAAAAAAAACCATTCTTGTGGCTATTTAAATTTCTTCGGATATACAGCCTCGTTACTTTTCATGCTACGAATGAAAGAGAGAAAGAAGCGATTCTCCATTACTTCCCGGGTAGCGATGTGGTGGTAGCGGATAATTTGCCAAATACAAATCAGCCGGCTTTTGTCGGTTGTGAAAAAAACCAAGGGACCGTAAAGTGTATTTTTATTGCTCGAATTGTACCAATAAAAAACCTCCTGTTTTTACTCAACGTCATTCGAAACATAAAAGATAAAGTTGAACTGACAATTATTGGCCCGGTTGAAGATGAATCGTATTGGAATGAATGCAAAAAAATGATCGCGGAAAATCCGTCAAATATCAAAGTCAATTATGAGGGGCCGAAAAGAAATGATGAATTGATTTCTTTTATCAGGAAAAATCATTTGTTCATTTTGCCGACAACCGGTGAAAACTTTGGGCATTCAATTTTTGAATCTTTGCTGGCAGGCAGGCCCGTACTTATTAGCGATCAGACGCCGTGGTTAAATCTTGCAGACAAAAAAGCTGGATGGGAATTGCCGCTGGATCATCCGGAAAAATTCAAAGAAATAATTGAAAGCGTTGCTGCCTTTGACCAGGCAGCATTCGACGGTTGGGCCCAGGGGGCTTGGCAATATGCGAAGAGTTTTATCGAAAATTCCGAACTTCATCAAAAATACCTCGAGCTATTTTCATGAACCCTAACAAGACCGTCAGTAATGCATCGTACAAAACGACCATTGATATCGGAGCATCCAGGTTCAAACAGGTGATCTGGTATTTTATAAATGTTTTCTTCTTCAAAAATTCGTTGGTTGTCATGTCGTCATTAAAAACGAGTTTACTGAAAGCGTTTGGAGCAAAACTTGGAAAGGGTGTTTTGATAAAGCCATCTGTCAATATTAAATATCCATGGAAACTTCAACTAGGAGATCACGTGTGGATTGGAGAAGAAGTTTGGATCGATAATTTGTCCGACGTGATCGTTGGTAACAACGTAACAATTTCCCAAGGCGCTTTATTGCTCACCGGCAGCCATGATCATACAAAAGTGACATTTGATTTTCTATCGCAACCAATAAAAATCGAAGACGGGGTTTGGATTGGCGCCAAGGCCATCGTCTTTGGAGGTGTTGTTTGCAAATCCCATTGTATTTTGGGGATGAACTCAGTTGCTGAAAAAAACCTTGAGCCTTATACGATTTACAAGGGAAACCCGGCCATCCCCGTAATTTCCCGGAACATTTTCTAGACACAATTATTAATCGAAGGATTCATTTGACTCATACTTCCGCCAAGATTTTAGCTGGCGTATGCAAGATAGATCGCTCGTGATCGTTTATTTATCTTTGTATAGTCTTAACGATTCAGTCAGGGTTGCCCATGAACCTTATAATTCGAGATTAATATATAATGGAGGGTACGATCCACACAATGCAATCAATCATACAAACGATTAATCATAGAAATATTAAGGAGGCGCTCCGCATTAGGAAAGTCGAAGAAAAATTCCTGGAATTATTTTCCCAGGGAAAACTAAACGGCACTGTGCATACATGCGTGGGACAGGAATTTTCAGCGATTGCTTTTGCGGGTCAGCTGAAGAAGAAGGATTTTATCTTTTCGAACCACCGTTGTCACGGTCACTACCTGGCATTTACCGGCGATATGCGCGGACTCCTTGCCGAGCTGCTTGGAAAAGCGTCGGGCGTATCGGGTGGAATTGGAAGTAGCCAGCATCTTTGTAACAAAAATTTTTATTCGAATGGAGTGCAAGGTGGGATTGTGCCCGTTGCAGCCGGCTACGCGTTGGCAAACAAGCTGAAAAAAAATGATGCGATCGGTATTGTTTTCATTGGAGACGGAACTTTAGGAGAAGGCGTGCTATATGAAACGATGAATATTATTTCTAAATGGGAGATTCCGTTGATGATAGTTTGTGAGAATAATTTTTACGCGCAATCGACGCATCAATCTATTAACCTTGCTGGCGATATCGCTGCACGTGCCGAAGCATTTCACATTAAAACTTTCAAAGGAAATACCTGGGAACCCGATAAATTGATACAGGATGCTCAAAAGGCAATTGACTTTGTCCGTGATCAAAAAAAACCTTTGTTTTTCCTTGTCGATACCTACCGGTTGAACGCGCATTCCAAAGGCGATGATGACCGCGACGCAGTGGAGCTGCAGGAGTTCAGAGAAAAAGACTTCCTGAATATCTTTAGTCATACGTCCGAGTCATATCACACTGCATATGTCAATGCTATTAACAAAGAGATCGATGGTATGCTTGAGGAAATTCTGCGTGAACAAGACATGCCGATTGACGGGTATTATGAAAAGCAGGAAACCTCTTCCAGCAGAGACTGGCAAGTAATATCACCAATTAACAAAAGACAAGTAGAGCTGCTCAACATTTTTTTCCAAAACAAAATTTGTAATGACGACAGGGCAGTCTTTCTCGGGGAAGATATACTTTCTCCTTATGGCGGCGCATTTAAAATAACTAAAGAACTTTCAGTGTTGCGGCCGGAAAAAGTTTTTAGTACTCCTATTTCAGAAGCAGCTATTACGGGCATATCGAATGGACTTGCATTGAACGGTTTTAAGCCGGTTACTGAAATTATGTTCGGTGATTTTGTAACGTTGGCTTTTGACCAGATCGTCAATCACGCATCCAAGTTTCACCATATGTTTAACAAAAAAGTAAACTGCCCGGTGGTGATCCGTACGCCAATGGGAGCACGGCGCGGATATGGACCTACACACTCTCAAACGCTCGATAAATTTTTGGTCGGAATTGACAATGTAAAAACAGTTTCACTAAATACTTTTTTTGATCCGGCAATTTTATATGAATCGATTTTCCGGGAAGAACATCCGGTGTTGGTAATCGAAAACAAAACGGACTATGGAAAAAAAATCCTAAGTCATCAACTTAAGAATTTTGTTTACGAACGAAACGATGACGCTTACCCGGTTGTGAAAATAAGACCAGCTGTATCGATGCCCGATATTACGCTGGTGGCATATGGTGGCATGGCTGATATTACAGCAGCTTCGCTGGATCAGATCTTTCTTGAAACGGATTTTAAGCCAGAGCTGATCATCCCTTCCTTGATATCATCATTACCAGTTGATATCATTGCAGCTTCTGTGATGCAAACGAAGAGACTTGTAGTAATTGAAGAAGGCAGCGCCTTTGCCGGAATCGGCAGTGAGTTGGTTGCTTCTGTTATCGAACACGCCGATATAAAAGTGCAGGTAAAAAGAATTGCCGCATTCCCAGTTCCGATTCCTGCAGTGAAATCGCTTGAAAATACGGTGCTTCCTGATGCACAACGTATCATCAGGGAAATCAAAGAAAATTTTTATTAATGGCCATTTTGCAGGAAATAAAAGTGCCCCTTCTGTCAGTGAATGATACATCGATCACTGTACTGGAAATGAATTTTAAAAATGGTGACCCTGTAAAGAAAGGTAGTGTCATTCTAATTTTTGAAACGTCAAAAACGACTTACGAACTCGCTTCGGAAAGCGATGGATTCATTCAATACCGTTGCGTTGCCGGAGAGGACTATGAGGTAAATGAAACCGTTGCCGCTATCTTCAGTGACGTTACTGAAGCTATCTTAGAACAACCATCTGTTCAATCCAAACAACAAACAGCTCCTAAAAAAATGAGAGAGCTTGAAACGGTTTGGGAAGGGGAAACGATTTTTTCACCGGAGGCAAATCGCCTTATTGAATCATCCCGAATTGATAAATCTGTATTTAGTGGAAAAGATTTCGTGAGCAAATTTGACGTGGAAGAATTGCTTGGTATTTCAAAGAAAGAAAAAAATATCGCTACAAGTGCCCCGACGAAAACGCAAAATAAAACCCAGGTTGCGGTTGATCATACTAAAGTGATTGTAGAAAAATTAACCTCTGCTAAGAAAAGAGAAATTGAATACCTGAAGGAAATTCAATCAGCAGGACTAACCAGTACGATTGACATGGTGATTGAAACCGAGGGAATTTTTTTTAACCTCAATAAGTCCTTACGTTATTTAAAAAATTCTTTGTTACCTGTAATCATATATGAAGGGGGACGATTACTGAAGAAATATGATTTATTGAATGCATATTTTACGGGTGAAGGTGTTGCAAAATATAGAAATGTCAACATTGGTTTCGCAGCTGATATCGGCAAAGGCCTTAAAGTATTGAAAATTGCAAACACCGCTGACAAAACGATTCATGAAATTGAGACGGATATTATGGAACTGTCCAATCGTTACCTGGACGATATATTGCAAATTGATGATTTGACAGATATCACATTTACGATTACTGATCTCTCAGCTGAGGGAGCTTCATCGTTTCGTCCGTTGGTGAATATGATGAATAGTGGGATACTTGGCATTTCATCGGTCGATGAAAAACTGCAACGCTGTACGCTCAATCTTACCTTTGATCACCGGGTAACCGAAGGAAAACTGGTGACGCAGTTTTTGAAGGAATTAAAAGAGCGGGTGGAATCGTATAAGGCATCAAATCCCATTTCAACGGTTGAAATCAATTGTTATAAATGCATGAAGTCGCTGAAAGATGATTTATCAGACGTTGGATTCATGAAATGTATGACTACGTCGGGAACCGAAGGCTATATATGCCAGTCTTGTTTAAATGGATTTTAGCAGATGGAGGATAAAATAAAAGATATTGTTGCGGCATTTATCAAGGTGCCAGCCGACCAGATCAATAACCAGACAGTTATTAACAAATCGGCGCTAAAGAATTCCATCATGGTGCATAGAATGTATGCGCAACTTGCGAACGCGGGCATCGTTGTGAGCAACTATGTTGATATTGATCATTTTGGTGCGCTGGTTCAACGTATCGGTCAAAACAATTCTAATGGAGAAATAAATTCGCCGGTTGTATACAGGGAGTCTGTGTCGATGTTATCGTCGACAGCGGCGAGTGCGCCCGTTAACATCGGCATTGACGTCGAGGACATTTCCATGATGCCGAGAGTGAGTGATTTTCGTGAAGATGCATTTTATCAACAAAACTTTTCTTCAGGCGAAATAGCGCATTGTATTCTGCAGCAAAATCCTTTTACATCATTTGCGGGACTGTTTGCTGCAAAGGAAGCGATTGTGAAAGCCGACAACAACTATCGTCAAACGCCATTTCGCTCTATCCACATCGATCATTCTTCAGAAGGCAAACCACTGCATTCGGTTTTTCATTTATCGATTACTCATACGGATAGCATTGCTATCGCGGTAGCCGTCCGTGTGAACCAACCTGTTGATTCTTCACCCGGTATTCTTTCCAATTCTTCTGCAAACAAAGGCAAAAATCCATTTCCCATTATTTTATCTATGCTGGCTGTTGTACTCGCATTAATTGCTATTATTTTTGCTATCAAACACTAGAAGCTACGATGGTTTATGTTGAAGGTATCTATCATAACGGCAACGTATAATAGTGCATCGACTATTCGCGATACGATGAATTGTATTCGGCAGCAGGACTATCCGGATATAGAGCATATCATCATCGACGGACTCTCGAATGACGAAACCCTCAACATTGTGAATACCTTTCCACATGTGGCGAAAATTGTATCGGAAAAAGACGCGGGAATTTACGATGCCATGAATAAAGGCATTTCTCTTGCGAATGGAGAAATCATTGGAATACTGAATTCGGACGATGTCTATATCGATAACCAGGTAATATCAACGGTTGCATCTGTTTTCGAAGATGAAAAGGTGGATCTTTGTTATGCGGACCTTCAATATGTGCAATACCAGAACATCAATAAAGTGGTTCGGACCTGGAAGTCTGGCAATTTTTCAAAACGCTCATTTTATCTCGGGTGGATGCCACCGCATCCAACTGTTTTTATTCGTCGAAGTATCTATGAAAAAGTAGGCTTGTTCAATACAACACTAAAGTCGGCTGCCGATTATGAAATGATGCTCAGGGTATTGTTGAAGAATAAAATACCGGCACATTATATACCCCGCGTTCTTGTAAAAATGAGCACAGGCGGTGTAAGTAATGCATCTGTTTGGAACAGAATTAAGGCAAACCGGGAAGACAGGTTGGCCTGGAAATTGAATGGTTTAAGACCATACTTTTTTACTTTATATTTGAAGCCACTTAGAAAAATTTCTCAATTTATAATTCGATAAAATATGTCAAAAGTTGCGTTGATAACTGGGGTGACTGGTCAGGATGGCGCTTACTTGAGTGAATTATTATTGGATAAAGGATATATTGTTCACGGTGTTAAAAGGAGAAGTTCTCTTTTCAATACAGATCGCATTGATCATCTTTACCAGGATCCGCATGAAAAGCATGTGCATTTCACGTTGCACTATGGCGACCTGACTGATTCAACCAATCTTATCCGGATCATTCAGGAAACACAACCAGATGAAATTTACAATCTCGCGGCAATGAGCCACGTGCATGTAAGTTTCGAGACGCCGGAATATACGGCGAATGCAGATGGCCTTGGTGTGCTACGCATACTGGAAGCCGTTAGATTACTTGGACTCGTTAAGAAAACAAAAATATACCAGGCATCGACTTCTGAATTGTATGGATTGGTTCAAGCCGTTCCACAAAACGAAACCACGCCATTCTATCCAAGGTCTCCTTATGCGGTGGCCAAACTTTATGCATACTGGATCCTGGTCAATTACCGGGAAGCGTACAACATGTTTGCAGTAAATGGAATTCTATTTAATCACGAATCACCTTTGCGTGGCGAAACTTTTGTAACACGAAAAATTACGCGCGGAGTTGCAAAGCTTGCACTTGGATTGCAGGATAAAATATTCCTCGGAAACCTGGATGCAAAACGCGATTGGGGACATGCGAAGGACTATGTAGAAGCGATGTGGATGATGATGCAACACGACAAAGCGGAAGATTATGTTGTAGCAACAGGTGTAACGACGACAGTTCGCGATTTTGTGCGACTTGCATTCGCGGAGATTGGTGTTGAGCTTGAGTTCAAAGGAAAAGATGAAAAGGAAGTGGGTATTGTAGCCACGAGCACAAATCCTGACTTTCAATTGGAGCCGGGAAGAAAATTAATTGCAGTCGATCCAAGATATTTCCGTCCAACGGAAGTCGACCTTCTTGTTGGCGATGCAAGTAAGGCAAGAAATAATTTAGGATGGAAACCAAAATATGATCTGCCCATGCTGGTAAAAGAAATGGTGCAGGCTGATATCGAATTGTTCAGGAAGGAAAAGGTGTTGAAGGAATCAGGGTTTTATGTGAAGAACCAGTATGAGTAATGGTAGTATAACGCACAACATCGAACGCTTTTTCACTTTTGCGTTCTGCGTTTAGCAAGTAACTAAAGTAAGAATGAATAAGAACGACAAAATATACGTAGCCGGTCATCGCGGAATGGTTGGATCAGCGATCACAAGAAAATTGAAGCAGGAGGGTTTCGGAAATCTTGTCCAGCGGACTTCTGACGAACTTGACTTGCGTAATCAACAGGCCGTGCATGATTTTTTTGAAAGCGAAAAACCAGATTATGTGTTTCTCGCGGCGGCAAGAGTTGGCGGTATCATGGCGAACAATACTTTTCGCGCCGAATTCCTGTATGACAATATTCTGATTGAAAGTAATATCATTCATGCATCGTGGCAAAACAAGGTAAAGAAGTTAATGTTTCTTGGGTCATCATGTATTTATCCAAAACTGGCACCGCAACCATTGAAGGAAGAATATTTATTGACCGGCGAACTGGAGCCGACGAATGAACCCTATGCAATCGCAAAAATTACGGGGATAAAGATGTGTGATGCATTCAGATCGCAATATGGATGCAACTATATCTCTGTTATGCCAACTAATTTGTATGGCCCAAATGATAATTATGATCTGAATACTTCACACGTGCTGCCAGCATTAATCAGGAAATTTCATGAAGCGAAAATAAAAAACGAACCTGCTGTTACGATATGGGGTTCGGGTAAGCCCCGCCGTGAGTTCCTGCATGCGGATGATCTTGCTGATGGATGTTTTTTCCTTATGATGAATTATGACGAGCCTGGATTTATCAATATCGGAACCGGGGAAGACATCGAAATTCAAGAGCTTGCGGAACTAATTAAGAACATAGTTGGTTTTGACGGAAAAATAGTAAATGACCTTTCAAAGCCCGATGGAACGCCGAGAAAATTAATGGATGTGACAAGGATTGCGAACATGGGTTGGAAGCCCTCTATAGGACTGGAAGCGGGTATCCGGAAAGTATATTATGAATATTTAAAAAAATCAGGGAATATCAGCCAGGCGGCTGTTGTATAAAGAATAATTGGTATGCTGTCAATTTTCCGAAAAAAGGTAAAACAATACATGGATTTGAGCGGAGTGTATGCCGATATGCACTCGCACTTAATTCCCGGAATTGACGACGGAGCTCCGGACGTGGCCATATCGATGCAGATGATCAGGGGTATGATGGATCTTGGATACAAGAAATTGATCACAACGCCGCATGTGCAATGGGAAATGTATCAGAATACGCATGAAATGATCCAGGCGGGCGCTGAGACCGTGAAAAAGAAAATACTTGAGGAGAAATTGGATGTCGAATTCACTTTCGCTGCAGAATATTTCATGGACGATCATTTCGATGAGCTACTTGCAGAAGAGCAACCGGCATTGCTGACAATCAGGAATAATCTCGTTTTGGTAGAATTTTCCTTTATCCGTCAGCCCATCGATCTAAAGGATAAACTCTTTAAAATGCAGATCAAGGGCTACCAACCGATCATTGCCCACCCTGAGCGATATCTTTATTACGGCGCCCATAAACAGTGGTATGATGATTTGAAGGAAATGGGATCGCTATTTCAGATCAACATGCTTTCCCTATGTGGATTTTATGGAAAGAAACAGGAGGAGCTCGCTCACTACCTGATCAAAAAGAAATATGTCAACCTTGTAGGCACGGATATGCATAACGTGCGCCATGTTCAGATACTGAAATCATCCTCCTCAATCACTGATACGGTGAACCGCCTCTTGGATTCCGGTATGTTGCAGAATCCTGAATTATAACTTTAACAACCTGGCGGCTTTCCAAGCTACTGATTTGCCAGTGCTCCTAATTTCCAGCCTTTCCAACAAAATTTCCTGCCAGACGTCACAAATAATCTTCTTCACCCGGATTTCTCTACGTTTAATAATTTATGTACCTTTCTTAAACAAAACGGTTGCTCCGGTTGTTACCTTTTTATGAACGAGTTCACTATAAAGGATCTTGAAAATCTTTCCGGCATTAAGGCGCATACTATCAGGGTTTGGGAACAGCGATATACTTTCTTAAAACCCCAGAGGACTCAGACTAACATCCGCTTTTACAATATTGACGAGTTAAAAAGCATCTTGAATATCTCGCTGCTTCATAAGTACGGTTACAGGATATCCCACATTGATAAGATGGATGAAGAGGAGGTGCGTGAAAAGATTATTTCATTGTCTTTTGTTCAGGCTCAGCAGGAGAGGATTGTGAACGAACTGATCCAGCACATGGTTGATTTAGATATGGATCGATTTGAATGTGTTGTCGACAATTACATCATGACGCGTGGGATCGATAAAACAATTACGCAGATAATATTTCCTTTTCTGGATCGTATCGGCATTTTATGGCTGACGAATCACATCAACCCTGCACAGGAACACCTGGTGTCGAATATCATTCGCCAGAAATTGATCGTTGGAATAGAAGGTGTTGTAAGTCACCTGACGACCAACAAAACTGTCTTACTCTTTTTGCCTGAAGGCGAGCATCATGAGCTGGGACTTCTTTACGTATCATATCTTCTGAAATCCCGGGGAATCAAGGTTATTTATCTTGGTGCAAATATTCCGGTAGAAGATGTGGAGTTTATGATTGAGGTTAAGAGGCCGGATTGCATGTATACGCATCTCACTTCCGTCGCCGGCAACTTCAACTTTGAGAAATTCCTTGTCAGGATGCATAAGCTATTTCCCCAGACTCCTTTGACAATTTCGGGAAAACTTGCTCAGACGCAAGTACGAAAAATCCCAGCGAGTATCAATTTCAAAAAATCGCTTGCGGAAGTGATGGAATATATCACCACTCTTTAAACCAATTCATCTTTTCATCCGTATTGCAGTGATGATTTGTTCATTGCATCTTCATATTTTTTGTTAAAAGGCGACACAATTTTTTTTAAATCCTCCCTATTGTTTAAATTTATGGTGTAAATAATTAAACAGTATGTTATGTCGAGCTTGGAATTCAATCAACTATTGGTTAGCAATGCAGAATTTTTGAAACCCTTTGCAATTACTTTAACCCGTGATACTGAGGCCGCGAAAGATCTTTTTCAGGAAACTTTATACAGAGCTTTAGCAAATAAGGATAAGTACAATGTGGGGACGAATATCAAAGCATGGTTGTACACCATAATGCGCAATATTTTTATCAATAATTATAGGCGCAAGGCAAAACAAAAAACAATCTTTGATAATACGCCCAATGAATTTATTCTGAATAATAGCCAGGCTGTAGTATCTGGCACCGCAGAAAGCAATCTTCGGATAAAAGATATTCAGGCTGCGATCTACAATTTGCCCGACCTGTTTCGAAATCCATTCTTATTGTATTTTGAAGGATTCAAGTATCATGAAATTGCGGATATGCTCCGTGAACCTCTCGGAACAATCAAAAGCAGAATTCATTTCGCGCGTAAGTTGTTGAAGGCGCAGATTCAGCCTTTTTAAATCGCGGATTTGCGGATTTGAGCGGATTTCGCGGATCATCCAGTTAAACATTGGAGAATTTCAAATTGAAATTGAATATTTCATTTTGAATAAATATTTAACTGGATGATCCGCGAAATCCGTTTATAATCCGTAAATCCGCGATTGCATTTAATAATTTTACATCCTATATTGTGGGCGAGAAAAAATTATGGATCAAGAAGTCATATTGGTTGATGAGCAGGATCAACAGCTTGGAGTGATGGAAAAAATGGAGGCGCATCGAAAAGGTCTTTTACATCGTGCTTTCAGTGTTTTTATTTTTAATGATAAAGGTGAGATGCTGCTTCAACAACGATCGATGAATAAATATCATAGTGGTGGGCTTTGGACGAATGCGTGTTGCAGTCATCCACGACCCGGTGAAGATATCCAACGCGCGGCGCTGCGTCGCCTGCATGAAGAATTGGGATTCGTTACAAGTATCGAAGAAATTTTCGATTTCATTTATAAATCTCCATTTGATAATGGCCTGACCGAACATGAATTTGATCATGTTTTTATAGGAGTGTATGATGACCGCATTCTTCCGGACAGAAAAGAAGTCAATGACTTTTGCTACAAATCCATGGCTGAAATAAGATCTTCATTAAAGTCGAATCCTGCACAGTTTACTGCGTGGTTTCATATCGCATTTCCGATGGTGGAAAAATGGATCTCCGAGCAGTGCGAATCGGATTTTGAATCCATGAACTGAATCGCGGATTTGCGGATTTGTGCGGATTTCGCGGATTTTTTTTACAAGACTTTCTGAGCAATTTCATTTGATAGATTCAACTTAGAAATAAGCACGATCCTCGTAAAATTCCCTAAGCACGATTGGCTTTGCGTGAAATACGAACGAAGTCATCCAAAAATTCCAACAAAAAGGAAAACCGCTCCGGCAATAGTCAATATCAATCCCACAAACCACAATTCCTTTCTTTTGGTGAGGATCGCGATCGCAGAAATAGCGATTGCAATTTGAAATATAGTCACTGACTTGGAGAGTGTAACGTGAATGGATAGGTGTTTTTCAGAGTTTCTCTCAAACCCTTCTGCTTTTTCCCTGATCCCTTCTTTTTCTTTTTCATATCGTGCAACATCATCTTTTTTTTCAGCAATGCCCGGCTTTGCTGGCAAATATTCAATGATGTGCTGAGCAGATGCAGCTATTTCTGATTTAATGCTTTTTGCCTGATAATAATTCCATTGGTCGGATGATTTAATTTGTTCTATCAATGCTTCATTCGCATGATGTCCACTGAGCAATCCCGCGATCGCCGCTAGCACAGCCATAAACGCGGTGGAAAGCGCTACATATAATGTCCACTTTTCTTTTTCTTCGCGCATTTTTTCTTCCGCTTCTTCGTGAATTTTTTCCTGCAGGTGTTCTGTAGGCACTTCCATTTCTTCCATAGTCAACAATTTGAAAAACTAAATTTAATTGATTGCTTCAATTCATCCGCTCATCACAGAATGATAACATCTGCATAACATCTTTGTTTTTTACCTAATTTTAATACCGCTCAATTTCAACCCATCTTCTTAAAACAGCTCATACATATGAGGAAATCTACTGCTCTGATAGTTAATATTTTCTTCTGTTTATTGTTCTTTTCTATTTATTCAAATGCCCAAGACCGTGTTAGCGGCAAATCTTTTTCTACGAGATCAGCTGTTATGGCGCAGCATGGAATGGCATGCACCAGTCAGCCTTTGGCAACCCAAGCAGCCATTGACGTACTCAAAAAAGGAGGAACGGCTGTCGATGCCGCTATTGCCGCCAATGCTGTTTTGGGAGTGACTGAACCGGAGATGAATGGAATTGGCGGGGATATTTTTGCGATTGTTTATGATGCGAAGACAAAAAAATTATATGGATTGAATGGGTCCGGCAGATCACCATATGCACTCAAGCTTGAAGAATTTAAAAAGCGAGGATTGAAATATATTCCCTCAGATGGACCACTTGCCGTGTCTGTACCAGGTTGTGTTGACGGCTGGTTTACGTTGCATGGCAGGTTTGGAAAACTCCCTGTACAGCAACTGTTGCAATATGCAATTCAATACGCGCGTGACGGGTTTCCTGTTGCAGATGAAACTGCATATTACTGGCGACTGAATGAACAGAAATTGCGCAAATTTCCAAATGGAGCAACCGTATATCTGCCAAATAATAAACCATTGGCAAGAGGTGAGATATTCAAAAATCCGCAACTCGCTAATACGCTAGATAAAATTGCGAAGGGCGGCCGCGATGCTTATTACAAAGGAGACATTGCAAAGGCGATCGACATATATATGAAGGCTAATGGTGGGTTCATCACCATGAAAGATTTGGCAGATCATACATCCACATGGGTTGAACCGGTTTCAACTACCTACAGGGGATATCGCGTTTGGGAATTGCCGCCAAATGGACAAGGCATTGCCGTACTTCAAATGCTGAATATTCTCGAAGGTTTTGATTTTAGCAAAATACAATATGGAAGTCCCGAGCATATTCATCTCTTTGTTGAAGCAAAAAAACTTGCTTACGAAGACCGCGCAAAATATTACGCGGATATGGATTTTGCAAAAGTGCCGGTTGAACAATTGATTTCGAAAAAATATGCCGATGAAAGGCGGAAGCTCATCACGATGGACAAGGCGTCGAATAATTTTACAGCAGGCGATGCAAGTTTGAATACCGGTGAAACAATTTATATGACGGTTGCTGATGATGAAGGGAACATGGTGTCATTGATACAAAGCAATTTCACTTCATTCGGTTCGGGATTGGTTCCGGATGGGTTAGGATTTGCACTTCAAAATCGTGGCGCACTTTTTAATCTCGAAGAAGGAAAGAACAATACTTTCATGCCGCATAAAAGGCCTTTTCATACTATAATACCCGCGTTTGTTACAAAAGACGATAAGCCGTACATGAGTTTTGGAGTGATGGGTGGAGGATTTCAACCACTGGGCCAGGTTGAAATATTAATGAACATGATCGATTTTGGAATGAATGAGCAAGAAGCAGGCGATGCACCCCGCATCGATCACCAGGGTTCGTCAGAACCAACCGGGAAACCGAGCGATGGTGTTGGAATGATATATCTCGAGTCGGGTTTTCCGGCGGAGACAATTCGCAAGTTGATACAAATGGGACATAACGTTGGATCGCAATCACCGGGCAGTTATGGAGGGTATCAATGCATTCATTTTGATCAGGATCACAAAATTTATTTTGGTGCGTCAGACCCGAGAAAGGATGGAATGGCGGCTGGGTATTGAGACTTCCCTTACTGCGCAAAGGTTTGTTTCACACAAATACACAAAGGCACGAACAATCTATTCGTGCCTTTGTGTATTTGTGTGAAACAAACCTTTGTGTTACGGTAAGTCAAAAATTCTTGTGCTCAGTTTGATTCACTTGCTTTCTCCACGACTTGCGCCTTTTTTCTTTCTCCCCTATTCGCCCTCGCCATGCGGGAGTACACTGATAAATTTCGATCGTACAAAAAGCGGAAAAGTAACCCGGTATAAGAAGTGTGATGCCCGAGTGTTCCGTAATATGAATTCGCAATCTTTTTAATTTTCGGTAAATTATTCCAGGGCACCGATGGAAAATCATGGTGCTCGTTGTGATAGCCAACGTTCAGGTTGACCGAATTCAAAGGACCATAATAACTTTTTGTTTCCTGATCACCGTGGGTCAAAAAATGTTCTTGTATCCACCTTGCACCGAGTGGATGCAAGCCGACTGAAAAGAAAAAACTCATCGTTAAATAAGCTGTTGCTTTCCATCCCAAAAAATAAATAAACAATCCCATGAATGCGAACTGAACAACCATGTTGATCACTGTCCATTTATCCATCAACGAAATTTCTTTCAACCTAACCGGGCGAATCATTTGAAAAATGGGATAAAATAAAAGCCAGACTGCTTTTCCAATTGTAGAATTGTTTATCAATGCACCTTCCCAACGATAAGGCATATCCGCATCTAATTCTTCAACGCCCTGGTAGGAATGATGTTTTAAATGATATTTCTGGAAAGAGACCGAGCTCGGAAACACCAGGGGGAGATTTGCGATAATTCCGGCGATGCTATTGAATGCTCTTTTCTTGAACAGCAGGTTGTGTGCACACTCATGAATACAAACAAAGAGTGTATGGCATGCAAAAGCGCCTCCGAAATAGGCGACTGCCACAAGTAGCCACCAGGATTGATCCTTCAGAAACCACGAAAGCACTAACTGAAAGGCAACGCAGAAAAGAATAACAAAAAAAGTATAGGGATTTTTTCCGATCAGTTTTCTTATTTCAGGGTGTTCGATGATAAGTTGTTTGGTACGCATTTTATGCGGCTCACTGTCCGTACTCCACTTGAAACCGGTGAGTTTTGTCATGTTAATTTTATTGGCCAAATCCGAAGGTATGGAAAATGTTTGGTTTGCCAAGAAGGAAGGGAGTTAAGGCTGAGGTTAAGGTTGAGTAAGGTTGAGGTTGAGACACAAATCACAACGTTAACTGCATGATGATTAAAGGGACCAAAAAATTGTGATATTTTTAGTTTAAAGCATATAATACATGAGCGACCAAACTACTGGCAGCGGAGCCGATGTTGAAACGCCGCGATTGCCCGACGCCTCACCTAAAACAGAAATTGTGTTGAAGCGCGATTGGAAAGAATATATCGGGGAATCACTGTTGATCATTTTCAGTGTCGTGTTGGCTCTTATATTGACGGAATGGGTCAACCGGGCCAATGAACACAAACAGATTCGAATGTTGATTCAAAATGTCCGCGAAGAACTCGTCCATAATGAAAGCGAAGCAAAAAAACAATACGATTATCATTTGACTGTGTTGCAAAAAATTGATTCTGCACTTACACATCCGGCCTTTGCCGCGCAGATAGTCACCAACAACGAGATCCACCTTGAACTGATCATCGATAAGGGCGTGTTGTATGGAAATATCGAAGATGTGGCATGGCAATTGGCAAAAAATCGCAATATTTATTCCCACCTCGATATACACACGCTTTCTATGTTGACGAGCATTTATGACGATCAGCAAAAAATAATAAAAGTAGAAGACGAGATCGGAAAAGTTATTCTAAATCCTGATTCAAGAAAGCCGGAGAATATACGCGTCACCTTGCTCTTGATACGCGACAACTACAGAGGGTGGTCAACTTACCGCGTTCCCGGTCTTTTGAAGAGGTATGATGAAGCGATTGAGTTACTCGGAAGAGAGAAGTAATTTAGAGTGAAGAATCGGAGAATGAAGAGCGGATTCAGGATCGCTTTCCGCTCTCTTTTATTCGCTCTATATTCACCTGTCAACTCATTTTTCGCTAGATTTAACAAACCAATTGCATGTCTTATGGATGAATTCCGGATAACAGGCGGTGCCAGGATCGGAATGTTACATGCGGGCTGGCCGATGTCGTCACTGACTGTTTCAAAAGACAGATTGGATATAAATGCTTCGCTTATCGGGACTTATTCTTTTACACCTGACCAGGTTGTTTCCATCGAACCATTCGGACAAATCCCGCTGACTAAAGGAATAAAAATCAACCACACGGTTCTGACCTACAATGAAAAAATAATTTTCTTTTCTTTTAAAGATCCAAGCGAAATCATCGATGGAATCAGGAAGACGGGATTTTTGGATCGCAAGTCATTTTCCATAAGCAATGAAGTGAAGGAGCAGGTCATGGAGAAGCAAAGGCAACCCAGATTTCCGATACGGATCTCTGTGGTCGTGACCGTTCTCATGATTTGGATTTTGTTTTTTCTACTGGACGCCACAGGGCTGATTAAAAGTAAACATGGTCCACTTCCTTTGGGAAATGGCGCGTTGATGGCGATTGGATTTTTATTGATCGTGTCGACGTTGACCTTGTTTTCAAAAGAGTTTCGGAAATTTGTTTTGAAAGAAGGAAGGGATGTAAAAGAAATCAACAGGTTTCTTTATTTGCTTATCCTGATGTGTGGGTTTATATTATTCATTATCCTCCTCGTGCAACAACAAGTCATATCATAGACTATTATTTTTTTATCTTCTAAAAATTAAAACTATGATTACAGGCGCACATACAATTATTTACAGCAAAGATTCAAAAGCTGATCGCGATCTGTTCCGCGATATTTTTAATTTGACCAATGTTGATGTTGGTGATGGCTGGCTAATATTTGGGTTGCCACCTGCAGAACTAGCGGTGCATCCCGCCATGGAAAACGACAAACACGAATTGTTTTTAATTTGTGATGATATCGAAGAATTCGTGGATGCGATGGGTGAGCATAATATTGTTTGCGAACCCGTACAAGATCAAGGTTGGGGATTGTTAACTCAATTTACATTGCCGGGTGGTGGCCGGCTGGGAGTGTATGAGCCGAGACATAAGCGGCCGAAACAAACAAAGGCGAAAACGAAAAAGAAGAAAGCAGCACCCAAAGCGAAAAAAGTGAAGAAGTCCGAGTCGACGAAAGCGCAGTCAAAAAAGAAGGCAAAGAAAAAATCCAAAAGAGCTTAGATTTTATTTCACGCAAAGACACAAAGATGCAAAGAGAACGTTTCTTTGTGTCTTTGTGTGAAACAAAACCTAAATATCAAAGTATCTCTACATACCCATCCGTTCCATTCAACCTTATTCGTTGACCGTCATTGATCAGTTTCGTTGCATTTTCTATTCCGACAACCGCCGGTAGACCGTATTCGCGCGCGATGACTGCACCATGCGTCATTAATCCACCAACCTCTGTCACTAATCCTTTTATGGATACAAACAATGGAGTCCAACTTGGGTCAGTAAATGCGGTGACTAAAATATCGCCATCTTCCAAATTTGCATCTTCCATTTTTAATATGACACGAGCCCGTCCTTCAATAACGCCTGAAGAAACTGCAAGACCAATAATTGCGCCGACCGGTAAATTTTCACGTTTGAATTTCCCTGTAATAATTTCGCCGTCGGATGTAATTACAAGTGGAGGAGTTAGTTTTTCAAATGATTTGAATTCATGCTTTCGTTTAGTGATGAGATCGTAATCCAAATGTTTTGTCCGCACGACCTCTTGAAGCTCGTCAAATGTAAGGAAGTATATGTCTTCTTTTTCGTGAATTATGTTTAATTGTACAAGCTTCTCCGCTTCCTCAAGTAATGCTTTTTTATAAATGAAGTAGCGACTAATAATGCCATATTTTGGATACTCGCGATATCCGGCGAAGTTTCGAACCAGCGCGATCATTTGCTTTGTTTCTTCAGCTTTTTGTTCGCCATCAGGCAACTGTCTCAATCGACTCAATATCGTTTGTTCTTTTGC
>Ga0163162_10000152_pt1 | contig 64273 bp, 65 predicted proteins | sample S55metaG_FD_115310 | JGI IMG/M metagenome (GOLD analysis project Ga0163162, IMG submission 115310) | Switchgrass rhizosphere microbial communities from Kellogg Biological Station, Michigan, USA - S5-5 metaG | ecosystem: Host-associated > Plants > Roots > Rhizosphere > Soil | place: USA...
ATAACAATTAGATCAGATCCCCATTCGTCTGATTGCTGGATAATACCGTGTGCTGCGGTATCAACAACGCTCAAGTAAGTGGTGGATACGCCTTTTCCGTATTTAGTTTCTATTTCTTTTAGTAAAATGTGGCTGTTTTCTTCACTGTTATCATAAGTTTCTAAGAAAACCGGGGCCAGCGTTAAGTCAGGATTTACATTAGCAGGAATAGGTTCGATAATGTTAACCAAGGCAACTTCTGCCCCAAATTTTTCCGCCATATCGTAACCGGCTCTTGCCGCTTTTTCCGAGCAGGTGCTATTATCAACGGCAATTAATATTTTTTTAAAATTCATGGCAGGTTTATTTAAGAATGAACATCATAAAAATAACAAATTTATGTTCAAAATGTTAGGCAATGGATGTATTTTATTAGTTTTACAATAGTTTAACGAGCAAGTTTAAATGGAAAATCAATACGGTATTTGTAGAGTCGCGGTAGCCCCGTTAAGAGCAGATGCATCAGATAAAGCAGAAATTGTTTCACAACTATTGTTTGGCGATCATGTTGAAGTTATTCAGAAAGAAGAACGTTGGTGGCTGATTCAGAATGGTTATGATGGTTATGAAGGCTGGATGGATTTTAGGCAGCTGGCGCCCATTAGCCAGGGTCAGTTTATCGAAATGCACGATTGCCATTTGCTGGCGCCTTTAAGTTTCAATAATGTGGTAACCGCTAATGATGGCAGTTTGTATCATTTAAGTCCGGCAAGTAATCTTCCCTTTTTAAAAGATGGGTATTGTTATGCCGGAGAAGAAAAGTTTAAACTGAATTTCGAAGCATACGATAATCATGCTGTGAATTTTATAGATGAAGTTACCGAAACAGCAAAATTTTTTCAAAATATTCCATATTTATGGGGTGGAAGGCATTTATTTGGTTTAGATTGCTCAGGCTTTACGCAAACGGTATTTAAAATGTTGGGCATCAAATTAAACCGTGATGCTGTTCAGCAGGCTGAACAAGGTGAACTCGTTGGTTTTCTGGCTGAATGCAGAGCTGGTGATGTAGCTTTTTTTGATAATGATGAAGGCAGAATTACCCATGTTGGCATAATGTTGAGCCCAAATGAAATCATCCATTCCTCCGCAAAAGTAAAAATCGATCCGATTGATGATCAAGGGATTTTTAATAAAGAACTGGGGAAATATTCACATAAATTGAGAATTATTAAGCGATTTGTTTGATAATTGTCTGAAATGGATCTTAATCAAAAAAGATGAGGTTTTGCTTTAATTGCGCTGAAATCGTCATGCTGAACTTGTTTCAGCATCTCTAATTAAAGACCTTGAAATGAATTACCTTCGGTGAGCTCGCTAAGGCTCGGTTCAGGGTGACGCCTGATACTAATTAAACTAAATTATTCCATCTCCCAAACCATTACCTGCCGGTCATCACCTGTAGAGATCAAATATTTACCATCACGGCTCCAGATAATTTTATTAATGGAATGGGTGTGGCCGATTCCGGCTTTCTCCAGATTTAGTATTTTATATAGTTTAAAATTTTCTGCATCCCAAAGTTTAATACTTTTATCCTGACTGCTGGTGGCAAAGTAGGGCAGGGTGGGGTGGAATGCAATATCATAAATGGTAAACATATGGGCCGGAACAGTTTGTAGCAACTCATAATCTGGCAGGCTCCAGATTTTCAACTGTGCATCACGACTTCCAGATATTAAATACCGGTTTTCAGGGTGGTAAGCGAGGGATGTAACCGGATGTTTATGTCCTTCCAGGTTTTGTTTCAGGCTATAATCGCTTAGGTTGTAAATTTTAATCAGGTGGTCTTTACAACCAAAGGCAATCTCCGTTTCATCAGGAGAAAGGGCAATGGTACGAACGGTATCATAAGCTGCTTGAAAGCGGTAAATCTCTTTAAAATCACTTAACGACCAAACCGCAACTGATCCATCTTCGCCTGTGGTGATCAGCTCGTTTTTAGTTTGGACGGTTTTAATGTTGAAAATCGGCTTTAAATGTGCGTTGGTACGTGCAATTACTTCCTGTTTCTTTAAATCGTACACACTAAAAGCACCACTTCTTTCGCCCACAAATACTTGGTGGTTATAATAATGCAGGCAATAAACAGAGCTTTGCACAGGCATTTTAACCTTCACAAAAGCCAGATCAGCTAACGACCATTCAACAATACCCTTATCGTTACCTGCACTAAAAAATAACTCATCCTGATTAGAATGGGCAAGCGCATAGACAGGGTTTTGGTGGCCAGGAAGTGTTTTAATGTGTTTGAGCATTCCTTGAGGTTTAGGGTTTAGAGTTTAGGGTGTAAAGTTAGGCATCCAGCACCTTAAACCTTACACCCTTTACCTCAAACCTTATTGATGTCTTTTCTCTAAATTTTTCGCTATATCCTGGATAGATAGACCTTTTTCTTTCAATAAAAATAAAAGGTGGAAAATAAGATCCGAAGCTTCTCCGATAAGTTCTTCCTCCGATTCTGCCAATGCAGCAATTACAGTTTCTACACCTTCTTCGCCAACTTTTTGTGCAATTTTATTTAAACCTTTGTTGCGCATTTTGTTGATATAAGAACCCTCAACCGGATTTTCATATCGATCATTAATGATATTTTCGAGCTCGAAAATGAAATTCTGGTTGAAATCTGTTTTGAAACAGCTGCGACTACCGGTATGGCAGGTGGGGCCAATGGCATCCACTTTGATCAGAATGGTGTCGTTATCACAGTCTACAAAAATTTCTTTAACAAACAAAAAATTGTTGCTGGTTTCCCCTTTGGTCCAAAGGCGGCTTTTGGAGCGCGAAAAGAAAGTTACTTTGCCTTCTGCCTGCGTTTTTTCCAAAGCTTCAGCATTCATATAACCCAGCATCAAAACTTCTAAGGTTTTATGATCCTGAATAATTACAGGGAGTAAGCCTGCGGTTTTATCCCAGTCTAGGGAATTCGTATCGATTGTCATTTTATTTTTTATTTTGGAAAAGCAGACTCATGACTATGGACTGCTGACTCCAGACTTATTATATTCTTACCGGAATCTGATTCCTTTTTAATTCCAGTTTTAAATCGGGAATGAGTATTTCGCCATAATGAAATACTGAAGCTGCCAGTGCGGCATCAACATTGGCTTTTTGAAAAACCTCAGTAAAATGCTCCATGCTGCCTGCTCCACCAGATGCGATAATCGGAATATTGATCATTTGGTTTATCTTACCTAGTAATCCACAATCAAAACCCGCTTTGGTGCCATCATGGTCCATAGAGGTTAACAAAATCTCTCCTGCACCTAAATTTTCTGCCTTTTTAATCCAGTTTTCGGTTTCCAGCTCGGTAATTAGCCTTCCTCCATTTAAATGAACCATGTTTTTGCCGTGTACATGTTTGGTATCGACTGCTAAAACCACAAATTGTACCCCGAAAGTTTTAGCAAGGTCTTCAATCAGCTTAGGGTTACGAACAGCTGCAGAATTGATGCTGATTTTATCGGCACCTGCATTTAGAAGGGCCTCAGCATCGGCAATTTCTGTTATTCCTCCGCCTATGGTAAATGGAATGTTTAACTGTCGCGCAACCGATTTTACCATTTCAATCATGGTCTTGCGGCGTTCGTGTGTGGCCGTAATATCCAGAAACACCAACTCATCGGCACCTTGTTGCGCATATTGCGCGGCCAGTTCAACCGGATCGCCCGCATCACGTAAATCAACAAAGTTTACACCTTTTACGGTGCGACCGTCTTTAACGTCTAAACAAGGGATTATTCTTTTTGAAAGCATATTTTGTTTGGTTGTCATGCTGAGGAACGAAGCATCCTTTTCATCGGGTGCAGATCCTTCATTCTTCAGGATGACATAAATATTTATGGAATTAAATCGAACTCAAAGCCTTCAAATTCCACTCTTTAATTTCTTCGATGGTAATCCGGTCTTCGTAAATCGCTTTTCCTACCACCACACTTCTGATTGGATATTTAGCCAGTTCGTAAATATCTTCCATTGAACTCACACCACCGGAAGCAATTAATTTGATCATTGGTGAGTGTTCCAGTAGTTTTTGGTACAATTCAATCGCTGCGCCGCCTAATTTTCCATCCTTGCTGATATCGGTGCATAAGAAACGGAAAAATCCCAATGAAAGGCATTTGTCCACGTAATCCATCAATTTAATCGGCGAACTTTCCATCCAGCCTGAGTACTTAATTACTTCATCCAAAACGTCGATGGCAATAACAATGCGGTTAGCATAATCTTCTTTTTTAGCAAAAGTCTCGCTTAATTGAGGTAAAAAATCAGGGTTGGTAATCGCCTGTGTACCTACAATTACGCGTTGGATACCGGCATCAAGCAAATTGTTAACCTGCTCAATTGTTCTGATTCCACCGCCGTACTGCACCTTCATGTCCGTTTTTTTAATGATCTCGAAGAGTGCTTTTTGGTTGCTAAAATCACCTTTAGCTCCATTTAAGTCGATAATATGGATAAAATCTGTACCATTTGAACGGTATTTTTCTATCATTTCGGGAATGGAAACATCATATTCCGTTTTCTGGTTGTAATCGCCTTCACGAAGACGGACAACTTTTCCATCCAAAATATCAATAGCAGGTATTATGTACATTTTATAAGCTTAAGTTTGAAAAATTTTTTAATACTAGTTCGCCGGCTTTTCCCGATTTTTCAGGATGAAATTGAACGCCGTAAAAATTATCTTTTTGTACTGCTGCCGAGAACTTTAAACCATAATCAGCAGATGCAATATCAAAAGTAGGGTTATATTCAATAAAGTACGAATGCACGAAGTAAAATTGTGTATTATCTTCAACACCTTCAAACAATGAATTGTTTTTTGGCATTACAGCATTCCAGCCCATGTGTGGTATTTTGATATTCAATGACTTATCGAATTTTTTGGTTTTCACCGTAACGATATTCAACAGTGTGGCATCTCCCTCTTCAGAATGTTCAGTAATGAGCTGCATGCCCACACAGATACCTAGCACGGGTTTAGTTAATTTTTTTATCGCTTTAACAAGGCCTGTTCCCTTGAGTTTTTCCATGGCAGCACCCGCATGGCCAACACCCGGGATTATGATGTGACTATATTTTTCGAGGTCATTTTCTGTATTTACCATGCCGTAGGTTACGTTTAAGCGGTCTAATGCTGCGGTAAGGGAGAAGATGTTACCTGCTCCGTAGTTTATAATTCCAACCATATTAGTATCAAGTATTTAGTGTCGAGTATCAGGACAAGACACTTTTTATAAAATTTGAAAATAAAAGTCAGTTTTTCATGGGTGCTGTAGTCCCGCTATTGCTTATAGTCCTCTCCCGATGAAGAATCGGGATGCGGGCTATTCCGCTCTATCGGGTTTATTTAACTGCGGATGGGCTTCAAAACCTTCCGCCATAAACCTTTCAGCCTTCCATCTTTCTTACAACATTCCCTTTGTGCTCGGCAATACCATTTTCTCCGCATCACGTTTTATGGCCATTTTAATGGCTTTAGCAAATGCTTTAAAAATAGCTTCGATTTTGTGGTGCTCGTTATCGCCTTCGGCTTTAATGTTCAGGTTGCATTTTGCAGCATCGCTAAACGATTTAAAGAAATGGTAAAACATCTCTGTTGGCATATCGCCAACTTTTTCGCGTTTAAACTCAGCATCCCAAACGATCCAGTTTCTTCCTCCAAAATCAATAGCTACTTGTGCTAAACAATCGTCCATTGGTAAGCAAAAACCATACCTTTCAATGCCTAATTTATTGCCTAATCCTTTAGCAAAGGCTTCTCCCAGTGCAATACCGGTATCTTCTATCGTGTGGTGCTCATCAATATGTAAATCACCTTTTGCAATCACCTCCAGATCGACACTCCCGTGTCTGGCGATCTGATCAAGCATGTGATCGAAAAAGTTTAAACCGGTTTCGATTTTTGCCTTACCTGTTCCATCCAGGTCAAGGTTAATGGTGATGTCGGTTTCATTGGTCTTGCGTTCATGATGAATTTTCCTGCTTCCTGCTTTAAGCAAGTTATAGATATCTTCCCATTTCTTGGTTTCCAGAATAATCACATCCAATAATGTTTCATGCTTATCTAGTGCTTCTGTTGAACCTAATGCATCATTCTGACGAAGAAAGATTGCTTTTGCGCCTAAATTTTTGGCCAATACCACATCATTCAGACGATCGCCGATGACAAAAGAGTTTTTCAGGTCATAATCTTCGCTAAAATATTTGGTTAATAAAGCGGTGCCTGGTTTACGCGTTGGGGCATTATCTTTGGCAAATGTTCTGTCGATCACGATCTCGCTAAAGTTTACACCTTCACCTGCAAAAGTATCCAGCATGAAATTATGGATGGGCCAGAAATTTTCTTCCGAATTTGAAAGTGTACCCAATCCATCCTGGTTGGTAACCATTACGAGTTCGTAATCCATTTCAGCTGCAATTTTCGATAAATAATATAACGAACGCGGATAAAATTTAAGCTTTGCAAAACTATCTACCTGTTCATCATCAGGCTCAATATTTAAAGTGCCATCCCGATCTATAAATAATACTTTTTTCATCTTAAAATTTCTCTAGAACATTTAACAGCTTATCGTTTTCTTCTTTTGTGCCTACGGTAATGCGTAAACAACCTTCGCACAAAGTTACTTTAGAACGGTCTCGTACAATGATGCCTTGCTCTACTAAAGTATCATAAATTTTTGGCGCATCTGTAACTTCTATGAGAATAAAATTTGCATCAGAAGGATATACTTTTTTTACAATATTTATTTCATTTAGTGCCTTACTTAAACGGTCTCTTTCTGCAACAGATTCTTTGATCCAATCGTTCACCTGAGCGATGTTTTTTAGCGCTTCAAATGCTAAATCCTGAGTGGCCTGATTGATGTTATAAGGTGGCTTAATTTTGTTCAAAATATCGATCACTTTTGTTGAAGAAAAAGCCATGCCTAAACGTAAAGCGGCGAGTCCCCAGGCTTTCGAAAAAGTTTGCAAAACTACGAGGTTTGCGTACTCGGTTAGCTCCTGGATAAAGGTCTTCTGACGGGCGTAATTAATGTAAGCTTCATCGACTACAACGATGCCATTAAAGTTTGCTAAAATGGTTTCAATATCTTCCCTTTTTATTGAATTTCCGGTCGGATTATTTGGTGAGCAAATGAAGATTAATTTGGTGTTTTTGTCAATCGCTTCTGCGATCTTTTCCATGTCTAACTGGAAGTCGGGAAGCAGGCTCACTTTGCGTATTTCTACGTCATTTATATTGGCCGAAACTTCATACATTCCATAGGTTGGCGGCAGTACAATTACATTGTCTTTTCCAGGGTTACAGAAAGCACGGAATAACAAATCTATTGCTTCATCACTACCATTTCCTAAAAAAGTATTCTCAATTGGTACACCTTTTATTTTACTTATGGCATCTTTCAAATCCAGCTGTAAAGGATCTGGATAGCGGTTATAATTGGCAGGCAAAGGTGAGCCATAACTGTTCTCGTTAGCATCCAAAAAAACAGATGCCTGGCCTTTAAATTCGTCCCTTGCGGTAGAGTAGGGGCGAAGGTTTTTTATATTTTCTCTTACTAAATCGTTAATGTCCATTGTTGTGTTTTATTCGTCACCCTGAATTTATTTCAGGGTCTTTTACTGTTATAGATGCTGAAATAAATTCAGCATGACGTACAGCAAAGATGTTTATCTAATTGAATTTTTAAGTCTTATGCTTACTGCATTTTTATGTGCTTCTAAACCTTCGGCTGCTGCAAGTATTTCAACTGTGGCGCCAATATTATTCAAGCCTTCCTGAGATAAATGCTGAAAAGTGATTTTTTTCAAAAAAGCATCAGTTGATACCCCTGAATAAGCCTTTGCAAAGCCACTGGTTGGTAAGGTATGATTGGTTCCAGAGGCATAATCGCCAACACTTTCTGGTGTAAGGTTGCCTAAAAATACCGATCCTGCATTGATAATCAATGGGATAATGCTTTCGAAGGTTTCGGTAGCCAATATTAAATGCTCTGGTGCATACTCATTTGAAAATTGCATGGCCTCTTCCAGATTTTTAGCCAATACAGCATATGAATTGGCTATGGCTTTAGCTGCAATGTCTTTTCTAGGAAGAATAGCAAGCTGATTATCAATTTCTTTTAGGGTTTCAGTTATGATCTGATTAGAGGTGGAAACTAAAATAGCCTGACTATCAGTTCCATGTTCTGCCTGCGCAAGTAGGTCGGCAGCAATAAATGACGGATTGGCAGTCTCATCTGCGATAACCAATACCTCTGATGGTCCGGCAGGCATATCTATTGCCACTTTATTTTGAACCATGGTTTTAGCTGTGGTTACATAACGGTTGCCAGGGCCAAAAATCTTATATACCTGTGGTACGCTTTCCGTTCCGAAAGCCATGGCAGCTACAGCCTGTGCGCCCCCAATCAGGAATACTTTTTCTATACCCAATAGCACTGCGCAATAAGCCAGGTAACAATTGGTTTTGCCATCACTTTGCGGAGGTGAGCATACTACAATCTCTGTACAGCCTGCAATACGTGCTGGTGTTGCCAGCATTAGAAAGGTACTTGGTAATACTGCGGTTCCTCCCGGGATATAAAGTCCAACCTTTTCAATTGCCCTGCTTTCGCGCCAGCAAACTACACCTGGCATCGTCTCTATTTTATCTTCTTTCTTTAGCTGCGACAGGTGAAAATTTTTGATGTTTTCGTAAGCCGTATCAATTGCTTTTTTTGCTTCAGCCGGGATAGTTGCCGCAATAGCTTTTAACTCTTCGCCATCTAAAAAAAGTTTTTCCAGTTCAACTTTATCAAAGGTTTTGGCGAAATCAAAAAGGGCTTTGTCGCCATCCGTTTTTACCGATTTCACAATATCAGCAACACGACTTTCAACCAATTTATCGTCTTCAATCTGTCTCGAACAAAGTTCTTCAATTTTTGATTTAGATAAATCTGTATAATTGTAGATTTTCAATGTTTTATATTTTTAAATTAACTAATAGTTAATATGAGATTTTACGAATTTACTTGATTATTTTCTCAATTGGCATTACTAAAATACCTTCGGCACCAGCAGCTTTCAAACTGTTTATTTTGTCCCAGAAATCTTCTTCAGCAATTACAGAATGGACGGCTACCCAATTCGGTTCGAAGAGTGGAACTACCGTAGGGCTTTTAACGCCAGGCAATAAATCAACTACTTTTTGGAGGTTATCTTTCGATACATTCAGTACCACGTATTTGTTCGATTTTGCACTAAGTACAGAGCGGATGCGCTGCAGTAATTCTGCTACTTCCGGGTTGTTGGCTATTGATTTATTTCCGATTAAAACCGCTTCCGATTGCATGACATCAGCGAAAGGTTTTAGTCCGTTGCTCTTTAATGTTCCACCTGTTGAAACGATATCAAAAATAGCATCACTTAATCCTAAACCCGGTCCAATTTCTACCGATCCTGAAATAGTTCTGATATCAGATTTTATACCTTTTTCCTGTAAGAATTTTTCGAGGATTACCGGATAAGAAGTTGCAATTGCTTTGCCGTTTAACTCTTCAAGTTCTTGGATGTTACTGGTGGCTTGAACAGCAATTTTTAAGGTGCATTTTCCAAAGCCCAATTTTTGTAGATAATCTACTTCGGCTTTGGTTTCTACAATTACATTTTCACCAACTATACCCAGGTCGGCAATGCCATCCTGTACATATTCGGGGATGTCATCGTCCCTCAGAAAAAGAATTTCTAAAGGAAAATTGGTAACGGTTGAGATCAGGGAACTTTTGTAGTTTTCGAAAGATAAACCACAGTTTTTAAGTATTTCTACAGATTTTTCATTTAACCTACCCGACTTCTGGATAGCGATTTTAAGTGTTTTCAAAGTATTGAATATAGAGTGAACAAGAAATTATTTTACGGAAAAAAGTTTTGAAGTACAAAACAAACATATCATATCGCCTATCGGCGATGGTGTAAATGTAAGTGATGGTTCAAAGTTAAATTCATAAATTATTTCTGCCAGTATCAATACTTTAGCTGATAAGCGCTGGCAAATATAGTGTTTGATTTGGGAAAACAAAAAATAATGGCACTTAATTTGCCATTATGGTGTTTTTATTATCATTAACTATTATTTTATATTAATATTCTACGCTTTTGAAAAAGTTTCGCTTTCTTATCCTGCCCTTTATTTTATTCGTTTCTGCCTGTGGGTGGTTTAAAAGCCCACCCGAGATTGGAAAAGTGCTTTCTGAACATTTCAAGAATAAGATCTATAAAGATTTTGATACTGTAGCCTATGATAGTGTTTTTGTGAAAACAATGGACAGTCTTTCGGTTAAATTTGTTAATCCTAAAACCATAAAAGCATTTTATGCAAGTAATAATGCCCAACCTAAATTGGTTACCCAATTCTACATTAATGGCCAGTTAGATACGCTAGTGAGTTATTTAGATCAAAGCCAGGTGCACGGCTTTAATCCAAAGATTTTTAAGGGAGATGAGATTAAAAGCTTGTTGGCATTGTTAACAGCCAATAAGTTTAAGAAAGTAGGGGAAAGTTATCCTATAATCGCCAAATTAGAGTTGTTATCAGCAAATGCTTACCTGAATTACAATAATTACCTCAAATATGGTGTGGTAAATCCCAAGGCAATTTTTTCACGTTATTACATTAAAGTTAAACGTCCGGATAGTTTAGGCATGATTAATCTTTTAAATGGTAAAAGCCTTTCAGATACCTTAAGATCCGTTCAGCCAAAGTCTGCTCAATACAAAGCTTTGCAAGCGGCCTATTTGCATGCAAATTCGGAAAGTGAAAAGCGGATTTTATCATTAAACATGGAGCGTTTCCGTTGGAAAATGCCAGAGACAGGAGACAATTATGTGCAGGTAAATATTCCGGATTTTAGGTTAACCTGGTTCGATAAAAAAGATACCGTAATTGCGATGAAAGTTTGTGTAGGTGGTAAGCGCGAAAATGGATATGACGAGAAGCTTAAAGCCTTCTCAAAATCGGGTAATTTAGATGACAAACCTAAGAATCACGAGACGCCATTATTGTTCAGTAAAATCAACTCAATTCAAGCCAATCCGGTATGGAATATTCCGGTAAGTATTGCCCAAAGTGAGATCTATTGGATGGCCAGAAAAGATCCCTTTTATTTGTCGAATAGTAACATTAAAGTATACTATAAAGATAAGCTGGTTGGTGAACCTGATACCATCAATTGGAGCAGGTATTCTCGTGATAAATTACCCTTCAGATTTAAGCAGGGATCTGGTGGCGGAAATGCTTTGGGAAAGTTTAAATTTATCTTCGATAATAGCTCAAGTATTTACCTGCACGATACCAATAATAAGAACGGATTTAACTTAACAAACAGAGCCATCAGTCATGGCTGTGTGCGCATCGAAAAACCACTAGAATTTGCTGCACTTTTGGTGAAAGATTCTTACACTTATGATAAACTTAGGGCAGAGGTAGATCTGCCACCAATAGATAGCACGCATATAAAATGGTATAAAAAACGCATGGCGCAAAAGGCAGATACGACCAAGTCTTTTCAATTAAAACCGACCTGGTTCGGACCAAAGAAACCTGTTCCATTGATCATTACCTATATTACGGCCTGGTCTCAAAATGATAAGATCGAGTACCGGTCTGATATCTATGGAATGGATGAAAAACTTTGGGTTGCAATGAAGAAGTTTAGATAAGAAATAAAATTGTAACATTCGGTCTTTTATCATAAAAGCATTAATTTTGTGTTGTTTTTACACAAATTAAGGAATGATCGATCAAAACATTAAAATTGCCGTTGATGCCATTGTTTTTGGCTACGAAAAAGGAACACTCTATGTATTGGCCGTTCAGCAGCGCTTTGGTAAACTGGCAGATCGTTGGGTGTTGCCCGGTGGTTTTATTTTGGATGATGAACCATTAATAACCGCAGTAGAACGTGAGCTTAAGGAAGAGGCTGGGATAACTGTAAATTACCTCGAACAATTGGGGACTTTTGGTGATGATGTTAAACGCGACGAACGATTCAGGGTAATCTCTGTCGCTTATTTTGCTCTGGTAAATCCCAAAAATTTTGTGTTAAAGGCTGATACCGATGCAAAAGATGCCAAATGGTTTCCAGTAGCGCAGGTGCCGGCGTTGGGTTACGACCATAATGAAATGGTTAAACTTGCTCATCAACGTTTAAAAAGTAAACTTACCTATCAGCCTATTGGTTTCGATCTCTTGGACCATGAATTTCTCTTTTCAGATCTAGAAAATTTATACTGTTCTATTTTAGAACGGGATATTGACAGGAGAAATTTTAGAAAAAAAATATTAAGTTTTGGAATTGTAAAAGAAACAGATAAAGTGGTTAAAATAGGCGCTAGCGGACGGCCAGGGAAGCTTTTCGTATTCGATAAGCCAAAATATCACCAACTTTTAAAGAAAAATTTCCAGTTTGATATTAGGTTTGCGTAAAATAAACACAAATTATTTTTTGCATTTCAAAAATGATTTTTATATTTGTGTAAATAATACGCAAATATATGTTAAATCTTAATCCAAGTTTCACTCCGCTAGGCGAAAATAACTTAATCGAATACAAATCTTTCTTATTTGCAGGTGGCGAACCACACATTAAAATTTCAAATAATTTTGATGTCAGCCTTCCGGTTACCATTACACACCGAATAAATTCTTTTAATGATTTAGGCCTGATCTGCATTACCGTTGATGCTTTGAAAAGAATGGGCGTGAAGGAAATCAATCTTTTTATTCCGTATTTCCCAGCAGCCAGGCAAGATAGGGTGATGGTCCCGGGCGAGCCATTATCGGTAAAAGTATATGCAGATATGATTAATGCCATGACTTTGGCAAGTGTTACCATTTTCGATCCGCATAGCGAAGTAACCCCGGCATTGCTGAATAACTGTGTTACCATTTCTAACCACGAATTTATAAAACAGGTTATCGCAAAAATTGGAAACGATGTAAAACTCATTTCTCCTGATGGAGGTGCTTTAAAGAAAATTTATAAAGTTTCCGAATTTTTAGGTGGAGCCGAAGTAGTAGAATGCTCTAAAAGCCGTGATGTAAAAACAGGAAAACTATCCGGATTTAAAGTGTATAGTGAAGATCTGGCTGGTGCCGATTGTTTAATTGTGGATGATATCTGTGATGGTGGGGGAACGTTTATCGGTTTGGCCGAAGCATTAAAGGCCAAAAATGCGGGGAAATTATATCTGGCGATCAGTCATGGCATATTCAGCAAAGGCTTTGAAGTGTTTGATCAATATTTTGAGCAGATTTTTACAACCGATTCGATCAAAGAAATTGATCATGCTGGTGTAACGCAGCTAAAATTAGTGGATATTTTATAGGATAATATGAGAACGATACTTCCGCCAGAGATTATTTTGCCATCTGATGTGTCGGTATTTCTTGCCGGAACCATCGATATGGGCCACTCTGTTGATTGGCAACAAACATTTATTCATCAGGCAAATAAGGAAAAAAAAATGGATGATGTAGTCGTTTTCAATCCGCGAAGAAAATCCTGGGATCATAGCTGGACGCAGTCGATCGAAAATGTATGGTTCAGCGAGCAGGTGAACTGGGAACTGGATGCAATGGAAAGTGCTGACGTGATTTTATTGTTCCTTGAAGCAAATTCTAAGTCGCCAATTTCGATGATGGAGTTGGGTTTATTCGCCGATTCAGGCAAGTTGATGGTTTGCTGTGAGGAAGGGTTTTGGCGGAAGGGCAATATCGATATCGTTTGTAAAAGAAAAGGAATCGATCAGTACCGCACATTCGATGAACTTAGTGCTGCCGTAATAGCAAAGCTTAAAGATTTGGTAGAAAGTAAATAAAAGCGAAAACATGAAAAACAGGATTATCCATAGCGCGATGTTCGGGCTGGTAGTTGGCGATGCTTTGGGTGTGCCGGTAGAATTTAAAAGCAGGGATTATTTAAGAAAGTTTCCGGTAAAGGATATGCTGGCCTATGGTGTTCATCATCAACCGTTAGGTACCTGGAGTGATGATAGTTCGCTAACGCTTTGTTTGGCCGAAAGTCTTTGCAATGGCTACGATTTAAATGATATCGCACAAAAATTTCTTCAATGGTTTAACGCTCAGGTCTGGACGCCTCACGGAAAAGTTTTCGATATCGGAATTGCTACGAGTGAGGCTATTAAGATGATAAAACATGGAGCAGACCCCGTTTTATGTGGCGGGGCATCAGAAATGGATAATGGAAATGGGTCTTTAATGAGGATTTTGCCTTTGTTGTTTTATTTACAGGGTGAAAAGGATCTTAAAGTTGTTTACCAACGGGTGAATGAGGTTTCATCGATTACACATGCACATTTCCGTTCTGTTTTTGCTTGTTTTATTTACATTGTTTATGGTTTGGAACTGTTAAAAGGGAACGATAAAAGAGAAGCTTATTTTAACGCACAGTTTAAACTTAAAAACTTTATTGCAAATAATGATTTCGAACAAAAGGAAATTGACTTGTTTAAAAGGGTTTTACTAAATGATATCTCAACAGTTCCAGAAAGCGAGATTTATTCTTCAGGTTATGTGCTGCATAGCCTGGAAGCTAGCTTGTGGTGTACCCTCAATACCGAATCATATGAGGATGCGGTTCTGAAAGCGGTTAACCTAGGTGACGATACAGACACAACTGGTGCAATTACCGGTGGTTTGGCCGGTTTAATCTATGGCTTTGAATCTATTCCTGAAAATTGGGTCAATTCAATTGTAAAGAAAATAGAAATTGATAATCTCTGTGAAGAAATGAATTCCGCATTGATGGATTAAGGGATGAAATAGCAAAGAAAGATGTTTAAAAATCTATGGTCGTCACCTTGAACCCAGCCTTAGCGAGCTCAACGAAGGTAATTTATTCAGGGTTTTACAGAGAAGATGCTGAAATGAATTCAGCATGACGTTTGCATTGAAACAATCTATAAATAAAAATTCAAAAAATGATTTTAGAACTAATCAAAGCCGATATAACAACAATTAAAGCCGATGCTATCGTCAACGCGGCAAACAGTTCATTACTGGGTGGCGGCGGAGTAGATGGCGCAATCCACAGAAAAGGTGGCAAGGCAATTTTAAATGCTTGTGTAGCCATCAGGAATAAACAGGGACAATGCAAAACTGGAAATGCAGTAATTACAACGGCAGGCAATTTAACTGCAAAATATGTAATCCATACCGTTGGGCCGGTTTGGAACGGTGAAAGTGAGAAAAATAACGCTTTGCTTGCAGATTGTTATCGCAATAGCTTAATCTTAGCAATAGAAAACAATGTTAAAACTATTGCTTTTCCCAATATCAGTACTGGGATTTATCATTTCCCGAAAGATAAAGCAGCAGAAATTGCCATTAGAACGGTAAGTGATTTCGATCAAAAAGAAAAAATAGAAAAGGTAATCTTCGTTTGTTTCGACGATGAGAATTACGAGTTATACCTGCAAAAATTAGGTAAATAATAAGTTTAACATTTAAATTATGGACAGTAAAATAACAAAAGGCATCAGTAAACTGCTAAGTTATATTTTGAGGCATTCGCCAGAAACCATAAAGCTTAAGCTTGATGAAAATGGTTGGGCGGATGTGAACGAGCTGATTGCCAAATTCGATCTTTATGAGCTAGAACTAGATTTTGAACTGCTTGAATACGTGGTTGAAAATAACGATAAAAAGAGATTTGCATTTAATGCAGATAAAACCAAAATAAGGGCAAATCAAGGGCATTCCATTTCAATTGAACTAAACCTTGATGAGGCGGAACCGCCAGCATACCTGTATCATGGTACAGTTGAAAAATTCCTGCCTGACATTAAATTGCAGGGATTGCAAAAAATGAGCCGGCAGCATGTGCATTTAAGTGCCGATAAAGAAACGGCCAACAAAGTAGGTGGTAGGAGAGGTAAACCGGTTATCCTTACCGTTAATAGCGGTGATATGCATAGGGCAGGCTATAAATTTTATTTATCAGCCAACAATGTATGGCTTGCAGCTGTTGTGCCTGCTGAGTTTATAACATTTTAACATGAGCAGAACATTGGTAATAGGTGATATTCATGGCGGATTAAAAGGCCTGATCCAGTTATTCGAACGTGCAGACATTTCAGCTGAAGATAAGCTCATCTTTCTTGGCGATTATGTAGATGGTTGGAGTGAATCGGCACAGGTAATTGATTACCTCATGCGCCTGGATGAAAGTCACCAGTGCATCTTTATTAAAGGCAATCATGATGCCTGGTGCATAGATTGGCTCGAAAAAGCCATTGTAAATGACGTTTGGTTTGTACATGGAGGTAAATCAACAATGGAGAGTTATCAAAGTTTATCTGATGAAGCAAAGAGAGAACACTTAAATTTCTTTAAACGAATGAAAGATTATGATGTGGACGGGCAGAACAATCTTTTTATCCACGCTGGTTTTTCTTCCATGCACGGTCCGGAAAAAGAGCGTTATTCAAGCAATTATTCGTGGGACCGCACGCTTTGGGAAATGGCGCTCACCATGGATAACCGGATTAAAAAAGATTCGGCCATTTATCCGAAACGTTTATTGTTGTACCATGAAATCTATATTGGGCATACGCCAACGCTCTACTATAATGTTAATGTACCAATGCAGGGCTGCAATGTCTGGAATATCGATACCGGTGCTGCATTTACAGGGAAATTAAGCTGTTTGGATATTGAAACCAAACAATTTTGGCAGAGTGATACGTTACAAAGCCTGTATCCAAACGAAAAGGGAAGAAATAAATAATATTTAAATACATCAAACCATGAATCCATTATTATTAACAGACGGTTATAAAGTTGACCACCGCAGACAGTATCCTGAAAATACCACTCTGGTTTATTCGAATTGGACGCCAAGAAAAAGCAGGCTCGAAAATGTAAATCATGTGGTTCTTTTTGGGCTACAGTACTTTATCAAAAAATATATCATCGACGATTTTAACCAGAATTTCTTTAAACAGCCAAAAGAGGAGATTTTAAGGAAATATGCCCGCAGGATCAATAATTACCTTGGCGAAAACCTGGTAGGCACACAGCACATTGCCGATTTACATGATCTGGGTTATATCCCCATGGTTTTCAAATCACTTCCCGAAGGAGCAGAAGTGCCTTTGCGTGTGCCGATGTTCACCATGTACAATACCAAACCCGAGTTTTTCTGGCTGACCAATTATTTCGAAACGTTGCTTTCTGCAGTGGTTTGGTTGCCATGTAATTCGGCTACTATTGCAAAACAGTACCGTACCATTTTGGATAAATATGCAGCAGAAACCTCATCGGTACCAGAATTTGTAGATTGGCAAGGTCACGATTTCTCCATGCGCGGTATGGGTGGGATAGAAGCTGCAGTAACTTCAGCAGCTGGACATTTATTGAGTTTCACAGGAACTGATACCATCCCGGCTATTGATTTTCTGGAAGAATATTATAACGCAGATTCCGACAAAGAACTGATTGGTGGCTCTGTTGCCGCTACAGAACATTCGGTAATGTGCATGGGAACAAATACAGGAGAGCTCGAAACTTTTAAAAGATTGATTTTAGAAGTTTATCCAAAAGGGATTGTATCTATTGTTTCTGATACCTGGGATTTATGGAAAGTGTTAACTGAATATCTACCTGTTTTGAAAGATGATATTGTTGCCCGAGCCGGTAAGGTGGTCATCAGGCCTGATTCCGGTGATCCTGTTGATATTATCTGCGGAAATCCGAACGGTAAAAATGAAAACGAACAAAAAGGCGTAATCGAACTGCTTTGGGATGTTTTTGGTGGAAAAACCAATGATAAAGGCTTTAAAGAACTTGTTCCTCAAATTGGGGCCATTTATGGCGACAGCATTACCACCGAGCGGGCTACACAAATCTGTGAGCGTTTAAAAGCAAAAGGTTTCGCTTCGACCAATGTAGTGTTTGGTATCGGATCTTTCACCTATCAATATAATACACGTGATACCTTCGGTTTTGCAATGAAAGCTACTTATGGAGAAGTGGATGGTGTTGGTCGTGAAATATTTAAGGATCCCGTTACCGATGATGGTACCAAAAAATCGGCTAAAGGTTTATTGCAGATTTTTAAAAATGCCCAGGGAGAATATGAACTGAAAGATCAATGTACCTGGCAAGAAGAAGCACAAGGTGAACTAAAAGAAGTTTTCAGAGACGGCAAACTGTTAATTGATTATTCTCTTGCCGAAATTAGAGAAAGACTAAAGAATAGTTAACTTCGCCAAGTTTTTGAGACTGTATCATTATATAAAACTGTCATCCTGAGCCTGTCGAAGGACAATAATAAACCCGTTTCGACAGGCTCAAAGTGACATTAGTTTTTAAGTACACCTTATTCAACGAAAGACATCAAAAAATGCAGGAAACACCTAATTTTAACCATCAGGCCGATATCGTAAATAGTGCCATCAGATTTATGAACGCATGGTTTAAACAATCGAAGGCAATTACAAGTGAACTGAATGATTTTTTTATATTGCCAGGCAATAAAATTATTGGCAAAGATGTTATCATTGGGCGATTGAAAGGCATTTTCGGTCAATCAGATGAGTATGTAGGCGGGCGTTATGATATCATAGATGTTAATTTTGAATTATTAGACGATGGTAAAGGAATGGGCTTTATAGAAGGTGTTGCTGGTTACCGCGATGTGATTCAAAAACAATCTAAAATTGTAAGCGGACCTTTTAAACTGTATTTTGCACTAAATAACGGTGCCTGGAAAATTGTGAATATCGAATTTCCAGGATTTAGTTATTAGGTTAATAAAATCAATGCGATTCGTCGTCATTGCGAGAAGGCTTTTTCAGCCGACGAAGCAATCTTAATGCCGTCGCTATAAACCTATTTTGTAAGATTGCTTCGTCGTTCCTCCTCGCAATGACGATTCTTTGTATTGAAATCCAATAGGTATTTTTATATTAGGGGGCACCACTTATCAAAATCTAAGTAACATTGATAATAATAAATCACGAATATTAAACCAATTCCATAATTTTTCTATCTTTGGTTTTTAATGAATTTCCTTTATCCGGGCTTTCTTTTTGCACTAATATCGGTTGCCATCCCGGTTATCATTCATTTATTCAATTTCAGAAAATTTAAAAAGGTTTATTTCTCTAATGTTCAGCTTTTAAAGGAAGTAGAACAGCAAAATTCATCAAAAGAAAAAATTAAAAATCTGCTCATTCTCTTGTCGCGGATTTTGGCGATCATCTTTTTGGTGCTGGCATTTGCCCAACCTTATATCCCTGAACACAATCAAAAAACTACGGCTTTAAACAACATAGTAAGCATTTATATTGATAATTCTTACAGTATGGAGGCCGTTAATAAAGATGGCAGTTTGCTGGACGAGGCGAAACGTAGGGGAAAGGAACTGGTTAAAGGTTTCGGGATGAACGACCGTTTTCAGCTGTTAACCAACGATTTCGAAGGTAAACAACAACGTTTATTAAATGAAGAAGGATTTTTAAAAGCACTGGATGATGTAAAAATTTCAGCAGCAAACCGAAATCTCCAGCAAATTTTAAACAGACAGGGAAATGTTTTATCTGGGGCAGAAAATAAATACAGCTTTCTCATCTCCGATTTTCAAAAAAATATTTCCTCCACAAAAAAACTCGAAACCAAAGCCGATATTCAATATTCATTTTTGAAATTGAATGCTAATACCCTACCCAATGTTGCGGTAGATAGCGTTTGGACACTTTCACCAAATCATCAGCCCGGTGCAAATGAACGTTTAGTGGTGCAGCTAAAAAATTATTCAGAAGAAGAAGCAAAAAATATTCCCATAAAACTAAGCATTAACAACCAGCAAAAAGGATTGGGTTCCGTAACCATTCCTGCAGGTAAAATAGTTAAAGATACCCTGAATTTCTCAGGACTTAATGTCGGATCGCAAAAAGGTATGGTGAGCATTAAAGATTTTCCCATAACCTTTGATGATTCCCTGTCGTTCAGTTTTAAAGTAGAAAAAAGTTTCCCTGTTTTAAGTATTAATGGGCCGAATGCTGGTCATTACATTAAAGCCTTATTCGCGGCCGACGCATACTATCAATTAGCTGAAAATGCCGAAAGCAACGTAAACTATAATAATTTTACCAATTATGGCTTAATTGTATTGAACGGATTGAAAAGTCCTTCAAGCGGATTGGCACAACAGCTAAAAACCTATCTAAACGCAGGTGGAACGGTAGTGCTTTTTCCCGATTTAGATGCTGATATCCAGACTTATAATTCATTTTTGAGCGGATTGTCGCTTCCAACTATCCAAGGTTTAAATACTACACCAAGCAAGGTTGACCAGATTGATCTGCAAAATCCGATTTTTAAAACTGTTTTTGAAGAAATCCCTAAAAATCTGGATTTGCCAACTGTTTCCCGTTATTATTCTTTTGTGGAGAAAAATACATCCAACAAAGAAGATATCATGATGTTGCCGGGTAGAAAGGCTTTTTTTTCTAAATATGGGGTAGGTAACGGTCAGGTTTATTTATCAGCCACCGGCTTGAATGTTAATGATGGAAATCTGGCACGTCATCCGGTTTTCGTACCGTTAGTTTATCGCTTGGCCCTAAGTGGAGGAAACGAAGTACCGCTATATTATCATATTGGCAATGACAATACACTGGCCAGTAAAAAAATCGCTATCGGTAAAAACCAGAGTTTAAAAATTACAGCTGACCATTTTGAAGCGATCCCTGAAATAAGGCAGGCAGATGGAAAAACATTAATTTATATTGCCGATCAGATTAAAAATGCAGGTTTTTATAACCTAAAACTTGCAGATTCGCTGCTTGCGGTTTATAGTTTTAACGCTGGGCGTACCGAATCTGATCTACACTATTTAAGTAAAACAGAACTGGAGCAATTAGCCGATAAAAGTAACCTGAAAATATTCGATACCGATAAAGATGCCGTTAAATTAATTGCCGGTGGCAATAAAATCGGACAAACTTTATGGAAACTTTGTCTAATTTTGTCGCTGATTTTTATTGCAGCAGAAATTTTGCTCATCCGATTTTTTAACAACACAAAAAGAACAATATGAATCTCCTGGTTAAAAATGTAACCATTGCCGATCCGCAAAGTAAATTCAACAGTCAACAATGCGATGTCAGAGTAGAAAATGGTAAAATTATGAACATAGGTAAATTAACTGCCGATAAAAATGAAACCATTTTTGATGCTCATGGTGCTTTCTTAACACCGGGGTTTTTCGATTTAAACTGTGTAGCAGGCGATCCGGGCTTCGAAACGAAGGAAGATATTGAAACGTTAACTCAAACCGCAAAAGCTGGCGGTTTTACAGGATTGGCCTTATTACCGCAAACCAGTCCGGTTGTACAGTCAAAATCTCAGGTAGAATATATTATTAACAGGGCTAAGAATAATCTGGTTGAAGTTTTGCCTGTTGGGGCCATTAGCCAGAACCGCGAGGCAAAAGAATTGGCTGAACTTTTCGATATGCAACAGGCAGGAGCTGTAGCTTTTTCTGATGGTGATAAAGCCTTACAGGATGATGGTTTTATGAGCCGGGCCTTGCAATATGCCAAAGGTTTTAATGCACTCTTAATGGTTTATCCCGAAAATAAATCAATTGCAGGTAAATCGCAGATTAATGAAAGTAAAAACTCAGTGCTTCTTGGAATGAAAGGTTTGCCGGCGCTGGCCGAAGAAATGCACATCGCCCGCGATATTTTCCTGGCTTCATATAACGAAACCAAGATCCACATCAGCAATATTTCAACTGCAGGTGCTGTCGCTTTAATCCGTAAGGCAAAGAAAGATGGTGTTCAGGTTTCATGCGATGTAACGGCTCATCACCTCGTGTTTACAGAAGAACTTTTAAGCGATTTTGATAGCAATTATAAGGTTAAGCCACCATTACGTGGAAAATCAGATGTAAAAGCATTAATTGCTGGTTTAAAAGACGGAACAATTGATGCGATTACTTCTCAGCACCGGCCTGAGGAAATCGAATTTAAAAATGTAGAGTTCGAAATTGCCCATTATGGTATTATTGCTTTACAAACGGTATTGCCATTGTTGTTAAAAGCCGGATTGGATATTACTTTAATTGCAGAGAAATTGGCCATTAACCCACGTATATTGTTAAATTTAACTGTTCCGGTAATTGAAGAAGGAGCAGCGGCTAACTTCACAGTAGTGAATACAAGCGAAAAATGGTTGTATAATTCGGCAAGCAACCATTCAAAATCGGCAAATAGTCCGTTATTGGGTACCGAACTTACTGGTAAGGTAAAATTGGTATATAATAATAACCAATACTGGGAGAATTAAGGTTGAAAAGGTTGAAGGCATAAGGTTCTTAACCATGTCTTAAAAGATATTAGTTCAAAAAAAAATATTGATAATTAACAGGTTATAAGAACTTTAAGACTAAAGCAAGAAATTACAATTTGCTGTTCAGGTCGTACAATCTTATCATCCTAAAACACTAAAAATCTTAATGATGGATAATAGAGTAAAAAAGGCACTAGGTGTAGCCATTAACAAATATGCTGAAGTTTCGGCTACTAATGTAGAAGGTTTTGAAACAGAATTGTTGGCTGCTTTTGAGCTTGATGTTAACTTTTTAGATAAAGCTACGGCTTTTGATGCAGTTTTCGATTCTCATCCGAAATTTGAAGAATTGCGCGAAGTATTTTTCGATTTATTGATGGTAAATTTCTTCAGTAGCGACGTGCAAAAACTAGAAGATGACTATTTGGAGAGCGAAGAATGGGCGAATATTGAGGAGGAAACCATTGAAAGGGGTACCGAACTTTTAAATCTTTTGCTATACATTAAAGAGTGCAAGGATGAAGATTTAGATCCTGAACTGGGCGATTTTTTAAAAGAATTTTTGTTGGTAGAAGACGATGAGTTTCAGGATGAGTTTGAGATTTATGAAGAACTGATCAGCAACCAGCAACTGGCCGAAAGTAGTGTAGAAGAGATCTGTAAAGCGGCTGCAAAATTAAATATCAGCGAAGAAATGCAGGAATTGTTCGTGCCGTTTATGGTTTTCTTCCTGGATGTAGAAGGTAGTAAGGAAACAGAAAAAGAATTAATTCAGTTTAGCCGTAACAAAGCTTTTGATGCTGCATCTTATACATTGATCACAACAATCAATAACTAAAAAAACTAAAAAAATGGACAAGAGTGCTCTTATTACCAAGCTTGCTTTAAAAAATGGATTAATGCTGGCTGCGGTCTCAATCATTTTATCTTTAACCTTACATTTTATCGATCCCGTATTAATTTACACCAGCTTTGTGGCGCAAATATTAATATTTGTTTTATTTATCGCCCTGTTGGTGGTAGTAGGGATTAACATTCGTAAAGAAATTGGTGGTTTTTGGACATTTGGAGAAGCTTTCAAAGCGTTTTTAATTGTTTCCTTAATTTTGGCATTAACTGCTACACTTTACAACGTAGTATTAATGAAATTTATTGATCCTGATCTTCCGGCAAAAGCTGCAGACGCTATTGAAACTGCGCAAAGAGCGATGATGGAGAAATTTGGAATGGCTAGCGAACAGATCGATGAAGCCATGGCTAAAGCAGGAAATATGCAGGAGAAACTAGAACCAACTTTTAAAAATATTTTTACAAGCTTTGGTGTTTCACTTGCTTTATATGGTGTGCTATCTTTGATCCTTTCAGCAATCTTAAAGAAAAAGGAACCGGTAAGATTCGATTCGTTTCCTAAAGAAGCTTAAATTATTTTATAAAATTTTGAACGTGCAGGTTTTATCATTTAATTTGATGAAATCTGCACTTTTTATTTTAAATAGCGACTTGTGATGCATCATCTATATATTATTTCTGGTTGTAATGGAGCAGGTAAAACAACTGCATCATTTACTATTTTGCCTGAAATCCTTAATTGTAGAGAATTTGTTAATGCCGATGAGATTGCCCGTGGAATTTCTCCGTTTAAGCCTGAAAGTGTAGCCATTCAGGCAGGAAAAATTATGCTGAACCGGATTGATGAGCTGCTATTGCAAAAAGCGGATTTTGCTATTGAAACTACGCTCACTACTAAATCTTACTTAAATACAATTAAAAAAGCAAAAGCTTTAGGTTATCAGGTAACGCTTTTATTTTTTTGGCTAAATGATGTAGAACTTGCTATTGAAAGGGTTAAAATGAGGGTATCTGAAGGTGGACACGATATCCCTGAAGATGTAATCAGAAGAAGGTATAAAAAAGGCATGCAAAATTTACAGCAGTTTACTAACGTTGCTGATTATTGGATAATAATTAATAGTTCAGATAGTGAATTGCAATTTATAGCAGAAGGAAATTTGACGGATGAAATAACTATCTTTGAAAAAAATACTTGGTTGAAATTTAATTTTATACCTAATGGGAAATAAGAACAATATTGAATTGCGGGATAAAATACGTTTGGGTCTTAACTTAGCATTCAAAAAACTAGTTGCTTATAAGGCGAAAAATGATGGTGTTTTGGTTTTCTCCGATCAGGGGGAAATTATAAAAATAAAAGCTAAAGACATTAAATTATAATTAAATCAAAAATTTTGAACGTGCAGGTTTTATCATTTAATTTGATGAAATTTGCACGTTTTAATTTAAACAAACCTCGCAGGTTTTTAAACGGCGTAGCCCTCAATGAGGCAGCGGAAAACGTAAATACCCCGAATTAAACCTGCGAGGTTTATGCTTAAAAAATGGATATATCAGTTGTAGTACCCTTATTTAATGAAGATGAATCCCTGCCGGAATTAACGGCCTGGATTGATAAAGTGATGACCGAAAATAATTTCAGCTATGAGATTATTTTGGTTGATGATGGTAGCACCGATAGATCATGGGAGATCATTGAAGAGTTAAGACTTCAAAACCTTGCCATAAAAGGCATTAAATTTAGACGTAACTACGGTAAATCAGCAGCTTTAAACGTTGGTTTCGAGGCTACGCAGGGCAATGTGGTCATTACCATGGATGCTGACCTTCAAGATAGCCCTGATGAAATTCCGGAGCTTTACCGCCGCATTAATGAAGAAAAGCTTGATATCATTTCGGGCTGGAAAAAGAAACGTTACGATCCGATTACCAAAACGATACCTACTAAACTCTTTAACGCAGCTACCCGCAAAATGAGTGGCATAGAACTGAACGATTTTAACTGTGGCTTAAAGGCTTACCGGAGCGATGTAATCAAAACCATCGAGGTTTATGGCGAGATGCACCGTTACATCCCGGTAATTGCCAAATGGGCCGGATTTAGCAAAATAGCAGAGCAGGTGGTAGAACACCGGGCACGTAAGTATGGCACAACCAAATTCGGTTTCAGCAGGTTTATAAACGGCTTTTTAGATTTACTCTCTATTTTCTTTGTAGGTAAATTCGGCAAGCGCCCAATGCACTTTTTTGGTTCGTTAGGCGTGTTGAGTTTCTTTATCGGTATGATAATGGCAATGTATATTTTGCTCGAAAAGAAATATTTGATATGGCAAGGTTTAGCTTATCGCGATGTAACCGACCAGCCACTGTTTTATTTATCGCTGGTAGCCATCGTAGTGGGCTCACAAATGTTCCTGGCAGGTTTTATTGCCGAGCTTTTATCGCGTAATGCACCAGAAAGAAATCAATATTTAATCGAAAAAGAACTTAAATAAGTCCAAAGACTAAAGCTTAAAGCTTAGAGCGCTTTTATCTTTAGTCTTTCAGCTTTCAGCTTCAAGACATGTTTTTCTCCATCATCATTCCCCTTTACAATCGTCCACAAGAGATAGACGAATTACTAAATACACTAACTAAACAAACTTATTTACAGTTTGAGGTTTTGGTGATCGAAGATGGCTCTAAAAACGATGCGAAGGAAATTGTGGCTTCTTATGCAGATAAACTGGATGTCAAATATTATTTTAAGGAAAATGCCGGACAAGGTTTTGCCCGCAATTTCGGGTTCGAAAGAGCCAAAGGTGATTATTTTGTTATTTTTGATTCTGACATTCTCGTTCCGGCTAATTACTTAGAGATTGTTAAAAACTATCTGTACGAGCATCACTTAGATGCCTATGGTGGTCCGGATGCGGCGCATGATAGTTTTACGCCTGTACAAAAAGCAATTAGTTATGCCATGACTTCACCTTTCACAACCGGAGGCATCCGTGGAAACAAACAACATGTGGGGCAGTTCCACCCCCGTAGCTTTAACATGGGCGTTTCGCGCCAGGCCTGGGAAAAGGTAGGGGGCTTTATTTTAACCCGTTTGGGCGAAGATATTGAATATAGCATCCGTATTCATGAAAATGGTTTCAAAATCGGCTTGATTCCCGATGCAAAGGTTTACCATAAACGTAGAACCAGTTTTAGCCAGTTTTATAAACAACTGCATTTTTTTGGCAGGGCCAGGATCAATATTTATAAACACTTTCCGAAAGAATTAAAACCTGTCCATTTTTTTCCTGCTTTGTTCACTTTGGGTTTTGGTTTCACTATTTTATGTAACTTTATCTATCCTCCATTGGCATATGTTTGTAACTTCTTCTTATTGATTTACTTTATGTTGATATTTTTTCATTCATGGTCTGTAAATAAATCTTTAAAAGTTGCATTTTTGAGCATTATATCTTCATTTATCCAATTAACCGCTTATGGTTTAGGATTTATACAGGATTTATTTAAACGTGTGGTATTCAAACAACAATGATCAATTATCTAAAAGAAAGTACTTTCGCCGTTAACGATGTCATGCAAAAAGCATGGGGCATTACCAAGAAACATTATTTCTCGATTGCTACATTATGTTTTTTAATGTTTATAACCGCTAGTGCATCGAGTTTAATGGCCTTTTTTATTAAAGACGTAAGCAAAGCTTTAAGCATTATCATGGTGATTATTTTCGTTTTACTCTATTTTACCATCAATCTTTCGCTTTTTAAATATATTTTTCATTTAATGGATGATGAAGAGAGCGATGTTAAAATTGTAGATACCCTTCCAACCAGACAACAGATTATCAGGTTCCTGGTTGCTACCCTTTATTTTGTAGGATGTATTCTGGGCGTTTATCTGGTCGTAATTTTGGTTGCTTTTCCTTTTATTTATACCGGAATTAATTTATCGATTGTTAAAAATGTTGCCATTTCTGTGGGTATTATTGCCATTTTTATTACCTGGTTAAGAATTTCATTTTTTCCATTTTTTATTATTGATAAAGGTGCAACACCGTTCGATTCGATCAAATTGAGTTTGGCCACTACCAAAGGAAATTTTACCAAAATTTTATTGTTATTGGTTGTTTTAGGTGGAGGATATTTAATTTATCTGTTGTTAAACTACCTGCAATGGCCGTTAATCGCATTCATTGTAAATATTTTAAGTTCTTTTATCATTGTTCCGCTTTCCAGTGTAGCCTTAACCGTTGCATACCGCAAAATCTCGGGTGAATATAAAGGTGATGAACATCCGGATATTTTACATAATATAGTTTAACCCCCAGTCCCTGAAGGGGAGTTAAAAATCAGATTAAAATTGATGGAAAAAGAAAAGAACGGTAGAAAGGAAAAGTTCCCTTCAGGGGGTTGGAACCTTAAGGCAGCATTAAGCAAACCCTTTGCAGCATTTGCAGTTTGGCAGATCAACAAATGGAAAAATAATGCCGTTGATGCCCAAAATAAGATTCTGAAAAATCTTATTGACGAAGCCAGAAATACGGTGTTCGGAAAAGACCATCATTTCTCCAAGATCAAAAATTATAATGATTTTAAAAAGCATATTCCTGTTCGGGATTATGAAGGTTTAAAGCCCTATGTAGACCGGGTTGTAGCCGGTGAAGCTGATGTACTTTGGAAAGGCAAACCACTTTATTTTGCCAAAACATCGGGTACCACATCGGGTGTAAAATACATTCCCCTTTCTAAAGAATCAATGCCCGAGCACATCAAAGCTGCACGGAATGCCATTTTAACTTATATTAATGAAACTGGTAAGGCCGGTTTCGTAAACGGAAAGATGATCTTTTTGCAGGGAAGTCCGGTTTTAAGCGTTAAAAATGGGATCAATGTAGGGCGTTTATCGGGTATTGTGGCTCACCATGTGCCTGCTTATCTTCAAAAGAACCGACTGCCTTCTTATGAAACTAATACCATAGAAGATTGGGAACAAAAAGTAGATGCCATTGTAGAGGAAACCATTAATGAAAACATGACGTTGATTTCTGGTATTCCACCCTGGGTACAGATGTATTTCGATAAACTTTCAGAAAAATCAGGAGGAAAGAAGATTGCCGAAATATTCAGGAATTTTAGTCTTTTTATTTACGGTGGTGTAAATTTTGAACCTTATCGGGCAAAAATTGAACAAAGTATTGGGAGAAAAGTTGATGCTATTGAAACCTATCCTGCTTCGGAAGGATTTATTGCTTATCAGGATTCACAAAAAGATAAAGGTCTATTGTTATTGGCTGATGCCGGAATTTTTTACGAATTTGTTCCTGCGGATGAATATTACAATGATAATCCAACAAGATTATCACTTGGCGAGGTTGAGCTGGATACCAATTATGCCTTGATTTTAAACACGAATGCGGGTTTATGGGGTTACAGCATTGGCGATACCATTAAGTTTGTTTCAAAAAATCCCTACAAAATTGTGGTAACAGGGCGCATAAAACATTTTATTTCTGCTTTTGGCGAACATGTAATAGGGGAAGAAGTAGAACAGGCTATTTTGAGTGTGGCAAATGAAGAACAGGTAGAAATTACAGAATTTACAGTGGCGCCACAGGTTAATCCCGAAGAAGGTCAACTGCCTTATCACGAATGGTTTGTGGAGTTTTCATCTCCGCCGAAAAATCTGGCTGCTTTTAGTAAAAAGGTGGATGAGGCTTTGCAAAAGAAAAATATTTATTACTTTGACCTGATTGAAGGAAATATCTTGCAGCCGTTGATTATACGTACTTTGCAAAAAGATGCCTTTGTAAATTATATGAAAAGTGAAGGAAAGTTAGGCGGACAGAATAAAGTACCAAGATTGAGCAATGATAGGAAACTGGCCGATGGGTTGGAGAAATATATTGGTTAATTAATTTCCCCCCGGTTCGTGTCCTCACGAAACGAGAAGAAGTAGTTCTTGGAGACACGAACCACTGCGTTTGTGTTATATATTTTTTAACGACGAGTCGTCATTTCGAGCGAAGTGTAACGCAGTCGAGAAATCTGTCTAGATAGATCTCTCTATTCCGCTGCGCTCCAGTCGAGATGACGATTGCTCAAAAGATGCTTTTCAGAATGACAAAAATGGTCGTGTGATGGTATGAATAAATAAAGCTTAATTGATTTGAGCAAACTATATTAAAGAATAATTAGCGCTTCAGTTCATGTTTTAATGAAACTAAATGCGAGAATGGTTCGTGAGGACACGAACCATGGCGACGGAAAAATTGAATTGCCTCGGTTCGTCTCTTCACGAAACGAAACTGGAATGATTCGTGAAGAAACGAATCATGGCGACTGTAACGATATAAAAACGATTTGAAAAGAATAACCATATTAGGTTCAACAGGGAGCATAGGTACACAAGCACTAGAAGTTGTCAGGGACCATCCTGGAGTTTTTAAAGTAGCTGTGTTATCCGCACTGAAGAATTCTGTATTACTCATTCAACAAGCGAAGGAATTTAAGCCTGCAATTGTTGTGATTTGTGATGAAAGCAAATATAACGAAGTTAAAGAGGCATTGTTTGGCCTTGATATAAAAGTTTTGGCTGGTGAAGCCGCATTGTCAGAAGTGGCAGCATACACGGATAGCGATGTTGTACTTACGGCATTAATGGGTTCGGTTGGACTAAAACCGACCATTGCTGCCATAAAAGCAGGAAAAAACATTGCTTTAGCAAACAAAGAAACTTTGGTGGTTGCCGGTGAGCTGATTACGCAATTGGCAAATGAACACCAGGTGAAAATTTTACCGGTTGATTCGGAGCATTCGGCCATATTCCAATGTTTGGTTGGCGAGGAGCAAAATGAGATTGAGAAAATTTATTTAACTGCTTCCGGCGGACCATTTTTAGGTAAAACAAAAGGTTTCCTATCAACGGTAAAAAAAGAGCAGGCCTTAAAACATCCCAACTGGGTAATGGGCGCAAAAATTACGATCGATTCTGCATCGTTAATGAATAAAGGTTTGGAGGTAATCGAGGCAAAATGGCTGTTTAACCTCGATGTAGATCAGATTGATGTAATTGTTCACCCTCAATCGATCATTCATTCTATCGTTCAGTTTACCGATGGTTCTATGAAAGCGCAGATGGGTGTTCCCGACATGAAATTGCCCATTCAGTATGCATTAAATTATCCCGATAGGCTAAAAAACAATTTTAAGCGTTTTAACTTCTTAGATTATCCGAATTTCAGCTTTGAAAAGGCAGATCTGGGAACATTCAGGAATCTGGACCTGGCATTCACTTCTTTGAGAAAGGGTGGTAATATGCCCTGTATTTTAAATGCGGCGAACGAAATTGTGGTTGCAGCATTTTTGGAAGATAAAATTGGTTTCCTGCAAATGAGCGAGGTGATCGAACAGTGTATGGAAGAAATCGGTTTTATTGAAAACCCACAATTGAACGATTTTTTAGAAACTGACAAACATAGCCGTATCTTAGCCGGCAGATTAGTAACAAAAAGTAAAGTATAACATCTAACATAAAAATTTTATAAGCGAATATGAACGGATTGATTATGGCGGGGCAACTGCTGCTCGGATTGTCGTTATTGGTAATATTACACGAATTAGGACATTTCTTGGCAGCCAGAGCATTTGGTATTAAAGTAGAAAAGTTTTATTTATTTTTTGATGCATGGGGGTTTAAACTTTTCAGTTTTAAAAAAGGTGATGTTGAATATGGGGTTGGATGGTTGCCACTTGGCGGTTATGTGAAAATTGCAGGGATGATTGATGAGAGTATGGATACCGAGCAAATGGCGCAACCTGCACAACCTTGGGAATTCCGTTCTAAACCAGCCTGGCAACGTTTAATCGTAATGCTTGGCGGGATTATCGTAAACGTAATTGTAGGTATTTTCATCTTCTGGATGTTAACTTTCAACATCGGGCAAAATTATACCGTGAACAGTAAATTAAATGATGGTATTTCTGTAGGTACAATTGGGAAGGAAATCGGTTTGAAAAACGGAGATAAGATTTTGGCCATCAATGGTAATAAGTTGATCCGTTTTGAAGATGCTATATCCAGCAAAGTATTGTTTGATGGTGCACAATTAACTATTTTAAGAGAAAATAAAACCCTTTATATTTCTGTTCCTGATACCATTCTAAATAAAATATCGAAAAACGACAAAGAAAATTTCATCTCTCCACGATACATCATGGAGCGTGTGGAAAAGGTAAGTGCACCCGATGAAAAAGCTGATAAACCATCATTTTTTGATAATCTATTCGGCAGAAAGTTTGAGAAACCAGTATATCCGGCATATTCGGCAGGTATTAAACCAGGTGATAGTATTTTATCGGTTAATGGAAAACCGATCACTTTTTTCGATCAGTTTAAAGAAGAGGTTTCTACAAATAAGTTAAAACCCATTACCGTTAAAGCATTACGCAAAGGAAAAGAGGTTACATTCGATCTTAAAGTAAGTAAAGATGGTACGATCGGAATTATTCCTAACCTGAAAATGCCTGAAACTGCACATGTAGATTTTGGCTTTATAGAATCACTTCCGGTAGGCGCTAATATGGCCTGGAGTACCTTTGTAGATAATGCAAAAGGTATTGGGAAAATGATTACCGGTAAATTGAGTGCACGTAACATCAGTAGTCCGATTGGTATCGCAAAAGTATATGGAAGCACTTTCGATTGGGTTAAATTCTGGACATTGACGGGATTGATCTCCATGGCTTTGGCATTTATGAATTTATTGCCTATACCAGGCTTAGATGGTGGCCATGTTGTATTTCTTTTAATTGAGATGGTACAACGCAAACCTGTAAGCGAGAAAGTACTGGAAAGGGCGCAGATTGTAGGTTTTGTTATCCTGATCTGTTTAATGGTGTTTGCTTTTGGTAATGATATTTTAAAATCTTTCGGTAAGTAAAACCAAATTTATATTATTGCCGCAGATGCGCAGGTTCAACCAGTTGATCTGTACATCTGCGGCATTTTAATTTATTATACATCATGAGTGTAGCAGCATCAGATATTAATTATTTCGATTTTTATGAATTACCGGTTCAATTTTATCCAGATCAAAATGCGGTAAAAGCAAAGTTTTACACTTTAAGCAAACAGTTTCACCCAGATTTTTATGCCAATGAAAGCGCAGATAAACAGCAGGAAGTATTGGATCTATCTACATTGAACAATAAGGCTTACCAAACGTTGAGCAATGCTAAAAAACGTTTAAAATATGTATTGAAATTAAAAGGGATTGTAGAAACTGATGAAGCTTATCAATTGCCACAATCTTTTTTGATGGACATGATGGATATCAATGAGGTTTTAATGGACTTGGAATTTGATCCTGATGTGGAAAAGAGCACGCAAGTAAGACTCGATGTTGAAGCGATAGAAAAGGATTTGGGTAATGAACTAAATGAGCTGACGATGCAGTTTGATCGTAATCCAAAAGAATCAGATGCTTTATTACCATTGATAAAAGATAATTTTTACAGGCAAAAATATATTGACAGGATCAGGGAGAAATTGGCTTAATTATAATTACATAAAAGGGGAGAAGTCAGGGGTTGGAGGGCTGAAGTCCGAAGATATGTTGCCATAGAGCTGAATGAGCGGCGCTGTGTTCTTTGTGCCTTTACTCCTGAAAACGCTGTGGTTGATGAAGAAAAGATACTTAACAGATTTCGCATTGTTATTGTTTAAACCCTAAACCTTCTACCCTCTACCTCATAAGACACTCTATTGTAAAATCATTTTTTAGTTTTTGTCAGGCAGAAGCTTTGTTTTACTTTCGGAGAAAACAATCAGATCAATGAATAGCTCCCTTTCTATTTTTCGTAAAGTAGCCGTTGCAGAAGGAATATCTTACCTGCTTTTATTATTTGTAGCCATGCCTTTAAAATACTTTGCCAACCTTCCTTTGTATGTAAAATATACTGGATGGGCCCACGGCTTGTTATTTGTATTATATGCTGCTACATTAGTTTTAGCCTGGCAAGAGCAAAAATGGAAGTTTGGTAAAGCTGTTTTGATTTTTTTAGCATCACTTTTACCATTTATGCCCTTTGTGGTTGATCGAAAATTAAAAGACGAAAGACCAAAATAATTGCTTTTCAGTAAGTTAAAATTAAATTAAAATAATTTTGTGAATTAAGGTTTCATTATCTACATTTGCAACCCCGTCCAATACGAATGCCCAGCTGGCGGAATTGGTAGACGCGCTGGTCTCAAACACCTGTGGGAAACCGTGCCGGTTCGACTCCGGCGCTGGGTACTAACCGGGCTCAAGCCCGAAACCTTAAAGGGTTGCTCGTTAAAAAGCAACCCTTTTTGCTTGAATATCAACATGTTATCGTTTAAGGTTAGGTCAATAAAAGCGGTTCTAAACATATCGTCACCCCGTACCAGATTATCTTTGAACACACCTCTCATTAGCGTATGCTTCTGTGTGATGTTACCTTTTTGATAAATCTCATACAGGTTAGTTAAGTTTGGTAAAATTCGTTCAATAAGCTCATCCTCGTTTCGGATCTTATGGTTGGTTTCCGCTTAATGAATACTCAAGAGTTGCCTTTTCCTCTTTGTATTTTTGAAACCAGGTTTGATAGGTCGAGCTCTCTATCTCATTATTCATCAATCGTTCTTCGAGCTTGAAAATCTTTTCATTTAGCTTGTGAAGCTTTCTGACTTTATTTTGATGTTGTTCTTTCTTTAGTTTCTGAGGCTCTATCAATAATGCCTTCGCTGTTTCCTTTACAAACTGGACTTGATGGGTAGAGAAGCTTAGGCCTTTTAGCACAGCTTCAATAGCATCATGCAACTTGTTTCCGGCTAGGTTATAATTCTCGTGTGCTCCGTACAGCGATAATATAAGTAATAGCTTTTACGGCCCTTAGTATATCCAGCTGTTATTCCCTTTCCACACCAACATTTAAGGATACCCCTCAATGGAAAATCCTCCGCTGGTTAGCACGACAATTAACGATAAAATGAAATCTGGTTCCATCTAATTAAAATAGCTAGTTTAGAAAATATGCATCGCCTTAATTCTTCAAAAATCGGCGACCTTTTCAATCTAGATATAATTTGCCTTCGTTCTTTATGCTTACTGATTTAGTTTATAGACATTCCTGTGTTGCCTTGTTTGCGTTTTGAAAGCCAAACAGGAAAACCAATGCCTATTTCCTATGCTGAGGACCCCGTATCTATAGGTGATCATATAAGAAAGAAAAGATTGGAACTAAAGTTACGTCAAATAGACGTGGCAGGGATTTGTGGAGTTAGTGAAGATCGTATTAGAAATTGGGAAAAAACAGGAGTACTCCTCAAATTCAATTTTTTCCGCGCGTTATAAATTTTTTGGGTTATATTTTGATAGCGCAATTCCTTTATTGAGTTCCTTTTGATAACTATTGAGACGATTCATTTACACTTATTAAATTGATTGTAACATTCCATATTGTGTCGTATCTAACCCGGCATAAAAACAAGGCAATTGTATCAGTCAGTTAGTATAACAATGTTTGAGGAAATATATAGTCGTTACGCTTCGCAAATATTCCGGGTGTGTCTTGGGTATACAAATGATGCTGATCAGGCTAAAGATTTGGTACAGGAGACTTTTATTTCCGTGTGGAAAAATCTACCTAGCTTCCGTTACGATTCAGAGATCAGTACCTGGATATTCAGAATCGCTACCAATAATTGCCTTCGTGCCATGGAAGTTTCGAAGCGGATGCCTACTGCTGAACTGCCTTATAACTTAGCAGAAACATTGGAGGAGTCGCCAGAGGAAAAACTTAAACTGTTATACAGGTGTATTTCGGAACTGGAAGAAACAGACCGTATTATCATCTCTCTGGAATTGGAGGGTTTGCCACAGACAGGAATTGCTGCCGTTGTAGGCCTGAGTCACGGAAATGTAAGAGTAAAAATTCATAGGATAAAAGAAAAATTAACTCAAAAATTTCATGAATATGGACAATTTAGATGACTTGAAAACTGTGTGGCACACCGCAAAAACGGATAAATTACCTACTTCAAAGGAAATGCTAAAATTAATTGGCACTTTTCGGAATCAGAAGTTGAGGAATAAGTGGTTAATGATTATTTCATGTTTATTATTCTCAAGCTTAATAATTGCTGTACTATTTTTTGTCAGTTTTAAGGAGATTACGACTTATATTGGTGGTGGATTAATGGTTATCTCAGGACTTTTGGTAGCTGCCATGAATATAAGATCCATCAAACGGTTTAAACACCTTGATAACTGTAGTAATCTGGAATTTATTGAGTTCATTGAGCAAACCCGTCAGAACCAGATTTATTATTACAAGAAAACAATGGTTAGAGTAGTTTTGCTGTGCTCGGTTGGCTGGCTGATGTACTTATACGAGTTTATTTCAAAGTATCCTATTTGGCTTTTTGCTCTATATAGTATAGCGATTATCTATCTGGCTTTTTTATGGTTTATAATACGCCCACGGTCGTTTAATAAAGATGCTGCTAAGTTAGTGGCCACTCGTGAAAAAATGGAAACTATATTACAACAACTTAAAAATAAATAAATATGAAACGTAACACTATTCCCAAATCTGCAATGGTTTATCTTATCATAGGTTTAATGTTCACAAGCCTTATTCCAGCGATAAGCCGATATTATCCAATACCTGATCTATATAAAGGATTTATCACGGGCTTAGGACTCATGATTGAGGTTATTGGAATAATTAAACTTCAGCGCTATAAGAAAGATCGTATTTGCTTAGCATCTAATACTAAAGATTCTTAATAAGTTTTCTTTAAATAAATAGTGAGGTAGACTATATCAATATCGCCTCTTATTTAAGACCTTAAAGTTAGTCAACGATATTATTAGCTTTTGCTGAATAGGATGCCTTTAGAATTTATAGCTAAAAGAAAAATAACGATCTAGATTGATTCCTTCGTTTTGAGACAGTATTATATAATTGCTATCCCAAATAGCCTATTATAAAACCACCGTGGCTGTTGCATAAGGGGGATGTTTATTATACAACTTCTTAAAATATGTTTTTTTATGAATGATTATGATAAACTCATTCCATTGTTCAAATCAGATTTTTAGTTTTTGATAATTTGCGTTACGTATAAACGAAGGTATTCGTGTAAACTATTTTCATCATTCCAACGTTTTTTAATAATCACTTAATTTAAATCTGAAGTTAACATTACGACAAAATAGCCGGTATTGGATATATTTGCATTTTAAAGGTCTTAACGCATAAATTTAAATACCACATATTCTACAACATGAAATCATTCTACTGTTCTTTTATTTTTCTCTTATTTTCTTTTTATGTTCAGGGCCAAGAAGACAATCGCTTTACTACCGGATTTTCGGAAACAATATCTTCTAAAATATTAGGGGAAAATCGTGAAATCTTAATACACATTCCTAAAAGTAACGGAGGAAATAAAATAAAAGACAGAGGTAATTACCCCGTGATCTACTTGTTGGATGGAGCTGAAAATTTCAACAGTGTTGTAAGTATTACCGAACACATGGAAGAATCAAGCCTCTGTCCTCCGATGATTGTAATTGGAATCGTGCATTCAAATAGAATGAGCGATTTAACAACTGGTACGGATAAAGATATGCCTAAGCAATTTCTTGGTAATGGTGAAAAGTTCATGTCTTTTGTCGAGAAAGAACTTATTCCCCATATCAATTCAAATTATCCAACTACAACATATAAAACATTTATTGGCCATTCGGTGGGAGGCTTAACGGTAATCAATACGTTACTTCATAACCCTGATCTATTTAATTCATATGTTTGCCTTGATGGAGCGTTGTGGTGGAATAATGCTAAAATTGTAAAAGAAGCGGCAACAAATTTAACCACTAATAATTACCAAGGAAAAACGTTGTTTATGGCTATGGCCAATCGTTTGGAAAGAGGGATTGATACGCTAAGTGTACAAAAAGACACAAGCGAGAATACGGATCTAATTCGTGCCAATTTAAAATTCATTAAAGAACTTCAAAAAGCTCAAAGGAACCAGTTGCGATACAGGTACAAATTTTATGAAGATGACAACCATCCTTCGGTCAGATTGATTGGAGAATATGATGCGCTTCGATTTATCTTTGACTTTTACAAGCTCAAGATTTACGACAGTGAATTAGAAAATCCAAATTTTAGATTAGATTCTTTATTAGTTACGCATTATAGCAAAGTTTCCAAGCAAATGGGTTATGTTGTGAAACCCGCTGAAAGCCAGGTCAATAATTTTGGATACCAGATGATGGCTGGTAAACAATTTAAGAAAGCGGAGTCTTTATTTAAACTCAATATTTTCAATAATCCTAATAGTGGCAATTGTTACGATTCTATTGGTGATTTCTATCTTGTAACCGGAAATAAAGCAAAAGCGATCGAATCTTTCAAAAAGGCTTTAACGCTAAAGGATATTCCGGAAAGCAAAGTGAAATTGGAAAAGCTATTGAATGAGAAATAATAATAATTAATAGAGCTCTACTAAAAGGTTGAGCTCTATTAATTTGATACAGCGATTATGGCACTTAAAGTAAAAAAATAGGGAAGCCAATATTGTCCAAATTGGTCTTATGAAGAGGCCGTATATCTATCACTACTCCATCATTATTTGATAATAATAGATGACTCTGAAAAATTGAGTCATTATATGAGACATAGCTATATAGAATTGAATCTTCAGTGAATGATTCTCATAAACTCATTCCATTAATCAAGTGAGTTTTTTAGTTTTTGATATTGAGTTCTTGATAACATGAATTACAGAAAATTGGAGGATTCAATTCTATAAATTAAAATGTCAAGTTTTTTGGTTCAAAGTTGCCCGGTGAAGGTTTTGTTGAAGATGTTATTTCTGAAATTTTAGGTGCAATTATATAAATCCTTTCATCTTTAAATCGTCCACTATGGGTTCAATAAGCAATAAAAAGGCTTTTAAATATTGAAAGTAATCCCGCTGATCGGTACAAATCCCTCTCTAAAGCATCTAGAGAGGGATTTTTGGTTTTTAAATATCTTGTAATGTGCTTATTTGGCTTGAAAACGCCATTTTTGGTTCGATCTCCGGCGGGGGAGACCCAGACGTACTAAGGTCGAACCACTGGATTTCAAAGAATTAGAGCATAGAAATTCAAATTAGGCAGAGTGATAATACTTCTTTAAGATTTAAGGATGCCCGTTTAATTGCGGTTAATTATAGCCCAAAACTGCCGGGATGAATTACTTCAACTTAGATGTATAAAATCAATTTCTGAAATAGGTTGGCGTAACATTAGCTTGTCTGCGAAAAAAGTGGTTAAAGTGAGATGCATCCTTAAACCCTAGATTGTAAGCAATCTCTGATACACTCCAGGAAGTATGTTTCAACAGAATAATGGATTCCCTCAGGAGCCGATCATACAAAATTTCACTTGTAGATTTGCCTGTCATCTCCTTTAAGACGCGATTTAAATAATTTACATGAACATTAAGTGTCTCAGCAAAATCACTCGCCGTGCGAAGGTGTTTGTGGCGGGCGGCATCAACAGGAAACTGTCGTTCTAGCAGCTCGCTAAATATACGATGCAACCGCTCTTTTGACGAAAGCGCATGGTGCCTTTCCGTAGCTGGATGCAGCGTGTTCGCATAATGCATCAATTCGTTGAGGTGATTCCTAACCAGGTCATCTTTGAATGGGTAGTCAGATTGTTCCTGGCGTTCAATTGTTGAGAAGATAGCTTTTACTTCCTTCTCCTGATTATTATCAAGCAGAAAAATCGGCTTTGATTCCTTACTAAATAAGGGAGATTTCCTAATGGCCTGATTGAAATAAGTATTGTAGTAGAGCTCAGTAAAAATTATGTAACCAGCATTTTCTTCTTCCTTTAATTGCTCTATCGTATAAGGAACCCATGGGCTAAAAAAGGAGAGAGAACAACCTGATACTTTTATGCTCTCATCACCATAATGAACAATATATTGACCCCGCAATAAACTAACTTTAAAGTAATCTCTTCTCCGGTAAGTAATTGGATTTCCAGATAGGCAATCGGCAGAACTAAAGAAACGGAAAGGCTTGTGCGGCTGTGGTTCCAGGCTGGACTGGAGCCTTGAGGTTTCAAAGTCTTCCAGCTTTTCACTTTTATAGATCAATTTATTAGTTTTATGTTGTTTCATCATAACCCTGATGTTTTAAAATATAAAGCTGTTTAGGATCCTAAACAGCTTTAACACATATAAATTTACAAAAAATTATGCTCCAGTTGCCTGGTTTACCATTAATAATGCCTCTGTGGGTGAGCGAAGATATGTCTGGTAAATCTCCTCAGAAAGTCCTGGGCGAATCTCATATTCCTGATTTTCTATCCCTATAATCAAACGCTCAATAACTGAGCTGGGTGATACCTTAATATCCGATAGAACAGCCTTTGAAAAAGGAGAATCGACCAGTGGCGCCATCAGTTCGTACAGCTTAATTGATGATTTTTTTCTTTCTAGCACCAACCTCAACCCTAAGATGTAATTGTGCAGCGCCGCCTTTGTGGCACTATACGTTGGATGAGATAGATCTGGTGCTAATGCCACTCCTGAGGTGGTAATAATAAATGTGGCATCTTCTTTAAGCTCAAGAAGCGGTGCCAAGTGATGCGTTAAATATACCGCAGGGTGAAAATTGGTTAACATTTCATTCAAACTTGTTTCATATGCCTGGCTATTGTCAAGCAATGCATAATGTGTAGCTACACCAGCGTTCAGAAAAACAAGATTTAAATCTCGAAAGTTTAGCTTTATGTTCTCCACCAGAGAATGTAATTGATCCTGTTGTGAAAGATCACAAGCGATATAAGAGGCGTTTTTTAACTTCGCAGCTTCATCCTTTAGTCTTGATTCGTTTCGTGCAACCATCACCACCCGGCTGCCTTGTTCTGAAAACCATTTTGCAGCCTCCAGGCCCATTCCAGTGCCTGCTCCAGTAATAAGTACGGTGCTTTCTTTGAAATTCATATTATTTTTTTGTGTTTAAATATTCTGGAATGAATCGCTCACGCATATAATCTACGTAGGCCTGATCATCACTATTTTGCATTTTTCTGATATACAGTTCCGCATCTTTACCCGCCTGATATCTCAATTGATCAGTATCATCTGTTGCTGCAATAAAAATGGTTTCTGCTATTTCTTCGGGTTGGGAAGCCATTGTATCATGCTTAGCCCAATTTCCTAAACCAATATTTACAAATTGCTCGTATTCGGGAATTTCTCCCTCAGTTACTACTGCTGCGCCAACAAATTTTGTTATTGTTGATCCTGGCTCTACAATTTTTGTCCTTATTCTAAAGGGAAGCAGTTCATAAGCAATGGCTTCTGTCAATCCTTCGAGTGAAAATTTTGTTGCGTGATAGATGCTGCAGGTCGGAAAGGTAACTCTACCACCTTGCGAAGTAATGTTAATTATGGTTCCTGAACGTTGTGCCCTGAAGTACGGAAGAATTGCCCTCAAAACACGCATAGGGCCAAAAACGTTGGTGTCAAATATTTCATTCACCTGATCTTCAGTTGCCAGCTCAAAGACGCCGAATATTGCGGCTCCGGCATTGTTAACAACTGCATCAATCTGTCCGAATTTATTGATCCCAGCAACGACTGCTTCGGTAATGGTTTCAGGTTTCTGGACATCCAGGGCAACAACGAGGGTATTGTTCAATTGATTTAACTCTGTTTCTTTGGATGGATTACGCATTGTTGCGATCACATTCCAACCTTCGCTGTTGAATTTTAACACTGCGGCTCTTCCTATTCCTGAGGATGTACCGGTAATTAATACTGTTTTCATTTTTCTTAATTTAAAGTTCGAAGAATAATATTATTTAATTCATTTTTTAACAGACCTACTGCTGATGCTGCATATCCTTTTTTTTCCACCAGTTCAGCATGATTTTGCAAATCCCTTTCAGATGCCCATTTTTCAATAATGTAATAGGTACCAGGAGTAATTTTTGTACGTAGTACTTCGTAGGCGATGTAGCCAGCCTCCCCGGGAGTCTCCTCCATAAGTTTCTGGAAAATATCTTCCAATTCCATTTCTGAACGCTCGTCCTTTGGATCAAATTCTGTGATTACTGTAACCATATTATATTCTGATTATTATGATACAAAGATACCGTGGTATTGGACCTGAAAATTGTTCAACGCAAACCAAAGCTTGTCTGATTCAAACATTCATGGATGAAATGAATGTTTAATAAGCGTTGAAAAATTCTTGAAGGAGCATTGTGGTTGAAAACAATCTCAAAAGATACTTAGGTCCGATTGTTCTAATATATCCTGATTTTTTTATCAGGCTAAACAGACATATTAAGTGGTATAAGAGCGATTTGAAGTAGATCTTCTTTAAACCGGTTCGATCTTAGTACGTCCGGGGGTACGACAAAAGGTCTTTAGCTTTGCTAAAGGCATTTTTTATTTTCGAGATACAATTAATTTAAATAAATTATGTTCTGCTTGGTGAGAACACCAACCGGAGGATAAAGGGCAAGGCGCTAACAATATGCTAACGCCTTTTAAACATTTGTATTGATCTATTTATAGAATTCGATCTTTTTCATCAATGGCCAGATCATTGATGCTTGCGAATCGTTTCTCCATTAGTCCGTATTGATCAAATTCCCAAAGCTCATTACCAAAGCTGCGGAACCATTGCCCTTGATGGTTATGCCATTCATATTCAAAGCGAACTGCGATACGGTTATCAGTAAATGCCCAAAGTTCTTTTTTAAGCTTGTAGCCAAGTTCGTTTTCCCATTTGTTAGCTAAAAATACTTTAACTTCTTCACGGCCCGAGATAAATTCCGACCGATTGCGCCATTCTGTATTAAGGGTATAAGCCATGCATACTACTTCAGGATCGCGGCTATTCCATGCTCGCGCTGCAAGCATGACTTTCTTCACCGCGGAATCGTAGTTAAACGGTGGTACTGGGTTTTTAATTTCCATCAATCATTTGATTTATTTGTATTTCAAAAATTCCGGCTTATGCCGGGCTTGCTTTGATCAGTGTATTTTCGATTTTTCAAGACGCCCTACCGCCATGATTAAAATATACATCGCCATCCTCTTCAACCTGCCAACTCCAGGTACAAAGCCTTCGCCTTTAAGCTGTATTATACCCGAAAATCTTATTTTGGAAGGTTGGAGAGAAACTTCAATATTTCATTTCCGATCTCCTGTGCATGGGTTTCTAAGGCAAAGTGGCCAGTATCATAAAATTTTACCATTGCGTTAGGAATATCTTTTTTATAGGCCTCAGCTCCGGCTGGAAGAAAAAATGGATCTTTATTTCCCCACACAGCAAGCAATTTTGGTTTATTGGTTCTAAAATACTTTTGAAACGATGGATACAGATCAATATTTGTTTTATAGTCTTTCAACAGGTCGAGCTGAATTTCTGCAGATTCTGGCCTATCTAGAAAATACTGATCCATCAGGTAAGTTTCTGGAGCTATGAGCGATGTATCAGTAACACCAGTAAAATACTGGAATCTTGTTCCCTCTTTGCTATAAAAAGACCTTAGTGCATCTCTATTTTCCTTGGTATTATTTTCCCAATATTTCTGAATCGGATTCCACCCCGTGCTCAATCCTTCTACATAGGCATTGCCATTCTGCGAAATAATCCCTGTAATTTTCTCTGGATTCGCAAGTGCGAGACGAAATCCAGTTGGCGCACCATAATCGAATACATAAATTGCAAACCTTTTTAAACCTAATTCATCTATAAAACCCTGCATTGTTTTGGCCAGATTTTCAAAAGTATAGGTATAAGTTGCACGATCCGGTAAATCAGTATTTCCAAATCCGGGAAGATCAGGGGCTATAATGTGATATTTTTTGTTCAATATCGGTATGAGGTTGCGGAACATATGTGATGATGTTGGGTAACCATGCAATAATAATATGGTGGGCGCTCCGGCTGGTCCCGATTCTCTATAAAATACGCCAAGTCCGTTTACATTTACCCTGCGGTGATGAACAACCCCAACTTCTAAAGCAGGACTTGTTTTAACTGTGGTTGATTGTGCCATAATTTTTGTTTCCCCTAATAAGCCAATCAGGATGATCGTGAAGGCTATTTTTAGTTTTTTCATTTTTTCTTTTTTTTTATTCAAAAGTAAACCTGATATTTAATCTTTCAAAATGATTTATAAAGATGTTATGCATCTTAATTTAAGATTTATGAACACAAATGACCTTAATTTATTTGAAGCCGTTGCGCATTATGGTAGTTTTACAAAGGCTGCTGAAGCAATGTTTACTGTTCAATCAAATGTAACTACCCGTATAAAAAATTTGGAAGAGGAGTTTGGTGCACTGCTCTTTACCAGAAACAACCGCAAGGTCGAATTAACTCCTGAAGGCGAAAAACTTATTCGCTATACCAAGCAAATCAACCATATTTTGGATGAGGCAAAAAGGTCGATTGGTAAAAGTGACGTCGTAAAGGGCAAGATCAAAATTGGATTTTTGGAAACCATGATGACCCTGAAAGGGCCTGAACTTGTTAATGAACTTGCCTCTAAATTTCCTTTTGTTGACTTGGATTTTAGATCCGCGATGAGAGCCAGCTTAATCAGTGATGTGTTGAATTATAAACTGGATGCAGCATTTATTCCTGCTCCTCTTGACATTCCTGAGCTTGAACAAATTAAAATAAAGGACGAACAGGTCGTAATTGTTGCTCCGGCAGACTGTGAAAACCTTGATATTCTACTTAAAAAAAGTCCACTTAAAACAATAGTTTTTGATCAGGGCTGCGTCTTCAGAGCTAAACTTGACGCTTGGCTTGTAAGCAAGGGTATTGCCGAATATCATAAAACAGTAATGAATTCTATTGAAGGTGTTGTCAATTTCATTGAATCCGGGATTGGATTTAGTGTGATGCCAGAAGAAATCATCAGTACCTTTTATGGTAATAGAAATATAAAAACATTCCATCTGCCAAAGGAGCAGGGACTTATGACAACGATTTTGGTCTACAGAAAAGATGTGCCACTTTCCCCTGCTTTAAAAGCCTTTATCAGCATCAGTAGCGGAACAAAAAGTAACAATGCCGATAAATAAAGATTTCACATTCGAGTTTCAAATTGTTATTAAATATTCTAACCTTGTAACTTGTAAGCGCTTAACTTAAATGCCTGACATATGAAAGATCTGGGACACGGCTTCATGCTTGTAAACAGGAGCATTTATCTGTATGATTCGGAAAAATTTACCAGTCTCAAAAAGACAATCGATTACGATTCGTTTGAGATGGTGGAAGCTTTTGAGGACAAAACTTTTTACTTCAGGGATAAAAACAGGGTGTATGTCACCAGCTATATGTGCAATGCTTCTGTTATTGAGGGAGCAAAGCCCGAAACATTTAAAGTTATACATGCCGAAGATGGCATTGGTTATGACGGGAACAATTATTATTGGTACAACACGTGCCTGCCATATGATTACAGCAAGTCAGAAAAATATAACGAGTATTATCTTCGGGCAGGTGATAAAGTTTATTTTCTTACATCTATTGTGGAAGGAGCTGATATAAAGACTTTCAGCATTATCTGGCAGAATATTGCCCGGGACAGGGAAAGCCTGTTTTTTAGGGGAAGGAATGTACCCGATGTGGATGTTGATACTTTTAAGACGGTGCCTGGCTGTTTTGATGCTTTTCATCTTGACCAAAGCCACACTTATTATGCAGCCGACCGGAACAATGTTTATTTTGTGAATACCATAGGCAAAGCCCTGAAGAAGCTGGCCGGAGTAAAGCCTTCGGACTTTTCGGTAAAGATTGTCGATAACAAGCTTTATGGGATAAGCGGTAAGGACATTTATTTTTTTGGCATTAAAAAGAAAGGCTTAGTGCTAGAATAAGGATGTTTAGGATGATTTAACATAACAAAGCATGTCGAGAAATTATGAGCGAATTACAAACAAAAAATTTTGCCTCATATTAAAGGGGGGTAGGCTAGAGGACTCATCATTTTTTACCCTGGTTATATTGTTTAAGATAGCTAAGCTTTTCATAATTATCTTATTAATTCCGATATCATATTTCTGCGTTATGTAGTGTTATAACGGGCGATTTTCACCAGATTTTCCTTGAACTGGTTCAATCTTGCTGCGTCCTGAGTTATTACCGTGCTCAAGTCTTGCTTTGCCATATTCATTTTTGGTACTACCTAATAGAACCTTGAATGAATAGAGAAGTCAATAAACTGTACCCGCAATAAATAATAGACGATCTCACCATATAATCATTTCGTAAATTCATAGCTTTTGACTAACTATGTCATTCATTAAATTATTAATGGAAGGAGAAGCTAGTAAAACACTTCATATCGACCAATTCGAAGCAATGTTTCGCAGAAACCATCAATTTCTGTGTGCTGTGGCTATGCAATATGTTCATGATCAGTTTACAGCAGAAGATATGGTGCAAGACTTTTTCATAGACTTCTGGCAAAGGCGTCATACTATTCAACTAACCACAGGTTTCGAAGCCTACGCACGTCGTGCAGTAAAATATAAATGTATTGATTTCTTGCGTAAAAGTGCAGTGACTGAAAAAAGGAATTTGATGCTTGCCGCTCTGGAAGAGGAACAAGAAGATGCCGATGAGTTGGAAAATAACGAAATCAAACATCAGCGTTACATAAAAATTGTCGAATTGGTTCAAAAACTACCTGAAAGCAGGCAAAATATTTTTATCATGCATGCGGTAGACAAAATGAGCTACGCAGAAATTGCTAGGAAGCAAAATATTTCCATTAATACGGTTAAAACACAATTAAGCAGGGCCTATTCAGCACTTCGCAATCATTTAATTCTTATTTGTGTTGCTTTTATCAATTGTCACGGCGTTTTTAAATTTTTTTTAGAAAAAAAATAGAAATTTTTCCATTTGCTGTCACCCATTTTTAATATATCTACGACAGTGTTGTAATATGGATAAAAAAATCAGCAGTTTTACTCCCGACTGGAATAAGCTTTTAGATAAACTGGAAGCAGATGAACAGTTGTCAAATGCACTTAGTGCTGATGAACAGGTTCTTTTAGCGGAACTTCGTGCCATCAGGGATGAATCTGCTGACGTACTGAAAACTTATTCATTTTCCAATACCAATACAAAATGGGCTGAATTAAAAGCACAGATTGAGCCAACAGCTACTTTACAGCGTAATGGTAAGCTTCGGAAACTTTGGTTCAGCATTGCGGCTGCGTCAATTTTATTCATTATCGGCATCAGCTTTATTTATTACAGATATCAGCAACATCCACAAAATCTGGTCAATATTATCAAAAACGATATTCCTCCCGGAAAAAATACGGCTACACTTACCTTAGAGAACGGTAAAAAGATAGTCTTGTCTGCTGCCAATAATGGTCAGCTGGCCAGCGAAGCAGGAATTACGATCACTAAAACTGCCGATGGGCAACTGATTTATTCCGTGAAGGATGGTCAAACACCTACAGGTATACATATTAATACCCTATCTACTGCAAGGGGAGAAACGTACCGCCTTCGTTTGCCAGATGAAAGTGAAGTATGGCTGAACTCATCTTCCTCAATTAAATTTCCTGCATCATTTGCATCTGCGAAATTGCGCGAGGTAGAAATTACAGGTGAAGCCTACTTTCAGATTGCAAAAGATAAATTACATCCTTTTATCGTAAAAACCAACCTTCAGGAGGTACAGGTGCTGGGCACACATTTTAATGTAAACAGCTATCCAGATCATCATAAAGCAGTAACTACGCTAGTTGAAGGAAGTGTGCGGATATCAAATCAATTCCAACAGACAAAAACCATTAAACCTGGAGAGCAATCGACAGTGCAGGATGGGCAGAATATCGCCATTGCACCAGCTAACATTAAAAATGTATTGGCCTGGAAAAATGGTTATTTCCGTTTCAGAAATGAGCCGATTGAGGATGTGATGGCAAAAATTATGCGCTGGTATGATATTGAGGTCGTATATATAGGGAAAGGATCTGGCGAGCTCTTCAATGGGAACATTTCGCTTCATAAAAATATAAGTGAAGTATTGAATATGCTCAGCTATTCCAATGATGTAAAATTTAAAGTTGAAGGAAGGAGGGTGACCGTTATACAATAAAAATCTACTTTATCTACTCTATAGGAAATTCAAAGTCCATCCCTGGAACCACAGGAGGATGTGCTCCAGAATAAAATACCAGTCCGACGTCAATCGAACTGGTAAAAAAAGGCTGGGAATTAACAAAAATTGTCAACTAACCGCTAAAAGCCGCGATCTCGAAAATACAAGGCTTGAAGCAACAACCTAACTTACCAAATGTACCAAATTTGCACTAAACCAGTGCGCTTTTTCAGCGCGCAAAATAACCTATGGAGAGTTATGAAGCTAACCACTCTACTCATGCTTGCTGTTTTCATGCAGGTAAGTGCGGGCACCTACGCACAGAAAATTACTTTGTCAGCCAGAAATGCTGAATTGTTTACCATTTTTGATCAGATCAGCGACCAGAGCGGTTACGATTTTGTGATTACGAATTCTATATTAAAGAATTCAAAAAAGGTGACGATCGATGTTAAAAATGCGGAATTGAGCGACGTTCTGGACCAGGTATTTAAAAACCAGTTGCTGGAGTTCACCATCACAAACAAATCTGTATTGGTTAGAAAAAAAGAGCCCGCATTCCTGGAAAAAATCATCAAAAGATTTCAATCAATCGATGTTACCGGAAAAGTGCTGGATGAAAATAATCTGCCGCTTCCCGGCGCTACTGTGGGCGTAAAGGGACTGAAAAAACAGGTAGTGACCAATAAAGATGGCGATTTTACATTGAAGGATGTTGATGAAGATGCTTTGCTGATAATCACATTTTTAGGCTATCAGACCAGGGAAATCAAGGCTTCGGAAAACCTGGGCAATATCATCCTGACCATTCAGACAGGTCAGCTGGATGAAGTGACTGTTTCCACAGGATATCAAACCCTGTCAAAAGAACGAGTAACAGGATCATTTTCTACTTTATCATCCAAACAACTGGATCAGCAGCGTTTGAGCAGTATGCAGTCGCTGCTAGAAGGCAGGATACCCGGTTACAATAACGGTTTGATCAGGGGTACCACATCTATGAATGGTCTGGTACAACCTTTATACGTAATAGATGGTTTTCCTGTAGAAAACCTGAACTTAAATGCAAACAACATAAATGTTGCTGAAGGAATACCAGGACTAAACCTTGAGGATATTGCAAGCATTACAGTATTAAAAGATGCTGCCGCTGCTTCTATTTATGGTGCGCGTGCCTCAAATGGTGTAATTGTTATTGTAACTAAGAAAGCAAAAATTGGCAGGCCACAAATTTCAGCTTCCAGTACATTCACCATATCACCATACAGATTTTACACCGATAACCTAACAAATTCATCAGATATCGTAGAGCTGGAGAAAGAATGGGCAGCTAATAACCCGAATTTACGCGGTGCAAATGCAGCTACCTACGCAGCTAACGTACTGCAGAATATGGCCTACCCAAGCCAGGGGATAAATGCAATCTTAAGAAATGCTGCTGGCACCCTTTCACAGGCAGATCTTAATGCAAAATTAGGGCAGCTGGCGGCTGGTGGATACCAGTACTATGACGATGTAGAAAAGTACAGCAAGCGAAACCCATTCTATCAGCAATATAACCTGAGTGCCGCGAGCGCAACGGAGAAAAATGCTTTATATTCTTCGGTAACCTACCGTAACAATAAAACGCAGGACAAATTTGCGGGTGATGAATCCATTGGTATTAACATCAACAATACCACTCAGCTTACTAAGTGGTTGAACATGGAACTGAGTACATTCTTGTCTTACGCTGAAGGAAATACCCAACCCTACAATACCTTATCACCGGGATATACCTATTTACCTTACGATCGTTTGGTGAATGCCGATGGAAGTAACTTTACTTCTTCTGCAGCCTCACGTTTATCTGCCAATACCATGACGCTGATTAATAACAACCGTTTATACAGTATGGACATTACCCCATTGGATGAACAGGCGATGAACCTTGGTAAAACAAAGAACTTCACCAACAGATCGTTTATCAGACTTGGGGCAAAAATTACTGATTGGCTATCTTATAAATCAAGCTTCCAATACGAATATTCAACCAGAAGACTTGATCAGCTGAATGATAAAAATTCTTATTATGTACGAAGCAGGGTAAACAGTTTTGCTTCTGGTAACCCCGTAGCTGGCGGAACCGCAATCTTCAATCTTCCTTATGGAAATATCAATTACAAAGAAAATCAATTCAGCAATGCTTACAATTTCAGGCAGCAGTTAAATATTGACAAAACTTTTGGAGCCAAGCATAGCTTAACCGCTATTATAGGTTCTGAGATTAGAAACAGAAGAATAGAGTTCGGAAATCAAACGCTTTATAACTACAACCCAAACACGCTAACCTACAGCTTGGTAAATCAACCATTGTTAGGCAGTTATCCTGGAAATATTGTTGGTGGCGGAAGTTTTACAGCAGCAGATGCGGCGGTAATGAGAGTTAACGTAGAACGTTTTGTTTCTTTTTATAGTAATGCAGGCTACACTTATGATGATAAATATTTGGTTACCGGTAGTATCCGCTGGGACAAGTCAAACCTTTGGGGTACCAGTTCAAAATATCAGAATACACCAATTTGGTCAGTTGGTGCGGGCTGGAATATCAATAAGGAATCATTCTTTAACGCAGACTGGGTAGACCGGTTGAAACTGCGTGTTTCTCATGGTATCGGCGGTAACGTATACACCAATAGCGCACCTTTTACCACTTTCAATTTTAACCCCAATTACAATGTGGGCGGTTTACAGGCCACAGTAGGCAGCAGACCAAATCCACTGTTATCATGGGAAAAAACGACCACCACCAATGGCGGTCTGGACTTTGCTTTGTTTAATAACCGTTTATCAGGATCAATAGATTATTACCGTAAAAGAGGGAAGGATTTACTCGCTAATACCCAGGGAGTACCAACAGAAGGGTTCGGTTATTCTACCTACGTAATTAATAACGGACAGATGCTGAACCAGGGTGTTGAACTGGCCCTGTCGGGTGATGTTGTACGCGCTAAAGACCTGAACTGGAATTTAAGTATCCAGTATGCTTACAACAAGAATAAAGTTACCTACGTGAATGTTGAGGCGCCTTTTTATATTCTTCAGCTTGATTATCCACAATCATTCCCACGTATCGGAAATCCATACAATGCCATTTACAGTTATCAATGGGCTGGTTTGAGTGACAAAGGACTGCCACAGGTTTACAATGAAAAAGGAGAGAAGGTACAGGCTTCGCCAACTACGCTACAATCTATTGTTTATAGTGGAACGACTGTTCCAAAATACAGCGGATCATTCAACAGTACGCTAGATTATAAGAACTTCACTTTGGCCTTCCTGCTAACTTTCGAGGGCGGACATAAAATGAGGAATACATTTTTACCTACGCTTGGAGCAGGCTATAATAGTGCGCTTAATGGCTATGTAACACAAATTAGCGCTGTAAATAACGACATTGCAAACAGGTGGAGAAACCCTGGTGATGAGCTAACAACCAATGTGCCTAAAGTTGTTTTTGCTGAAGATCCTGCTTATAACAGTCAGATTGCCAGTATGTACGGTTATGCAGATATCAATGTGATTGATGCGAGTAATATGCGTTTGAGAAATATTTCCCTTGCATACAAAGTACCGCAAATGGTGGCTAAAAAAGCAGGGTTGAGCAATATACGTTTCCAGTTTAACGTGGAGAATGCATTTACACTGGCCAGATCCAAAACTGCGAAATACCTGCTTAATGGATACCTCGCACCTAATTATGTACTGGGTGCTTATCTAAATTTCTAGAAAACAGTTTATGTTGCATTTAGCAGCGAAAGAACATTTAAAGATACAAGTGATGAAAACTATACTTTCAAACACCATAAAATTGGCCGCTCTGGTTTCTGTGCTGAGCTTTAGCAGCTGCAAAAAATTTATTGATATCCTTCCGGTAGGAAACGGTCAGATTCCTACTACACTGTCAGACTATGAAGCCCTGCTACGCGATGAGTATGGTAACCACCGAACAGATATCACCCAGGCAGTGCTTTTACTGAATGATAAATTTGAAACCAGTGCTAACCTGAATTACTATCCCTTGTACAAAGCAAACTACAACTGGAACGAATCAGCTGACAGAATTGCCTTAAACAATGCCGATGAAACCACTTATTATAGCATGTACACCGGAATAAACACCAGCAACCTGATTATTGAAAAGGCAGCCGGCACCACCGATGGTTCCGATGCACAAAAAGCTGAGCTGATTGGACAGGCAAAAGTACTGAGGGCTTTTGATTATGATATCCTGGCTAATTATTACGCAGATACTTATGAAGAAGCAAATGCAGGTACCAAATTATCGGTGCCGCTGATCCTCAGTGCTGATATTGGCGCTGCTTATACCCAGGTATCGATCAAAGAATTGTATGATTTTATGCTAAAGGATATCAATGAAGCCATTCCGGCTTTGGGTGCTACCAGTGCAACAGTACTGCATCCCAACCTCGGATCCGCAAACGCGCTGAAAGCAAGAATACTTTTGCAAATGGGAAGATATGCTGATGCCCTGGCTGCAGCAAACGAAGCGCTGAAGTACAATGATAAACTGTTCGACTGGACAACATTTTATAATACCTACAAAACGCAGATAGAGGCAGTTAATGTATATAACAATGCGCCTTCGCCTATGGGTTTCAATTACGTGGAAAATTATTATTTCCGTCACGGAGCATCGAGCAATGCCGGACGGGAACAGGCGATCCGCGTTGACCGCGCAAGTCGCTTTGAACAGGGAGATGCAAGATTCGCTTCACGCTGGAAACTCCGGACCGTTGGCGCAGATACTTATTACACCAGCATCACTACTGGTTATTTTAATGTAGGTGGTTTAACAACTACTGAAGTGTATCTGATCAAAGCGGAATGTCAGGCACGCCTTAACGATATTCCTGGCGCAATGTCTACATTAAATGCGGTAAGGGTAAAAAGAATCTTTGCTGCAAATTATGCACCCTTAAGTGCATCTAACACTATAGATGCGGTAAAGCTCATTCAACGTACTAAAAGAAACGAACTTATTTTAGGGATTACGCCTTTTGCTGATACACGCCGTCTGAATAAAGATCCTAATTATGCTGTTACATTGAGCAAAACAGAAGGCGGACAGGCTTTAACGCTTGCCCCGAACGCTCATCTCTGGACGATGCCATTTCCTCTGGGTGCTTCTAAAAATCCGGGCAATGGTACCATCAAACAGAATGTAGACAAGTAGATCAAAACGCACCTATGAAACTAAAAATAGAAATTGCACTGCTCCTGATACTTTTTACCATCTTCTCCGGACAGGCGAAAGCAGCGTCTTTAACAGTCACCATCAACGGGACTGTTAAAGGGCTGCCGGATGGCGCAAATATCAACCTCGTTCCGGGTGCTACACATGCAAATGAGCAGCCTGTGGCAACGGCTGTGATTAGCAGTGGGCACTTTTTGCTCGAAGGAAAAATATCCGCAGAACCTAGGCTATATTATTTACGGATTGCAGGCGTTGGTGGACAAACCTCATTGATGCTTCAACCCGGGAATGTTGTGGTAACAGCTACAGCTAAGCTTTTGGGCAATGGCGACCGTACATATTATGAGTTTACCAACGTAGTTGTGAAAGGGAGCGAATCACATATGCTGTATATGAAAAAAATTGCGCCAAAGAATGCACTTAATGCACTCTATCTAACTAACCAGGAAGCCAATAAAGAGGTAATAAACAAGCGAAATGAAGCAATTGCAGCAAAAGATACCGCACTGGTGAAATCAATAACTGATGGCCCGGCCTGGAAAAAAGCAATGGCTGATGAATCCCAATTTTTTAAGCAGGTGCAGGCAAATATGCGTAAAATTGTGACTGACAATAAGGATTCTTTCTGGGGGCCACTGTTGGCACTTGACATTTACAGTTATTTTACACCGGAAGACAAAAGTTTGTATGCGGAGCTGTCGCCTGTAGCCCAAAAAAGTTATTACGGTAAAATCATGGGTGATTTAGTTAACCCATTAGGTTTTAAAGGCCAGAAGGCACCTTTGCTGGTTGCGAAAAATGAGGAAGGGCAGCCTGCAGAATTAGGAATATTAAAAAAGGGACATAAATACGTACTGGTCGATTTTTGGGCTTCGTGGTGTGTTCCATGCCGTAAGTCGATTCCTAATTTGAAAAAAGTATATGCAGATTATAAGGATAAAGGCCTGCAGATCGTTAGTATTTCGATTGATAAAAAAGAGGGAGACTGGTTAAAGGCACAGCAGGAAGAAAAACTGCCATGGCCAAGTTTTCTGGATAGGGGAGCGACGGCCAATGCCTGGAAAGTACAGGCTATACCTGCTATGTTTCTTTTAGATGAGCAGGGAAAAGTTGTGTTGGAAAACATGAGCCTTGAAGAAGTAATCAACAAGTTAAAATCAATATAACATGAACATTTTATTTAAGCGCATATTAACCCTTGTACCTGCGGCACTTTTGTGTTGCGGAGGCCCGCTATTTGCCCAAAACGGGAAATATGTATTGACCGGTAAGTTGCCTGCCGTTAACGACAAGGTTTATCTTGGTCACGAAGTTGGAGATAAATATGTCGTTACAGATTCAACTAAGGTTGTTAATGGTACCTTTATGCTTAAAGGAACGGTAAAACAACCGGGCTTTTATAAATTAGAAAGTAGGCGCCTGAAAAACCCAATACTATTTATATTGGAAAATGCTGCGATCAATATTTCTAAACCTGACAGTATATCTCCCGTAGTTATCAGCGGTTCTACTGCTCAGGATGTATATATGGGCTTTTACAACGGCCCATGGAAAGAAATTACTGTTAAAGCCGGAAGTATTTATGCAAGGCTTGATCAGGCAGAGAAAGCGGGTAAAAAGGATACCGCTACCCGTGCAGGTTTCGATCGTGAATTCAGGACGCTTGATACCCTGAACATTGCAGCTGTAAAGCAATATATCCTAAAAAATGCCGCTTCGGCCGGATCTGCAGCAATCATTTATGACCGCTTTATCAGTTATCCGAATTTTCCGGTAGCCGAAGAATTATTTGGGCTGCTCACTAAAGATGCGCAGCAATCAGAAATTGGCGAACAAATCAGGACAGCGTTAAAAACCAATGCGAAAACCGCCAAAGGGAAAGTTGCCCCGGCTATTGCGATGCCCGATAAGGATGGTAAGATCGTAAAGTTGTCTGATTTTAAAGGTAAATATGTACTGGTTGATTTCTGGGCAAGCTGGTGCGGCCCCTGCCGGAGAGAAAATCCTAACGTAGTTGCAGCTTACAAAAAGTACCATGATAAAGGCTTTGAAATTTTGGGCGTATCTCTTGACTCTAAAAAGGATGCCTGGTTAAAAGCCATCGCAGCTGATGGCCTTACCTGGACGCATGTGTCTGATCTGCAGGCCTGGTCTAACTCTGCAGTTAAAGCTTATGGTGTAAAATCTGTGCCGGCAAGCTTTCTGCTTGATCCAGAAGGTAAGGTAGTAGGTAAAGATTTGAGAGGAGAGGAACTGAACAAAACCCTGGAAGGTATCTTCAAATAGTAGTTAAACAATAATATATGAATAGCTGCGGCCCTAGGCTTGCAGCTATTTTTGTTTTAAGTCAGGTTGGTTTTTGAATCCTTTGTGCAAAGCAGGGTTTGAGATAGCAAGTGGAAGTAGGAAGTAATACAGTTAATTCTGGTACCTCCAGATGCTTGTCTTTTTGAGGAATGGGATTGCAACTGATGCAAATACCAACAATAATAGGTAATAATCTTTCATGGGCTTTTTACAGGTTATCTAAAGTATTATATTGCTAATTAAACAATTCTCAACCCGAATAAGCTATCTAATGAATGGAACGATTTCTCCAAATGGGGTGCTGGTTAAACTTCCGTAAAGCGATAATAAAAATAATATACCGATTACCAAAAGGAATAAGGGCTTATACCTAAATTCTGTACCTTTTTTTACTGTGTATCTGTAATAGAGATAGGTGCTTGTCAAATAAATTGTTGTGAAAGCCAACATCATGTAAGTAACGGTCATAATTGTATTTTAAGTTTAAATTTTATCTGTAGTAAGAATTATCTCTTGTATTTAAACCTTTGTTTAATTGTGGTTTCCAGTCGCTAATTTCCAAAGAATTACTGCAAGGACAGTTATTATTAGCAGATTTTGATTGACCATAAGCTACAGACGACAACATTTTTTTAAATGTTTGATAACTTATACAACTATAAAATTAGCCATGTGAATAAAATTAAACCGCCAATAAAGGCAATCGCACTTTCATTGATGCCAATTTTAGCCAGACTTAAGCTGAACTGGTAGTCTAATCGTGCAAAATTATGATTCTAATTGTTAATCTTCTTTGGTTATTTTAACATCAGTAAAATGACCTAGTGTCCCAGGGCCAATCCATAATCCTACACTTCCGCGGATATTTTTACCCTGCTTCAGGTCATTTACGATCAAAGTAGGTTGATGCGCACCGTTTACATATAGTCTGGCCGTTTTATCTTGTACTACAATTTTTACTTTGACCCATTCTGCCGGCAATATATCTACATATGCCTCATACTTTCCCGGCGTTTCTTTTCTCAATTTTTCCCAGGGATACCCCGGAATAGAAATATACTGGCTGGAATGATTTCTGCGTAACTGATCATTTGCCCGACCATTGGTAGGACGTAAATAAAAAACCTCCATTTTTGAAGCGTCAGAAGCTGCTCTGAATGCTATCCCAACAAATCCACGGGCTGTTTCTCCGGCGCTTGCAAGCGGTTGCCCTGAAATTTTAGCCTCAATTATCCCGTTATGGAATTCAATATCCTTTAAGATCGCAAGCGTATTGTCTCCGTTTGCTTCACCTTTCATTTCCAGTTCTAAAGCATTTTTACCTTTAAAGGTAGATTCTTTAACTGTCACCTGAAATGGAACTACATCAGCGGTTTTTTTTGCGCTGTTTTGTGCATTTAAGTTCAAGCTGAACAAGATGTTTAGAACCAGGATATACAGTAGTTTATTGATCATAAGAGAGGTATATGGTTGTGTCTTAATTCATCTAAAATAGAAAAAAATGGTTTTTTATTTAGCATCTTATAATAATCTTTACCCTATCAAATCTAATTCCCCACTTGATCAAAAGCTTTCATCATGATTTCGCTTGGATCGCTATCTTTAAAGAGAACTGTTGGTATTTTGTATGTTTTCGTTTTAGTTGTGCTAGGCATAGCCTCTTTCATCGTATTAATATCGGTTTGGGTATAAGTGCCTTTTAGCAAATCGATTTTTTGATCAGTTTGTCCGCCAGCGCCCATGCTAAAAGCATTAATTTGCGTTAAAACTAAAGCTTTATCGATGTATTTGTAAGTGCTTTCTATGCTTCCTGCCGGGCCAGTAGATTGCATCGAAATAACCAGTTTTCCACTATCAATACCAACATTTTCGTAATCGCAGACTGGATAACCATCTTCGCGATATTTAGGCCCAATCACGGAGAGAGATTTACTGTAAAGGTTATATTTTTCACCTTGTTTTAAGAGTACTAGTGTAGGGCGAAGTGCGGTGGTATCTCTTGTATTGATAAGTACAATAACTGCATCTTTTTCGCCATCATTGTTCAGATCTCCTGTTGCTTCTAAATCCATTTTGTAATTGGCCGGAACAAAATCTGTTATGGTATTACCGGTGCCAGGAAAAACAGGATCTGAATTTGTGGGTTGTACTTGCTGAGGGACTTGCGTTTGGTGAACCAAAGTGTCAACAGCAAGTGTTTCTTGTTTTTTCTGCTTGTTTTGACAAGCAGAAATTGTTAATGTTATACCAAAAAAGAGTATAAATTTTTGAAGCGATTTCATCATAGTGTTTTGATTAATAACTTAGTAATGACGGTTTTCATTAAGCAAATTTTTATCTGCACGGTGTCTTTTTCAAAAAAATATTTATAGTAATTGCGCTATCCTTTTTCAATGAAGCACATGCGTCTTTATTTTACAAACCAATAGAAACAATACGCAAGGATTAAGTTAAGACAGATTTCCTTCTATCTGTTCCGTTTATTCACGTCTTAGCTATGGTAACTTATAATTCACTAAGCCTTCGTTTTTAAGCAACAAGCCTGAGCCACCAGGCTTGCCGTTTACATTTTGGTAGCCACTTGTTGCGCAATGGCATGGCCCAACCGGGCCAAACATACCGTAATTGTAAACTGCCATGTAGCTAAATCCCGAAAGTAAATAAGTTCTGTTTTTAATGACAAGGATAATCCGATCGTTAATGTTAAATTCTTTAAAAGGCATGATAAGCGTTTGAGTTTCCCGGTCATCTTTACCTACAAAATTTATAGTGGTATCTTTAACAATGCGTTTGTTGCGCTGCAAATAAAAGTTAATCTTTTTTACTTCTTTGTTTGTAAAACCATTAACCATAATTTCAAAGTTCCCTTGCACCGTTTTTATCGTGTCGCAAACTGCTTTCTGGTACCGAATGGCTTCTTTCTTTTTACTGTAGCGGTTCCATGCTATGCTCCCCCAAATGAAACCAAAAAACAAAAGAATAAGTGCGATGAATACTGTAATCAATATTCCAATGATTTTAAAGATCTTTTTAGCAGTCATTTGATTGTTTATTGTAAAAAGCGCAGAAGCTATGTTTAAAATGTTTAACTATACGCTCTGAAAATTAATTTAGCTTGTTTTTTAAAAATGCATCGGCCTCCACTTTTCCAAATTCTTTTTTATCCTCGTCCCATAAATAAGCTTTGTAATAAACATTTTTATCATCCGCGTTTTCTTTACAAACTCCGGCAATAAAAAGCCTGCTTTTCAGGTTACCCATTGCACTATCTTCTGCGAAAAGACATGAATTCTCTTCACCTAATGGTAAATCGTAAATTTTACCGTCGCGAACATCAACCATAAAACCCATAATACAGCTTGCTCCACAACCAAATACGGAAACCACATAATATCCTGCAAAATCAACCTCATTAATTGTATAGGCTTCGGTAATTTGTGTTTTAAAATCTTTAGCTTCGGGATAGCTTGTCCAATCTATAGGTGCATGTTTAGTTACTTTTTCAGCATCTACCTGGTACCGTTCAAAATCAATGCTATCCTGATAATTGATGCGGGCTTCTTCTTGCTGGTCTTTTGGCAGCTGAACTGATGGCGCTAAATTGTTGGAGGTGTCAATGGCGGCCGTTGCTGTGGTATCTGTACCAGCAACTTCAACTGTTTTTTTGGTAGTTTGCTGATTATTACAAGCATAAGTTAATACAGATAGAACTACCAGTAAATATTTACCGATTTTTGTCATGAGTTGAAAACATTAATTAAGATTTATTATTAACATATTTCCCCTTATTTGGTTTAACGAAAATTTAGCCTTTGCCAAAATTACACTTGCTAAAAAATGATAATCCCTTTGTTTTAAGATTCAATAAACGCCATTTGTTGATTTAGTTTTTGATAATAAATTATCTTTTTGCCACATTAATAATCAAATAAATTGCCTTGGATATCATGCCATTTGAGAATGGGTTTTCATGATTTTGTTTTACCCGGCAATGTCTATTCTCTTAAATTTTAGATATTTACCATCGATAACGGTGAAACTGTAAATAACATTGTATTCACCCTCACTTACGCGATTGCCTTCCTCGTCTGTTTCGTTGTTGGCATAAGCTAAGTTGAAACTTAATACCTTACTAGTCGGATTGTATTCTGCAATCAGTTTATATATATGATCGGCTGTTGTAACTTCGGGCGTTTCATTAAAGTGTGTTGCATACAGCTTGTCAGATTTAATTTTCAATAACATTTTAACAAAATCGGCATTGAAAATTCGGGTATGATATTGTTCTAAATCTTGCTCATAAAATAGATCAGAATTTTTGAACTTGTTTTTTCTTACCTGTATTTCTGCTGCGGTTAAATTGCATAAGCTCCAAATTGAAGTGCCATCGTCAGAAACGGGGAAATCGAAATAAGTTTTCAATTTTTTGAGATCCTTTAAATGCAGGGCTTCCCTAAAATTTTTAAAATCATCTAACCAATTCTTTACTTCAACATCGTTTTCTTTTGGAGGGATAATATTGGTACTGTCAGAGACTTTGGTGTGCGAAACCAGGTTGCTTTCTGCTTTTTTTTGATTGCTGTTACAGGCAGATAATAATAGGATGGAGGCGAAAATTAGATATACATGTTTCATACAATAGCGCTGTTAATCTTGTTTTATGATATGGAAACCTATGTATACGTTAACGCTAAAAACGCATAATGGTTTTGATAAAGATGTTGCTTTAGAAAAATCTGTTTTAGATGTATTGCTTTGCTACCTGAACAAATTTGCCAGATTAACCCGGAATGAAGCGAGCCGCTTTGAGCCCATTACTTCAAGAATCCTAAATAAGGAACTCCGTTAACCTGGAGCAAAATAGCCTGATTATAGCTGTCCGCGGAAGCCAGGCGAAAAATGCGGTATGCTATACCCATTCTGAACACGGGAATAGTTTCGCGCCATTGATCTTGCAGCTCCGCGAATGGACTATAAAACATCGGACAATTATGCTTGAGGTATTAAAATTTGACCAGTAATTTTAGGTTTGAAATTTATTCAGTTTTTTAGAAGTAATTACTAAAAGACCTAATACTCCCAATTTTATAGCTCCATTGTCTCATCCAGAAAACTTTAAAGAGAATGGCGGCAGATTTTCAAAACTATTTTACCACTGTCGCTTCAAGTTCAATTTTTAGTGTTTCAAAAAGGCTTTTTACCTCCAGTACAGTAGAAGCTTGTTTGATATTATTTTTATTGATCCAATTTTGAATGACGTCAAAATTTTCGAATAATTCTGAGCTTGAAGTGGTATAAATATTTAACCTGACCACGTTCTTCAATTCATAATCTGCTTCATGAATAACTTTCTCTAAATTTTGAATGGTATGGATGATTTGCGAACGCATATCTTCATTGCTTGATACGCCCTGATCACTTATCGCAGTTTGACCAGAAACATATAGCGTACCTTCTGCATTTTTTACTTCTACCGCTTGTGCATAACTTCTTGCATCTTGCCAAGTCCAGGGATTGATAATGTTTTTTTGCATAACAAAACTATCTGATAAATTTCTTACCTGCAAAATTCCAATTACTTTTTGTAATTCGGGTGTGACCAGGATCACTTTTATCTTTTAGCTTTATACAGCCTGCTCAATGTCTCCCTCGAAACCCCAAGATATAGTGCAAGTGCGGATTTTGGAACTCTTTGGCCAAGCGATGGATATACCTGTAGAAATTGTTCATAACGCTGTCTCGGATTTAGTGTGAGCAGCGACAAAATCCTTTTTTGACTGGCAATATGCCCCCTTATTGATTTGTCTAAAAAATAGTCTGAGAGTCTGTATTTATTCAAAATCAGAAAGTAATCATCAAAACTCAAACTGTATACCTCTGTATCTTCAAGGCATTGTAGTGTTAATGTAGCTTTGGTTTGATGATAAAAGGCAGAAAAGTCTGTTTCCCACCAGTTTTCAAAAGCAAATGACAATATGAATTCATTGGCATCATTATCGAAATAAGATAGTTTAACTAAGCCCGAAGAGATAAAATAAATGTGCTGAACTGCACTATTTTCTTTTATAATAAATTCCTTTTTCAAATATTTCCGATAGAAAAAAACACTTTTAAGTTCATTGAATTCGGCTTCCGTCAGGTTTTTGAAAATGTCAATATCGTTTTTTAGAAAAGGCTTCATAAGCTGCTTAAAAGTTTCTAAAGATACCTAATAACTTATAACGGGATTGCATGAGCTATAAGTAGGTTTTAAAAGACAATTACTTTTGTATTTTAAATTTATTTATAGAACCTCTGGTATTAGATTTCACATCGATGCATATATGATATTTTTCTTCGGGTTAAATAATCAATCCGGTTGAAAAAGGGCTGTGCTTATGTTATTGAGGCATAGTTATTGATTTAATTACGAAAAAAAGCAAGATATTATGAAATTGAATAGTACCCCTAACCTTAGTTATGTTCCTTTTTTCAGTCCTGCAATTTCGTGTAGTAAGGGCGATTTTAATGAAGGCAGATCGAATAAGGTAATTCTAAAGAAATTGGCCAATAGAGAGGACGTAAAACAGTCGTTAGGATCTTTTACAGAAGTATATGCAGGAACTTAAAAGTTTAATACGTTCCAGTGTTGGGTTGGAGGAAGAAGATCTTCAGAAGATTTTAGGGCATTTCACCTTAAAAATACTGCAAAAGAGTCAATTATTACTGAAACGTGGCCAGATCGCTTCACACTATTATTTTTTAAACAAAGGAGCACTTCGCTTTTTCTATAACGATGATCAGGAACTTACGGCCTGGATTGTCCAGCCAGGAGAGTTTTTCGCTGAAATTTCCAGCCTGAGTCCGGCGTTGCCTTCACGGTTCAATATTGAGGCGGTTGTAGACACGGAACTATACTGTATCCATAAAAGCGACATGGATTTGCTTTATAGACAAATTCCCGCATGGCAGGAGTTTGGCAGAAAACTCTGGGAGGGTATGGCGGTGCGCATGATCAGCGAGATCATCAGCTTCCAAACCATGACTGTAGAGGAACGTTACCTGGCATTTCTACAAAAGCCAGGCTTCATGCAATTTATTTCTGTAAAGCAACTGGCTTCTTACCTCGGCATCACACCAAACGCCCTGAGCCGTATCCGTAAAAATCTTCGCTAATTGTATTATCTACCAAATGGTAGTTCGATTGACTTTCAATGGGCATAGTTTTGTGATCTAAATAAGAAAGAACAATGAATAATATGATTTTAGTTGCAGGCGCTACTGGCGACCTTGGAGGCAGATTATGCAAACATTTAATCAAAAATGGCGCTGGTGTACGAGCCTTGGTGAGAGAAGAAAGTAATCAGGAGAAGATAAATGAACTGCTTAAATTAGGAGTAGAGGTTATAGCGGTTCGTTTTGAAGATGAAGCTGGCTTGGTATCGGCTTGTAAAGGTGTTTCTTGTGTGGTATCGGTACTTGCAGGCTTGCGCGAGGTGATTGTAACGGCACAAAGCCAATTGCTTCAGGCTGCCGTACAGGCGGGTGTTCCACGCTTTATCCCATCCGATTTTTGTACAGATTTTACCCAACTACAGCAGGGCGAAAACAGGAATTTTGACCTGCGTAAGGAGTTTCAGTCCGTACTGGAAACTAGCAACATCCGTGCTACTTCGGTATTCAACGGTGCTTTTGCCTATGTTTTGCAGTATGATATTCCACTCCTGGATACAAAAGCAAAGACCATTACCTACTATTCGGAGAAAGCAGATTGGCAGATCGACTTCACTACTATAGAAGATACAGCCGCTTTCACTGCATACGCTGCATTGGATGATGATGCGCCACGATTTCTCCGCATTGCAGGTTTCCAGATTAGCCCGAATGAACTGGCTGTGCTCGCCGGACGCATTTTTGGGGAACATTTCGAATTAAAAGAACAAGGTGCGCTGGAACAATTCTCGGCTTACATTCAAAAGTTACGGACAGAAAATCCCGATGGGGAAAAGCAGTTGTATCCGCAATGGCAGCAGATGCAATATCTCCAGCATGTTCGCCGCACATCATCATATACTTGACAACGACCGGTATACTGGCTTAAGCTGGCAAACAGCAGAAACAACACTTCACGAAATAAACAACAATAAAATAGCACAAAATGGAACAGGTATATAGCGATGCGCAACTCATAAAAAATTGGCCCGGCTTTACCAGTCACATAATGGAAGTGAACGGAACGCAACTACACTTTGTAGATGGCGGTGGCAAAGGTCCGGTATTGATCTGCCTGCCCGGCTGGCCGCAAACCTGGTATTCCTATCGTTCTGTCGCGCTGCCATTGGCTGATCACTTCAGGGTTATCGTAATAGATATTCGTGGCATGGGCAGCTCGGCAACACCAACATCAGGCTATGACAAAAAAACAATGGCTACTGATGTGTACAAGCTGATGGGCTTATTGAACATTAGTAAAGCGCACGTATTAGGCCATGATATCGGTGGTATGGTAGCAGCCAGCCTGGCGCATAATTATCCGGATATGGTGGAACGCCTGATCCTGGCGGATGGCCTGCATCCCAATGAAGGAATGATGCAAATGAAACTGATGCCGCCTCCGGGAGCTTTTGGTGAAAAAATAGATCACCAACAGCCCTATACCTGGTGGATGAGTTTTAATCAAGTCAAAGAACTGCCTGAAAAATTACTGGAGGGACGTTATCGCTACCTGCTCGACTGGCTTTTCGATTATGTAATGGTAGACAGTTCAAAGATGCCTGATTTTGAAAGGGATGTATATGCATCCGTTTATAACCAACCAGAGCGTATACGAGCTTCTAATGGCTGGTACCAGGCTTTTAACCAGGATATAGCCGATGCCAAAAATTATTCGAAGTTAAATATGCCTGTTTTAGGTATAGCCAGTAACGTATCTTCCGGTTTTTATCAGTATAGTTTACCAATGATAGCCGAAAATTATCAACTGGTGAATCTGGAAAATACCGGTCATTTTATGTTTGAAGAAAATTCATCAGGCATATATGAAACAATCATGACGTATTTAAAAATACCAGGGTAATGACTGAATCACTCTAGTGGTAATTTAACTAATTATTCATAAGTAATTTATCAAAAAAAGGCTGTATCATCTTTGTAACTTCACGTCTAATTTGTCACGTTGGACTTAGCGTGTACTGAGCTTCACGAAGTATCGAAAGAATTTCTGTGAATTTGAAGGAGGCTATTCTAGTACTTTTCCGAAATTCTG
>Ga0163162_10000155_pt1 | contig 63251 bp, 56 predicted proteins | sample S55metaG_FD_115310 | JGI IMG/M metagenome (GOLD analysis project Ga0163162, IMG submission 115310) | Switchgrass rhizosphere microbial communities from Kellogg Biological Station, Michigan, USA - S5-5 metaG | ecosystem: Host-associated > Plants > Roots > Rhizosphere > Soil | place: USA...
ACAACAAAAAAATCGAATGAAAACCTTTCAGAAATGAAAGGTTTTTTTGTTTGTAGTCATTTAGGTGAATTCTTCTGTTTGCGTTTGCAGTTTATATCACAGGTTCCGAAAATATAGTAAAATTTTATACTGTCCGTACCGGAGATGTGGCAAAAAGACATGTTCGAGATAAAAAAGAGCATAGATATTTTGGAAAGTTAATGGTGGATAGTGAAACAAATTTACACATCCCGACCTAAAGCTGGGATGCTTTCAAAGGCATGTGGGTTCGATTCCCGCCCTCCGTACAAAACACAAAAAAGTCCGGTCAAAATGATCGGACTTTTTTGTGTTTTAAAACCGCTCATATTCTAATAATAAAATAGATTAGCTCTGTTCTATCATTCAATTTGTGGTTCGATATGTCTTTCTAAAAATAAGCATTTAAACTGTGTAATCGTAGCTAACGGTTTAATAACAAACTTAAATTAACTCAAAAGGGTAGTTTACTTTTTAGTTTGCACCAATCCGTCCTTCCAGTGATTTTATTTTTTCAATGTCCCCAAAAGGTTCCTGTAAAATTTGCAGATGACATCTAATAAAATCTTCCTCAGTGTCATCCCAGCTTTAGCTTAAACTGCTGTGCGCATTGCTGCCCGCCTCGACATTATTTTCTCGATCAGACCGTTCAAACGGCTCCGGTAGTCGCTGCCCAACCACTTGACATAGTTTTTGGTTACCGAACCCAGACATTTGGCGTATTGCTTTATCCTCCAGTCAATTTCTTTATCGAGTTCAGTTGCCAATGCTAAAGCATTGCTTACCGTGTCAGCATTATCTGTACACATCATAGCATGTTGCCTGATGGAACTGCGTAGTACCGTCTTAGCTTTTTCCCCTTTATCCATTGCCGTTTGGTAGGCCGCAAGCACATCAAATGCTATCCCCGTACTGTTTGGAAACCTGTTTCTCATTTCGGCAGGCATCTGATGGATATCTTCGCTAGCCTTTGCCAGGATCTGGTGATAAATTTCGGGGTTTTCGAATACATGCTGCCAATCTACCGGTGCATCCCATTCTCCAAACCTTTCTGCATTATTCCCCAGGTCTATAATATTAAAAGTCTTTTTACCGGGCAAGCGCCTCGCTCCTCTGCCGATCATCTGGTGATAAAGCGTAAGCGAGGTGGTAGCACGGTTGAGGATAACCGACTGCACAGACGGTTCATCAAAACCAGTGGTTAATATCGATACCGATGTTAATATCGCTCCCTTTGTTTTTTTAAACCATTTTAATATTTCAACCCGTTCAGCATTTTCTGTCTGGTTATCGAGATGGCGGATGGGATAACCGGCCTGTTGAAAAACTTCCAACACCTTTCGGGAGGTGAATATGCCGTTATTGAAAATCAATGTTTTTTTTCCAAGGGCATGCTCCCTGTAAGCATGAACCAACAGATCGAGCATTACTTTAGATGAATATAACTCATCAGAGCTGCTTACCGTAAAATCGCCATGTATACCCCTGTTCAGCGTGTTGAGTTCTACCTCGTAAGCAAAACTCTTTGGCTTTGCCAAAAAGCCATGTTCGATGAGGGAATTAATCTGCTCCCCAAGCACCAACTCACTGTAAAAACTTTTCATCGGCAGCGCCGCATCTGCCGAAAAAGGTGTAGCTGTTACCCCGATGACCCTGGCGGCCGGAAATTTTTTAAGCAGTTTATGGAATGAATTATGATGGGCCTCATCTACAATAACAAGGCCTACCCCTTCGGTATCGATCAGGCCATCATCGATCCGGTGTTTTAGGGTTTCGACCATGGCTACATAACAGCGATAATAATCTTTTTTGGCTATCCGTTTAACTTTACTGTCTACCACTTTATTAAAAACGCCAGCATTTTTCATTGCAAGCGAAGTCTGTTTGCATAATTCTTGCCGGTGTGTAAGCACAATGACCTTCTTGCCGTATTGCTTGATAAAACGATCGGCAATTTCAGAAAAAATAACTGTTTTACCGCCACCTGTAGGCAATTGGAAGAGCAAACGCAGCTGATCAGCACCAGCCTGCATTTTTTCGAACAGGGTTTCTATCGCACACAGCTGATAGGGATATAATTTTTTTGCTGACCCATAGGCAGCTGTGGGAGATAAAATCTGCATGATGTTACAACCACCGAAACTGGCTGAAAGTTTTAAGACAGCAAACGATTTGCCGGATAAAATCAGCACTCCATCTTCATGCTCAACAGCAATGAGGCCTGATTAACATACTGGAATAAATTTTTTTAGTTTGATATTCTTACTTTAAAGCAGCCATGTTATGAAGAAGTTCGCCATCCTGATAAAATCCGTTCTGATGTTGAAGACCAATATTTATGGGATTGTTTTAATGCTGGGTATTACTTTCATCAGCTGTAACCCGTCTACAGACCAGGATGAGCACAGTAGTAATGACGCGCGAAAAGCCATAGATAAGCAAATGCTGGTAAGCATGATCAGTAGATTGAATCAGGCCCTGGCGGTCAAAGATTATTCGGTAGATAAAGGAATCGCTGTATTTAAGCCATATACGTCGAAATATAAAGTTTGTATCCCCGGTTTCACAGAGATGATTCCATACGATCAAAGTTACTTATACATCTATTGCATATATGACACAAAAACAATACCTCCACGTGTATTATCTTTCAGGTTCCAGCTTCCAATGCCATTGGCAAAGGTTATTACCCTGAATGACATTAGGCAACCGTTTCAGAAATGGCAAAAGGAGAATACATTTAATAATCCAGACAGTCCGGTAACAAACCACTACAAAATTAACAACAGAAACACAACTATTGGAATATGTCAGTATGTGCTTCCTAATCAGGCTAATGGAATGATCACGGAGGTAACATTGTACCATTAATATGACGATAGTTCTATATTGAAACCACTTAATCTCTGCCGTTTAGCTTTTTAGACATTTTCGCTTTGTCTCTTCTCATCTAGCATTCCGCTAATGACGGAGTTACACAGGTTAATGCTTTTATCATGCCTGACCAATTTTGCCTTCCGAAATTGAACGCAAGAAAAGAATATTGAGGCCAATAATAAATGTTTGGGTTGCCGGTTATACAAGTACAATTATCGCAATAATAAGGAAGATAAGAAATGAAATGACCACATCTTTTGTAAAAAACCAAAAGGATTTTTCAATGGCACCCGATTGCTCCAGTTTACGTTTAAGTATAGCTACCTGTTGTTCGTTTAATGCCATTTCTTTCGCCATAATCTTTACGTCAGGAAGCTTTCTACCATCCTGAGAGGTGGTTGGGTATACAATGTATAACCAGTTTGCGGTCTTCAGGTAAATAAAGAGAACATTGGTAATTGTTCTTTTGATTTGATAATGCGTTACATGAATCGGTTTGTCATCAATCAACACCCCATTATACCAGCTTAGTTTTTTCCTGCCAAAATAAAAATACCAAAAGGTTGCCAGGATGATTACAGGCCCTGACATAAACGCGGCCTTACTATGTCCAAAAAAATTATTGATAGCACGAGCCTGAACGGCAATTTTGGGCGAACCGCTGTATTGTGCCGCGTGCAAAGTAATGATGATCAGGAATAACCAAAATATCATGCAAAACATTAAAAAGGCTATACGAACGTTTCCGCAACTTAAATGGACACTTGGTTCACTGTCTCTTACGATAGGCGTAGATTTGTTAAAATACATAATGCTAAAACACCATTCTGTTATCGTAGTTTGCTGTGACTTTAAAATTTTAAGCTACCAAACTTATCATTGCATATTCATGCTCAAGCCTTTGGTAGATATAGTCCTTCGGATGGACGATAGCCTTTCCAAAAGACAGTTAATCATCAGGCAGGGAAACCTCGAATACCCACTAAAAAAACTTGACTTTGAGAATATGTGGGAGAACTCATGATCCTGAACTTGCGATATTACCCTAAATACAATTTACCTCTTAACTATATTCAACATGAAAACTAAAATTTTAATTGCACTAAATCTATTATTGCTGATGAGCTGTACCACAAATTCTCAGGATATAGCTACGCTTGACTTCTCTAAAGATGGAACATCACAGCTGGAAAAGTTTTCCTATTCATCAAAGATAGATCAAAAAGGCCATTATGAAGCTGAAGTGAATGGCGAACAAGCCAGCTTTAAATTGGTAGACAAAGGCGAAAAAGTTACCAATTATCTATTTATGGATACCAAAGCAGCGGGGATCAATTACGCCGGAATGCCGGTTAGTGAGGTTACCGGTGCCGCAGTAAGCGTATATAAGGGAAAAATAGCTTTTATGAGGATACATGTCAAAAATGACCAAAGTTTCGCATTGTTAGATATCCTGAAAAAGAAGCTTGGCAATCCCACAGAGACCATTAACAACAAGGATACGCATTTTGATCAAAAAGATAAATCGCAGTTGCTATTACTTCAGAAACTGCCAAACGACACCAAAAAAATAAAGGACGATGTGCTGGACGAATATTACCTTTCCTATCCGGAAAACTTGATCTGGGACAAAAATGACCTGATCTATCAGCTTACCTTTTCACCAACAGGAAACGTTGTTGATAACCAACTTGTTATCATTTCAAAGAAAGCTTTTAAGGATAAAGTGATTATTGGCTACCATAACCCGGGGCAGGATCCTATTTTGCATAAATATGTGAACTGATTTTTCATATAAAATCTTAAAATAATGAATTAGGAAACCTCACTTACCAAGTGAATGAATGATTTTTAGTATCCCATTTTTTTAGATTCATTCCCCTCCTAGCAAACATAAACAAGCGAATAGCTGTTGATATATTTAAAATTGCGATTTGAACATACTACTTACCGGCGCAACCGGATATATTGCTCAGCGATTGCTTCCAGTTCTGTTAGAACAGGGCCATACTGTTTTTTGCCTGGTTAGAAATGCAGCTCGCTTTGACAAAAACAAATTTGGCCAGGATGCGAAGATAACCGTTATCGAAGCTGACCTCATGAAACCTGAAAGCTTACACTCACTACCAAAAGATATTGATGCGGCTTACTACCTGGTTCATTCAATGAGCGGCAACAAAGACTTTAGTGACAGTGAGGCAAAGTCTGCCCGTAACTTTTCAAAAGCAATAGGCGAAACAGCAGCCAAACAAATTATATTTTTAAGCGGAATAGTAAACAGTGCTGAGCTTTCTAAACACCTGGCTTCGCGCAAAAAAGTGGAGCAACTGTTGGGTGAAGGCAAAGTACCACTTACCACACTCAGGGCAGGAATAATAGTGGGTTCTGGCAGTGCCTCCTTCGAAATTATACGCGATCTGGTGGAAAAGTTACCGGTAATGGTTGCACCAAAGTGGCTTCATACCAAATGCCAGCCTATTGCCATCCGAAATGTGATAGAATTCCTGTTTAAAGTATTGTTAAAGGAGTTTACTTTCGGTAAGCATTACGACATTTATGGTCCGGATATATTAAGCTACAAGGAGATGTTATTGGAGTTTGCAGCAGTGAGAAAGCTTAAAAGACGCATCTTGATTGTACCTGTTATGACGCCTAAACTTTCATCTTATTGGTTATATTTTGTAACGTCAACCTCTTATAGCCTGGCACGGAATCTTGTAGACAGTATGCATGTGGATGTAGTGGCCGAACCGAATGATCTTGCAGACAAACTTGATATTAAATTAATCCCATACAAAGAAGCTATTGATCTTGCCTTTCAAAAGATTGAGCAAAATATGGTGCTTTCAAGCTGGTACGATGCGATGGGAAAAACCTATTCAAAGGAAATGATCAAAAAGCTGCTCGCTGTTCCTACCAACGGCGTGTTCGTAGATCGAAAATCGGCCCACACGAGTGACCGAAAATTGGCTACAGCAAGAATTTTTGCCATTGGTGGCAAATCGGGATGGTACTATGCAAATTGGCTATGGAACTTTAGGGGTTTTCTGGATAAGTTATTCGGCGGTGTCGGGCTTAACCGGGGAAGAAAAAACCCAACAGCCATCAGCACAGGCGATCGGCTCGATTTTTGGCGGGTAATTTATTCAAATACCCAGGAAAGTCGTTTGCTGTTATATGCAGAAATGAAATTACCGGGTGAAGCCTGGCTGGAGTTTAAAATAGTGGATGACTGTGTTTACCAAACTGCCACTTTCAGACCGCTTGGATTAGCTGGACGCTTATATTGGTACGCAGTACTACCATTTCACTATTTTATTTTTAATGGCATGATTAAAAAAATTGTGACTTAAAAGCCTTATGAAAGATGTAAAAAAGCAGCATCTACCTGTAAAAACCTGCCCGGTTTGTAACCGCCCGTTTATGTGGCGCGCAAAATGGGCAAGGCACTGGGAAGAGGTGATCTATTGTAGTCAAAAATGCAGACGCACGAAAAACTTAGCAAAAACGGTATAGTCATGCTCATCTTTAGCATCCAAACATTTGCGCTTCACCTTTGTTGCAGTTATTTAAGATTACAATCATGAAAAAAATATATAGAAATACACTTTTGCTTGCCACATTAGCCGTCGTAGCAGCAACCTATACAAGCTGTAAAGTTTCAATTCCCAATGGGGCAACCGCAGTTAAACCATTTAACAAAGATAAATACCTGGGCACCTGGTACGAAATTGCCAGAATGGATTTTAAGTTCGAAAAAAATCTAAAGAATGTAATGGCTACTTATTCAAAAAATGACGACGGATCTATCAGGGTAGATAATAAGGGATACGATATGGTCAAAAACAAATGGAAACAGAGCATTGGAAAAGCCAAATTTGTGAAAGGTAATGATGAAGCTCGGTTAAAAGTCTCCTTTTTTGGCCCTTTCTACGCAGGGTACAACGTAATTGAAATCGATAAAGACTACCAATACGCCCTTATAGCCGGAAATAACCTGGATTACCTCTGGATACTGTCTCGCACTAAGCATATTCCGGATGCGGTAAAGGCAGATTACCTAAAAAAAGCAAATGATCTGGGTTATCAGACAAAAGACCTGGTTTGGACTATACAAGATTAACGATTGAATTTTCGAGAGGTTGGTGCATCAATCGTTATAAAAACATATCATAATTAACCTGTTGCATAAACCTTTCGAATGATTCTGGTGACATTTTCAATCTCAACATCTTTTAATATATAGCACGAGGCTGCAGCATATCGGATTTATTTGGCAAGAGAAATAGCGGTTTTCATTTGCTTTCAGCGACTTCGTGATCAGCGAACCATGATCAATTATTCTTCATCCCGAGAGCCTGTTTCTTTCCTTATTTATTTCTTAAATTAAAATGAGCTTGCTGCACGTAAGGACGTCTCGCACCACCATCCCAGTGCATGAAAGATTTAACTGGCTGTAATTAATATACAATAACATCGTCGCGGCACTTCTTTATACTTATAGCGCCGGCAAGCCTGCTTTTTGCCGATGGTGAGTAAACTCCTCTTTGATAAGGCCTTCAAAATCCTATTTCCAAAGCCTTGTCAGGTATTTAGCACGGTAAAAACACGTAATTGACACCTAAACTTTTACTAACCGATCAGGTTTTATAAGGAGTGGGAAACATGGATTCTCCATCTAAATAACCATTTCACTTAAACAAAACCAGAAAATATGCTAGCAATGAACTATCGTGGCCCGTACAGGGTCAGAATTGAACAGCGTCCAATGCCAGAAATTTTGCATCCCGAGGATGCGATAGTAAGGGTTACCCGTACCTGCATCTGTGGTTCGGATCTGCACCTTTACCACGGAATGGTGCCCGATACGAGGGTAGGTTCAACCTTTGGACATGAATTTATCGGTATTATTGAAGAAATTGGTCCACTGGTAACTAATGTAAAAATTGGCGATCAGGTACTGGTTCCTTTTAATATAGCCTGTGGAAGATGCAATTTTTGTAAACAGGGGCTTTATGGCAACTGTCACGAATCTAACCCTATGGCCACCGCAGTCAGTGGTATTTTTGGGTATTCGCATACGGCAGGAGGATTTAATGGCGGGCAGGCTGAATATGTACGTGTGCCGTATGCCAACACAGGTCCAACGGTAATCCCTCCGGATATGGATCCTGATGATGCCGTTTTACTAACGGATGTTGTACCTACCGGATACCAGGCGGCAGAGATGGGCGGAATTAAAGAGGGAGATACCGTAGTTGTTTTTGGAGCAGGCCCCATCGGGATTATGGCAGCCAGGTGTGCCTGGTTTTTTGGTGCAGCCAGAGTAATCATTATCGACCACATCGATTATCGGCTGGAATTTGCCAGGAACTATGCAAAGTGCGAAGCCTACAATTTTAAATCGATGGAAGATCCGGTAATATTTCTAAAAAAAATCACCGATTGGTATGGAGCTGATGTTTGCATAGACTGCGTAGGTTGTGAGGCCGAAGGAAATGCGTTACAGACTTTTACCGGCAAAGTAACGTTGATGCAAGCCGGTGCCGCCACTGCCCTACAGTGGGCAATTAATTCGGTAAAAAAAGGCGGGATTGTTTCGGTGGTAGGTGTTTATGGTCCGCCGTTTAATTATGTGCCTATTGGCAATGTACTGAACAAGGGGATTACCCTACGGGCCAACCAAGCCTCAGTAAAAAGGCTGCTTCCCAAACTTATTGAACATGTACAGGCCGGAAGGCTTGATCCTAAAGGACTCATTACCCACAAAGTACCCTTGGAAGAAATAGCAGATGCCTACCATATTTTTTCAGCTAAGCTTGATGAATGTATCAAGGTCGTACTTATCCCATCAACTAAATCTTAAAACATGGAAACCAACAATTTTGATTATAAAAACATTCCCGGTTGGGGCTTGGATATAGATGAGCATAATGAGCCCACTTATCCGATGAAAAATTATACAGGTGATGACCATAAACGGTCGGATTATGAAAAACCGCCGCAACAACCTGCAGATGTAGAAATACTTCAATCCACCGAACGCCCCGCATTAAGCGCCGTATTCGGCAATGCGTCGCCTCCTTCAGGTCTCAGTGGTATGATACGCCGATATGCCTTTAAACATAGCGAAGACCGCTACCGACACTGGATCCCCTTGATTCTTGCCGATCGGGTAAATGCCTGGGAAGGAATTATAGATGATTTTAGAAAAGGTATTATTCCTAACATCCCTGCCGAGCGTGGATGGAAGTCGGAACTGAAATACAACCGCGCAGGATTGACTAAAAAGATCTTGGTGACAGGTGTAATCAGTCTCGTTTTATTAAGTTATCTGACGCGAAAAAAAAGATAGCAATTCCAGTGATCAGATGTGCGATTCTTAATCCACATCTGGTTTACCTGAACATCAACAATACCTTGAATTTTAAATTACCAATTAAATTTTGACCGCCACAATATAATTAACTGATTTGCAATGTATTAATGAATTTTATTTTGCACACCATAGTGCCTTACTGGCGTAGAGCCGTTTAATGAGTTGGGCTTTTTCTTTTGTTCACAGGCGCAATGCAGCATCTTTTAATTCAACAGATCCGGAAGCTTCAACATGCAGGCCAATTAAAATCCTCGTCAGCTTCCATAATCAAATGTAACAGCAATTTATGATAACCAGCGACTTTGCCGTTCCGCAGGTTTAACAAATTAGTTTTCGCCTCTGCCGTAAGCGGAGTCAATCCATTAGGCTATGTTGGTGTAGAATAATGGACTGAAGTAGAAACTTAAATATTCTGTATTGCTGCCGTATGTTATCAACTAAAATACCTAAATCTCACATTACAAAATCATATAGCTCATCTGCTACCTTTTGGATAGGCATTTAGTAAACACCTGCCCTGTCAGCAAATTTTAATTCTCTCATCACAAGATTAGTCCTTTACTTCCGTGTTGTTATTCTGGGTAGAATTTGGCATATTTCCAGCTTCGCCAGGATTACCCTTATCCGGATCTGCCCTTGCCTCTTCAGCACCGTAATCTCCTTCGCCCATTTCACGGCCGAGCATACCAGCACCATCTTTCACTTTATCTAATTCACTGCTATCATTGCTACGATGGCGGGGAACCTGATTATCGGGCATATTCGATTTATCCGCAGTATTATCTGCTTTTGGATCTGCAAGATTGTTGTTTTTATGATCTTTTTCCATAATAAATTTTGTTGTTTATGATACAACAGGAAATAGACTATGAAGTTTTGCCTGGATAATAAAAAAGCGTCTTTACACATTTGATGTAATACCAGAAACTAATAAGTTTAGGCCCATCAGATCATCAGTTAAAACTTTTAAGCTGAATGGTCAGTTCTACTTATATCCAAAACCATTTTTTATTGTTGAAAACAAAAGGATAGATTTTCTCACGTACTAGCAAATCAGCTTTAAGTGATATCAACTGGAATTAATATGAACAAATTAAAAATAATCCTTGCAGAAGATCATAACCTGGTAAGGAACGGAATTAAAATGTTACTTGAATCGCAGGCTGATATTGAAGTGATTGCTGAGGCCGATGACGGTAAGCAGGTATTGGAACATCTTGCATCCGGAATTATTCCCGACATTGTCCTTACAGACATCAATATGCCAGAAATGGACGGCATTAGCCTGATAAAAGCCATTAAATTAACCTACCCTGATATTAAAGTAGTTATCCTATCTATGTTGGATAATGAAAAATATGTGATGCAGGCCTTTATGGAAGGGAGTTGTGGTTATATTTTGAAAAATGTAAATGAAAGCGAAATGCTGTTTGCCCTTAAAACTGTGGCTGGCGGAGCTAAATATCTTTGCGTAGAATTGACCGAAACACTGCTTAACCGCTTTATCCACCAAACTTCGGCTCAAACTGAACAGGAGGAAATTCAGGTAGATCTTTCCATGAGGGAAATTGAAGTGCTGCATCTGGTTGCAGAAGGTTATACCAACCAGGAAATGGCAGATAAGTTATTCTTAAGTAAACGCACCGTTGAAGGGCACCGCCAAACGCTGATTGATAAAACAGGATCTAAAAACACCGCATCACTAATCCGTTTTGCTGTGGTAAATGGTTATTTAAATTGATTTAATACATCGCATTTTTATTAGGAACCTGTACAAGTGGAAGTCCATAGTCTTGAGTCCGAAGTCCTAAGTTTTAGGGGCGGTACTGAAGTTTGATAATTGCAGCCTTTGGGAGCGTAAACCAGCTTTTTAATTATACAGCCTAAATATACAAAGGCTTATTTTTCCCATGCAAAAAATGTTGTTAAACGCGGTTACACCGAGCAACATAAAATAAACAACTAAATCCTTTTATGCTGACGAATTATGATAGGTATTTGATTTCTAACTATCATTTTATACGTTTTCGATATACGACTTATACCTCTCCACTTTGTTGTTTATACCCGTTGTTGCAACATCTACCCGATCTCTAAAACCAAAAAAAAATAAAGGAGTTCTTTTTAAGTAATCAACGTTCACTGGCTGAACATTTTTTAAACTGGTTAAAAAAATAGATCATGGAACAAGAGAATTTCTGTGTAGCTGCTGAGTATCATAAACAGTCATTACTGGCACAAGCCCTTAAACTTACCGCTGATGAAGACGATGCAAAAGATCTGGTTCAGGATACCCTGATCAGAGCAGTCGGATCTTGTAGTAATTTCTCTGAAGGAACCAATATCAGAGGCTGGCTTTATGTCATTATGAAAAACACATTTTACAACAGCTGTTGTAAACAAAAAAGACGTACGGCCATCTGGGAGAGCGAAGATTGCCTCTATGATCAGAAACTGATGAACAGCCCTGTTAATAACCTTTCGGAAACCAAGATGATACTGGAGGATATTCAAAAGGCAATGAACACGCTTAGAGCAGATTACAGGACTGCATTTCAGCGATATTTTGAAGGCTACAGTTATGATGAGATAGCCCTTGAATTAAATATTCCCCTGGGGACAGTAAAAACCTATATCTACCAGGCACGCCAAAGTTTAAAAAAATACTTGCGCATTTACCGTTAAGCTATTTTTTTTGGTAAAGCAGGAAGAAATATGCTAAGTTAATCAGACTGAACATAATCAGTACTGTAAGATTAACCCTTTAGCAGGTTATATAAAACCTGCAAAAAATTAAAGTTTAAAATCAGCGCTAAACCATAAACACAAAGGGGGCTAAATTTTAGTCCCCTTTGTGTAGTAAATTAAGTTTTTTAGCTTAAAATAATCTGGTAATTCACATTTACTCTTTTCGGATAATTGCTTTGTTCAGTATTCAGAGAAACAAATGCAGCATTGCCATGAACTTCATTTTTCAATGCATGTTCATAATGTGATTGGATCGTTTTCTGATAATCGTTCTGCAGGCCTTTTGTTGTTTCTGCTAAAAGATTTCTATCATTCAGGTTTTCAGGCAATAAAGTAATATCGCAATTTCCTTCACTGATTTCTTTGACTAAGTATTTCATTTTGGTTTTAAATCTTCGTTTCCTGTTATATAAATAAGATTTCAAGAAAGACCAAAAATATAGTAACCGTTTATTTTGTATGTAATCTAAAAGTTAATTTTTAAGGTAAAGCATGTATCAATTTAAATTCAAGCAGCATGATTACAGCCACAAGCCAACAGTTTAAAACTCAAAACACACAACTTTCCGGCTAAAAACACAAAATGATTTAACCTTTGCCAATAACTGCACTAAGGTTTCTGATTGAAATAATTACTAAAAAAAACACTTTGATATTTAATGGCATTTGCCCAGTAATCCCAATTGTGTACACCAGGCCGCGTGGTAAAATCGTGCTGAATATTATTGTACAATAGCTCATCATGCAAGCGTACGTTCATTTTATAGAAAAAATCGTCGACACCACATTCAAAAGCAATAGACAGCGATCCAGGTTTAATCAGGTAAATCATATCAATTACACTATTCTGTTTCCAGCGTTCCGGAAATTCATCCTGTTTGCCCAGTCTTTTCGAAATATCCCATCCATTCGGAAAAGGTTTAATATCTACGCCTCCACTCATGCTGCCAATGGCCCCATATACATCCTGGTGTTTAATGGCCAGGTAAAATGCCCCATGACCGCCCATACTTAAACCGGTAATGGCCCGCCCCTTTTTATCCGCAATGGTCTTATAATGTTCATCAATATAACTTACCAGCTCGGTAGCTACATAAGTTTCGTATTTCCAGGCAGGGTCTACCGGACTATCGAAATACCAACTGGTTACATTACCATCAGGGCATACAATAATAAATTGATACTGATCGACCAGTTTTTTTATCCCAGGTACTTTTTTTGCCCATTCTGCATAACTTCCCCCTGCTCCATGAAGCAGGTAAACCACCGGAAAAGCTTTTCCGGTTTTGTAGCTATCCGGCTTAATCACCACAGCCTTTATATTTTTTTTCATCGATTTGCTGTAGGTCAATGCTGTATCTACTTCCGCAGCACGTATAACTTGGCTACACAAAAACAAACAGGCAATTATGAGGAGACTTTTTTTCATGTGGTGGTTTTTAATAATGATTATAACAGCGCGCTAAATTTATAAAATAACTGGTTATGGTTTGGCATTTCTATGAATTGGAAACCTAAAAAATGGTCATGACTGCTTAACTATTCCTTAGACAGCTAAAAACTTTAAAACAATTTTGTTACATTTTAGGTTCTTGAACGGTTAACCCATCTAAAAATGCTTAAAACCTACCCATTTTACATCAAAGCACCTGTAATCCTTTTAGGATTAGTAATTACGGTATTCATCATGAGTGTGCTGAGAGATATTCTTGTGCCACTTGCTTTCGCAGCCTTAGTAGCCATACTACTTAACCCACTCACCAACCGTTTCGAAAGAAAAATGCCAAAAATCGTCAGTATTATTCTTTCCATGCTCATTGGTTTGTTAGTGATAGTGGCCATATTTTATTTTTTGTCATCACAAGTAGCTCACTTTTTCGATGATCTTGATAGCATTAAACAAAAATTATCACAGTTGCTTGAGCAGATCAGGAGTTGGCTGCAAGGCACCTTTGGTATTTCTACAAAAAAGCAGGTGCAAATGCTTAATGATGCTGCTAATGGTAGCAAGGCATTGATAGGTCAAACACTAAGTGGTTTGATGGGTGTTTTAAGTGTAGTTTTCCTGATCCCGGTTTACACTTTTTTAATCTTATTATATAAAACACTGATCTTAAACTTCATTTACGAAGTATTTTCAGAAGAGAACAAGCAAAAAGTTGCAGAAATTTTAAGTGAAACGAAAGCAGCCATTCAAAGTTACATTATTGGCTTATTGATCGAAACGTCTGTGGTTGCCATAATGAATTCTGCTGCCCTGCTTATTCTTGGTGTGCCAAATGCCATCCTTATTGGTGTTATCGGAGCAATATTAAACCTGCTGCCATATATTGGTGGGATTATCGCCATCGCACTTCCGGTATTAATGGCCACCTTAACCAAAGATGGCTTTACTACCCAACTTTTAATTATCGGTGCATATGCGCTGATTCAGTTTATTGATAACAATATTCTTGTTCCACGCATTGTATCAAGCAAGGTACAGATCAATGCCCTTATTTCTATTGTAATTGTATTAATGGGTGCTGCACTTTGGGGTATCCCCGGCATGTTTCTTTCCATTCCGTTTATTGCGGTACTGAAAATCATCTTTGACCGGATAGACGGCCTTAAGCCATGGGGTAAATTATTGGGAGATAATATTCCCACTGAGCATATGGGGCAGGTAAAAAGGTTTAGGAAAAAGAAAAAATTGGCTACAGATTAATAGTTATTTTTTGAAAACGATCGTTCAGTAGTCCTTCGCAAACAACAGTCCCGTTATTCGCTTTATCCCGATAGAAAACCTGTGAAACAAGCAAGCGCACCAAAACATAACATAAACCCAGTGCTTAAATCGGGATGTCCGCTACTACCGGGTTTATTGAATAAAGGTTGCTACATAAAAGTATAATTTGATAAAAAATATCTCACCACCATTGACAGACTCCAATAGAATAGTCGTCATTGCAATGACGACTATTCGCCTACTATCAATTCAATAAATACACTTCATTCATATTTATCTTTATGAAATAAATCTTAATTGCTGTACCAAATTGCTCTCTAATCTATCATTAAAAAATCCAAGGAAAAAGAAAAGCCTTCCAAATTGAAAGGCTTTAGGAGAAAAATTACTTCTTTTTGAGAAAGGCTAAAACGCTACTGGCATGCTCATCTCCTTTTAACATTCCTTTAAACTTAAACACCACTCTACCATTCAGATCGACCAGGAAAGTTTCTCTACCGGTTAAAAACATGACATCTTTAACGCCAAACATTTTCAAAACTTTATTATCAGGATCGCTTAAAAGGGTAAATGGCAGATTATGGTGCTTCTTAAAATCGGCATGGCTTTGTACAGTACCAGAATTTATCCCGATAATCATTGCATCTGTAGATTTAAACTCCTCATAACTATCCCGGAAGGCACAGGCCTCTTTAGTACAAACGCTACTTTCATCTTTAGGATAAAAATAAATCACCAGTTTTTTCTTCCCGATGTAGTTACTCACTTTAAAATCTTTACCACTATCATCTTTAAGGGTAAAATCTGGAATTTTGTTTCCAACCTCAATTGGTTGATTTTTAGACTTCGGTTTTGCATCCTGTGCATCAGTTCCTATCCCAATCAGGCCTAAGAGAACTAATGTGGTTGTTGCGATATTTATTTTCATTTCTTAAGGATTTATTTCTACATACGTTTAATCTCATAAAAGGGATCAAAAAATATTTTGGTCAATCAAAGACTAATTAAACCAAACGTAATTTTACTGCATTTGGCTTATTCCAATCAACACGAAACGGATTTCTTTCTTGATCCCATCATAAGTTAACGGCAATAATTTCTAAAAGTTTTGCCCAAATAAATTACAATCTCCTCCTGGTGTGTCAAAGTAGCATATCTGCTTTTTGCTTGTAAAAGCATCACACGAAACTTAATCGTTTTAGTTTAATCAGTTTCAAACAAAATCAGTTCTTATTTGCTTATAAAGCATGAAAAACATCAGACTAATTATTCCAGCCCTTTTGGTATTATTTTCGGCCTGTAGCGAAGCGACAAGAAATACCGCTAGCACAAAAAATGAAAGCACCAGTCAGACTGCTGCCAACAAAACCGATTCGCTAGAAGTTAAACTAAATATAAATGGCAATGTAGCCACAGGTGAGCCATTACTGTTAAGATTTGTGGTGTACAACAATACCGATAGCGTAAAAAAATTCTGTATCTGGCATACGCCATTTGAACCTTTAATGAGCAGTTACTTAAGTATTACCAATGACAAAGGAGAAGAAGCCCAATATAAAGGCGCAATGGCCAAAAGGGTTATGCCACCTCCAGCCTCTAGTTATACACAGGTAAAGCCGGGTGATAGCCTGGTGGCAAATGCTGATTTGCTTAAAGCATACGATTTAAAAAAAGGATCGAGTTATAAAGCCGTTTATACAGGTGGAAACATGAGCGGTTTATCATCCAGAGACACGGTTACCTTTATTTATACTGATCTACATTAATTTGAGGTTTCTTTGCCTCTAATGCACATTTTTAGCAGTTATCGGCATCTTTAAAAGAGTTTTTGAATAGCAATTATAAAGATATATGAGGCCATATCAACTTAAATGGCCTTATATTTCTTAAGTGGTGACACTTCCTTAAAAACAAAAAATAAATCTATTATAGAATCGCACCTACAATTAACCGAATCTATACTAGTCAGAATGAATTAATCTGCCAAATCAATTAAGGGTATTCCACCCCCTCTTTTGTCGCATTTACACTTTCCGGGATGCAAAAGTTCCCATAACTTTATGCTACGAATTTAAACAGAGAAAAAAATGGGAAATAGTACATCAATCACCGTAGAAACCACAGTTAATGCGCCAATAGAAAAGGTTTGGGAATTTTGGAACAATCCAGATCACATTACCAAATGGAGCTTTGCTTCACCTGACTGGCATACGCCTAATGCTGAAAACGATTTAACGGTTGGTGGTAAATTTAAAAACACCATGGCTGCAAAAGATGGCAGCATGAGTTTTGATTTCGGCGGAACTTATACTACAGTTGATCAGCACAAAAAAATTGAATATACCTTAGAAGATGGAAGAAAGGTTAGTATTGTTTTTGATCTGCTGAGCGAACAGACCAGGATAACCGAAACTTTCGATCCAGAATCTACCCACCCGATAGAAATGCAACGCAGCGGCTGGCAGGCCATTCTGGATAACTTTAAAAAATATACGGAAGAGTCGTAAACATATTTTTAATAAAGGCTGTATCGTATCTGTATTCCACGCGACTTTGTTATTCCAGAGAATTCAATGCTAAAGATATATCATTGGTATCTTTTGCATTGACCGTCATTGCCAGCTTGGCTGGCAATCTTAATGCAACTGGAGGGTCAATGAGCCATAAGCTTTAAGATTCCCGTTTTCACGGGAATGACGTAAGGTGAATGAATCATTTCCAATAGGAATAATGGAAACAAGTAGTCAAAACTTCTTGCGAGATATTTAAAAAAATCCTTCGCCAGGCTATCGTTCACAGATTCCAATAGAAAAATCGTCATCTTGACTGAAGCTTCGCGGAGTGCCCGCCTCTGCTGGCGGGGAAAGATCTTAGGCTATATTAAAAATTTCTCTAGGAGCTATGCGCTTAAAAACGTGATGTTTTTAAATTTAATTTTATGAGACGAACTTTTCCAATTTAGCCACATCAATTATCCTCTTTAATCCTTAAGTAACAATTCGATTATTATTTGATTCGCATAATTTTTGATTTGAACCGAATTACTTTGATATAGCGCTCATAATTTACATTTGCCGTGTAAATTATACACTATGCCTCGTATATCTTTATTTTATCTTTCATTCCTGTTATCAATCGGTTTGCCTTCTGGTGTTAATGCACAAACACTCAGCTTAAAGCAGGCGGTAAATAATGCATTAACCAATTATGGCACCATTAAGGCCAAAGATAATTATGCCAATGCATCAAAAACTTCTATCCAACAAGCCAGAAGAGAATACTTACCGAATTTAAACTTAAGTGCACAGCAAGATTACGGAACCATTAACGGCCAAAACGGTCCACAATACGGCTTTGGCGGTTTAGGAACTGCTTCTTCAGGTCCGGCGTTAAACAAACAAAACTGGAATGCCGCTTTTGGCGGACTTTATCTAGCCAACGTAAACTGGGATTTTTTCACTTTTGGAAAAATCAAGGAACGCATTAAAATTGCTGATGCTACCTACCAAAGAGATAAAAATGACCTCGAACAGGAAAAGTTCCAACAGGAAATCCGAGTTTCCGCAGCCTACTTAAATCTGCTCGCTGCGCAAAGGTTAACCAAATCGCAACAGAAAAATCTCGATCGTGCCATTACCTTTAAAAATACGGCCGTAATCAGGGCCAAAAACGGATTAATTGCCGGGGTAGATTCTTCATTCGCAAAAGCCGAAGTTTCCAATGCCAAAATCGCTTTAACCAAAGCTAAAGATCTGGAACAGGAACAAGCCAACCGATTAGGCGTTTTAATGGGATTAACAGCCACATCGTATATGCTGGATACCACTTCCATAACGAGGATTCCAGGTAACCTGCTCGAAGATACGGTAATCAAAAGTTCACATCCAGTATTAAAGTTTTACCAAAACCGGGTAGAGGTGAGCCAGCAGCAGGTTAATTATTTCAAAAAATTATATTATCCAACATTTACTTTTTTTGGTGTGGTGCAGGGTAAAGGTTCTGGTTTCAGTTCTGCTTATGCCTTAGATCAAACGGCCTATTCTACCAGTTATGCAGATGGAATAAACCCCACTCGCGGAAACTATTTGATTGGCATAGGAATGACCTGGAATCTATCCACATTATTAAAAAATCGCCCGCAAGTACGTGCGCAGGAATACATTAGTCAAGGTTTAAAAGAAGAATATAACCTTATCGATCAGCAATTAAAAGCGCAACTGGCCCTAGCCGAAGCCAAACTGAGCAATGCATTAGCCAATTACAGGGAGGCACCTATCCAGGTAAAGGCAGCATCTGATGCTTATCTGCAAAAAAGCACTTTGTACAAAAACGGACTTACTACATTGGTTGACCTTACACAGGCACTTTTTACCTTAAACCGCGCCGAAACAGACAGAGATATTGCCTTTACCAATGTTTGGCAGGCCTTATTGCTAAAGTCTTCAGCTTTGGGGAATTACGACATATTTATCAACGAATTTTAATCTGGCTATATAAATGAATTTAATACGTTTCGCACTCCGCAAACCCATATCCATCTTGGTTTTAGTGGCTGGATTGTTTTTTTTCGGTATTGGTGCCATCAACCAGATCAAGGTTGATATCCTGCCGCAGATGAACCTTCCGGTAATTTATATTGCCCATCCATTTGGCGGTTATACTCCCGATCAGATGGAGGCTTATTTTGGCAAGCAATATGTGAATATCCTGCTTTTTGCCAACGGCATTAAAAGTATCGAAACCAAGAATACGCAGGGTTTAATGCTCATGAAACTCACCTATTACGAAGGGACCAACATGGCCCAGGCTGCAGCAGAACTAAGCGCGCTCTCTACGCGTGCGCAAGCCATTTTTCCGCCAGGTTCCCAACCGCCATTCGTCATCCGTTTTGATGCTTCTTCGCTTCCCGTTGGACAGTTGGTATTAAGCAGCGCTATCCGTACCAATAACGAATTGCAGGATCTGGCTAATACTTATGTACGCCCTAGTTTTTCAGCCATACCGGGTTTGCTCTCTCCCGCACCATTTGGCGGTAGTCCACGCACCATCGAGATTAATGTAAACCCTTCTCTATTGCGCTCTCATAACCTAACGGTAGACCAGGTGGTGGAAGCCATCAGGTTAAATAACCAGACTGCACCTTCAGGAAATGTCAGAATTGGCGATAAAAACTACCTTACCCCAACCAATTATACCATTAAAAAGGTTAAGGATTTTGAGAATATTCCCTTATTTAAAGGCAGTGTGCAAAATTTACAGCTCCGCGATGTGGCTACAGTTAAAGATGGAGCAGATTTAGTAGCTGGTTATGCCTTAATTAATGGTAAGCGCTCAGTTTACTTAAGTATTGCTAAATCTGGAGATGCTTCTACCTGGGATGTGGTTAAAAACTTAAAGAAAAACCTACCCAATATCCAAAGCACCTTACCAGAGGATGTCAAACTTTCTTATGAGTTCGACCAATCTGTTTACGTCATTAACGCGGTAAAAAGTCTGATCAGTGAGGGGGCAATCGGTGCGATATTAACAGGTTTGATGGTTTTACTTTTCCTAGGGGATAAACGCGCCGCACTGATCGTAATCTTAACCATTCCTACCTCTATTATTGCAGGGGTGCTGTTCCTGAAACTATTTGGGCAAACAATTAATATCATGACGCTGAGCGGATTGGCTTTAGCCATCGGTATTTTGGTAGATGAATCGACGGTAACGATAGAAAACATCCACCAGCATTTTGATATGGGCAAGCCCAAGGCCCTGGCCATTTGGGATGCCTGTAAGGAAATCGCCTTCCCTAAACTGTTAATCCTGTTCTGTATCCTTGCCGTATTCGCACCTGCCTTTACCATGACTGGTATCCCAGGGGCATTATTTTTGCCGCTGGCATTGGCAATTGGTTTTTCAATGGTGGTATCATTCCTATTATCACAAACTTTTGTTCCCATTATGGCCAACTGGCTGCTGATCGCGCATCCTAAAAAGGGCAATGCGCCCCATCCGGGCATTACAGAAGATGAGGCTGATTTTACAGCAACAGGCATTACACTCGATTCAGAAAAAGACACCCTGAACCAAAAAAAGGTGCTGGTAGAACGTGAAGATTTTAGCGGCAATGGTAAAATTGGTTTCTTCGATAAGTTTCGCAACCGTTTTATGCGTTTCCTTGATCGGATTTTGCCTTACCGAAAATCTGTTGTTTTGGTTTATTTAGTTGTTATTATTGGCTTAGCTGCGTTACTTTTGGCTAATATTGGCCGCGATGTTCTGCCCAGGGTAAATTCAAGTCAGTTTCAGTTACGTTTACGTGCACCCGATGGAACGCGTTTAGAGCGTACCGAAGAAAAGGCAAATGTGGTTTTAGCTGAGCTTAAAAAAATGGTTGGAGAAGAACACATGGGCATTTCTTCCGTTTATGTTGGTCAGCACCCTGCACAATTTTCGGTAAACCCCATCTATCAGTTTATGGCTGGTCCGCATGAAGCTGTTTTCCAGGTAAGTTTAAAAGATTTTGAAGAAGATATGGACGACTTTAAAGATCAGTTCAGGGAAAAAATCAAAAAATTGTTACCTGATGTTAAACTTTCTTTTGAGCCGATAGAGCTAACCGATAAAGTATTGAGCCAAGGCTCTCCTACCCCTGTTGAGGTACGTATTGCAGGAAAAAACAAAAAACTGAATGAAAAATATGCCAATAAAATACTGGCAGAATTAAAAGAGATTCCTTATATGAGGGATGTTCAGATCGCGCAACCCATTAAATATCCATCATTAAATATTGATATAGACAGAACCCGTGCAGCACAGATCGGGGTAGATATGGCTGATATTTCACGCTCATTAATTGCCTCCACTTCATCATCACGTTATACGGATAAAAACATCTGGCTGGATGAAAAAGCAGCTTTACCTTACAGTGTACAAGTTCAGGTACCACTTAATCAGATGACCAGTAAAGATGATATTGGAGAAATTCCTTTATTAAAAAATTCGGCGAGGCCGGTGTTGAGTGATGTGGCAAAAATCACCCCAGATACTACTGCTGGCGAAAATGATAACATTGGTGCGATGCCTTTCCTATCGGTAACCGCAAACCTTTACCATACAGATCTGGGGTCGGCATCGAAGGATGTAGAAAAAGCCATTGCAGACGTTGGCGAATTGCCAAGGGGATTAAATGTTACCGCCATTGGTTTAAGCAAAGTATTAACAGATACTTTAAATAGCTTACAATCGGGTTTATTAGTGGCCATTGTGGTCATTTTTCTGATGCTGGCAGCTAATTTCCAGTCTTTTAAAGTTCCATTGGTTATTTTAGCCACTGTGCCAGCCGTTATTTTAGGTTCGTTATTGTTATTAACCATTACCGGATCAACCTTAAACCTGCAATCATACATGGGGATTATCATGTCGGTCGGGGTATCTATCGCCAATGCGGTATTGCTCATTACCAATGCAGAGCAATTAAGAAAACACAATGGCAATGCGCTAGAATCGGCACGCGAAGCTGCTGCATTACGTTTACGTCCAATCATCATGACGAGTATTGCAATGATTGCGGGCATGTTACCAATGGCCATTGGCCACGGTGAAGGCGGTGGCGCTGTTTCACCTTTGGGCAGGGCTGTTATTGGTGGTTTAGTGGCCTCCACATTCGCCGTATTAATCATATTACCATTGGTCTTTGCATGGGTGCAGGGCAAACAGACTACCCATTCGATATCGCTTGATCCGGAAGATGAAGAAAGCATCCACTACATTAAAGGTTTACAAGAAAAAGAATAAATCATCATTACAAATGAATACGAAGATATTTTCAACAGGATTATTAAGTACAGGATTTTTAGTGCTAACGGCTATATATGGTTGCGGGCACTCCGAATCGAAAGTGGCCCCCAAGAAAGAAAAAGAAGCTGTAATAGCAACGTTCGACCTTAAAAAAGAAAAACTATCCACCAAACTGAGTCTACCCGGCGAATTAATTGCCTTGCAACAAGTTGATCTATACGCCAAAGTAAGCAGTTTTGTTAAAACCTTAAAAGTTGATATCGGCTCAGAAGTAAGCAAGGGGCAGTTACTGATGACTTTGGAGGCTCCAGAAATGAGTTCGCAACTGGCTGCAACACAATCTCGGATAAAAGCACAGGAAGCCATTTATACGGCAAGCAAAGCAAATTATAACCGTTTGTACGAAACGAGCAAAACCCCTGGAACGATTTCCACAAACGATCTGGACCAGGCGATGGCGAAAAAGAACGCAGATTTAGCGCAGCTTGAAGCAGCAAAAGCGGCCTATAAGGAAGTAAGTTCAGTTCAGGATTATTTAACCATCAGGGCGCCTTTCAGCGGTATTATCTCAGCCAGAAATGTGAATTTAGGAGCCTACGTTGGTCCAACAGGTAAAGGTTCCGATTTACCTTTGTTTACCTTACAGGACCAGAGAAACCTGCGTCTGGCTGTTTCTATTCCAGAGGTTTATACTGGTTATCTAAAAGCTGGCGACGAAATTAGTTTTACGGTTAAATCTTTGCCCAGTCAGACTTTTAAAGCTAAAGTGAAACGTTTATCAGGCGCCTTAGATTTACGCTTGCGTTCTGAGCGCATTGAAATGGATGTACCAAATGCATCGAAAGTTTTATTGCCCGGAATGGTTGCAGAGGTCAATATTCCGCTTCCGGCCAATGCCAGTACATTTATTATTGCGAAGAAGGCTTTATTAGATACCAGTGAAGGACTATTTGTGTTAAAAGTAGTCGATAATAAAGCAGTTAAGGTAGCTGTGAAGAAAGGTAGAGAAACGGACGATCGGGTTGAAATTTTTGGCAATTTAACAGAAGGTGACAAATTAGTTGCAGAACCAACAGAAGAAATGCACGAAGGAATAACGATTAAACCTTAACTTTACCTGTATAAAGCACTTAAAATATGTTGTCAAAAAACCAAGAGCTTTCTACCCTACAAAAAAAGGAAACATTAGAAGATTTTTATAATAAACTAAAAATCACCAGGCCTGAAATTCCTACGCCAAGTTTAGGAATGATTAATGATATTGGGCATTTTAATGTTTTTAACAGAGGTAACGTTTGTACTAATGTACCCTCTGCTTTTAGCCGGAGAGATTTTTACAAAATTTCGTTAATTATTGGGAATGGAATCTTGCATTACCCTGATGCACAAATCGAAATTAAAGAAAGGGCATTACTGTTTACAAATCCGAATATTCCCTATTCATGGGAAAGTACATCGCCAAAACCTGCCGGTTTCTTTTGTTTATTTACCGAAAATTTTATCCATAACCGTAATGAAACCCTGCGCGATTCTTTGTTGTGGCGCATAAACGATAGTCCGGTCATTCATATCGATGAAGAACAGGAAGTAACATTAAAGGACATTTTCAGTAAAATGATGAAAGAAATGGATGGTGATTACATCCATAAGTATGATCTGTTAAGAAACTACGTTCAGCTTATTGTTCATGAAGCATTAAAGGTTAAACCTCAGGATATTATTTTTAAACAGAATAATGCATCGGTACGTTTAACATCATTGTTTCTCGAATTATTGGAAAGGCAGTTCCCAATTGGCTCTACGGAACATATTTTGGAGCTAAAAACTGCGCACGACTTTGCTTTGCGTCTGCTGGTGCATGTAAATCATTTAAACCATGCGGTAAAAGAAGTAACGGGCAAAACCACTTCCGAACATATTTCGAGAAGAATAGCTACAGAGGCAGTGGCTTTGCTTAAACATACCGAATGGAATATTGCCCAGATTGCTTACTGTTTAGGTTTTGAGTACCCAGCCAATTTCAATATATTTTTTAAACGCCAGATGCAGTGTACACCGAAAGGTTTTAGGGCAAATTAGTTGTAACCGATTCTAATAAAGACAGCTCGTCACCCTGAATTTATTTCTGGGTCTTATTCTTAAAAATCTAATGATTTCCGCTAACGCTCGTTTCTAACGAGCGTTGAATAGTATATCGTTTACAACGATAAAATCGAGTAACTATTTATGTACTCGTTTGGAAACGAGCGCAAGTATGAAAAATCTAATTTTATAGATTTAGCTTCGCTGAGCTTTCGGGTTCTCGACTGCGTTGCACTCCTCTCTAAATGAAGACATTAGGTATGTTCAAAGGGTTTTTGTTTCAATGCATTGTTATTTTATCATTTTATTTTACCACCCAAATATTATTGCTTCTATCCACATCTAACAAATATCCATAAGGATCAATTGCTATTGTTTTTGGTTTATGGTTAACTACAATCGACAGCCTGGTCTTATTTTGCCCGATGTGATGCTTTTGATAATAAACCGGTTTTGTATTTGTATCCCAGTCACTTTCCAAATGATCAAAACAGGCTAAATCTATATCAAGATCAGGTAATTGCTTACCGCCATCACTTATTCTTTCAGTAGAAATTTCCAGGTCAACGCTATATTTTCCATCATTCAAGGCTTTACAACGAATCAATTCGATCCCCAGATCGTAAGTCACTACCTCATTAAAACAATCGATGATAAACTTTTTGTCTTTAGGAAGCGCCTGCTTTAAAAGTAAGTTTACGAGATCGGTAGCTGTTGCTTTAGGCTTAGGGTATTTATGCGCTACAATCAGTTGATGCAGTATTGCGTTAAATTTTTGTTCCCCTATCGTCTCTTTTAAGGCATACATCATCAATCCACCCTTTTGGTAATGTACATAAGGCTGATCTAAAGTTTTGGCGAGAGGCAATTCTTTTTTATCATTATTCCGGTTCAAAAAGTAGAGGTCGTTATCGTAAGAGAGGTATTTTTTCAAATACATTTTGCCAAAAGTATTTTCAATCAATACATTTTCGGTGTATTTAGCCAACGATTCAGTGAGCATGGCATAACCTGCACCATCTGCTGGAGCCATTATGTTTGCCCACCATTGATGTGCCGTTTCATGAGCGGCAATGGCATAGCTTTGATTAATACTGTTGTTCTGGCTATAATTTCCTAAAAAACTAATACGTTCTGCGCTAAAAACTATTCCAGGATAAGCTGTTGCTGCCCCCCTGTATTGCGGTATTTCGGCGATAGCGAATTGTTTAAGTGGATAATTTGCGAAATTTTTATTGCCATAGTTCAGCGCATCCTTAACACCTTCAAAAATACTTTTCAGGTTATACTCCTGTCCTGGTTGATAATAAACACGAACATTTATGCCCTTATGTTTCTCGTTTTTGACTACATATTTTGCACTGCTCAGTGCAAACATAAAATTAATCGGAGCAGCAGTTTTGTATTTAAAGTATTGCCGGTTATTGGCTCGCCAAATCTTCTGCAAGTCTCCAACAGTAATCACCTGTTGATCGACAGTGGTAGAAATAGTTGTTTCAAAGTTCACCAGATGGTACGTATTGTTGAATGGTGGCTTTGTGGCAACTTTAGGCAGACCTGCTTTTTTCCGTTCCTGCTGATCATCACTTTCAAAGTTATAACAGTAACCCAACTGCGGAATAAATTTCTCCAGTTCGATATAAGTACCGTTCTCCACGATCGAATTCTCCGAATCGAAAGTTGTAAATCCGTTCCTAATGACTTCAATAGAAAAATTCATTACGATTTCTTGATCGGGCTGTAATGGCGTCTTTAAAATCAGAAACTGTTGGCTAAAAACTTCATCCCTTTCATCACTTTTAATTTCACTAATATTTACGGAAAATGAGTATACAGCCGGGCTAACAGAAGTCCAGATTTTGGTAATTGGCTCATTTGTTTCATTTTTAAGCAAGTACGTTCCCTTAACGGTATATTTTCCTTCGCCTGGATATAAATCAACGTTGGTTTTAACGGCTTTAATAACAGGCTGAGGGAGATTTGCCCATGATTTATATTTTTGCTCATAAGCCAGGCGCCAATTTAATTGGGACTGTTTATTTTTATATTTCCCAATGCTATTCGTTTGATGGTAAATAAATGCAGCACAGGAAATCCAGATCAATAATGCTGGTGCTATAATCCATTGATATTGCTTCAAAGCCACAACCATTGATTTGAATCTCGGTTTAATCTTTATTTCAACTAAACGCTGCCATAATCCAATGGTTAACACAGCAATAACAGTTGTAAAGGCCAACCAGTAAAGCATATACCAGTTAAAAGCTGTGGTATAATATCCAAAACCATTAAAATAAGAATGTTGGAGATCTGGAACAGTAGCAAAGCGGAACAGATAATGCGATATCCCAAACCTTTCCGCAAAAGAAATCAGAAAAATAACCAACATGCTTAATACCATACCGAGGTATTTATTAACACTCAGATTCTGGATAAATAAAATCAACACCACAAAAAGCAACATCGGGAAAGCACTGTAATAATATAAAGTTAGATATAAAGGCAATTCGATGTGGAAATAACCGTGGCTAACCTGTAAAACAATTCCAATAAAGATATTTAATGTAACAAGGATAAAAACCAAAGTAAACAAGCTGAAACTTTTAGCCATCCATAACGCAGCATTTCGGACAGGGGTGCTATAAATTAATGCATGTATATTAGCCGTTTTCTCCCTGCTGATGGTTTCTGCAGCATAAAATACAATCAGGATCAATCCAAATTTCATCGAACGCATTTCTTCTATAATAATGCCAGTTGCCGGATAACTATGAATGCCATAAATGCCGCTAAATAGTCTATCTTTTAACTCTATGCCAAACAAAAATACCCACAGCAACAGCATAACCATGATGGGTATATTTTTAAACAGGAAGATCATTTCTAATTTTAACTGGGCTTTAAAGGTCCTGAAATAATAAGACATACCACTTGGTAAAACCATTAAAGTACGATAGGAAATCAAAGCCGTATACGCTGTTTTAGCTGTTTTAATCTTTAATTGTTGCTGTTGCGTTAGCCTAAAATTGAATAAGCGATAGCTCATCAAGATTAGCAGACTTGTAGAAGAAGTCCACAGGATCCTGTTGAGTAAAAGTATACCTTCAAAAGGAAATAACTGTTGATTACGCTGTAGATTAGTCCATGTTCTGGTTTCGCCAAAAAACGAAGCCAAAGCAAAAGGGTCTAAAAGAATCGGCAAAATATCAGCACTCCCTGCTTTCATTGTGGAGGTGGCCAATAAAGGAGAATTGCCAAATATGGAAGCCAGCAGGTATAAAATGTAAATCAACACACCAACTACATAAATGGCCCTTACACTTTTGGTTAATATGGCAGTACAAAATAAGGTTCCTGCTGAAAATAGCACATTTGGCAAGGCAAAAACTAAAAGCGGTTGTAAATAGTAACTCATTTGAAAGACGCCCAAGCGATCTTCGTCAATAAAAAAAGAACCTACAAAAATCCCCAGCGCTACCAGCAACAATAAGCTAAAAACTGTGATGATCAAGCCCAGCAACCTTACACCAAAATAGGGCAACTTTTTAATTGATGTGGTAAAAACAACTGCTTCCATTTTAAACATACTATCTCGAAGCACCACGTTCGCACTAAATAATGTAGCTGAAAAGATGGAGAAGAGCGAGAGCAGGGCGATGATATTGGTGATAACATAAGGTGAATTTTTATGCACCTCTGCTGAGCCAAAGCCACCATTTACTGCACAAAAATAGCCCAGTATAAAAAATAAAAGTGCCGCAGCTTTAAACGATATCTGCCCGAAATGATATTTCAGCTCAAATTTTAGTAAATCTGGTATCATCTCTTTGCCTCCATGTTTAAATTCACTACGCCAGATAATGAAGAAAAATAAACCTCTTCCAAACCTGGGTAAACGGATTTGAAACCTCCTGCGGGTAATTGATCTGCCAGAACAAACACGTGTAACTTACCCGAAATAACTTTAGTAGAAATAACATTAAAAATGGAGGAATATTGAGCCAGCTCTACCTTATCAATTGCCTTTCGCCAGATTTTTCCATCTAATTTTTCGATCAGTTCTGAAGGTTTACCTTGTAAAATCAATTTTCCATTAGCCATCACTGCCATTTCAGCACAGAGGTCATTCACGTCCTCCACAATATGCGTAGACAGGATCAACACCCGATTGGCGCCAATTTCACTCAACAGATCGTGGAACCTGTTCCTTTCCTGTGGATCAAGCCCTGCGGTGGGCTCATCAACAATAATCAACTGCGGGTTACCCAATAAAGCCTGTGCAATTCCGAAACGCTGCCGCATACCACCAGAAAAAGTACTGACAGCTCTCTTCCTAACTTCAAATAAATTGGTCTGTTGCAGCAATGAAGTCACCTGTTCCTCTCGTTCACTCTTATTTTGCAGTCCTTTTAAAATCGCAAGATGATTTAATAAATCTACAGCTGAAATGTTAGGATACACACCAAAATCCTGTGGCAGATACCCCAATTTGTTGCGCATCTCCTGCGGATTCTGCAACACATCATTTCCATCAAAATGAACGCAACCGGCATCTGGCAGTTGTAGCGTAGCAAGCGTACGCATAAGTGAAGATTTACCAGCTCCATTAGGGCCCAACAAACCAAACATTCCATTTGCAATATTTAGCGTAACATCATCAAGAGCCTTTACCCCATTTTGATAAGATTTTGTAAGTTGCTGTATTTTAAGTCGTACCATATTAAATAGTTAAGATGGCCGCAAATTAGGCTGATGAAACCAGTCTGTTAAATTTAAGTGACAAAGGAAGCAGAAATGATGATGAAAGGAATAATGAACAGCGATGCGCCTTTCATCATGAAAAATATGCCTTTCATCATCTATATTTTAAACAACCTGCAAAGTTTCTTAATTTTAAAGAATGGAAAAATTGGTCTGTGGGGACACATACCACGGCGATGGAAAGATTATAAAAAATATTATCGCATCGGTTCGTGTCTCCACGAACCGAAATAATAATACGAGTGTGGCATGTGAACTCACGGATACATTAAATACGAAATGCTTAGTACAAAAAAATTCAGCTACAATTATAAGTACCAGGACTTTTTCATATTTCTTGGCCTGTTGTTGTGGATAGCTATATTTAATACTTACAACTTAACCAGCAAAATTTGGCTTAACTATGTCAGCTGCATTTTGGGATTAGGTTTTTGTTTACTTCCTATTCTCGTTTTTTCTTTTCTTAAAGTCAGACTAAAAAACGTCTTAACTAGAAATCGATACGTTGCCTACTGGTGCACTTGCTTCTTCATCCTGCTTCCGCTTTTTACTGATCTTGCATTTTACCTGCAAATTGCTAAGCTTGACCATACTGTTTTTATTTCAACTGCTTTGGCGGCAACTTCCCTCGAAATGATGTTGATTGCCAATCAGTATTACCAGAAAAAAGTGCAGCACATTAAATGGATCAAAAAAATTGGCCTGGAGCATGCAGTACTCATCACCATTATTTTACTTGCTGCAACCATTTCCATAATGGCTGTTTCAAGTTCAGACAACCCAATTTACCAAAGAAATGGTTTCCGTTTAGTAGGTTTTGAATTCAACTTAAAAGCACTTTGGTTTAATATTGGAACGTTTTTCGGCTTCTTTTTGCAATTTCTGATTATGTACTTATGCGGATACCTGCTTTTTCTGATCAATAGCCGTTTACTGGTATCTAAAATCCTCAAAGAAAAAGGACTGCTAATTTATCTGTTAGCACTTTCTACTACCATTGCATTGCTGTACCCCCTATTGGCTCAATTATTAATTTCACTACCCATTAATACGGTTTTCGGTCGGAGCATTTTCGAAACCAATCCATTCGAGCTTGAAAATGCATTTGGCGCCTTTGCCATTATGCTCATCAGTTTACCAGTAGTTTTGGCACTGCAATGGGGCAAACAGAATAACAAAATCCTTTCTTTAGAGAAGGAAAAATCGCAACATGAACTCGATTTATTAAAACAACAACTTAATCCTCATTTTTTCTTTAATACATTGAACAACCTTTATGCTTTGAGTTTGCAAAAATCAGCTAAAACGTCCGAAAGTATTTTACAATTATCAGAACTGATGCGTTATACTATTTATAAAGGGCAAGAAAAATCAGTTAAGCTTTCGCAGGAAATTGATTATGTTAATGATTACATTCAATTGCAACAAATCCGTTTGCAAAAAACCTTACATTTTGAATTTGATAAACAGGTTACCGATGATCAGATTGAGATAGTTCCTCTTCTACTGATTGTATTTGTAGAGAATGCGTTTAAACATGGTATTGAACCTGCTGAAAACGAAGCTTCTCTAAAACTAACGCTAACCGCTAACCATACGGTTCTCTTTTTCTCCTGCGAAAATTCATTTGATCCTGAAGAAAAGACGGATCATAAGGGGATTGGGATTGATAATTTAAGAAAGAGACTTGAATTACTTTATCCTAACCGCTATACATTGGATATCAACTCCATTGATCATATCTTTAAGGCAGAACTTAAACTCCAGCTAACATGAGCTTACATTGTTTAATAGTAGATGATGAACCGCTTGCACATGGTGTAATTACGGAATATGCAAAAGATATTCCTTTTATTAATATCGTTGGCAATTGTTATCGTGCTACAGCAGCATTAGATTTTTTAAGTAAACAACCAGTGGATTTAATTTTCCTGGATATCCGGATGCCAAAATTAAATGGTTTGGATTTTTTAAGGACTTTAGCGCATAAACCTCTTGTAATTATAACCTCTGCATACGAAGAATACGCTTTATCAGGTTTTGATCTGGCCGTTTGCGATTATCTTTTAAAACCCTTCAGGCTCGAGCGTTTTTTAAAAGCGGTTAACCGTGCACTTGAATTGCACAACCTTAAAAAGCAAACAGCTACAACTAGTGAAATTGAAAAAATTCCGACTAAAAACAATGAACAAATCTCTCTTAAGGTTGATAAAAAGCACATCCTGATCAAAATAGACGAAATACAATATCTGGAAAGCCTGGGTAATTATGTAAAAGTTTGGAAAAACGGTGATTTTCTGCTCACCCCCAGAACGTTGGCCAGTTTTGAAGACCAGTTGTCAACAGATTTCATCCGAATTCATAAATCTTTTATGCTTAACAAAAAATATGTCGATTATTTAGAGGGCAATACCATTGTGCTTAAAAATGGTCAGCAAGTACCTATTGGTAAAAATTTTAAGGGCACGATCAAACAGCTACTCAATATTGAAAATTAACCATTAACCGATCTTTAACCAACCCGTAATGCTCATCCGCTGTTTATTGGTGATGAGTACTTCATGTGCCAGGTCAGAACTTTTAAAGAAAACACTTTTACCGCTATCAGGTGAGATATTCTGTTCTTCATCAGCACGATAAATGCGCAACTCACCGCCATCTTCTTTTTTCCAATCGGCATTTAAATACATAATCATCGAGTATTGCCTGCACCCGTTATGCTGGAACTGATCGATATGTTTTTTATAAAAAGTACCCGGCTCGTATAGTGTATAATGAAATTCGTAACCAGTGATGCCGGTATAACAGGTACGATTCAGATAAGCCACAAATCCGTCCATCAGATCGAAAAAATCATTTTCGTATTGATTTTCATGTTTTCTATCCAGCCAGTAAATCACATCACTCCTGATCCGCTTATCCTCATGAACAAGCGCATCATTCCCCACGCCTGCATTTAAAAACTTTTTATTTTCAAATAAGGCAATCAGGTTTTCTTTAAGGTGTGCAGATAAAGATGCACTTAAAAATCCCTCCGCAACACCAACTTTATCTTCGATAAAACTATCTATCAGGCAATCAAATATTTTTTCCAACTGATGGGTTTAATCTTAAAACAGCATGCCTAAGGTTTGTAAGGTAGTCTTATTTAATGACTAAGATGTCGATTTAAAAATTTATATTTAGCCCCCCAAAACCAATATCTCCATGCAGCATTTCTTTCCCGCACAATACTCCACTTTATCAGCCGCTGCTTTAAAAAATTATTTAATTGAAGCTTATCAGTTAGATTCATGTACGACCTGCCGGTTACTCATCAGAAATGTAAGCGACACCTATATCCTGGAAAATCAGAACCAGAAATATATCTTCAAAATTTATCGCGATGCGCACCGCAAACGCAACGAAATTGAAGCTGAAATAGAATTGCTGAACATTTTAATCGCCAATGGAAATTCAGTTTCCTATCCCATTAATGATGTGGAAGGAAAGCAGATCCAACAGTTTAATGCTATTGAGGGTTTAAGAAATGGCATATTGTTTTCGTTTGCCGAGGGAAAAGTAATTTTAGACCTTGAGGATAGGCACCTCATTCAGTTGGGGCATGATATGGCTAAATTGCATCAAAGCACTTCGTCAATTAAACTAAACAATCCAAGACCGGTATTTAACTTCGAAACGACCTTATTTGAGCCTTTGAAAGACCTCGAATCTAATTTTTCAGAAATGAAAGAAGAATATGAATACTTAAGTAATATTTCAGAAAAAGTAGTTCAAAAGTTTAAAGAATTCGATACTTCAACCTTCAGTTATGGCTATTGCCATTACGATTTCTTTCCTAAAAACTTCCACTTTGATGAACAGGGGAAAATCACCTTCTTTGATTTCGATTTTGCAGGAGAAGGTTATCTGATTAATGACCTAATGTCCTTCCTTAACCATTATTTCTTCCATCAATTGAATAACCTAATTTCTAAAGAACAGGCAGAAAAAGATTTCGATACTTTTTTAAATGCCTACCAAAAAGTTAGGCTGTTAACAAATGATGAATTAAAGGCCATTCCTTATCTGGGCGTTACCTTTCATATTTTTTTCCTTAAATTCTTTTACGATAATTATGATGATTGGTCGAACATATTTTTAACGCCACGATATACTAAACACCGTGTTGGATTGATTAAAAAGTGGGAAGAATTGTATTGTAACTTTTAGGCAAGGCTAGGTTAAATATCAGCTTCCTTTTTTATCTTGTAATTGTATCAAAATCAATAAGATGGACCAGAAAATAATTAACCTGTACGATGAGTACACCCACAGTCAGATCGGTAGAAAAGATTTTATGAAAAAGTTGGCAATACTGGCTGGCAGCACAGCATTAGCCATGACGATCCTGCCCATGCTGGAGAATAATTATGCCGCTGCTGCAGATTTTAATAGTGATGATATCGAAGTTGAAAATATCACTTATACTGGTATTGATGGTGAAATGAAAGCAGTATTGGCTAAACCAAAAGGTAAAAAGAATTTGGGCTGTGTATTGGTTATTCATGAAAACAGGGGCTTAAATCCACATATTATTGATGTAACCAAACGTATTGCCGCCGAAGGCTTTCTGGCTTTGGGCGTTGACGCCCTTTCGCCGCTTGGTGGAACGCCTGCAGATGAAGATAAGGGACGCGAGCTAATTGGTAAATTAGATCCTGAAAAAAACCTCCAGAATTATTTAAGGGGACTTGATTATTTACGAAAGAGAAAAGATGGCAACGGCAAAGTAGGCTGTGTTGGCTTTTGCTGGGGCGGTGGCATGGCTAATAAATTAGCGGTTAACGATCCTAAACTGCAAGCCGCAGTGGCTTATTATGGGGCGCAGGCCAATGCTGCCGATGTTCCTAAAATTAAAGCGAGTTTAATGCTGCATTACGCCGGTTTAGATGAAAGGATTAACGCTGGCATTCCGGCTTACGAACAGGCTTTGAAAGACAATAAGATTAATTACAAAATTTACATCTACGACGGGGTAAACCATGCTTTTAACAACAATACCTCGCCTACCCGCTACAATGAAGCTGCCGCAAAACTCGCCTGGAGCAGAACAATTGACCTGTTTAAGCATAAATTGGCGGTGTTAACTAGGTAGTAATAATTTCTTTCATAAGATCGTCATTGCGAGAAGGCTTTTTCAGCCGACGAAGCAATCTTAATGCGACAGTTCAATTATCCAGCGTTGTGAGATTGCTTCGTCGTTCCTCCTCGCAATGACGACTTTTTTATGGAGTAACCCTCATTAATAATGCTCAGCTATGTATGTGATAAAAAACCAACCTAAAACAAGTCTGTCTTCAGCATGGTCTTCAAAATATTCGATTGAACATCAAAATTATTGAGGTGATTCAGGAAATTGATATCCGATATTTTACCATAACTATCTTCCAATAAATGAACAACATCATTGGGAATGGCGGTTTTTAAAACCGCCGCGTTACTTTTTAATTTATCGTTTTTATACTGCAATTCTTGTACAATCCGCTCCCGTTCTGAAAGGTTGTTTGTCATGTCTAAATCTTTCAAAATAGTTAGATCGCAGAACAGAAACAGGTTTCTACTGGGGAAAAACAGGTAATAATAGTCTTCATCTAAAAATTTATAAACTTCAACAACCATTTCTCCCGATTTTAAACCAATATAAAATTCGGTCCGGAAATCGTTCTTACAAAGCTTACCCATCAATTTTTTCTCAATGGTTGCATACACATTCGTATATACTTGTTTACCCTGAAAATCAATCAGTTTAGAAAACTGATCTGTAGTGAGATCGAAATAAAAATCATTGGCGTATCTGGAACTAAAAACGTTGATATTTTTTGAAAAGGGAAAATCTGAACTCAGCTCAGACAGTACGCTGAACAGCTTCCGAAGCGATAAGTTAATTTTAAGCGACTGTTTTTGTTTATCCTGCTGAAAATTTTTCTGATCAATGAGCGAACCCGCCATTCGATCGATCAGTTCTTCATTCAGATCAATTTCATCATAAATGAGCGATACGTTTTTCTCATTGCTCTTTTTAATCTTTCTAAGCAGTTCGATTACACTATCGGTAAATTGAAGATGGAAAAGATCTAATTTTTCGATCTCCAACTCTTCATTATTGGCAAAAAGTTGATGAATAACCTGGCTCCGCAGGTAAATTTTATAAATCACCTCATCATCAAAAAACACAGAGAGCAACTGCAAACGGTTGATCTCTGCGCTTGATTTTTTGAGAATATTTAAACGGTATTCATCCATATTTTAATTAATTCACCCTCGTTACGTTCTTTTTCAACTCTGCTTCCAAAGTTTTAAGTTCGCCATCCAACACTCTTCTACTCTGTGCACCTGCTTCATGGATCTGTTTCACCTCATTAAGGGTTTCAATCAGCGATGAAGTGGTTCGTTTCAAGGTTTCCAAAGATACTACTGTTTTTTCATTCTCTTTGGCTACATCAATACTGTTTTGTTTTAGCATCTCTGCATTTTTCTGCAAAATGGTATTGGTGGTATCCGAAATTTTCTTCTGCATCTCTACATTGGCCTTTTGCCTTTGTAAAGCAACCGCAATAGTCAATTGGTTTTTCCATACCGGAATGGTGGTAGAAACAATCGACTGTGCTTTTTCTGCAATAGAAGTATTGTTGTTCTGCACCACACGGATCTGTGCTAAAGATTGCAACATAATAAAACGCACAATCTTCATATCGGCCAGTCTCTTATCCAATCGACTAATAAAATCCCTTAAATCGGCAATTTCATAATCCTGATAATCGGCCGGGCGACCTTCCATTTCGGCTAGTTTAATACTTAGTTCGTTATACTTTAACTGCCCGGCAATAATCAGTTCTTCCATCTGGTGGATATAACCAACGTTACTATCGAACATGGTTTGCAGCGAGCTGTTATCTTTAATTGAATTTAATCTTCCAGCTTTAATTTTGTTGGTAATTTTATCAATATTATTGACCACCACATCATATTTCTGGAAAAGTTTCTTCACATCAACCACTAAATTTTTTAAGAATGGAATTCTCGAGATAAAACTCTTAAAGCCGCTCTGTTCTAATTCAGATACATCGATGTAATTCAGTTCGGTAAGCAGTTCGTTAATTAAACCACCAACTTCGCCACTATTGTAGGTACGTACAGAAGATAAAAAATCGTTACTGTATTTCTCCATTGAGTTTTGGGCATCGCTTCCATAATTCAGGATCGAATTTACATCCGATGGTTCTAACGATTTTCCAATTTCCTTATATTTAGTTGTTTCCTCGGCTGTTATTTTTTCGAGGTCAACATTTCCGTCCTTATCCAGTTTAACCGGAGTAAGGGCCTGAGTAACGTTTGGGTTGGTTTCCATAATTTGATCAATTACCAGCTTTTACGGCTTATAAATAGTTTTGAGTTACGGTTTTAACGGTATCTTCCAGTTTTCTATCTTTGGTTGGTTCGCCAATGGCATTAAATTTCCATTCGCCGTTTTTCTTGTAAAAAACACCCATTACCATTGATACATGACCTGCAAAATTGGCTCCATTAGCAATGTCGAATTTAGCAAAAACCTCGTTCACACGTTTCGTTGTGCCTTCATAAATACGGATGGAAGCAAAAGGAATAGTACCAAAATCATGGCCTCTAAAGCTGTTTAATACAAAGGCAACATAGTTTACATTAGCATCCAACTGCGAAAAATCGAGGGTGATGATCTCGTTATCTAAACCATCATCGCCACCCATATCGCCAGTTAAATCATCTCCACTATGTTTTACCGAACCATTTTTAGATTTAAGGTTACCAAAGTACACTACCTCTAAAAGCTGTTTGTTTTCGTTATATAAAGCACAGCTTGCGTCTAAATCTACTGCCTCTTTTGACGATCCGAAGCCAAATAAGCCTTTCTTTTCAATTGCACCCCAGTTGATCCCAACACAGGCTTGTTGAAGTGTGCTTCCATTGCTTTTTTCCAGACTGATACGTTGTCCTTTTTGAAGATTGATTGCCATAATATTATTGATATTTGTTTAAATAATCCTGTAAACCGCCTTTCATACCTACGCCAACAGCTTCAAATTTCCATTTGCCCTCACGTTTGTAAATCCTTCCGAATTCTACCGCTGTTTCAATAGAGAAATCTTCTTCTAATTCATATTTCAAAATTACCTCATTGGTTACCGCATCAAAAATACGAATGAAAGAATTTCTAACCTGACCAAAATTCTGTCTTCTGCTTTCTGCATCATGAATGGTTACCACAACGCAAATCTCATTTACTTTGGCATCAGCCTTGGTTAAATCAATTTTAATCTGCTCATCATCGCCGTCACCATCACCTGTTAAATTATCACCTGTATGTTCTACTGCCCCATCTGGTGAAACCAGGTTATTGTAAAACACAAAATTTTCGTCAGAAATTAGTTTTTTCTGGTCGTTTAATATAAAAATTGAAGCATCTAAATCGAATGCAGAACCTGTTGAAGAGCTGTTGGTATCCCAACCTAAACCTATTGTAAATTTAGGTGCATCGATATTTTCCCGCTGCCCCTTTTGCAAATTAATAGCCATATTTAAATTAATTTATAATTGTTGTTTTTGATATAGTCTTTTATAAGATGTAAATTTTTAGAGTACGCCTCTATGGTATGATAATTATTCCCTAGCGACAGGTCGTAAAGCTGATTAATAAAATCGGTACTCCTGCGTTCTAAAAAGATGGTAAAACTGCTCGAAGTCGTATTTAAAATGTATTTCACAATACGGGTATTAAACCTGAAATTGCCGCTATCAATAATATCTTCCAGGTCAAAGATTGATTTGATCTGATGGTAATTCAGGAAGTTTTCTATATTGGGATGGATGTTTTTATTCACCAGTTCGGCAAAATAAAGCATATGCATTTCGTTCTTTAAACCATACTCCTTCGCCATTTTTAAAATCATCCGCTCATGGCTCCCGGTAATCCTGATATCATCCAGAAATAATAGTGTTTTACCCGTTAGAAAATCTTTATCAATATGGAATGAATCGTTACCGATTAGCGACAGCCTTTCTTCAGCACTTAATTCGCCATAATCTTCTTTGTAGGTAATGGTTCTATGCACCTTGGTTTCCTGTACGGCTAACCCACCGTTCTCAACCAGCCAGCGGTTAAGCTGGCAAACGAAATAGTTTTTCATGGCAAAAGTTGCCGTAGGGATAAAACTGTAAGGACTGGAAATAACCACAATCTGATCGGTAATTAAATTATCGGCCAGGTAATACCTGATAAAACCATCTGCGAGGTCTTTTCCAAAAGATCTGGCTACCAGATCATCACCAAATTTAAAACGGCTGTAATCATCGGCACTAAAGCCAAAATCGACGGTATTGTCTATTTTGTGAAGAGAGAAATTATACGGTATCATAGAGTAGGTTTAAGATAGATAATTTGTTGGAATTGATCAGCATACTGTTAATACCCATTGCTTCTGCGCCACGGATATCGGCATGGGGATTATCTCCAACATGGATCACTTCTGATAACAATAATCCAGGATGTTTTGTTCTGTCAATACGGTCTAACATCAACTGAAAAAAGCCTGCATTGGGTTTAGACATGCGTACCTCATCAGAATAAAGCTGAAAATCTATAAACTGACCGATGCCTAAATGTTCGATGACTTTTTTTAAGGTTTTACCTTTAATAAAGCCAGTGTTACTTAGTATATTGGTGGAGCTTTTGCCCGAATCTTTAATCTTTTCCAATACAGCTAAACAATCATCACAGTAAAGTTGAGGCATATGGTTAAATACGATCTGCTCCATATCCTGGTCGAGCACTTTTAGGTCCACATCACTAAAGTTGAAATCGTAATCATTGATCATACTGATGATCATTAAATACATTTCATCAGCATCAACATTTTTACCGGCTTTTTCATTAATGGCATTTACCATTAAATCTACCTGGCGAAAAGTGATGGCAATTTCATCAATGCTTTTATGCTTGCTATTAAAATTTCTGAAAAAATACTGAACCCGTTCCTGCTTATAAGTTGGATTAGACTTAATCAACGTTAACCAAAGATCGAATGAGTAGTGTTTGTAAAAAGCCATTGCACCCTGTTTCGTAATCTGTTTAATAAATTCTAATATTACACATTTGATTGTATAATCAGAAGCGGTTGATTGTAAGATTTATGACAGACAAGCCGTAAAATTTACGATTTATCCAATACTTCTTCAGCTTCTTCCGAAATAACAATATCGCTTTTGTGTTTTTTGGGATAGTTAAACAAAAGAGAGGTTAATACCGGTATAATGAAAATAGCAACAGTAAAAATAGACACGAAAAGATCTGTTTTCTCCCCTTCAATGGCATGAGAAATTGGCGACTCCGGATAAAAATGCGTAAATAATGAAGAGGTAAGTTTAATACCCAAAACACCAATTACGATAAATGCCACTGTTTCTAAAAAAGTAAATTTCTCCATAAGTTTTACAAAAGCCTGTGCCACAAAACGCATGGCCAAAATACCGATAAAAACACCAATATAGATTAACCAGATGTGGTCGGTAAATGCTACCGCAGCAAAAACATTATCAATAGAGAAGGCCAAATCCATCACTTCTACCAAGGCAACAGTAGCCCAAAAAGTACCCACCAAGCCAACAGTAGATTTATAGATCCAGCTTTTGCTTTTATCTACTTCCTCTTCTTCCTCATTCTTTTTACTGTTCTTTTTTCTAAAATAATCGAAAGCAAGGTATAATAAGTATAAACCGCCAAGTGGTTTTAACCACCAGATTTTAACTAACCATGCTGCTAAGAATAAACAGATTCCCCTGAAAACATAAGCACCGATAATGCCATATTTTAGTGCTTTTTCTCTTTGCGATTTAGGCAGATCCATTACCATGGTAGCCAAAACAGCAGCATTATCAACCGATAATAAACTTTCGATTACAATTAAGTTTAAAATAATTAATAATCCAGCTTGTATATCATCACCTAAAATTGTGTGCAAAAAATCCATCGAGCGATTGTGTGTATGTTTTAAATTAAAGTTTTAGTTAACAGCAAAGAAACAAAATTTTATCATTTCCGCTATTTAAATTATTGTTTTATTATTAGAATGGCAGTTATTAAAATTGTTACATATTCGAAGCCTAATATTAATTGTCAGCATCTAACTGATAGATTACGCCATTATTGCCAGCTAACAAAACTGCTGTGCCTTTTTTAGCTTTTTGAACAGCATTAAAACTCTTATTTGAAATCTGTTTCCAGTGCTGACCGCTATCGGTAGAAATATCAACGCCTGAAGTACCTGCAGCAATTAAAATTTTTGCATTAATATAAGTCACAGCCGATCGAAAACCTAAAACCGGACCAGCCGGCTTTTTCCAGTTTTTGCCTCCATCGTTTGTTAAAAGCACATTATTCGAATTTTCTTTATCCTTTAAATAGTTACCGCCAACAACTATACCCGTTTTTTCGTTAAAAAAATCAATAGAGAAAGGGCCTGTACTCCCCTCGCCCTGTAAAATCGGGCATTTGAATACCTGCCAGGTTTGTCCGTAATTCAGAGAAAAGTAGATATTAGACACTGTCCCCCCTGTTGCAATCCAGGTTTTACCCCCTGGCAATGTTTTAATGGTGGTTCCACTTGCCGCAAAACTGGCTTCTCCTTTAGTCAGGTTGATTTCTAGACTTTTTGAAATATCCTGCCAGCTTTTTCCTGCATCGACAGTTTTAAGCAATTGCATTTTATCATTTATGGGATCGCCGAAAATGATTCCTCTATTTTTATCCCAAAAACCTAAACCATCCAAAAATATTGCTGAATCTACATTTTTATAATTTTCTGTCCAGGTTTCTCCTCCATCAACGGTTTTTAAGATATAAGCTGGCGAGGCAATGCCTACAATAATGGCCTGTTTATCATCGAAAGCTTCAATATCCCTGAAATCGATTTTTCCGTAACCTTTCGGGTTTACCCATTTCCAGGTGATACCGCCATCAATGGTTTTACCAACTGCTCCATTACTCCCGCTTACCCAGGTAACCTGATCGGATACCACACTTAATCCGCGCAAACTGGTTTTGGTATGCTCATTTAAAGGTTTTATGGAATACGACTGCGCGGCGCAAAAAAAAGGTGCCAATAAAAGGCACCATAAAATTTTCTTCATTTATAAATTATTTTACCCGTCTAAAAGTTTCAGATCGTCCTAAAAGTGAAATACCTACGTATCCGCGGATATTTAGCACATCAGCACTTTTTAAGCTCATATTACAGCTATACGTTTTACCACTTTTAGGATCATAAATAGTCCCATCAGTCCATTTGCCATCATCATAAACAAAATTCTTTAATATTTCCAGATTTAACAAAGGACGCTTTTGCAGACTTGCGTCAGGATTTTTAACATCCAATTTTGGCTTACCGTTTATGTTTGGCTCTTTTATCCAGGCCAGTTTACCATAGAATTTATCACCTTTTTTGTAGATTTCTATTTGTCCTTCGCCTGATGGATTAAGCCACTTGCCTACAATTGCATCTTTGTTCTGCGCAAAAGCAGAAAATGATATAGCTACAAAGAGTAGCATTAAAAATGGGAATTTTCTCATATTTTTTTTTATTTCTAGTTAGTTTTTAAAGATAATCATTACACCTTATATCGAAACACTAAATAAAGAGAAAAAGTATGAGAATTCTTAAAAATTTGAAAATTACTTTGAAACAATGGGCAGATACTTTGTGCGATAGGCGTAAAACAGGAATAAATTAAATAAAAGCATTGCGCCAACCAGAGGTAAATCTTTAGGACCTAAAAACGCATGATACAGGAAAATGTTAAGTGTAACCGGAAAAATGATCAGTGCAGCCAATGGCGCAGTACGGTTAATGAGCAAGAGTATCCCACCTATTAACTCTGTGGCTTTAATTAAAGGCATTAAATAAACAGATGCCATTACGCCCGACATAAATGTGGTTTGAGCTGCCGACATTGATGGCACCTCTTTAGGCATCATATTAAAGAAAAAGCTAACAGAAGCAAACAGATACATGGCGGCCAAAAGCACACGCACAACAATTACTGCGATTTTCATATTTAATTGGTTTTGGTTTATATATTAAAAATAATAAAGTTTATTGGTTAATTAGTTTATTCAAATTCGTTAACTGGTTAATTGATAGTAAACGCGGAACTTTAAATCGCCTGTTTTCTTAATAGTTTGATAGTCCATGGTTGATAGCCGCATAACTTGTAATAATTACTAAAACCTTAACTTCTTAATGGTCTAATTATGTATAGTTGATCGTTAAGTGGCAGATCAATCATTGGTTCTTGATAATTAATGATTGGTAATTGATCATTATTCTATTGGCAATTTTGGGCTAAGGACTCACGACTACGGACTTTGGACTCCCTACCTACTTGTAATCATAATTCACCATCCATTGAATGCCGAATTTATCAGTAGTCATACCAAAAAGTGCATTCCAAAAGGTTTTTTCTAGCGCCATAGTTATGGTACCTCCTGCTGATAAACGATCAAATAAACGTTTGGCTTCGTCTTCGCTGGCCGCATCAACCGAAAGTGAAACACCCGTACCAAATGTTGCTGGCGGCATTGGATTGGTTATATCGGTACCCATTAAAATATTGCCTCCAACAGGTAAAGCAATGTGCATCAATTTTTCCTGATCGCTCATGGGCATGCCTTCACATCCTGGAGAATCTTTATAACGCTGCACTACCAAAAATTCGCCGCCAAAAACTGACTTGTAAAAGTTGAATGCTTCTTCGGTGTTTCCGTTAAAATTTAAATACGTGTTAAGTGTTGCCATTTTTTTTGTTTTTATCCCTTTAGGACTGGTTGTTATTATTTAGTTTCTATTATATTCTTGTTAAAAAGGTCGTCATCCTGAACTTGTTTCAGGATCTATTTAGCTAAGATGCTGAAACAAGTTCAGCAAAACTTTACAAGGGAATTCTCGTCAACTTTATATCCATCCACTGCACCCAGTTTTTACCATCAAATTGTTCCCATGTGCCTTCGATGGTATGGGTTTTAAAATTTCCATTAAATCTTTCGGCATCAGCAAATATTAAAATGATATCATTATAAATTTTAAGGGTGGATATTGAAATACGCCCCTCATTATCGAAAGATTGCGATCGGAAGACATCATCCATATCATCATAGTGTGTAATCTCTATTGATCGGATAGTTTTATTTCCAAACATCACATCAACCTGATGTTTTAAGAAAAAGCCACCATCAACCCACTCGTAACTACCTGTTCCTGCAATTACATCACCTGATTTTGTTAAACCTTCTGTTTTCCATTTGCCGATATATGGATTTAATAGGTCAAGCTTGTTGTTTCTCATAAATTTATACTCATGTTTACATTTTTCATTGGCCTCTTATATCATCTCCTTTTACATAACCTACTTGAAATTCATCTCTGCCCAATATAATGAGCTTTCGCTAGTTACTAAACCGACTATTTCAAATGATAGGATTCCCATCGGGGCATAACACGTTTTCTATGATTTTTTATCTGTAGCCATTTTATAGATTCCTGTAAGTATTATTCATTAGGTAATAACTTGAAATAAAGTTAATGATTAACTCAAATGAACATCATTGCCGTAGAAGTCAATCTTGAGGGGCATTTCAGACAAATTTTATATATTTACGATATCTAAATTTTTAACCAGATGACGCAAGTGGGTGTTTTATTGCCGCAAAACTTCAGATTATTAAGCTTGGCGGCTATTTTAGATGTATTTGATACCGTGAATGGTTTTTATAAAAAGGATGGTATTGAAGCCCCATTCAACATTAGTTTAATTACCATTGGCGATACTTATTATAATTTTAGTAAACATCCACGCATAAACCTAGAAGGCACAGGGCAGTTAGGGTTAATTTTGGTTCCATCTTTTGCCAGCCCTGATATAAAAGATTGCATCAACGCCAACAGCGGATACATCGCATGGTTAAACGAACAATATGCAGGAGGTGCAGAAATCGCTACCTTTTGTACCGGTGCTTTTTTACTTGCCGCATCCGGACTGCTAAATGGTAAAACTGCAACCACACATGTTGATGCCTGTTCTGCTTTTTCCACAGCTTTTCCTTTGGTTCATTTAAAGCCTGATAAAACGGTAACACAAGACGGCAGATTATTTACAAGTGGTGGTGCCACCTCTACTTTTCATTTATTGCTGCATCTTTTACAGCTTCATTGTGGAAAAGATATGGCGATTAAGGTAGCCAAGATTTTCGCAATTGATATGGACCGCGTAACCCAGTCTTATTTTAGTACTTTCCAGCCTGTCCGTAATCATAATGACAGTATAGTTGCTTCTGCACAGGAAAAAATTGAAAATAATTATCAGGATGTTGCCACCATTGAAGAGATGATTAAAGATATTCCTTCCAGCAGAAGAAATATTGTACGCCGCTTTAAGCAGGTAATTGGGATGACCCCTATTGAATATCTTCAGCAAACCCGTATCGAAGCTGCGAAAAAATTACTGGAACAAACTGCACAACAAATGACAGAGGTTATTTATAATTCTGGTTACAACGATCCAAAAGCATTCAGAAAAGTATTTAGAAAATCTGTAGGGATGACACCAACCCAATACCGTGATAAATTCCAGCCAAAATAGATAAATGATTAAAAAATAAAAGCACAAACAACTAAGTATAAAAACTAAATAAATAGTTTTCAACATACAAAATCCAAAATGTTAATAATTAACATAAAATTAATGCACTACAATGGCATTTTAAGGATAACTTAACGTTATAATTATACTAACCAAATAACAAACATTATGAGCACATTCCTTTTAGTTACAGCGGTATTTTATATTATTTCTTTTGGATTAATGTTGTACTGTTATTTCTCCGCTGAGCAGATTCCCAGCGATGATGAAAAATTTTAATCAGTTCTTTTCCGTCATCAAAATTAACGTCTCCCTTCAAGTTAAAACATCAACCTTTTAGAGAAACTTATGAAGTATCACCACCAAATCTGCATTTAAGATTTATTGCAATAATCTTATTTATTGGCTATCCATTTAATTAAATAGGGAGCAGTTCCTGTATACCATAAAACTGCAGCAATTAAAAATATAGCAATGAGAATCCATAAAATCGGCCATCCTTCAAATTTGTGTTTGGAGCTAGTCGTATAAGGATCATTAAGGTTATTATGGTCATTGTCCATCCATTCACCTTTTTCTTTTGGTTTCGGATTAGAGGTATCGCTCATAAAATATTTGGTTAGTGTACAAATTTAAGCTATAAACGCATAATATCAAAAATAAGTTTTAACATACCTTTCTATTGAGATCAATCAAAAGCAAAAACATTATTTAAAGATGCACTAAACAAGATAATGTATTCAACGTTGAAAGCTTTGCAAATATTTTCAAGAAAGATTGTTAATGTTAAATCGAATTCATTAACAGATATTATTACTTAGAAAAAGCCTGCTGATATTTTAATGGAGTTTTACCCGTTATTTCCCTAAAATATTTATGAAAGCTGGTAAAATTGTAAAACCCACAATCATAGCAGATTTCTTTTACGGTCAGGTTATTCTCAATCAATAATTTACAGGCCTGCCCTACTCTAATCTCATTCAGAAACTGTGTATAGGTTTTCCTACTTTTGGTTTTAAAGAATTTACAAAACGAATTGGGGCTAATTTTAGCTACTGCAGCAATTTCCTTGAGTTCAATCTTATTCTTGTAATTGCTAATGGTATAATTATAAATAGATTGGATCCGGTCTTTTTCGTTCTCCAAAAAGTTTGGTTTAAAACCTAATGAAACCAATGTGCTTCGTTCTTCGCAATTGGCTATTTCTGTTAATACTTCGAGTATCTTTATAATCCGCATTGTTCCTGTTGCGGTAATAATCTGCGGCATTAAGCCAGCAATTTTTTCTTTTGAAAATCCATGCAGCTGAATTCCCTGGGTTGATTGGAGCAAAACTTTTTTAAGTTCCTGATTTTCGGGAAGATCGAGAAAATCCCTTCCTAAAAAATCTGCTTTAAAATGAATCACATAAACATCAACCGGCTCACAATCTTTTCCATCAAAAAATTCTGGATCAAAACGCCAGTAATGTGGCAGATTGCTCCCCAGTAAAACCACATCACCCTCCTTAAAATTTTTAATGCTATCGCCAATAAACTGAGTGCCTCTGCCTTTTTTGATGTAGATCAATTCTAACGCAGAATGGTAATGCCAACGGTTATTTACATCGGGCATAACATCTCTTCGGGCGCTAAAAGAATCTACAGAATTGGTAGATACGTTGAGTAAATGCGGTTTCATAAAATCTTTAAAAATCAATCTAATATGCAAATTTAATTTATAATGTAAAAAATCAAGCCAATATCATTTAATAATTAGATGATAAAGTTAAATTTTAAGTAAAGCTTAACGGTTTAATTTGTAAAGCTGCAATTCATCCGAAACCTTATACGAAAGTTGGATTATTTACGCTTTGTTATATAGACAAATTGTATGCTAAATTTGCCCTTACCACCACCGCGTGGTTAGAAAAAACTGGCCTGGTCTTCATCCATCTACCTACTGTTGGTAGTTAATGCCTGAGGTTTCCAGAAGTTTAACTATTTTTATTTTAGCAACACTTGCTTAAACCATTTCATAACCAAATAAACATGAGCCAAATTACACCTGCAAACTTTAAAGTATCCGATCAACCAAAAAATGGCAAGGGATATCTATTCCCCTTAATTTTAGTTACCAGCCTATTTTTCTTCTGGGGTTTTGTCCACAACCTCGATCCGATATTGATTCCACATTTACGTAAAGCCTTTCAGCTGAATGTTTTTGAATCAACCCTGGTCGATTCATCTGTTTTTATCGCTTATTTTTTATTGGCGTTACCTGCAGGCTACATCATGCGCAAATATGGCTATAAAAGCGGTATTATATTAGGGCTCGTTTTATTCGCCGTTGGCTGTTTATTATTTATACCCGCGGCCAATACTGCGCAATATGTATTTTTCTTAGGTGCACTTTTTATCATCGCCTGTGGTTTAACCTTTCTGGAAACAGCCGCAAATCCTTATGTTACTGTTTTGGGGCCACCAGAAACTGCTACACAACGCTTAAATTTCTCTCAATCTTTTAATGGTTTTGCCGCTTTTTTAGCCCCTGTACTCGGAGGTAAATTTATTTTTACCGAAGTAAAATATACCGACGCCCAATTGGCAAAAATGTTGCCTTTAGAAAAACAGGCTTATATGCTCGAAGAAGCATCGACCGTAAAAGCACCGTATTTAATTTTAGGTATCCTGATTATTGTAGTAGCTATTCTATTCATTTTCACTAAACTGCCTGATATCAAGGAAGAAGAAAATGTTCAGGAAAAAAGCAGTTTTCGCCATGTATTAGGCCATAGCCATTTGCGCTGGGGAATTATTGGTCAGTTTTTTTATGTAGGCGCCCAGGTTTGCGTATTAAGTTTATTCATCAGTTTCGTAACCTCATCAGCGGGTATTAGCCAGGATGAAGCCAAATGGTACGCTGGTGCAGCAGGCTTGGCTTTTATGATTGGCAGGTTTGTTGGTACCGTGTTTATGAAATTTGTAGCGCCACATAAACTATTGATGCTGTATGCATTAATTAGTGCTTTGCTTACGCTTGTCTCTATTTTTGGAAGCGGAATGATTACTGTTTACGCATTAATTGGCGTTGCATTTTTTATGTCGATCATGTTTCCAACCATATTCTCGTTAGGCATAGCAGGCTTGGGTAAAGATACAAAACTAGGTTCGTCTTTAATTGTAATGTCTATTGTGGGTGGTGCATTTTTACCTCCGGTTTTAGGCCTTATATCAGACGCTACCCATAACATCCAATATGGATACCTGGTGCCTTTTGTATGCTTTTTAGTGGTTTTCTACTTTGGCTGGAAAGGATGGAAACCCAACCATATCGAAAAAGAAATAAGTTTAGAAGTATAAATTGATAATGAAAAAATTAGTCATCAAGATTAACAATGCTGATAACGTTTTAGTTGCGTTACAAGATTTACCAGCAGGCACTCCAATACTACACGAAGGCAATACTTACGTTACTGTTGATGAAATTCCGGCCAAGCACAAATTTTTTATGCAGGATATGAAAGCTGGCGATGAAGTTATGATGTATGGCGTTTTGGTTGGAAAAGTGCAGTTTAGTGTAAAAGCAGGCATGCGGATGAACGTAGATAATACCAAACATGCCGCAGAACCATTTGCTTTTCGCAGTGTTCATTATAATTGGGTAGCCCCTGATGTGAGCAAATATGCCAACCGCAGTTTTAATGGTTATCACCGTAAAAATGGTGCAATAGGTACAGCAAACTACTGGTTGTTTATCCCTACTGTATTTTGCGAAAACAGAAATCTGGATATTATTAAAGAATCGCTATATAGTGAATTGGGTTATGCCGTAGATGATAAATACAAGTCTTATACCCACAAATTAGTTCAGGCTTTTGAACAAGGAGAAGACATTAATAAGATTAGTTTTGAACCTAAAGTAAATCAGGCCAACCGTACTTTTAAAAATGTAGACGGAATTAAATTCCTGACGCATAATGGTGGATGTGGTGGAACACGACAGGATTCGGACACCTTAAGCAAACTATTGGCGGCTTATGCCCACCATCCAAATGTAGCAGGTATAACGGTTTTAAGTTTGGGCTGCCAGCATTTGCAGGTAGCGGATTTTAAACGCGACCTTTTTGCACTGGATCCTGATTTTGACAAACCACTTTTAATTTTTGAGCAACAAAAAGCACAAAGTGAAGAACAATTGATCCAAAACGCAATCCGCAGTACTTTTGAAGGATTGATGTTTATTAATAAACAAGAACGTGCAGCGGCGCCACTCAGCAAAATGTGTGTAGGGGTTAAATGCGGCGGTAGCGATGGTTTCAGCGGTATTTCGGCCAACCCAGCGGTTGGTTATTGCGCCGATTTGTTGGTAGCATTAGGCGCGAAGGTTTTATTGGCAGAGTTCCCCGAACTTTGCGGTGTAGAGCAGGAAATGATTGATAGATCTGTTGATCAGTCAACAGCTGAAAAGTTTATCCGTTTAATGACGGAGTATGATGAACTGGCGCATAAAGTTGGATCTGGATTTTACATGAATCCTTCTCCTGGCAACATTAAAGATGGTTTAATTACCGATGCCATCAAATCAGCAGGTGCTGCACGTAAAGCTGGCTCCTCACCTATTGTAGATGTTTTAGATTATACAGAACCTGCAACAAAACCTGGCTTAAGTTTAGTATGTACACCCGGAAATGATGTAGAAGCAACTACAGGTAAGGCAGCTGCCGGAGCAACGTTAATTTTATTCACTACAGGCTTAGGTACGCCAACAGGAAATCCGGTTTGTCCAACCATTAAAGTGGCCACCAATTCTGTTCTGGCCAAACGCATGAGTGATATTATCGATATTGATACCGGACCAGTAATTAATGGCGAAAAAACCATTAACGAAATGGGCGAAGATATATTGGAATACTGTATTAAAGTTGCCAGTGGCGAAGAAATACCAAAAGCCGTACAGCTTAATCAGGATGATTTTATCCCATGGAAAAGAGGGGTTAGCCTGTAGAAAATGGAAAATGGAGGAGATCAAATGGAAGGTATTGGTAGGAATGTCCTAATAAAAAGGTGTCATTTCTGCGCAGGTGGGAATCCTAAAACACTTGTTCTGGCATTAATTTACCCAATTAAGTTGGGCATGACATAAGTTTCTAAATTATACTCCGTGTTCCCGGTGAAAACTCTGCGTCCTCTGTGGTAAAAAACAATAAAAAATATAACCGAATATGAATTTAAATTTAAACGGCAAAATAATCCTGGTAAGTGGCGGAGCCAAAGGCATCGGCGGAGCAATTGTTAAAGCCCTGGCTATTGAAAATGCTTTCCCAATCATTATTGGCCGTAGTGAAAACGATAATGTAAAAATGCTTCAGGAAATAACAGATTTAGGTTTAAAAGCTGATTATTTCACAGCTGAGCTTACCATGCCAGATCATTGCAAAAACATTATTGACGCTATACTAACCAAATATGGTAGAATTGATGGTTTAGTAAACAATGCGGGTGTTAACGATGGTGTAGGTCTTGAGAGTGGTACTTACGAAGGTTTTATAGAATCACTACATAAAAACGTGGTACATTATTATCTTTTGGCCAAATATGCCCTTCCTGCGCTAAAGCGAAGCAAAGGTTCAATTTTAAATATAGGGAGCAAGACTGCAGAAACCGGGCAAGGTGGAACATCTGGTTATGCGGCATCAAACGGCGCCAGAAATGCTTTAACACGTGAGTGGGCAGTAGAACTATTGCCGTTTAGCATCCGTGTAAATGCCATTATTGTTGCCGAAGCCTGGACTCCGCTATACGAGAAATGGATTAACTCTTTTGAAGATCGTGATGCAAAGCTTAAAAACATCACCGATAAAATTCCGTTCGAAAACCGAATGACCACTGTGGAAGAAATTGCCCACACCGCCGTATTCTTATTATCAGATAAATCTAGTCATACTACTGGCCAACTGATTCATGTAGATGGCGGTTATGTACACTTAGATAGGGCTTTGTTGTAGGTATATTAATCCCCCACACCTTTTCTGTCATTCTGAACGTAGTGAAGAATATTTTTTTAATATGCAATGCCTTAAATCACATTATTTCCTTTGACATCAGCTCATTTTTGGTTCTGTATTTCATAGGCTGGAGATTCTTCGCTGCGCTCAGAATGACAATTATATCCTCGGTCTGTGTTCTCCTTCTTTTCTGTCATTCTGAACGAAGTGAAGAATCTTTTTAATTATAGGTTTCTACTATCGACCTGTTTTGGGTTCGGTTTTCTATCGCTGGCAGATTCTTCGTTGCACTCAGAATGACCATTTTATTTCCTCTTTCTTTCTTCTAAATACGCATGCCACAGCAGCATCGTGGCAATAGTGCGGTAAGGTTTAAACTGATTGGCCACCGCAAATATTTCTTCTTTACTTACTCCCTTTGCCAAACCTTTTATTTTCTTTAACGAGTTTACCGCAGCCAAATCCCCTATCGGGAAAATATCCTTATGGTGCAACATAAAAATCAGATAAATATCAACCGTCCAATCGCCAATCCCTTTGATACTTTTAAGCTGGTTTCTAATGGTCAGATCGTCCATTTTCTCCATTTCGCTTAAAGACAATGTTCCGCTAACTATATTTTCTGCCAAATGGCGTACATAAGCCGTTTTTTGTCGACTGAAATAACAATCCCTTAATTCCTGATCGGTAAGTAATAACAACCTTACAGGTGTAATATCCTTTATTTTTTCTTTCAATTTATTCAACGTGGCCAACGCCGAAGCCAAAGAAACCTGCTGCTCCAAAATAACATGCACCAATGATTCGAAAGTATTCGGCCTCGACCAAAAGGGTGGATAACCGTATCGATTTAAAATAACCTGTAAATCGGCATCCCTGTTACCCGCTAGATCACAAAGCTGATGGAAATTAGTCTGATCAAATGTTTCGAACATGAAGCTGTTTTTATTCAATCCCAAATATAATAAGGATGGTTAATAAATAGAATTGATTTCGGTTAGTGAGACACCGACTATCGATTCCAATATAGCGTTAGTCCTATATAACCTTACTTAGTCGGTATGGAGCGTATATAATTAAGCCTCAAATCTCCGAAGGTAAAGGAAAAACCCGTATTTTAATCCTATTTTAAGATGAGATGGTTACTTTTGTTGGATGCTAAAGATTGGAATAGCTGAAGACGACCCTAAAATTGCCGAACTTTTAAAGTCGGCACTCGAAGAGAACGATTATCTGGTACTTACTTTATCTAATGGGATTGATGCGCTAGATCTTTTTTTACGTGACAGTTTTAACCTCCTGATTATTGACGTGATGATGCCCGGTCTCAACGGCATCCAGCTTTGTAAACACCTCAGAGAAAACGCGTTGCAAACACCAATCCTCATGCTTACGGCTATGGGTACCGTTGATGATAAAGTTACCGGTTTAGAAGCCGGTGCTGATGATTATCTTGTAAAACCCTTTCACCTGAAGGAACTTTTGGCCAGGGTTGCAGCACTTTTGCGCAGGCAGCCACCTATTGAAACGCAAACAGACCCTAAATTATATTTCGAAGATCTTATTCTTGATACCTACAGCAAAGAAGTAAGCCGCGCGGGTAAACCGATTGAATTAAGTGCCAAAGAATTTATCCTGCTCGAACTATTTATGCGCAACCCAAATCGTTTACTCTCGCGACAATTTATAGCAGAACAAGCCTGGGATATCAACTTCGAAACCGGCACTAACGTAATCGATGTGTATATCAATTTTCTGCGAAGAAAGATCGAAAAAGGTTTTGAACGCAAACTTATCCACACTAAAATCAATATGGGCTATATTTTGAAATAAATGAAGATTAAGGACCGCATAGCACTATATTTTACGCTGATCAGCACATCTATGCTCTTCGCAGTGCTCTGCACGGTATATTTTACTTTTATGAAATTTTTGGAGGCCGATTTCTTCGAACGCCTGACCGACCGTACTATGGTTACCGCTAAATTGTATCTTGAAGCCGATGAAATCAGTCGGGATGCGCTGAACACGGTACGCCATAAATACCTTCAAAAGTTGAACAGCGAAGTAATTCGCGTTTACGACAAAAAGAACAGGGCTACTTTTATCGGTGATACTGCACAATACTGGACCCCTGCCACCATTGATCAGGTACGGAGGAAAGGTCATTTAAAATATACGGACGGTCAGCGACAAGTGGTGGGTATTTATTATAAAGATAACCAGGGCGACTTCGTCATCCTCGCTTCGGCTGATGACCAGGGCTCACACAACAGGCTCGACAAACTGTTGAAGATCATGATTTTTATCTTCTTCCTTATTTCGCTCGTGGTATTATTGTTAAGCAGATGGGTTGCGCAGAAAATGCTGAAACCGCTGCAAAAATTTATGCTCGAAGTAAAACAGGCAGGCGCTCAAAACATGGAGTTTAGGGTAGAAGAAAATAACAATAAAGATGAAATTAACCTCATTGCCCAAAGTTTTAACCATTTGATGGAAGAGCTGGAACAGGCTTTTATTTTGCAGAAAACTTTTGTAGCCAATGCTTCGCATGAACTTCGTACCCCCGTTACGCGGATGATGATAACCGCTGAACTTGCCCTCTCAAAAGAGAGAGATGAGGCTGCCTATCAGAAAGTAATCGCTTCCATGCTTGAGGATGCCGAAAAAATGGAACACACCATAACTGGTTTAGTGGCCCTGGCAAAAATGGATCTTGACCTGATTAATTCGAAACTTGTTCCGATCAAACTTGATGATTTGCTTTCTAAAATCCAAACTGAATGGAAAGTGCAGAAAAACCTTGAGCTCAAAATTACTTATCAAAAATCCATTGATACAAAAACTGAAATAATGGCCAATGCCGTTTTATTACAGATAGCTTTAGACAATATCATCTCGAATGCATTTAAATTTTCAGACAATCAGGAAGTTAATATTCGTGTAGAAACTGTTGAAAATGATTTTTTCATCCACATCACTGATCAGGGAACCGGCATCTCTACCGAAGATCAGGCAGCTATTTTTAACCCATTTTATACCCGTGCAAAAGAACAGGGCCATCAGGGCGAAGGCATGGGGCTTTACATGGCAAAAAAAATCGTCGATTTGTTAAAAGGTGAAATAATCGTAAATAACCTCGAGCAAGGTGGCTGCACTTTTACGGTGAGATTGACAAAACTTTAATGATTAATTACATCCATTTCGCTAAAGCTCGTTTCTAACGAGCGTTGAATAGCATATCGTTTACAACGATAATATCGTGTTACTATTTATGCACTCGTTTGGAAACGAGCGCAAGAATCCCCAACAACTTTAATCCCCTTTTAATTCGCATTTAATCCCCCTTTAATTCGGCAAGGATAGTTTTGCTTACATGATAAGGATATTTTCGTGGCTCATTTTCTTTTTGGTTTTAACGGCCAGAGCAACTTTCGCACAAAGCGATACGTTAAACTTAAACCTGAGCCAGGCCGAAAGCCTCTTTTTAAAAAACAATTTCGACCTCCTGGCCAGTAATTACGATGTTGACAAGGCCAAAGCAGAAATCATCACGGCCAGGCTTTTCGAAAATCCTACGCTAGAATACGAAAACCTTTTTTATAATCAGGAAACAAAGAAATTCCTGCAAACCTCTTATGCACATGGCCAATATGCCGGATCTGTTTCTCAGCTACTCAAACTTGCAGGAAAACGAAATAAGAATATCAAACTGGCCCAAACTGGAGTTAAAATGGCCGAATACGAATATTTCGACCTGATCAGAACGCTGAAATTTGAACTCGTTAACACCTTTTACAAAACCTATTTTACTGCACAGTCGGTTAACGTATATCAGGAACAAATCAGTTCTACCAATCAGTTGATGAAGGCTTATGACCTACAGTTAAAAATGGGCAATGTTGCTGCGAAGGATGTAATCAGGATTAAGTCATTATTGATCAACCTCAAAGCCGAACAGGCAGGGCTACTGAATGAACTGGAAGATTACTATAAAGATTTAAAACTGCTCTGTGGCATTAATGCTTCTACTTCAATCACGCTTATTTTAGATAAATCAGTCCTCACATCCCCTTCTCTGGATAAAATCCCTTATCAGGCATTGCTCGATTCGGCCAGGACGAACCGTGCTGACCTTAAACAGGCCAAAACCAATCTGCTTTATAACGAACGTAATTTAAAGCTGCAAAAAGCAATGGCCATACCTGATATAGAAATTGAACTCAGTTACGACCTCAAAGGTAATTATCCAGAAAAATATACTGGTTTAGGCATTAAAATCCCTATTCCCCTGTTCTCCAGGAATCAGGGAGAAATTAAAAAGGCACAAATTGGCATCATTGCGGCAGATGTAAACATTAAAAAACAGGAAGCTTTACTGGAGAACGAGGTGTTCAACAGCTACAGGACTGCTTTACGTAATGAAAAATTGTATGGAGAGATTGATCCTGCGTTCAGTTCCGACTTTAATACACTGATTTCGGGCCTGATCAAAAATTTTAAGGCAAGGAATATCAGCCTGATCGAATTTTTGGACCTCTACGATGCCTATAAAGAAAATACGCTTCAGCTCAACAAACTCCAATCCGAAAGAATGAGCGCACGCGCTGAACTCAATTATGTAACCGGTTCTAATATTTTTTAAAAAAATCTCATGCAAAATTTCTATAAAAACACTGTACTTATTGCTGCAACCAGTTTATTTTTTGCTTGTAGCGAACACAAAAAGGCTGCACCAAACGATAAATTTGTCATCACCGATTCTTTGATCAGCCGCTTACTAATCGATACTGTACAGCAAGCAAATGGCAAAACCGAACTTATTTTTTCGGCCAAAATTGCCGCAAATGAAGAACGAAGGTCAGAACTTTTCCCCATGGTAAGCGGAACGGTAAACCGCGTTGGGGTAAGGTTGGGCGATCAGGTTTCGACCGGACAAATACTGGCTACGCTAACCAGTGCTGAAATGGCTGGTTTTGATAAAGAAGTTATAGCGGCCAATGCCGAACTTAAAAATGCAGAAAGAGCCGTAAAGCAAGCCGAACAACTTTTCCAGAGTGGTTTATCATCGGAAAAAGAACTCGAAGAAGCCAAAAATGACTATGAGATCAAAAAAGCTGAGGCGAAAAGGGCGAGTTCTGTATTAAAACTCAATGGTGGAAGCAGTACAGGATTTTACGCGATTAAATCGCCGATTAGCGGTTTTGTGATCGAAAAAAATGTTACGCAAAACATGCAGCTGCGTGGCGATAATGACAAAAGCCTTTTCACCATTGCCGATCTTTCCAACGTTTGGGCCATGATCAATATTTACGAATCGGATATATCGCGTGTTAAGGCAGGTGATGAGGTGAGTTTATCTACCCTATCCTATCCAAATAAAGTTTTTAAAGGAAAAATAGAGAAATTATATAATCAGGTAGATCAGGACAGCAAAGTAATGAATGCCAGGGTGGTGATCGCAAATCCAGGCTTTCTGCTTAAGCCAGGCATGCTCGGAACAGTAAAGGTTTCTGCAAATTCGGCAGTTGATCTTCCGGTTTTGAACTCAAGGGCTGTAATTTTCGATGAAAATAAAAATTATGTACTCGTTCTGGGGCAGGATCATAAAGTAAAGGTTCAAGAGATCGAAATCGGACGTAAAACCGCTGATAAAACCTACATCAGCAAAGGTGTACAGGCCGGCGAGCGCATTATTGCCTCCAAACAGGTTTTCTTGTTCGAAAGCCTGAAAACGCAATAATTTTTTTCCAACACCCTAGATTTTAAAAATGAATAAATTCATAAAAAGCATTATCGGCTTTGCGCTGAAGAATAAATATTTCGTCTTTTTTGCCACTTTTATTTTAATTCTGGCAGGCTATTTAAGCTTCAAACATACTACAATTGATGCCTTCCCCGATGTAACCAATACCAATATCACCATTATTACCCAATGGCCGGGCCGTAGTGCAGAAGAGGTAGAAAAATTTGTGAGCAGACCTTTGGAAATTGCCATGAACCCTACCGAAAAGAGAACCAGCATCCGGTCTTCCTCGCTATTTGGCTTATCCATTGTAAAAGTAAGTTTCGAAGATGATGTAGATTATGCCGATGCACGGGTTCAGGTAAATAATCATCTGGAAGAAGCCGATCTTCCAGAAGGCATCCAGCCTGAAGTGCAACCTCCTTATGGACCAACCGGAGAAATTTTCCGCTATACCTTAACAAGTGATACAAAATCGGTCCGGGAACTAAAAACCTTACAAGATTGGGTTATACAACGCGAACTCTTATCCGTTTCAGGCATTGCCGATGTCGTAAGTTTTGGAGGCGAGGTTAAAACCTACCAGATCACGGTCGATCCGCAGAAAGCGATCCAATACGGTGTAAGTGCAACCGAACTTTTCGAAGCGGTATCTAAAAGCAATATCAATGTGGGCGGTGATGTAATTGTGCAGAGCGGTCAGGCTTATGTGGTACGCGGTATAGGCGTGCTCAACAATATCGATGAGATCAGAAACGTGGTTGTTGACAACATCAATGGTACCCCAATTTACGTCAAAACCATTGCCGATGTAGCCGAATCGGCATTACCCAGATTGGGGCAGGTTGGCCGCGACGGGGATCCTGATGTGGTAGAAGGCATTATCGTCATGAGAAAAGGCGGTAATCCCAGTGAGGTAATAGCAAGATTAAAAGAAAAGATCAATACCATAAACAGCACCATTTTACCTGATAATGTAAAGATCAAACCTTTTTACGACCGCGAAGACCTGGTGAATTACTCCATACATACCGTAATGGGCAACATGCTCGAAGGTATTTTATTTGTTACCCTGATTGTATTCCTTTTCATGGCCGATTGGCGCACTACTTTAATCGTTTCGATTATCATCCCATTGGCCTTACTTTTTGCCTTTATCTGTCTCAAATTAAAGGGCATGCCTGCCAACCTGCTATCTATGGGGGCTATCGACTTCGGGATTATTATTGACGGTGCTGTGGTAATGGTTGAAGGTATTTTCGTCGTATTAGATGCAAAGGCCAGGAAACTGGGCATGGAAAAGTTTAATAAAATGAGCAAACTCGGCTTTATCAAAAAAGCTTGCCTTGAAAATGGAAAAGGCATTTTATTTGCCAAGCTAATCATTATTACTGGTTTGCTCCCCATTTTTACATTCGAAAAGGTAGAGGGCAAAATGTTCTCTCCCTTGGCCTGGACCTTAAGTTTTGCATTATTGGGTGCGCTAATTTTAACCTTTACCCTCGTGCCTGCCATGGCCAGCGTACTTTTGAAAAAAAATGTAAAAGAGAAACACAATATCTTTTTAGCGTGGATCACCAAAGCAACCCTTAAATTTTATGATATATGTTTCAAAAAGAAGAAACTGGTGTTTGGCATATCCATTATTGTACTTTTTCTGGTCGCTTTCAGCTTTAAATTTTTAGGCACCGAATTTCTACCCAGTTTGGATGAGGGGTCCATTTATGTCCGCGCCACGGGGCCATTGAGTATTTCATTAGATGAAACCAAAAAACTTTCGAACGAGATGAGGAAGATCTTTTTAAGTTTTGAAGAGGTAAAACAGGTGATGTCGCAAACTGGCCGACCGAATGACGGAACAGATGCCACCGGTTTTTATAATATGGAATTTCATGTGGATATTTATCCACGAAAAGAATGGAAACGCAAGCAGAGCAAAGAACAACTGATAGAACGCATGCAAGAGAAATTAATGAGCTTTCCAGGCATCAGCCTCAATTTTTCACAGCCCATTTCGGATAATGTGGAAGAAGCTGTTTCAGGTGTAAAGGGATCGATTGTGATAAAATTATTTGGTGAGAACTTTGAATATATCGAACAGGAAGAGGAAAAAATAGAAAGCATTTTAAAAACGGTTGATGGTATTGAAGATTTAGGAATTTTAAGAAATCTTGGTCAGCCCGAACTGCAGATTAACCTTGATCAGAAAAAAATGGCTTTATATGGAGTAAGCACAGCTGATGCAAATGCCGTAATTGAAATGGCTATTGGCGGAAAAGCCGCTACGCAGATTTATGAAGGCGAACGCAAATTTGATCTGATTATCCGTTATCCCGAAGGTTTTAGGAATGATGAAAGTTCCATCAGTAAATTACGCATACCTACCCTATCCGGTTCAAATGTTCAATTGGGTGAAATATCGAGCATTAGCAAAATTACAGGGCCAAGTATGATTTACCGCGATAAACACAAACGTTACGGGGCTATTAAATTCTCGATCCGCGGCAGAGATATGGGAAGTGTAATTGCCGAAGCACAGCAAAAGGTAAATGCAAAAATCAAATTGCCACAAGGTTATCAGCTGGAGTGGGCTGGCGATTTTGAAAACCAGCAAAGAGCTATTGCAAGGTTGTCGCAGGCCGTACCGGTAAGTTTGTTGTTAATATTTTTTATCCTTTTTGTACTTTTTGGAAACTTCAAAGATGCATTATTGGTATTGAATAACGTTCCTTTTGCCATGATTGGTGGCATATTAGCCCTTTTGGCTGCTGGTGTTAACTTCAATATTTCGGCAGGGATTGGTTTTATCGCATTATTTGGCATCTGTGTGCAGAACGGTGTAATTCTTATTACGCGTTTCAAAACCAATATTACTGAGCTGAAATACCAACCAAACTGGACTTTTACTGATGCCATGCGTGATGGAATAGCCAGTAGGTTTAGGCCGGTATTGATGACAGCATTAATGGCGGCTATTGGTCTGATGCCCGCTGCACTCTCTACAGGAATCGGTTCAGAAGCTTCAAAACCATTGGCTATCGTAGTTATTGGTGGGTTGGTAACAAATACTTTATTTAATCTTTTTGTTTATCCGATCGTATTTTATTGGTCGTACCAAAAAAAAGTTTATGGAGGGTTCAATGATACAAAAAGACAGATTGGATAAGAGGGACTCACTTAGCGTTTATCAATCGCAGCAGCACTGAAAGATCCTTGCATTAAAACAAAAAAGGCTGATACCAAATGGTATCAGCCTGTAGTACTATTTGAAAATTTCCTCTTAAAACTTGAAAGTAAAATTACCCGTAACTTTAGCCGGACTTTGAGCGGCATACCTGAACGACCAGTATTTTTCGTTTGTTAGGTTATCTATCTTTAAACCGATCCTATATTTGGGTTTGTCGTAAAATACAGCAGCATCAAGCACGGTATAAGATGGAATACTGAATTTAAATGTAGCCGTATTTACCTGGTTATAAGAACTACCGTAAATCCCGCCAAAACCCAGTCCCAAGCCTTGAGCAGCACCATCAATTAAACGATAACTGATCCATATATTAGCCATTTTTGGTGCTCCGGCAGTTGCTGGTCTTAAACCTTCAACACTGGCATTGGCTTTGGTATATTTACTATCATTATAAGTGTAGCCAGCAATAATGTTTAATCCAGGTACTGGATTGGCAATAATTTCTGCCTCAAACCCTTTACTTAACTGGGTACCATCCTGTAATGAAAAGTTGGCGTGTACAACATCATCGTATAATGTATTGGTTACCTTGATGTCGTAATAGCTCAAAGTAGCACTGATTTTATCAAGATCAAACTTTGCACCACCCTCAAACTGGTTGGCATAACTTGGCTTAAAGGTATTTCCTTCAAAATCAGAACCGCCGTTGTTGCTAAACCCGTTCATGTAATTACCAAATATCGAAACCTTGTCTTTCACGATTTGATAAACCGCACCGAACCTTGGCGAAAAAGCAGTTTGGTTATATTTTCCTTTGGTAATGTCGTTGGCAAAATCATACGTTCCTCCATTAAAATAACGATCTACCCTTACACCAGCCATAACCAGCAATTTATCGGTTATGTTCAACACATCAGAAACATAAGCACTATAAGTGGTTTCCTCATTCGAAACCTGATTATTATAGGTTGCCGTTGTGAATAATGGCGAGATCTTGGTTGAATTAAAATTATTGTAAGCAGTACCAGGTTTTTTAAAATTTAAAGCAGGCATATTTACCGTAGCATCGTTACGTGTAGCAAGCAGGCTGTAAAAATCTATACCTATTACTACCCGGTTTCGTAAACTGCCTATTTTAAAATCGCCATTAAAATTCTGCTGGATATCAGTTCCGTAGTAAGGATAATCCTGATTAGTAACCGATTGCCTTAAAGTAGAGTCTGATAATAAGTTGAGTGCCACGGTATAACCTTCAGAAGAGGAACGGGTACGTGATACAATCGTCTGCGATTTCCATTGTTCAGATATTTTGTACTTAGCCTGTGCAAAAATGTTATACTGTTGGCTGGTGTAGTTAACCGTATTATTGGCAAAAGAGAGTTTGTAGGGCATCTGCAAGTCGGTTATACTTCTGGCTTTTAAGTTTACCAATGTTGGTGCTATTACCAAACGTGTAGGTGAAGTGGCTTTCGAACCGCTCATTTCAACATCTAAGGCCAAGGTTAGCCTATCATTTACCACGTAGGAAAAACTAGGTGCAATTAAGTAGTTTTTATAAAAACCTGCATCCTGAAAACTTCTTTCACTATGTAAAGCGGTGTTAATTCTTAATAAAGCTGTTTTTTCCTCATTCAATGGCGTATTTACATCAGCTGTTAAACGGTTAAGATCGTAACTTGCAGCAGAATAAGAAATTTCTCCCCTAAACGTATCGAAAGGTTTTTTGGTTACACGGTTAAATAAACCACCGAAGGATGATATAGTGCTGCCAAATAAGGTTGCTGCAGGGCCTTTAATTACTTCAATACGTTCTAGATTAGCCGGATCAATGGTGGTATAAGTAAAACTTCCAACCCCATTCCTTACCAATTGCGGAGTGCTAAAACCTCTTGAAATGTTACTTGTTCTACCCTGGTTACGGACTTCGGCAATGCCTGCCCCTGGGACATTTTTAAAAGCACTGTTATAATCGGTTATTAACTGCTCTTTCATCAGCTCTTTACTTACAACACTATATACCTGCGGGTTTTCCATGTTCTTAAGCTGCATTTTAGAAACATCTTCACTTTCTTTCTTAGCAAAACGGTTTCCTCCACTGCTAATGATTACCTCCTCCAGTTTTTGGGAAGTAATATCAAGTTTCAATTCGAGGTAAACTACAGGATTTTCAGCAGTAATTTCGACCGTTTGTGCAGAACCATCAAAACCTACTCTGATCATCTGTACTGTATATTTGCCAAAAGAAAGGTTTTTTAGCTCAAATTTTCCATCTGCATCGCTTACGGTTCCCTTTTTAATTTCTTTAAGTTTAACAGTTACACCCTGAGCACTGCTGCCATCTGTTATAGTAATCTTGCCGGTAATGCTTCCTTTATCAGGCTTGCTGCTTTGAGCCATAAGCAAACTTGAAACAAATTGAAAAATGAAAAGCAGGGTGATAAAGTTCAGCTTAGGTTTACAATTATGAGTAGAAAATAAATTTATAATCATTTAATTCTTATTTAGACTGTTTTAAAATTAGGATGCAAAGAAGCACATTTTGTGCATCAAAAACAACAGCCAAATAAAGTTTTTTTGTACTTTAAAAAAGACATGATTTATATAAATAAATCATGTCTTTTTTCAGATCTCACGTATAAATTTTTCATTTATGCTAAAATGGAATCGAAAAAATAAGTGCTTTTACTTCATCACTCCTACCGTATTATTACTCTTTTTACTATCCCAGTTAAGGATAATTTGTTAAATTGCCTTTATCTAATTTAAATCGATCTTAATGAAAAACCCTATCTCATGTATCATTATTGATGATGATCCTACAGCAATAAATATTTTGAAAGACCATATTGAGGAAATGCCAAGGTTAAAGGTCCACCGTGTCTTCACTAAACCGATAGAAGCACTAAGTGAAATCAGTGCAGAGCGCAATAAACAATTGATTTTTCTGGATATCGATATGCCAGCAATGTCTGGACTACGACTAGCTGACAACATTAAACACCAATCGCATAACATTATTTTTACTACGTCCTATCCAGAATTTGCATTGGATGCTTTTAAGGTAAGGGCAAAACATTACCTGTTAAAACCTTTTGACATTGGAGATTTTGCAATAGTGGTTAATGAAGTAATTTCGGAGTGTTATGATGCACAGCAAATTGTAAACGAAAATGAAGACGCATTTTTCTTGCGTACAAATGGAGAACGCGGTAGATTGACCAAAGTTCTCAAAAAGGATATTATCTATAT